>Ga0302325_10016102_pt1 | contig 15865 bp, 12 predicted proteins | sample Palsa_T0_2_FD_201948 | JGI IMG/M metagenome (GOLD analysis project Ga0302325, IMG submission 201948) | Peat permafrost microbial communities from Stordalen Mire near Abisko, Sweden - Palsa_T0_2 | ecosystem: Environmental > Terrestrial > Soil > Palsa > Peat permafrost | place: Sweden: Abisko...
GCGCGCTTTCGTTCCGATCTCTAAAAATTAAGTTGAAGTCCTAGGCGGATGAATCAGGTCAAGACTTTGATCGGACCGACTGCGAGTCTCTCACCAGCTATCCTCTGCCTCCACTGGAGGAACACCGCAGATGAAACCAATCCCGTATCGAGCATCGAAACCAGAATGTCGGAAACGGCCAAGATTGATATCCAAACTGCGGTGACTCAACTGGCGACTTCAGGCCAAGGCGCGTTTCCAGCGCTGAACGGCTTCGAAATACGCATTGGCGATTGTGCCACTCATCGAGAAACGGACGATTTCAGGTTAGTTATCTGACATTCGCATTATCGGCCATTCGCATTATCGGCGCGAGCGCGATTCCCCCAGCCCCCCGCGAAGGAGAAAAAGAACCAGTAGAACAATCAAACGTTGAAATCTTTTAACCTCACTCGCAAAACGAAGCAAACCAGTCCTTTTAGCGACTGGCCCACTTCTTTCCTACACATGATTTTCATAGTGGCCAAGACGTTTGTCTGCTCACATTGGACCGCCGCGAACCGGACCGACGCTCCAGCTTCAGTCTGAAAACTGCAATCTCTGCCTCCGGCTCGGAGCGATCATCGTGAGACTCATGATTCTCGTGTTCGGCGCATTGCGCGTTTCTCCATACCCACAGCGGTGCAGAGCGAACGTGCGATTCTGACCAACCCAGCGGTCTCGGCGGGTATAGGATCGCTTCTACATTGGCGGTCGCGTCCCATACGGAGTGACTGCACAAGGTATCCCGACCGGGCCTTTGCAGTTTGACCGATTGGAAGCTGCCCCGGCCGCCAGATGTAGGTCCCCAACTCAGGGGAATGTCGGCAACGATACCGAAGAGGTTCTGATGGCAGATAAAACGGCCAAGCTGATTCGTCGAGAAGAAGTTGCGGAAGGTACAACGGCGTTTTATTTCGAGAAGCCGTTAGCATTCAGGTTCACCGCAGGCCAGTCCGCCGATGTGGCACTAACCGACCCACTGGAAACTGACGCCGAGGGAAACACGCGCACATTTTCCATCGCGAGCCCTCCTTTTGCAGACGAGTTAGTGTTCACTACACGGATGCGTGACACAGCTTTCAAGCGCTCGCTGAAGAAAGTACCGTTAGCCGCGGAAGTGAAGATTAGCGCAGCAGCAGGCTCATTCACCCTACACAAGAAGTTGGCGAAGCCAGCAGTATTCCTTGCGGGCGGAATCGGAATCACACCATTTCTTAGCATGGTGCAACAGGCTGACCGGGACAGGTTGTCGCAAAAGTTGTACCTGTTCTATTCCAACCGGCGGCCCGAAGACGCCGCTTTCCTGGACGATCTGAAGGCTTTGGACGCGACAAATCCCAATTTCCGTCTGATCTGCACCATGACAGAAATGTCGAAATCCAAGAAAGAATGGAAGGGCGAGAAGTCTCTGATAGACAAAGATATGTTGTGTCGGCATTTGATCGACCTGCAAGGACCTATCTACTACATTGCCGGGCCGCCCACTATGGTGACGGCGATGCACGAGACGCTTATGAGTGCCGGGGTCGAAGAGAACAACATTCGAACAGACGAGTTTGTTGGCTACTGAGATGTCGAGTTTGCGGCTCTGCGCGCAGTTCTGGAGCAAATTACGAAGGAATTTCAAAAGCCCACCCGGCAGTTGTGGCAGTCGACTCCTTTCGAACCGTGGTTCGAAAGCCGGATAGCGATATGGACCTGCGATCCTCGGCAATCACCTCACCAACTACCGTAGTCTTAACGGCGGACAGCCTGTACATGACTACCGCTCCGACCCGCAAGAAGGCCCTTCACCGGAGCCGGAAATCAAGAGTCCGCTATGGGGCAACGCTGCGTAACATAAGCAACCAGGACTGTCAGATGAGCGAAACCAACAACCCCACGGCTGCAGTCGTCATGATGATCGCGCATATCCATCCGAGGACCTGCAAGGCGCGTGAATTGACACGACTCCCCATCACCTTTCGATCGCTCGTCAACAAGACAACCACTACAACCAGGGGCGGCGCCAGGAGGCCATTCAGGATGGCTGACCAGAAAAGCATCTTCACCGCATTGAGTCTTGCAAAATCAAAGCAAAGCCCCACGATTATGGAGACACCAATCACCGCATAGAACCGGGGAGCCAGCCGCGGTTTCATATTGAGTGAGGCGGCCTTCCACTTTGAGGCCTCCGCGATCGCGTACGCACATGAGCCAGCGAGCACCGGTACCGCGAGCATTCCCGTCCCAATCAGGCCCAGAGTGAAGAGCCAGGAGGCGCCTTTGCCTGCGAGTGGCCGCAGCGCCTCAGCCGCCTGCTTCGCCGTCTCAATGTCCTTTTCCCCGTGGACGTTGAGGGTCGCGGCTGTCGTCAGGATAAGGAAGTACATAACGAGATTTGAGAGCAACATGCCGGTAATTACATCCGTCCTCGCGATGCGCAGTTCTTCGTCGGTCGAGCCTCTTCTCTGTGCCAGCGTTGCTTTGCCGTGGTCTCGATCTTCCTCCACTTCCTGCGCAGCCTGCCAGAAGAAAAGATACGGCGAAATCGTAGTTCCCAGAATGCCAACAAGGACTGCGAGATACTCCTTTGTCCATTCCATATGCGGAATGAAGGTCGCTCGTAGAACAGCAGTCCAGTTCGGATGCGCCAGAAACGCTGTGATGACATAAGCGAACAGAACCATGGTGAGCCACTTGAAGACACGTGCCATTGTCCGATAGGAAGTCCAGAGGAGCAGTCCCAGAATGAGTGCTGCGAAAAATGGAGTCCACCAGTAGGAGGGAAGGCCGGTGATAATCTGCATCCCATCGGCCATGCCGCCCAGGTCGGCGCCAATGTTGAAGACATTAGCGACGATCACGAGCGTGCAGGCGAGCCATAGAACCCAACGCGAATAGCGTGTGCGGATTACGCTCGCCAATCCGCGGCCTGTCACCATCCCCAACCGCGCGCACATCAATTGAACGGCAGCCATCAATGGAAAGGAAAGGAGAGCTGTCCAGAGAGTCGCATATCCATAGGAGGCGCCGGCGACCGAGTATGTCGAGATCCCTGACGGATCATCGTCTGCGGCACCGGTGATCAGTCCCGGACCCAACTCCTTAAGAAACTGCCCCACTCGATGATGCGTTTTTGGCCGGGGCTCCATGGGTGTCCGTGCCGATCGGAATTCTTCCATGACTTATCGTACTTGAGTTCATCGTATAGTCCTGTGATTGAGCGTTCTCAACTCCGCCTACCTGCCCCCTTACGGGGCTAAGATATGGCTATTGACAAAGATTTTGCATCGGTCTTGGAATGGTGCGCGAACGGTTCAATGTGACCAGACATCTGTCCGAATCACTCCTAGGATGACCCCGAGTGAAGAATGGAGACCGTCGTTCCAATGGCTGATCCAACTTCGCTCACCTGGAGGTTTCATCATGCAAACTATCTTGATTGTTCTGGTCGTACTTTTTCTGCTAGGTGGCGGGGGTTGGGGATTTTCCCGTTGGCGGCGTTAAGAGCCGGGATGAATGGGCGGCTTCGACGAACGTCGGACCGCCCTACAGACTACGCACTGCGATCACCTTACTTGCTGACGGAAGTCCAGGAGGTTTGCTCGTGAATAAGAAGACCGGTCAACCAGAGGCCGACAGGAATTTACTTTCCAGTGTCAGACACGAAATGAATGAGCCACGATTAGCAAAGTCCGTCCTCGATCAGGAAATGGACCAGGCAACCTCGACTGTGAAAAAACCAACGCCTCGTTCTAAAACACGGTGAACCCGCCGAACTGAGACTTAGCTATCCAGGTCGCAGAAGTGAAGGCAAACGATAACGGACTGTTGCGTCATTGCTGGTTTGTTTTGAGTAGGATTTCTGACAGGTCTGCGAAGGATGGCAACGATTGTTGTCCCGTGCTGCCAATGAACCACCTGGGAGGAAAATAGCATGGAGGAGGAGGCCTTTGACGCGATAGTGATTGGGTCGGGACAGGGCGGAAATCCCTTAGCGAAGGCGATGGCTCAAGCCGGTTGGAAGACGGCAATGATCGAGCGCAATGACGTTGGGGGAACCTGTGCGAATGTCGGTTGCACTCCAACCAAAACGATGGTTGCGAGCGCGCGCGTAGCGTATCTCGCGCGACGCGGCAGCGATTTTGGTGTGAAGACGGGGAAAGTAAGCGTGGATTTTCCAGCCGTCATTCAACGAAAGCGAGACATCGTTGCCAAGTCCCGAAAGAGTGGCGAGAAGGGGCTGGAGGAGACGTTTAACCTGACGTTGATTCGAGGAGAGGCTTGCTTTGTTGATGCCCATGAAGTTTCTGTAGCCTCGGCAGACGGCGGCAAGCGAATTCTAAGCGCAGAGAAAATATTCATCGACACAGGGACGCGGCCAGTATTACCGGACATTTCGGGCCTGAGTGATGTGCCGTATCTGACGAACGAATCAATCATGGAGTTGGAGTTGTTACCGGAACATTTGCTTGTTCTAGGCGGAGGATACATTGCGCTGGAGTTTGCGCAGATGTTCCGCCGGTTCGGCAGTGAGGTGACGCTGGTGCAACGGGATTGCGCCTTGGCAGAGCATGAAGACTCGGACGTCTCTGACGAGATAGCCAAAATATTGAGAGAAGACGGCATTGAAGTGTTGCTTGAGGCTGAGACGCAATCCATGCAGCAGGCGACGAATGAGATTGTCATGAACGTCATCGTTGATGGAGCCAGGCGCGAGTTGCGTGGGACACATCTCTTGATCGCCGTCGGACGAGCGCCGAACACAGAGGCACTGCACTGCGAGCATGCGGACGTGGAACTGGATAGTCATGGTTTCGTGGTTGCCAATCCTCGATTAGAAACCACAGCCGCCGGTATCTGGGTCCTGGGTGACGTGAAGGGGGGTCCGGCGTTTACCCATATTTCTTACGACGACCATCGTGTCTTGCGGGAGAACCTGTTGGAAGGTGGGTCCCGCGTAACGACTGGAAGGCTGGTCCCCTACACGATCTTCATCGATCCCGAACTGGGACGAATCGGGATGACTGAGGCGGAGGCGCTCGATGCCGGGAAATCAGTCAAGGTGGCGAAGCTACCGATGAGTTCGGTCGCGCGGGCATCTGAGTCGGCGGAGACACGTGGATTTCTCAAAGCCATCGTTGATGCCGAGACAGATCAAATCCTGGGAGCGGCCATGCTTGGAGTGGATGGCGGAGAGATGGCGGCACAGATCCAGATTGCCATGATGGGCGGAGTGACTGCTTCGGCGCTACGCGACGGAATCTGGAGTCATCCCACACGGGCCGAGGCTCTGAATCGGCTCTTTAGGAGCTATCTTTAGGAGCCTCGACAGTATTTCTTCGTGTACGACGACCATCCAGGTCGATTGTCGTTTTTGGCCGTGTTCCTATAACCTCCGGAATTCGCTTGCAACCAGGACGGAAGTGCACAACCGCGCCAGCCACGGTACGAGCAATACCGGCCATACTTGGACATTCAGCTGAGCATAGTGTGAGCAGTAGAGAAGTCCAAATGCGTCTTGCACGAACGTCGAAGGCTTTGGCCAGCTCAGAGGATATTTCGAATGACGAGCCTTATTTCTTTTGCCAGAAGAAAGAACCAAGATTCGACGATCGATACCATTTGCACGAGGTGTTATCAGACGGTTGCCAGCGCCACCAATGAGACGCATCTTGAAAATGCGGAACAAGTCCACGACTGCGACCCCAACGGTGAATTCAGCTTTCCGCACACAGGTACCAATCTTGGAGCGCATTAGCGATTTGTCACTGAGCACGTTGATTCTCAGAGCACGAACCGCTGTTTCGAAACAGGTGTCTTCATGAATACTGCCGGCCGGGATACCAACGAAGCATACGATGCCGTCCGGAACACTCCCCTCAGGATACTCCTCGTAGACCTTGACGATTCACGGCGGCGATCCAGAGTGCAGATGCTTGAAAGCGTCGGCTACGAAGTAGAGACCCGCACCAATTACGTCACCGCCGAACGACTGGACCATGAAGGGAGATTTGATCTGGTGATAGTGACCCTGCATTGTCACCCTGAAGAAACTGCCGCCTACAGCAATCACTTAAGCAGGGCTGACCCTGAACTCTCTATCCTGCTACTCACCGATGCAGGTGTATTCGTCCCAAGAGGCACTCTGAGTCAAAGCGTGGAGGCGGGAAGCGTGGGATTATTGATTCAAAAAGTATCCTCGATGCTCGTAGGCAGTGAACACATCCGAGAAATTTAAGGAGTGTTCGGATGCGGTGTCCTCACGGCGAGGACGAAGTCCCTACCGTGCGCGCCAGAGGTTGAATTCAGACGTCCGTTTTCTCCTGGTAAGTATGACTTGTCCTCCTCTATCTCGACGTGCGCTGGCTCGAGTTCTTCAGAGCCTGCTTACTGCGGAGTTAAAGGCTGTCCGAGGCAACGCTTCTCGCAAGAATGAACTGTTCCTTTCGCCATCGGAAGTGTGGTTTGAGGATTCCTCCTTTGTAGGTCATGGCCCGCATTGCCTCGGCTGTGATTCGCTTGAGGCCATGACGCTTGCGGCTGCTACAAACCAAATGTTTCACCTGTCTGAAGCTAACCTGGACATCGCAATGTTCTCTGCTCAAACGTTTGGAGGCTGGCTGGACATCATTGAGAGTGCATGGCGTGCCGGCGTCACCCGCATCACCTTGCGGACCTCTGGCTCAACCGGTACGCCGAAAATCTGCACGCACGAGTTTTCTCATCTGCGAACCGAGATTGGCTACCTTGCCGAGAAATTTGTTACGCAGGAGCGCATCGTTGCTTTCGTGCAGGCTCATCACATCTATGGGTTCCTTTTTACAGCCATGCTGCCTGACCAACTCGGCCTTGAAGTGGTGCGGGCAGAACGAAGTGGGCTGAACGGGCTGCGAAGTGGAGATCTCATAGTTTCGTTTCCGGAGCAGTGGCAGTTTCTCAATCGTAGTCTGGCGAAATGGCCAGATCACGTTGACGGCGTGGTTTCAACAGCTCCTTGTTCGAGCGAGTTGATTCGATCGCTAATAGAAGCAGGCTTGCACACGATGACGGAGATTTACGGCTCAACGGAAACGTCTGGAATCGGCACTCGCACATGGCCTGAGGATACCTATCGATTGATGCCACACTGGCGTCCTGCAACTTCCACCGATGCGCAGACAACCGACCTCATCCATAGTTCAGGGATGAGAGTTCAGCTCATGGATCGAATTAAATTCAGCGAAGACGGATGCTTTACGATTGCCGGACGACTGGACGGCTCGGTACAGGTGGGTGGAACGAACGTCTATCCTGTGCGTATTGCCGCTATGTTAGCCTCACGGCCAGGCGTTGCGGATGCCGCGGTGCGCTTGATGCGGCATGAGGAAGGCACGCGCCTGAAGGCCTTTATCGTCCCAAGTTCAGATGTATCCCCCGAAATCGTAAGCGAAGAGCTCCAGGCTTGGATTGGGGCCCATCTAACCGCAGTAGAACGTCCGAAGGCACTTACGTTCGGGTCGGCTCTACCGACCAATTTGAACGGAAATGCTTTGGACTGGTAGCTGCTGTCGCCCGACTCCCTGTTTCTTCGGATGGGCACCTATAGTGGCGACAGTCTCTCAATTTCAATTGTGGTGAGTCGATAGGCAGTATGGGCACAGGCAACACCAGCAGTGGCCAATACAGACCGTACCTGCAATGGATTTGGGTTGTAAGGTCTAGTGATGGCTTGTGCAACGGTGTTGTAGTCGAAGGAGGCCTCCTTCGCCGATTGAACGAAAGGAATGCGGATAGCACACCGAGGTTCTTGTCCGCAGATCCCGTCTTTTTGCCAAGCGCAGGGTTGTCACTCTTGTCACACAAAGGAAACCTGCATGGAATCCCACTTTAGCGATGCGAACCTGTTCGATCAACTGGAGGCGGCGGACGATACAGCATTGGATGCGTTGGCCTTCGGTGTAGTGGCGATGTCGGAAGACGGAACTGTTACCAACTACAACATAGCGGAGAGCCGCATTTCTGGCCTGGCGGCAGAAAATGTTGTTGGTCGTAATTTTTTCACCTCGGTGGCACCATGCACGAATAACTTCCTCGTGGCACATAGGTTTCAGAATGAGCCGGTGCTTGATACAGTTGTCGATTACGTCTTCACGGCCTATATCAAACCCACCGCAGTGCGACTTCGGCTGTTGAAGCGGCCCGCTCGGCGCCGAATGTATCTCGCCGTCGAACTCAGGTAGTCCCTTGACCCACAGCGAGAAGCCAATCATGGAAGACCTTCTTCAGTTCCTTTACCTGATGCCCGTCGGCGTGGTCAAGTTTTGCGCCGACGGTGCGGTCGAGATGATGAACCCGGTGGCAGCTGGGCTACTCTTGTCGATGGAGTCAGCCGGTACTCTTCAAGACCTCTACTTGGAACTCTCGCCGATCGCCCCTGACTTGCATCTGCGGATCGAAAAGTTCACCGCACCTGCAGGAAACATCATCGATCAGCAGTGGCTGCGAGCGAGAGCTGGGGGCCGAGACCTCGTATTGTCGCTCACAGTCAACAAGATCAAGGACAACGTCTACATGGCTGTGCTTACAGATGTGACCAAGCTCGCCGAACAGGAAGAAAAGCTGTACGTCGATAGGCAGAAATTTTTTGCGATTTTTGACCACCTGCGTGACTATGCGATCTACACGATCACCATGGACGGTCTGATTGAGGAATGGAATCAGTCTGTGCAACGCTTTGGTGGCTGGGTCTCCGCCGATATACAGGGCCGCAGCATGAGTCTGTTCTTCCCACAGGACGATCCCGACCGGCCGAGTATTGAGCTGTTGTTAGCTGAGGCGGCGCGCATCGGTTCTGCCGAGACGGAGGGCTGGCGGGTCAAGCGGGATGGGTCCCGTCTGTGGGCGAACTCGGTCATCACTGCACTGCCGGACGCAGCGGGGAAAGTGCGCGGCTTCGTTGTGGTTTCACGCGATATTACCGAGCGTAAGCAACTGGAAGATGAAATGAAACACCAGGCAACAGTCGATCCGCTTACCGGCGCTTACAATCGCCGTCAAGGGGATATCTTTCTCGCTGTGGAGTTCAATCGGCGCACTCGCTATGGTCGCCCATTTGCAGTGCTGATCATGGACATCGACCACTTCAAGGCTGTCAACGATCGGTTCGGGCATCCTGCGGGTGACTCAATGCTGTGTGCGGTGGTGCAGACCTGCCGGAACAATCTGAGGCCGACCGACCTCGTCGTACGTTGGGGCGGGGAAGAGTTTCTGGTGATACTGCCCGAAACCGACACGGATGCTGCAATGGTTGCCGCCGAGCGGCTTCGGGCCGCCGTCGAGGCCAACGAGGCTACTCTTCCCGGAGGCGTGAATCTCCACGTCACCGTCAGCATCGGTGTCGCACTTCCGTCAAGCGATAGTTCGAGCGAATTGCTGAGTCGCTCTGATGTCGCCCTGTATAGTGCGAAGACGGGCGGCCGCAACCGAGTGATCTTGGCACCCTAGCGGGCAATCCATCAGTTCGCCAGGATATGGATTCAGACTTTTGTTATGGATCGGGGAGCATCCGCAGAGTAAGTGTTGTCTGGGAATCGCTACTCCGCTGTCCCTCCTAAAGACTCGTTTGAGTGCCCATGGATAACCCGGAAGTTGAGCGTCAACTGAAGCTAGGAGGCCAGTGTCCTCATTGAGGGGGCATTGGGTTCGTGTTTCAGAAAAGGCTTGGCGGCAACTCGGAAGTTGCGACAGCGATGAGAGGGGTCTGAGCAATGAGGTGGGTAGATTTTAGAAGGACGAGACCCTCTCAATGAGGCGCTCATGATTTGAAATTGTGCGTTGGGTCATTTTGCACGATGAGTAGAGTAGCAAGACTGGCAGGAGTCAGTGGCCGGCTGAAGTAATATCCTTGGGCGATGTCGCAGCGCATGCTCTCAAGCATCAATGCTTCCTGTTTGGTCTCGACGCCTTCTGCGACAATTTGCATTCCCAGTTCGATGCCCAAATGAATGATCGCCTTTACTATGCTGGTGCCATCCGGGATGTCGATCTGGCGGACGAAGGACTGGTCGATCTTCAGGGTATCGATTGGAAAGCGACGCAGATAGCTCAAGCTGGAATATCCAGTGCCAAAATCGTCAAGCGCGATCCGAATTCCCTTTTGACGCAGGCTCTGGAGCAGCAGCACAATCATCTCGGGACTTTTCATCAGCAGGCTTTCGGTCACTTCCAGCTCGAGATATTCCGGGGCAATACAGAATTGATCCAGTATCTCCATCACTTTCTCTGCGAAGCCCTCGCTATGGAACTGCCTCCCGGAGACATTCACTGCCACGCTGATTTCAGGCAAGCCAGCATCGAGCCATGCACGAGCTTGCCTGCACGCTTCCTCAAGTACCCATTCGCCGATCTCAAGAATAAGACCGCAATCCTCGGCAACGGGAATGAAGGTAGCGGGAGAAATTGGGCCTCGAAGGGGATGGGTCCAGCGGAGAAGCGCCTCGACCCCACGGATTTCTTGAGTCTTTAGATCGTATTTCGGCTGGTAGTTGAGAGACAGTTCATGCCGATCCATGGCGCGACGCAGATCCTGTTCGATGAATTGCCTCTCAATGGCTCGGATATTCATGTCTGAGTGGAAAAGCTGGAAGTTTGAGCCGCCCTTCTCTTTCGCGGCGTACATCGCAACGTCAGCGTTCTTGATGAGTGTCTCAACGTCCAGTCCGTCCTCCGGATAAACGCTAATACCGATGCTGCCTGTGACTTGAAGTTCAAGCTGATCAATGAAGTGGATTGTGGCGATTGCTTTTAGCATGCGCGCCGCTGTGACGCCCGTCCCCACCGGATGATCGACTTCTGGGAGCAGCACGATGAACTCATCACCTCCGAATCTGCTAACGGTGTCCGAAGCGCGCGCTGCCTGTATTAATCGTTTCGCGATCGATAAGAGAAGCTTGTCGCCAATGGCATGGCCTAGTGAATCGTTGATGTGTTTGAATCCGTCCAGATCCAGCGATAATATCGCGACCTTCTTCCTGTTGCGTGTCGCCATCTTGATAGCCTGCTCAATCCGGTCGCGTAGGAGCCTTTGGTTGGGAAGGTCAGTCAGAAAGTCGTGCTCAGCTAGATGAGTGATAGTAGCTTGGTTGCGTCGCAAAACCTCGTCGGCAATTCTGCGTTCGGTCACATCAATATTCACCCCGATGACCCGGCAAGCAGCTCCAGACTGGTCTACAATAGCCCTCTCCACAGAGGAGATATATCTCATCGTGCCGTCCGCAGCGGTGATCCTGAACTCCGCGCTTTCATCACTTTGTTGATTAATCGCTCTCTGCAGTGTGGCCTCGACCTCGGGCAGGTCTTCGGGGTGGACAGCGGCCGTCCACTTTTCATAAGACATCGCAGTCTTTTGAGGGAAGCCGTAAATGGCATACATCGTCTCATCCCACGTAAGCACGCTGGTGGCTATATCCCAATCCCACACGCCGACTTTCGCGACTTCCGTGGCGAGGGACAACCGTTCGGCAAACGATATAAGTTCGGACTGATCACGTTTGCTGGCGCTGATGTTTCCGTGCGTGACGATCACGCCTTTGGGATGGTCCCTGGAAAGAGGAGTGACGGTAATTTGATACCAGCTTTTTTCGACTGGCGAATCACATGGGTAGCCGAAGGAAAAACTCTGGCTGATCCCGCTCAGCACCGACCGAATACCGTCTGCCGCGAAGCGAGCGTCTTCCGAGCCAGGTCCCGTTGCGCTATCACACACTGTCAGATAATTGACGCCTAGCCATTGTCCGGGGTGGCCAGGCAACGAGTTCGCCGTGGCATAAACTTTCCAGCCATCATTCACTGAAATAATAGTGCCCTCGGAGTCGAGCAAGGCGATGTGTTCCGGCAACGCATTGAGGATCGCAGCCTGGCGTGCTATTTCGTCTTGTTCCAACTGTTCACGCGTGCTCCGCAAGAGCAGCATCCTGCCCTCAGGGTCCGTTGCGGTATCTACCTCACCGGATGTTAGCTCCTCCAACCGCTGTCCCGTTTCGTGCAGAACGTCCAGCAATGTCGCAATTTCTTCCTCGTCGCTAGCGAATTTTGCAACTTTCTTGAGGCTCATGCTGCCAACTCGTCCAGACCTAGTACCTGCAACACCAGGTTGGTCTGACTGAGAGTGCCGACGATTCTCTCGACAGGGTATGGTGAGAGCTTCACCAGGGTCGGCGTCAAGAAAATGCGATCTTCCATGGCGCGATCTGGTTCCTTGATCACATCGACGAACTCGATCTTATATCTGCCTGCAAGATATTGATCGCAAATCGAACGGAGGTTGGCGATAGCTTGTCTCGAGTTCAATGTGTCATCGGCGGTGTAGAGGCGGAATTCGAAGATGTCGGGGTGAGTCACAGTTTCGCTGCTTTCTCTGGCTTAGCCACATCGGCGCCGCGAAGCAGACGCATCCGCTGCTGGCTACCAGACTTTTCCTGCTTGCGGCCCTGAGTGGTTCGAACCAACAGGTCCTTTTCTACCTTCTTTGCCACAAGTTCTGTCTCGAGCGACTTGGCACGCACCTTCAGAACTGCTTCCTCGGCATCCAGACTCACGCGCTTCAGCTTCGCGGCAACATCCGCGACCTCGTTGGCGAAACGAGCCGCGCTTTCCTTTTCCCAACGCATCGTGCCCATCAGCACTTCGCCGCCTGCTGTATAAATATCGGCTAGAGTCACGCCTTCCTTGCTGAGGATCAACTCCCGTACCTGATTCGAATGGGCGGTCCCGCGCGATTTGATGATCGATAGCCCGCGGTTCCGCTCGCCGGCCTGTACGAGGTAACTCAGATGGATCCAGGTGTCAGCAATTGTCGAGATCTGAAGCGGATTTCTGTTCTGTGTGTCGCCCGAAATCTCGTCCATCAGACTCGTGCAGACAAGGGTCACGCCGGCCCCCTTGGACCAGTCGATCAACCGCTCGGCTACTGCATGGGCTGTCAGTTCGTTGCCAGCCTTGGCCAATGCTGAGACGGGATCGACGATGACACAAAGGGCTTCATGCTCTTGCGCCAATGTCTTGATGTGGACAAGTAGGGTCTCTGCACTACCTGTGAAGGTGCGCGCCGAAACCATGCGCAGACAACCGCTTTTCACATGGCGGGCCAAGTGAATTCCTACGGAGGTCAGGTTTCGCACGACCTCGGACCCGTCCGAATCAAAGCTAACGAACATGGTCCGTTCGCCGCGCTTGCAACAGGCCTCGGCAAAGGCGCCGCTCAAAGTGGTCTTGGCGGTACCGGGGAAGCCGGTGATGAGCACGCTGGCTCCGCGATAGTAACCGCCGTCCAGCATTGTATCCAGCCGGTCCACACCGGTCGAAACGCGCTCGTTCGACACTTTCGCGTCGGCGCGACCTAGTGAGCGGGCCATGGCCACATCAAAGCCGTTCTTGCCGATGACAAACGGCGACTCATCCTCGTTGAAGCTCGATCCGCGGTACTTTTGCACACGAAGGTTGCGTTGCGAGACGCCGAGGTCGACTCGATGGTTGAGTACCACGGAACAGTCAACCATGAACTGCATGAAACCAAACGGCTGGCCAGCTGAGCTTGTGTCGTCTCCGCCGGCCTTTGCCGTAATCAGCGCGGTCAGTTCATGAGCTAGTAGCCACTGGTGCAGCCGGTTCATCTCCATTTGCCTAGCTGAAGCGTCTGGCAGTAGCGCCAGAACTACGTCCAAGGCATCGAACACAATACGGACTGCACTCATTTGCTTGATTTTGGCGCTGAGCGCTGCCAGCATCCCGCTCAGGTCAAAATTGCCAGCCTGGATCATATTGGGCATAGGCTGAGCGTCCAGGAAAAACAACTTCCCGTCCTGTAACTCGGCCAGCTTCCAGCCAAAGCTTCTGAAGTTATCGATGAGACGCTTCGGAGACTCTTCGAATGCAACAAAGATTCCCGGCTGCTCACAAACTTCTGCGCCGTACTTAAGGAACTGCACTCCGAATATGGTCTTTCCCGAGCCCGGACCCCCGACCAGAAGCGTAGTGCGTCCGAGTGGTAGACCGCCGGAGGTAATTTCGTCGAAGCCGGCTATGCCGGTCGATACCTTGGCTCGCGCTTCCGTGATGGTTTTCAAGTAACGGCCGCCGCTTCTGTTGCCTAGTAATGCTGCACACTGTGAGGATGCTGGCGCCGCAATCAATGGCGATACCTTGGCGGTCCAAGCGTGTCAATAAAAGGCAACTCTGTCGTGCCCGCAAGTTTGTAAAGAAGGGGCCAATGTTGACATGATTGCTCGGGATGCCTGGAACAACTGGGTTCCCAAAACTGAGGCTTCCACGCCTCACACTAAAATATGCGCGCGGCGGCAATCTGTTCAATCTAGCACTAATCCCAATTGGGGCCTCGATATGCTAAATGGTCCTGACTCACGATAAAGGACTTCCTGCCGTGACATCATTGCCATGCAATGACGCTCCTTGCTACCGCCGAGCGGCTAAATAAGTCGTCGCTATGATTTGCTCCACTAGTCGCCCCATCGTACGCCAGTGGGGATCGAAGGTTCATGGCTCAACCAAAGCAGCCCGCGGACGGTAAGAACACGGCGATGGGTTCCGATGTTCACAGGTTCATTCGTCGTAACTCCAGATACAACATCGAAACACCCGTAGTCTTTCATCTCCCGGAAGGTAACGTGAAAGGACACTCCATCAATATCAGCGAGTCAGGAAGTTTCGCTGCCTTTGAACGAGAAATTGTGCCTTGGCTTACGGGCAGGCTTTCGGCCCAATTTGGGGATTGGCATATAGACTTCAGCTTGCGTGTGGCTCGGATCGAAGAACACAAGGCAGGATTAGTATTTCAGGGCCTCAGCGATAAAGACCACGCAATCCTTCGGAGGTTTCTGGATCATTCGAATGGCGAGGTCTCGTGACAGACGGCTGTCGAGCTATATAACCCGTTCCGACATTAACCTGCTAAGACACCTTCGGCTTAATCACGGTGCTCCCACAACCCCATGTCTGAGGTTTGTGACGCGCTTGCCTAATCTTGATTCGTTTAAGAGTTTCGTAACAGTCTCGAATAGTCGCCTGGATTCCCTTGATGAGACAGAAAAGGTCTAGTCCACTTGTCTTGTCACACCGAACATTGGCAGATTTGGATTAGGGAGGGTCTTAGGTCCTTATGAGACGCAAGGTGGGACTGGGCAACGAGAAGTCCATGAGCATGGCTAGTGAAATGTAGGCAGGGACTGGCGGATATCAATGAGCGCGGGAACTCTTCCGCAAACGTGTTTATTTTCGGCATCGGCAAGGCCAACTCCGCTCAATCCGATGGCGGCAGTCCAGAAGCACTTCAGGCAGAGTGAATCGTATGTGCCATCCCCATTTGGGCTACGGTAGGCAAGGATGGGTAGAGCACGATTGGCCACCACGCGGTTCGAGGCATTACCTCTGACGTGCACCCAGACCATCTCATGCGGAGAATCTCTGTGAAAAGTGCCCAATTCGGTAGGGTCGCCGACGTGAGACTGATCGGCGGCTATTCGCTCGGCTTCTTTTTGGGATTTTGCAAAAGTTCGATGGCAACCCATACGAATGGAGCCGATTGTCGAGTCTGGATTCATGCGTCTTGTAAAGAGACTCTGTATTGGCATCGACCACGTCCCGAGCAGGCCACCCTTTGGTAATGGGGGAGGGCAGCGTTGGTTGGTAATCCGCTCTGTCTTAAGACCGTAATTGCAGCGTCACCTCAGGTATGGTCTGTAGTGCTCATTGCGCATGGACCGGCACAACGTGTGACCGGGACCCGCACTGCGTTGCCCTAAACTTCTCCTAGCTCTCTTATGTGCTCACTGCCAACCAGCATGGCAGCCACTTTTTGTATCAAGTG
>Ga0302325_10016103_pt1 | contig 15864 bp, 2 predicted proteins | sample Palsa_T0_2_FD_201948 | JGI IMG/M metagenome (GOLD analysis project Ga0302325, IMG submission 201948) | Peat permafrost microbial communities from Stordalen Mire near Abisko, Sweden - Palsa_T0_2 | ecosystem: Environmental > Terrestrial > Soil > Palsa > Peat permafrost | place: Sweden: Abisko...
GTCTTCCTCGTAGGCGCCGACGACGAGGGCGAGGACGGCGAAAGCGGTGAGGCTCAACATGCGCAACATTGGGCGGGGACCTTGAGCGGGGGCAAAAGTGAAGAAAGCGCCCTAGCAGACGGGCTGGGGCATTAGAAGGGCGGCGGGGCAGGGGCGGGGATGAAATCTCGGCAATGTTGGGGGCTGCGCTAATTAGCTGTTTCGTCATGTGTTGTTGTAGCTTTTCCAAGCCAATTCCAAATTTATCCAAATCCAGCCAAGCCCCGGCCAAGCCGAACAAAATGGATCAAAGAAAAAGGCTTGGATTTGCTTGGATTCTCTTGTCCGAATTGGGCCTTTTCAATGGGTTACAGCGACCCCCTGGGCAAGAAATTCTTTCTCTGCTCCTTTCCCGCCCTTGGCCTTCGCAGCCCTGGCTGGGCTTCAGCCGGCGATCGAGGCAAGGTAGCACGGATTCTGATTTTCGCAAAGAAAAATCGCATTTCGGCGACAAGGGTTCGGTTTTTAAAGAGGCTCCAATCCATCTGAGTGGCTTCATGGAATCGGTGAACTCGCTTCTAGGACGTCAGTTCCAAGGGCTCGATGAGTTGGGGGCGCCCCACCGTCGGGTTCACTGTCAACGGTTTCGAGCAAGGGTTCCCGCAGATGACGAAGTGCGCTTTCCCCAGTCGAGACCCGGTATTCTGATGTTGCAAAAGTAGCACAATCGTAAAAATATTTAAGGGCGCCCTAATAGAGCCTGCACAAAAACCCTTATTTTGCCGACGTTCGGCCATGTTGGCCCGTTCGGCGCCACATTGTGGGGCATTGACGTCCGTTTTGCACTAGCAGAGAACACGAATTGCTTGAGTCGTTTGCGCAATGCGGGCGATTTCTAGGCGCCGCCACTGAACGCCGCATCTAATTCAGTGGTGGCGGGGGAACCTGATCGTTGACTTGTGGGGCGGCAATGTGCGTGTTTCGCTCTAGGTTTCAGGCGCTTTTTAGCTACTTCAGCGGCCAGGTTGTGCGGCGGTTGGGGTTTGGAGCGCGCACGCTTGCCGTCTCGGCAGCGCTTTCGATCGCAGTCGCCTCGTTTGCGCTTATCGGCGCCACCCCAGCCGACGCGGGGTGCACGCAGACCGGAACGACCGAAACATGCACCGGCGACCTTACAGGGCAGTTCCTGAACTTCCCTCCGATGCTTCCGTCTCCTCCGACCATCAACGATCTTGAGATCAACGGCGTGACCGGCGGCCCCAACCAAGCCGGCTTGCAGGGGACCGGAACGACATCGGCAAACGGCGCGAACGGCACAGCTGAGTATACCTGCAAAATCACCGACACCGGCACGATGCCTGGCGGCGCTTCCTGCAACATCAACAATGCCGTTCAGCCTCCGACCTGCACCTCGATGAACGGCAACAACCAGACGGCCACCTGCGTGGGGAGCCAAACGGGGCCATCAGGAAATGGTCCTTCCGGGAGCGCCGGCCCGAACCTGACTGTTAATGTTGCTGCGCCGACGAGCGGCGCGGTCACCATCGGCGGCGCCAGCCAAGCCGGCGCACCGCCCGTTGCTGTCTTCGGCATCTCTACGGGATCGGCGGGCGGCAACGGCGGCAGCGCAACCTTGTTTGGCGACGGCGGCAACGGCGGGTCCGGCGTCGACGGCGGCAATGTGACGGTCAGTTTCACCGGCCAGTTGGTCAGTGGAAGCCAGGGCGGCCTTCTTGCACAATCCATTGGCGGCAACGGCGGCAACGGCGGCAGCGGCGGTTCCATAACAGGGAGCGGCGGCGACGGCGGGATGGCCGGCTTCGGCAGAACCGCGACGGCAAACCTAAACGGCGGTTCGATTGACGTTGGCGGCACGGGCGACGTCGGGGTCACGGCGATCAGCCAAGGCGGCAATGGAGGACAGGGCGCCGGCGGCGGATTCCTCTTTTCCGGTGGCGGCAGCGGCAATTCGGCCGGTCAGGCAGGAACGGCCCAAGTCAACACGGCCGGGGGCACGTCGATTACGACCACTGGGGATTTCGGCATCGGCATCGCCGCATACAGCATAGGCGGCGCCGGCGGTAGCGGCGGCGGCGGTTTCGGCCTGTTCTATTCCGGCGCCGGCGGCGGCAGCACCGGAGGCAACGGCGGGACTGTCGATGTCGTCGCTGCGAGCACCATCTCAACTTCCGGCATATCCGCGTTTGGCATCCTCGGCCAGTCGGTCGGCGGCGGCGGCGGCAACGCCGGCAGCGCGTCCGGGATTGTGGCGCTTGGAGCAGCCGGAGAGGCGGGCGGAGACGGCGCGACGGTCATGATTACGAACTCCGGGGGAATCACGACCACCGGAGAGTTCGCGATAGGCATTGTCGGGCAGTCCATTGGCGGCGGCGGCGGCAACGGCAGCGGCGTTGCCGGTCTGGTTGCGATCGGCGGAAACGGCAGCGCCGGCGGCAACGGCGGGGCCGTGACCATCGCCAATACGGGCGCGATCAGCACCGGGGGATTACAAGCGTTCGGCATTGAAGCGCAGTCGATCGGGGCCGGCGGCGGCAATGGCGGAGACACGGGCGGCCTCGTCTCGATTGGCGCCAGCGGAAGCGGCGGCGGCAACGGTGGCGCAGCGTCGGCTACCAACACCGACGCCGCGATTCTCACTACGGGCGACTACGCGACCGGCATTCTCGTTCAGTCCATCGGCGGCGGCGGCGGAAACGGGACTACGGCGGTGGGCCTTGTGGCGATCGGCGGCAGCGCCAGCAAAGGCGGTTTCGGTTCGACCGCGTCGGCTTCGAACTCCGGATCGATCACGACGGAAGGGATCTTCGCCAACGCGATCGAGGTGCAGTCTATCGGCGGCGGCGGCGGCAATGGCGGAAGTTCGGCCGGCTTGTTTGCGCTAGGCGGGAATGGCTCGGGCACTTCGACCGGCGGCGCCGTGACCGCGACCAACGAGGGAACGCTTCAGACCGACAACTCCAATTCGGCGGGCATCCTGGCGCAATCGATCGGCGGCGGCGGCGGCAACGGCGGCAAGTCGGGCGGTCTGTTCGCGTTTGGCGGCTCGGGCGGCTCCGGCGCTAACGGCGACACGGTCACGGTCACCAACGGCGGCGACATCACAACGGGCCTGTTCGTGGGTTCGACTGAATCGCCGGGCATTCTCGCGCAATCGATCGGCGGCGGCGGCGGCAATGGCGGCGGCGCGATTTCGGCTGGCCCCGTCGCGGTCGCTTTCGGCGGCAACGGCGGCGTAGCGGGCAACGGCGCGTCGGTTCAGGTGCTGCGTGACGCTTCGAGCACGCCGTACACGATTACCACGTTTGGCGACGCCTCCTCGGCGGTGATCGCTCAGTCGATCGGCGGCGGCGGCGGCAATGGCGGATTTGCTGTCGCCGTCGGCGCCGGCGATCCGTTCAGTGTGGCCATCGGCGTCGCCGGCGCCGGCGGCGGGGGCGGCGGCGGCGGCTCGGTTGAAGTCGACACCGCTGGAACGCTTCAAACCTTCGGCGCCAGTTCCGCCGGCATTCTCGCGCAATCGATCGGCGGGGGCGGCGGCAATGGCGGTTTCTCCGTAGCTGCGAGCCTCGGTCCGTTGGTCTCAGCTTCGGTCGGCGTCGGCGGCACAGGCGGCACGGGAGGCGGCGCTTCGACCGTAACCGTGTCGAGCCTGAGCAGCATCATGACTTCGGGCGTCAACTCCTCCGACATATCGGCGCAATCGATCGGCGGCGGCGGCGGCAATGGCGGATTCGCCGTCGGGGCCTCCGCGGGACTGTTTGGCGTCAGCGTGGGTGTTGGCGGCGGCGGCGGCGACGGCGGGTCGGCAGGCGACGTCATGGTGACGAGCGTCGGCAACGACGTGACGACCGGCGCGAACTCAACCGGGATTTCCGCCCAGTCCATCGGCGGGGGCGGCGGCAACGGCGGATTCTCGGTCGCCGCATCGATCGGCGCCGTCGGCGTCAGCGTCAGCGTTGGCGGAAGCGGCGCTACCGGAGGCCTCGCCGGCAATGCGACCATTAACCAAACCGGCTCTGTCTTGACCGAGCGGAACAATTCTATCGGCATGCTCGCCCAATCGATCGGCGGCGGCGGCGGCGACGGCGGATTTTCCGCGGCCGGGTCGATCGGCATCTTGGGCGCGGTCTCGGTCGGCCTCGGCGGCTCGGGCGGCCCTGGACAGAACGCCGAAGGCGCGAGCGTCACCGCCAACGGGGGCAGCTCTAGTTACGACGTTCCCGGATTTGGTTCTGGCTGGACGCTGGTGACGGAGGGCGCCAATTCCTCCGGAATCGTCGCCCAGTCGATCGGCGGCGGCGGCGGCAACGGCGGGTTTGCGGGTACTGGGACCCTTCAGCTAGTGGCCGGGGCGTCCGTGTCGCTTGGCGGCAAGGGCGCCGGGGGCGGCAACGGCGGCAGCGCGACCGTCATGACAACGGCCGAAAATATTTTGACCCTGGGGGCGGATTCCGACGGCGTTCTCGCGCAATCGATCGGCGGCGGCGGCGGCAACGGGGGCCTCGCCGGCGCGCTGACCCTGGCGGGCAACGCGCTGCCGCTCACGATCGGCGGAAGCGCCGCGGGGGGCGGCGCAGGCGGCGTCGTCAGCCTGACCAGCGACGGCGACATAACGACTGTCGGCGACAATTCGAGCGCCGTATTCGCCCAGAGCGTCGGCGGCGGCGGCGGCAATGGCGGCGTCGCCGTCTCCGCCAATGTCTTGGCCGGCGCTCTTGCGCCGTCCGTCGCGATCGGTGGTAGCGGCGGCGCGGGGGGAGCCGGCGGGATCGTCAACGTATCAAGCACCGGCGAAATCCAAACCTCGGGCGCGCTCGCCTACGGAATCTTCGCGCAGTCGGTCGGCGGCGCCGGCGGCAACGGCGGCTTCGCGGTCGCCGCATCTCTCCTCGGGGGGGGTGCAGTCGCTGTCGGCGTCGGCGGCACAGGCGGTCTTGGGCAAACGTCGAGCGCGGTCACGGTCGGCAACATTGGCGACATTTCGACCGCGGGCGCCGGGTCCGACGCGATCTTCGCCCAGAGCATCGGCGGCGGCGGCGGCAACGGCGGTTTCGCCGGAGTTGGCTCGCTCGGCGGCGTCGGCGTCAGCGTCGGCGTCGGCGGATCGGGCGGCGCCGGAGCCAACGGCAGCACGGTCAACGTGACGAGCGTCGGAAATCTGACCACCGCTGGCTCGGACGCGGTCGGCCTGTTTGCGCAATCGATCGGCGGCGGCGGCGGCAACGGCGGCTTTTCGCTGGGACTTGCGCTCGGCGGCGGCGCCATTGGCGTGAACGTCGGCGGCACAGGCGCGGCGGGCGGCGACGCCGGGGCCGTCACCGTCAATTCGACTGGCGCCATTACGACCGGGGCGAACGGCGGGACCGGGGCAAACGCCGAGGGCCTCATCGCCCAGTCGGTCGGAGGCGGCGGCGGCAACGGCGGATTCAGCGGCAATGTCTCGATCGGCGTCGTCGCCGGCATCGGCGTAAGCGTCGGCGGCACGGGCGGCGGCGGCGGCGATGCGGGCGCGGTCAGTGTGACCAGCGCCGGCGATATCTCCACGATCTTCAACAACTCGAGCGGCGTCCTGGCTCAATCGCTCGGAGGCGGGGGCGGCAACGGCGGGTTCAGTCTGGCGTTGTCGGGCTCCGGGGCCATCGAGGGTATCGGCGCGTCCGGCGCGGTCTCCGTCGGCGGCCACGGCGGCACGGCCGGCAACGCTTCCAGCGTTACCGTTTCGAATACCGGAACGATCCTGACCACCGGCGCTCTCTCGAACGGCATCGAGGCTCAATCGCTTGGCGGCGGCGGCGGCAACGGTGGATTCTCGGTCGCCGGAACCTTCACGTTGGGTGTTGTCGGCGTCGGCGTTTCCGTCGGCGGATTCGGCGCGGGCGGCGGTACGTCTGGCGACGTCACGGTCGACGCTTACGCGGATCCGCCGCTGTTGGATTCTCCCGCCTACGGCGTCACGACGCTCGAGACCGAGGGCGACCAGTCTAACGGCATTCTCGCGCAATCGATCGGCGGCGGCGGCGGCAATGGCGGTTTCTCGGGGGCGCTCGGCGCGTCGATTGAAGGCGCGGGCGCCGGCGTTTCGGTCGGCGGCTTTGCCGGCTCCGGAGGCGGGGTCGGCGGCACAGTGACCGTCACGAGCTACAACAATATCCTGACGCTCGGCGACAAATCGGACGGCATCCTGGCGCAGTCGATTGGCGGCGGCGGCGGCAACGGCGGCTTCTCTATCGCGCTTGGCGCCGGCGACGCGTTTGGCGGCGCAGTGTCGGTCGGCGGCTTTGGCGGCGGCGGAGAAAATTCCGGGGCGGTCATCGCCCAGAACTTCGGCACCGTCATGACGGAAGGCGCCGATTCGAACGGCATCGCGGCGCAGTCGATCGGCGGCGGCGGCGGTAACGGCGGCTTCTCAATCGCTGGAGCCTTTGCGGTCGACGCCGCGGCTCTTGGCGTTTCGGTCGGCGGCTTTGGCGCAACGGCCGGCAACGCCGGCACGGTCGAGGTCGACAGTTATTGGCAGGCGACGGACGGCACGCCGAACGCGAGTTCGCCGACATACGGCGTCACGACCCTCGAGACAATGGGCGATCGCTCGAACGGCATCCTCGCGCAGTCGCTTGGCGGCGGCGGCGGCAACGGCGGCTTCTCCGGGGCGGGCGCTCTGGATTTGGGCGGGGCCGGCATCGCGGTTTCGGTTGGCGGATTTGGCGCAGGCGGCGGCTCGGCCAGCTCAGTGACCGTAAACAGCGCCAACAACATCGTCACGCTGGGCCAGGAATCGAACGGCATTCTCGCCCAGTCGATCGGCGGCGGCGGCGGCAACGGCGGCTTCTCGATCGGACTAAGCGCCGGTTCGGAATTCGCCGGCACACTGTCTGTTGGCGGGACGGCGCTGGGCGGCGGCGGAGCGCCGGGCGCGGTGGCGGTGACGAACTACGGCACAATCGTGACCGAGGGCTCGGATTCGAATGGGATCGAAGCGCAGTCGATCGGCGGCTCGGGCGGCAATGGCGGCTTCTCGGTTTCGGGCGCCTTTACGACGGGGTCGGCGGGCCTTGGGCTTTCCGTCGGCGGCTTCGGCAGCGGCGGCGGCAACGGCGATACCGTCAATGTGAGCGACTATTCGCAGGCGACAGATGGCGCGCCAGACCTCAGCTCGCCGACATACGGCGTCACGACCCTGGAAACGATGGGTGATCGCTCGAACGGCATTGAGGCGCAGTCGCTCGGCGGCGGCGGCGGCAACGGCGGCTTTTCCATAACCGGCGCTCTGGCGTTGGGCGATGGAAGCGTCGGCATATCGGTCGGCGGATTCGGCGCGGGCGGCGGCTCGGCCAGCTCAGTGACCGTGAACAGCACGAACAACATCGTCACGCTGGGCAAGGAGTCGAACGGCATTCTCGCCCAGTCGTTGGGCGGCGGCGGCGGCAATGGCGGCTTCTCGATCGGACTGGCTGCCGGTTCGGAATTCGCCGGCACGGTGTCCGTCGGCGGGTTCGCGCTGGACGGCGGAGGAGCGCCCGGCGCGGTCACGGTGACGAACTACGGGACGATCATGACCGCGGGCTCCGATTCGAACGGAATCGAGGCGCAGTCGTTGGGCGGTGGCGGCGGCAATGGCGGCTTCTCGGTTTCGGGCGCCTTTACAACGGGGTCGGTGGGTCTCGGGGTTTCTGTTGGCGGCTTCGGCAGCGGTGGCGGCAACGGCAACACCGTTACTGTGAGCGACTATTCGCTGGCGACGGATGGCGTGCCGGTCCTTGGCGCTCCGGCGCCAGGGACAACGACTCTCGAGACCGAGGGCGATCGTTCGAACGGCATTCTCGCGCAGTCGCTGGGCGGCGGCGGCGGCAACGGCGGCTTTTCCGCGACCGGCGCTCTGGCGTTGGGCGACGGAAGCGTCGGCGTCTCGGTTGGCGGATTTGGCGCGGGCGGCGGCTCCGGCGACGCGGTGACCGTCAACAGCGGCAACAACATCGTGACGCTGGGCCAGCAGTCGAACGGCATTCTCGCGCAGTCGCTCGGCGGCGGCGGCGGCAACGGCGGCTTCTCGATCGGACTGACCGGCGCCTCGGAATTCGCCGGTACGCTCTCGGTCGGCGGTTCGGCCCTCGGCGGCGGCGGCCCGGGAGGGTCGGTGACGGTGTCGAGTTACGGGACCATTCTGACGGAAGGCAATCTGTCGAACGGCATCGAGGCGCAGTCGATCGGCGGCGGCGGCGGCAACGGCGGCTTCTCGGTTTCGGGCGCCTTTACGACCGGCTCCGCAGCGATCGGCCTCACCGTCGGCGGCTTCGGCTCGACGGGCAGCACCGGGGGCGCGGTCACTGTCGACAGCTACAGTCTGTCTTCCGACGGCGAACCTTTGTTGGAACCGCCGGCGGCGGGAACGATCTCGATCGAAACCGAAGGCAATCAGTCGAACGGCATTCTGGCGCAGTCGATCGGCGGCGGCGGCGGCAACGGCGGCTTCTCCGGCGGGTTGTCCGCATCCACCGACGGCGGCGCGTTCACCGCCTCTGTCGGCGGCTTTGGCGCGGGCGGCGGCAGCGCCGGCGCGGTCAATGTGACGAGCTACAACAACATTTTGACCCTTGGAAGCGATTCGAACGGCATAGCGGCCCAGTCGCTTGGCGGCGGCGGCGGCAATGGCGGTTTCTCGATTGGTCTTGCCGGCGGAGACGAGTTCGGCGGCGCCCTCTCGGTCGGCGGTTTCGCCCTGACCGGGGGAGGCAACGGCGGCGCCGTGACCCTCGAGAGTTTTGGCACGATTGAGACGAGCGGCGACCGCAGCAATGGCCTCGAGGCGCAGTCGATCGGCGGCTCGGGCGGCAACGGCGGCTTCTCGCTCTCCGGCTCCCTGTCGCTGAGCAACGCCGGCCTGTCGGCGAGCGTTGGCGGCTTCGCTTCGGGAGGCGGCTCCGGCGGCGACGTCACGCTCGACAGCAACGAGGGCGGAACGCTCGCCAACAGCAACCCGACGATTGAAACCCTGGGCCAGAGCGCCAACGGCATCGAGGCCCAATCGATCGGCGGCGGCGGCGGCAACGGCGGCTTCTCCGGCGGATTCACCGCGACGGCCGATTCGAAGGCGAGCATCACTCTCAGCGTCGGCGGCTTCGGCGCGCCGGGCAATCATTCCGGCGACGTGACAGTCGTGACGGTGGACAACATTCTGACCGAGGGCGCCGGCTCGAACGGCATCCTTGCGCAATCGATCGGCGGCGGCGGCGGCAACGGGGGCTTCAGTTTCGCCGGAACCGTGAGCGTGCCGGACGGCAATACTTTCACGCTTTCGGCGTCTCTGGGCGGGTTCGGCGGCTCCGCGGGCAACGCCGGCGGCGTCGACGTCACGTCAACGGGCCTTATCTCGACGTTGGGGGACAATGCTAACGGCACAGCAGCGCAATCGCTGGGCGGCGGCGGCGGCAATGGCGGCTTGAGCGTTGCCGGCTCGTTTAATTTTGCCAGCGAAGTCAGCATCCCCTCGATCACTGCGTCGGTCGGCGGTTTCGGCGGCTCGGGCGGCGCGGGGGGCGACGTGAACGTGACGCGCACGGGCGTCACGACGACCGTGGGCGATTCGTCCGTGGGCGTTCTCGCACAATCGATCGGCGGCGGCGGCGGCAACGGCGGCCTCAGCGTCGCCGGTTCGATCGGCGGCCCGGACGCGAAGCAGATCTCGGCTTCGGTCGGCGGGTTCGGCGGCCCGGGTAGCGAAGCGGGCGACGTCACGGTCGACAACACCGGCGCCATCACCACCGGTTCGATCACTATGCAGGATATGGAGTTCGTTCCGACGGTTCTGCCCAATCTGCCGACGGTCATGCTGGTTCCCGTGGTGACCGGCAACAGTTCGGACGGAATCCTTGCCCAATCGATCGGCGGCGGCGGCGGAAACGGCGGTTTCGCGTTCAGCGGCGCGATCGGTCCGACCGGCGAAAACATGAGCATTCAGGTTGGCCTGACGCTCGGCGGCTTTGGCGGAAGCGGCGGCACCGCGGGCGACGTCAGCGTCACCAACGTGGGAGAGATCACGACCTTCGGCGCACAGGCCAATGGCATCGAAGCGCAATCGCTCGGCGGCGGCGGCGGCAACGGCGGCGGGGCGTTGACCGGCATTCTCTCCGCGGGCAATCCGGCGTCCGGCGGCAACGCCGTCGCCTTCGCTGCGTCCGTTGGCGGGTTCGGCGGCAGCGGCAATGTCGCGGGCAATGTGTATGTCGATCAGACCGGCGGCATCGTGACCTACGGCCCGGGCTCGAACGGCATTCTCGCCCAGTCGATCGGCGGCGGCGGCGGCGTGGGCGGCGGCGCGAACACGGAGTCGCTGCAGCTCGGCACGAGCTGCACTTTCGGCCTGGTGAGCAAGATCATATCCGCCTGCCAAAGCCCGAAGAAGGCAAGCGTCAATATTCAGGTCGACGTCGGCGGATTCGGCGGAACTGGAAACAACGCCGGGACGGTCACGGTCATCAACAACAGCTTCATTACGACCGGGGCCGGTTCGGCCTTGGGCGTTGGCGCGGGCGACTCCTCGGCGGGCATCATGGCGCAGTCGATCGGCGGCGGCGGCGGTAACGGCGGCCAGGCAATCGTCGGCCTGACCGGACTGTTCCCCGGCGCAACCTATGTCGACGATGCGACCACGGTGATCGCTCTCGCGATCAGCAACACCGGCTTCGCCCAGGGTCTCGGCCGGATCACTGTCGGCGGTTTCGGCGGCGCTTCCGGCAACGGCTCGACGGTCGACGTCACCAATTACGGCGTGATCCAGACCAACGGCGTCTCGTCTTACGGCATCTTCGCCCAGTCGGTGGGAGGCGGCGGCGGTGTTGGCGGCAATGCGTCTTCGGGTTTGACGGGCTTGGCAAGCCTCGGCGGCTTTGGCGGCGCGAGCGGCAATGGCGGCGACGTGAATGTGACGAACGAAGCGGGCGCCAACATTGTCACGGTGGGCACGGACGCATCCGCGATCGTCGCGCAGTCGATCGGCGGCGGCGGCGGCGAAGCGGACGTGTCGGGCAACAATGGCAGCGCCTCTGCGACGCCGGACTCATCGAGCGAGGACACGAACAACGGCCGGACCGTGACCTACCCCTTCGAAGCGACCAATGACGGAACGGTGGCCGGGAACGGGGGCACGGCCAGCGGCTTGATCGCGGTCGGCGGTTTCGGCGGCGCGAGCGGCAACGGCGGCGCGGTTACAGTGACCAACGACGCGCTGTTGCAGACTTCGGGCGATCACGCGGATGGCATTCTCGCCCAATCGATCGGCGGCGGCGGCGGCGACGGCGGGGGAACGGGGCTCTCGATCATCGCCGTGGGCGGCTTCGCCAACGCGCTCGGCGCGACCGGCAATGGCGGCGACGTGACGGTCACCAATTCCGCCGCCCCGCGGGGCTCCGATTCGTGGACGATCGCCACAATGGGCGTCGGCTCGGACGGCATCGAGGCGCAGTCGATCGGCGGCAGCGGCGGCAATGGCGGCGGCAATTCACTGGCGGCTGGGGTTACGGTCGGAGGTTGGGGCGCCAACGCCGGCACAGGCGGCCAGGTTCAGGTCTTCAATAACGGATCAATCTTGACGGAGGGCGACAACGCCATCGGCATTTCCGCGCAATCGATCGGCGGCAGCGGCGGAACCGGCGGCGGCTCGGTCCTCTCGCTCATCGCCGTGGGCGGAGCGGGCGGCAGCGGCGGCAACGGCGGCGAGACGGACGTCACCAACACCGCCACGATCCAGACCCTGGGCGCGGGCGCCGACGCGATACTCGCCCAGTCGATCGGAGCGGGCGGCGGCGCCGCGGGCGGCGTCGGTTCGGTGACCGAAGGCGCGCTTGGCATCAGCGTTACGGTCGGCGGCGCTCTTGCGGCGGGCAGCGCGCCTGGGGGCGGCGCCGGCTCTGGCGGACTCGTGAATGTCCAAAATTCCGGCGCCTTGTTGACGGAAGGCGATCAGGCGAACGCCATCGAAGCCCAATCGATCGGCGGCGGCGGCGGCGACGGCGGCCGCGCCGTCGGCTTGATCGCGGTTGGCGGCGCCGGCGGCGTATCGGGCAATGGCGGGGCCGTCGAGGTGACGAACGAAGTCACCGGCCAGATCACGACGCTGGGCGTGATGTCGAACGGCATCCTCGCGCAGTCGATCGGCGGCGGCGGCGGCAATGCCGGCGGCGTCGGAACGACAGGCACGACAATCGGCTTCGCCACGACAGTGGGAGGGAGCGCCGGCGCCGTCGGTTCCGGCGGCGAGGTCACGGTCGACAACGCCGCCGAGATCTCGACCTACGGTGCCGCTTCGCAGGCGATCGCCGCCCAATCGATCGGCGGCGGCGGCGGCAACGCAGGTGTTGCGGGGAGCTTCAACGCCGCTTCCAATGGCCTGACGATCACGGTCGGGATTGGCGGCTCCAGCAGCGGCGGCGGCAACGGCGGCGCGGTAAACGTAACCAATTCAGCGACCGGCGCCATCTATACCTACGGCTTGGATTCGACCGCGATCTTTGCCCAGTCGGTCGGCGGCGGCGGCGGCTCCGGCGGCGGCGAGCTGACGGCCATAACGGCCCTCACCGGATCGACGGAAGTCTCGCTCGGCGGCAATGGCGGATCTGGCGGGCTCGGCGGCGCGGTGACGGTGACGAACGGCGCCCCGATCATGATGGACAATGATAACTCTGTCGGGATTCTGGCGCAGTCGGTCGGCGGCGGCGGCGGAACGGCCGGAACTTCGCTCGGCCAGAGCAGCGTCTCAGTGCTGATCGGCGGCCAGGGTGGCGTCGTCGGCAATGGCGGCGACGTCGCAGTCACGAACACAGGCTCCATCGCAATCGTCGGCAACGACTCGATCGGAATCTTTGCCCAGTCGGTCGGCGGCGGCGGCGGTTTCGCCAAGCCCGGCGGCAACGTCACAAGCGTAACCACCGAGTCCGGCGGCACGGGCAACGGCGGAGCAGTCACCGTCAACAACAGCGCAAGCTCGATCATCGTGACCGGCGACAACAGCATGGCGCTTTTTGCCCAAAGCGTTGGCGGCGGCGGCGGCGCCGTCGGCCTGACGTCCGACCCGCCAGGTCAGGTCGGCGCCCTCCTCTTCGCCGGCACGGCCGGCGGGGCGGGGACGGCGGGGGCGGTGGTCGTCAATCAGACCGGCAACCTCATCGCCACGGGCCTCAATTCGATTGGGCTGACGGCACAAAGCAACGCGGCGGGCGGCAACGGCAATATCGCCGTCAACATCACGAACCCTGCCGGCGCGACCAGCCTCATTATTGGCGGCTTCGGCAGCGGCGCGGGCGTGGAGTTCCTCGACGGCGCCAACAATACGCTCAACACTGCCGGCGTGATTTCGGCGCTGCCGACCATCCCAGCCGCCCAGCTTCTTGGCGGGGTGATTTCCTTCTCCCCCAACGACGGCACAATCACGGTGACGCCTCCCGCCGGCGGCGGCGCCCCCAAGACATACTCGGGCGTAAACGGCTATGCGATCCTTGGCGGGGCGGCCAACGAGGCGGTCGTCAACACCGGCGTGATCATGGGATCGGTGAACCTGGGCGCGGGCGTCAACAGCATCGACAGCAAGCCGGGGGCGTTCTTCGACACTGGTTCCGTCGTCAACGTCGGCGTAGGCAATCTCGTCACCAACGAGGGCCTGCTGTCGCCCGGCGGATACCAGAACGTGTTCACGACCAACATCACCGGCAACCTCCTGCAGACAGCGACAGGCTCCTACGGCGTCGACCTCAACCTTGACCCGTCAACCGATCTCGTCCTTGTCTCGGGAACCGCGACCATGTCTGGCCACGTGGTCGTCAATCTCATCAATCCGCTGACCGCGCCGGGCTTGGCGACGCCGGGAACGCACGATGAACTGATCCTGAGAGCGGCGGGCGGCGAGACCCATCCTGGTTTGAGCCTGACGGCGTTTAACACCGCGGTTTCGAGCTATTCGCTGGTCTATCCCAACGCCACGGACATCGATCTGCAATACACGATCAATTTTTCTCCGTTTTCCACGATCGGCGGCGGGTTGACGCAGAACGAGACTTCCGTCGGCAACGCGATCAACACGATCCAGACGCTGCAGAATTCGCCAGCGTTCCGGGCCATCGCCACCAATCTGTTCTATCTGCCAAATGTCGCGACGCTGGCCGCGGCGTACGATTCGCTCTCGGGCGAGGGCGTCTCGGCGGCTCAGCAGACGGCGTTCACCGCGACCGACTATTTCCTCTCGACGATAAACACCCAAGTGCAACGCTGGACTGGCGAGACTTGCGGCGACGACTCCACCAGCAAGACCGTTTATGAGAACCCTCCAGGCTCGCTTCCGACGCACAAGGGCGAGGTCGCCCCGGCCTGCGCCTATACGCGCACCTGGCGGATCTGGGGCACCGGGTTCGGCGGCGGTTCGCATTGGCCAGGCGACGCCGTCATCGGCTCCGCCGAGGCCGACCAGCACACCTGGGGCTTCGCCGGCGGCCTCGACTATCAGATTACGCCCTACGCGCTGCTGGGCGTATCGGCCGGCGGCGGAGTATCGAGCTTCGGCGTGGGAGACCGGGCGACGTCCGGAACGGTGGATGCGTTCCACGGAGCGCTCTATGGCGCTTTGCGCAACCAGGGATTCTACGCCAGCGGCATTGTAGCCTACGATCAGTTCAACGACTCCGAGAGCCGGACAGCGGTTATCCCGGGCGTTGTCCTTCCCGCCGCCAGCTTCATCGATGGACCGTTTTCGATCCCGGGTTTCTACGAGCGGCCGACTGGAAGCTTTGGAGCGCACTCCTGGAGCGGCTACGGCGAAGTTGGCTACGACTGGAGGTTCGGCGGGATGTTTACCGCAACGCCTTTCGTCGGCCTCGAGTACTCATCTCTTAAGACGGGAGCGTTCACCGAAAGCAACCAGGGTTTGCCAAGCGCGATCGGCCTGTCCTTCGCGTCGACGACAACCACCTCCGTGCCGGGCTACCTGGGTCTCCAGCTTGACGCGAAGGGCGACCTTCCGAACCTGCTGACGCCCTTCGACGTCTGGGTGCGCGGCGCTTGGCAGCACGAGTTCTCCACGAGCCGATCGTTCGACGCCTCGTTCATCTCAGCGCCGGGAGTCGACTTCACCATCCAAGGCGCCCAGCCGCCCCACGACGCCTTCGCGACCACCGTCGGCCTCAAGTTGAACTTGACGAAGAATGCAGCAATCTTCGGGACGTTCGAAGGTCAATTCGGCGCAAACGCCACCTCAGTCGGCGGGACAGGAGGCGTTGTCCTCACCTGGTAATTGACGCCTCGATCATCCGCGCGCAGTGGGCGACAATGCGATCCGGGTGACGATCTTCCTCAAGCACGATCAGTCCCGGCCGCTGAGCGAACTCAACGCCCAATTGGCGACGTCTTCCCGCCGCCGGGGATCGAGGTGGTGAGCTGGTATGTCGAGATGGGCATCGGCCAGGCGATCACGCTTCGCCTGCCGGCGTCGCGGTTGAGGGAGGTCAACCGGGTGCTCGAGGACACCGCGTGGGGCGCCTGCCGCACCGAGTTCTATCCGACCTACGACTATAAGGCGATCGGCATGGCCGAGCACGAGAAGGCGCAATAGGCTGGGGCCTATGTTTGATCGTTCCCCGTCCGGCGGCATCGCTTCGGGTTAAGTGCGAGGGCGCGCCCCCTCCACCATGCTTCGCATGGTCCCCCTCCCCCGCTTCGCGAGGGAGGAACGTGCGCGGTGGGCCGCTTTCATCCTCACCCGTGGAGCGCAGCGCAATGGGGGAGGGGGACCGCGCGAAAGCGCGGTGGAGGGGGCCCGACAATCAGCCTCGTTAGCCTGAAGCTGCGCCGTGGAGCCTCACGCCTGACCGGCGTCGGAGCCGTATC
>Ga0302325_10016106_pt1 | contig 15863 bp, 10 predicted proteins | sample Palsa_T0_2_FD_201948 | JGI IMG/M metagenome (GOLD analysis project Ga0302325, IMG submission 201948) | Peat permafrost microbial communities from Stordalen Mire near Abisko, Sweden - Palsa_T0_2 | ecosystem: Environmental > Terrestrial > Soil > Palsa > Peat permafrost | place: Sweden: Abisko...
ATGCCGAGAGCGAAGATGTGCAGGCCGCTGATCGGCCCGCTGACCGGGATGGAGCCTCCGCTTGGCAGGGTGACGGCCTGGACCGTCTGGCCGGACGTGATGGGCACTGCGGCGTAGAAGACGTAGATGTTTTCCGCGCGCTTCCCGGCCGCGGCGGGCTTCGTGGCGTTGACGTACGGCAGGCTGGCGATGACGTCGTTCTCCGGACCGGGGCCATGGAGGTAGTCATCCAGCGTGACCTGGAAGCTGCTCGTGCGGCCGTCGGTGTAATAGACGGTTCCTGAGCCGGTTGCGTCGCCGGGAGTGCCGGCGCCGATGAATCCGAGCGTCGTACCCGAACCGGACAACAGGATGGTCTGGCCCATGGCGACCACGTTGTCGGGCTGGCCGACCGGGACATCCGGCCAGGTGAACGTGATCCCCTTGTGCGTGATCACGGCGCAGGGCCCGAGTCCGGAAGCGGTCAGTGCCTGCTCGGAGTAGCTGTAGCCGGCACCGTCGAAGTCCGCGGCCGGAGTGCCGGAGTCGCTGCTGATCCCGGCATTGTTGAACGCGTCGGCCAAGGTGGCGTATGCGCCCAGGACACTGACGCTGCCGTAGGTGACGCCCCGCTGGCCCTGGGCGGTGTACACCGCCTGGACGCCGATCGGGGCCTCGGCCGGATTGGCGTCCCGCGGGGTGACCTGCCACCTCGCCTGCACGGCCTGGCCGCTCCGGACCCGGAGCTGCGCAGACGTCCTGACCTCGCTCGCCGTCCAGCCGGCCGGCGCGGTGATGGCGAACGTCACCTGGTCGAGCGCCAGGAGTCCGTTATTGGTGAGCGTCGCGGTCAATGCCGTCGTGCCGCCCGGCGTAACGAGCGGCGGCGTGGCTTGCACCGTCAGCGTGCCGTACGGGACGGGGCGGCCCGCGTCCGGCACCTCGCGGACCCGGATGCTCGCGACGGCGCTGCCCAGGCCGGGGTGGCTGGCCCGGATGGTGACCGTGCCCGGCGAGCCTGGCAGCGAGCGTATCCAGACGGCCCCGGCGCCGCCCGCCGAGGCGAAGTCGAACGGGTTGTCGCCGATGAGGACCGCCGGGCCCTTGATGTCCAGGGTGAGGAGTCCCGCGACGTAAGGGCGGGGCGCGCCGTAACGGTCGACCGCGCGGAACGCCAGCCGGGTGGCGTCCACGCCGTCGCCGTCAATCTCGGCGTCGTCGGCGGCCAGCCACAGCACGTCACCGGACCGATCGGCGGCCAGCGAGCGGGAGGCGACCTGGACCGAACCGAGGTAGCCGTCGATGCGCAGGTCGGGCCGGGACGAGCCGTCGACCGTGCTGAAATCGACGAACGAGGGCGGGTACTCCAGGTTCGGGTAGTCCGCGGTGTCGGGCGTGACAGTCGCGAAGTACTCACCGCCCACGTAGACCTCGAGCCGGTCGAGGTTGGCGCAGATCATCGCGGCCGGCAGGTCGGTGACCGGGGATACCGGGCCGAAATCCCAGTAGAACGCGGGCGCGATGACCGGTGTGACCTGCGGATCGGTCTGGGCCTGGTAGATGGCGGCACCGGGCTTGGCGGTCCGGAACAGATCGACCACGCCGGTGTACTTCACGCCCTGATACTGGTTGCCGTTGCCAGAGGGGTAGTCGAACCCGGACCACGCGAGCAGGCCGCAGTAGCGGTCATCGGAGGCGGCGATGTCGTGCACCTGCCCGTGCGCCGTGGCCTGCCCCTGCTGGACGGCCTGGGGGTCGATGCGACGGTAGTAGATGGCCGGCCCGGACAGCGTGCCGACCGCCTCGCTGACCAGGTACGGTAGGCCAACCCCGTCCACCGGCGGCTGCAGCGTCGGCTGCTTGTCGCCTGCCGCGTCGATGACGAAGGAATAGTCGTTCTCGGCGAAGACGTCCTGCTCGTAGTCCGTCGTGAGGCGCAGCCCGGCCATCGCACCGACCGTGGGCCGCGACGCGTCCAGGGAATGCGCGAGCTCGTTGGTGCTGGTGTAGAACGGGACATCATTGGGGGTCTCGTTCAGCCGTGCGCCCCAGATGATGATCGACGGGTGATTGCGGTCCCGGACGATCATCTGCCCGATGTCGCGGTAGGCGGTCGCCAGCCAGGGCTCGTCGCCGAGGTAGTCCCACCCCGGGGCCTCCTCCCAGGCCATCAGCCCGATCTCATCGCAGGCGTCGTAGAAGGCCTCCGACTGCGGGTAATGCGAGCACCGCACCATGTTGCAGTTCAGCTCGTACCGGATGATCTCGGCGTCCCTGGCCTGCACCCGGGCGGGCATCGCGCCGCCTGCGAACGGGAAGAACTGGTGCCGGCCGACCCCGAACAGCTTGACCTGGCGGCCGTTGAGGCAGAACCCGTCGAGTGAGAACGTAGCCTCGCGGAAACCGATCCGCACCCGGTAATCGTGCAGCGGGCTGCCATTCACCAGGAGCGTCGCCACCACCTGGTACAGCTTCGGATGGCCGATGTCCCACAAGGTAATGCCGCCGAGCCCGGCCAGCGTCGCGGTCACCGTCACCTGGCCCGCCCCGGTGATCGTCACCGGCACCTGGCCGCAAGCGAGCGTGCGGCCATCGTCGAGCAGTTCGACCGCGACCTGCACGGTGCCCGGCAGGACGAGAGCGGCATCCACCGTGGCCTGCACCACGACCTGCCGGGCGGCAGGGTCCAGCACATTAGCCGGCTGGGCGAACACATCGGTCAGGAAGACCAGGGGCACCGTTCGCAGCCGCACATCCCGGTAGATCCCCCCTGGCTGCCAGAAGTCCACCGAGGTGCTGAGGTACGGCGCCGGCCGGTCCGGCGGCACGTCGAGGTTGAAGGTGGAGTCCAGGGTGACCGCCAGCACGTTCCCGTGCGGGAGCAGCGCCCCGGTGATCTCGGCGCTGAACGGCAGGTAACCGCCGAGGTGATCGGCCACCTCAACCCCGTTCAGCGTGACCGTGGAGCGGGTCATGGCGGCCGAGAAGTCGAGGAACACCCGCCTGCCTTCGGTACCGGCCGGCGCGTCGAAGTGTTTGCGGTACACCCAGACCTGCTCCCAGGCCGACGGGTCCCAGTTCTGCCAGGACAGGGGCGCCACCGTGTGCGGCAGCGTCACGGTGGCGAAGGCGCTGTCGTCGAAACCGGGCAGGTCGCTGCCCGCCGTTGCCACCCCGAAGAGCCAGCCGGTGTCGAACGAGACGTTCCCCGCCGCGGGTCCGGCAGGGGAACTGGCCGCCGCTCGCGCCGGCGCCAGAGCACTCAGCACGGACCACGCCGCCAGCCCCGCTGTTCCGCCCACCGTGAAGCGCAGGAAGTTGCGCCGCCACACCATCTCCGGCTCGTTGTGACCGGCTGGAAACGGAAGCTCACTCATGGCGCTCGGTCGTTCGCCGCGACTGTGGCCCGCGGTTCGTGATTACGTGTAGCGGCAAGCCGCCATGCCCCCATCTCACGAAGAACGGTTTTAGTCGTCATAGGGGACCCTATCAGCGACGATACAAAAAAAGCCGGACCGGATATGAGCTGCGTGTCGCGCCTTCCCCGCGGTGAAGGGACCGACGGACAGGGACCTCAGGAAGCGGACCAGAGGTCCTCCGGTTCAACCCCACGGGTCTCGGGAAGCAGCCAGAACAACGCCATGACCAGGGCTGCCGGCAAGAAGGTGACCAGCCCGGCCACCGCGAACCGGTGAACGGCCTCGGCGACCGCGCCGAAGACGACCAGGCCGGCTACCGCGCCCAGGACGCCCGCCGCCAGCGACCAGCCTGCCACCGACGCCCGGACCGACGTGGGGAACAGCTCGTTGACCAGCGACCCGGCGGCCGGGGCGAAGACCGAGCCGGCGAACACGCCCAGGATGTAGCCGGCCACCAGGGCCGGGGCGGAGCCGGTGTAGGTCAAGGTGGCGAACAGGGCCACCGCCACCATGGCCAGCGCGCCGGTCAGGCGCCGGCCCACCCGGTCCGCCAGCCATCGTCCGACCAGGAGCCCGACCAGCCCGGCGGCGCCCGCGCCTACCACCATGGCGGCCGTCACGATGCCGCGCTGGTGCAGGAAGTTCTGCGCGAAGAGGAAGACGAAGCTGTTGGCCGGTCCCGTGATGACCGAGACGGCGAAGGCCAGGACGGAGACCACCAGCAGGCGCCGCCGGAAACGGGGCGCCACGGCACCAAGCACTGGCATCGCATGCTCGTCTTCCGCCGCGGCTACGGCGAACCGGTCGGGTTCGGAGATCCAGCGCGACAGCAGGGGCAGCAAGGCCAACGGGACCAGCGCCAGGACGAAGACGCCGCGGAACCCGATCGCGCGTTCGGCCAGGCTGTGCACGATGGCGACGACCCCGGCGCCGGTGCCGTACCCGGCGGCGATGAGCGCCACTGCCTTGGCCCGGTCGGCCGAGCCGGTCTGCTCGGCCGCGGTGACCTGCGCCAGCGCATTGGTGGCGCTGAGCAGGGGACGCCCGCTGGCGAAGATGGCCACGAACCACCAGTAGCTGGGGCTGGCCGCGGCGGCCGCCGTCATCGCCAGCCCCAGGCCGACCGTGACGAGCAGCATCCTGCGGCGGCCGAAGCGGTCGGCCAGGCCGGTGATGGGAAGGGCGCCCAGCGACGCCAGGCGCATGATGGCCAGTCCGATGCCAAGGTCGGTCCCTGACAACCCGGCCTGGTCGGCGAGGGTGGCCCCCACATTCACCTGGCCGAACCCCCGGGCCACGTCGCCGAGGGCGGCTACCACGCCGAATTGCGCGAACCCCGAGGCGAAGGCGACGATGGCCACCGCGACCACGGCGCGGTCGTTCCAGCGATGCAGACGCAGCACCGCCGGGCCGGGCCCGGGGATCGTGCCCGGATCAGTACTCACCTCGCTCCGTCCCCCGGGGGTATCGGTGGGTAGGTCAGGTCAGCCGGGATCGCCGAGTGATCCGCCATCCGAGTATTCCAGACCCGCGTAACCAGGTAGGGGCGCCGCGTGCTGGCCCGGTCACATCTCGGCCAGCCGGGCGCGGACGGACGCGACGTGCTCCACGCCGGCCTCGGGTGAGCAAGCCGCGGGAATGAGCGTGATGTGGTCGGCACCCGCGGCATAGTAGGGCGCCAGTTCCTCGGCCACCTGGGCGGGGGTGCCGGCCGGCGCCAGCCGCTCGAATTTCCCAAACGGGAGGTGGTACAAGCTCTCGAGCTGCCGGGCCAGCAGCCGCCGGGCCCGGGCGGCGTCGGCGTCAAGCCCGCACCATACGTTGATGCCGTACCAGGGCGGAACCGGCCGGCCGGCGCCCGCCGCCGCCTCGGCGATCTGCTCCCTGGTCTGGGCGAAGCGGCGGGCCGAGCAGAAGATGGCCAGCCAGCCGTCGCCGTAGCGGGCGACCCGCCGCACGGCCGCCTCCCCCTTCCCGCCGATGACGACCGGCACCGGCGGGCTCGGGGCCGGCTTGATACGCGCGGACTTGAGCTCGAAGAACTCCCCCTGGTGGTCGATGGCTTCACCGCTGGCCAGCGCGCGCAGCACCTGCAGGCACTCGTCCAGGCGGCGGCCGCGGGTGGCCGGATCGACCCCGCTGTTGGCGACCTCGCTCCGGTCCTCGCCGCCCACCCCGGCGCCGAGCACCAGGCGCCCGGGAGCCAGCTGGCTGATCGAGGCGAGCTGGCGTGCCGTCAGCAGCGGATGGCGCAGCGCCAGCAGGTACACGCCCACCAGCACCGGGAGCCGGTCACTGGCCGAGAGCGCGGCCGTCGCGGCGGTGAGCCCGTCAAAGCCGGTGCCGTCGTGGAAGCTGACGTGATCGCCGACGCAGACATAATCGAGGCCGGCCGCCTCGACCATGCTCAGCAGCGCCTGCCGCCTGGCCCGGTCGCCGACCATGAGGCTGTCGTGCACGGAGATGCCGACCTTGATCACGACAGGTCCGGTGCGGTCACGCTGGCGGACAGCGACCGCAAGATGGCCGCGGCTTCGTCGGCCATCCGCGGGACGAACTCGGCCACGCTGATGATGTCGCCGATCGCCGAGGCCACCTGGCCCGCCAGGACCAGGCCATTGGTCACGTCACCTTCGGTCTGGGCCCGCTGCATCGATTCGATCTTCCAGCGGGTCAGCTCGACCGGGTCGGGCGTCGTGCCGCCGGGGTGGCTGCTGGCGAGAAGTTCCTCAGACGCCGCGTTGCGCAGGCCGCGGCAGGGGCCGTAGACGCCGTTGAAGGCGACATCGTCGCCCTCCCGCGCGTCCAGAAGCGCCTGCAGGTAGGCCGGATGCCAGTCGGAGTTGTCGTGGCTGAGGATGAACCGGGTCCCCATCGCGACGCCGTCGGCGCCCATGGCGAGGGCGGCCGCGAGGCCCCGGCCGTCCCGGGCGCCCCCGGTGAGCAGGACCGGGACGTCGATAGCCTCGGTCACATTCGGCACCAGGACGAAGGTGTGCACGGCCTTGCTCGGGGCATGCCCGCCCATCTCGAAGCCCGCGGCGATCACCACGTCGACGCCGGCCTGGGCTGCCTTCACCGCCTGCCGGGTGGATCCCACCTTGTGCTGGTGGACCAGTCCGGCGCCCTTGATCATCGCGACGTATCCGCCAGGAAACCCGGCCGAGGTGGTCAGGACGGTGAGCCGGCGGGCGATGGCGGCGTCCGACTCACGCGCCGTGAGCGCCGTGCGCAGGTACACGTCGGTGAACGGCAGTACCCGGCCGTAGGCATCCACGCCGACCGGGATATTGACCGCGAACGGCCGGTCGGTCAGCGCGGCGCATTCCTCGATGTGCTGCCGGAAGGTCCGCGCGCCGGAGTTGAGGTCTTCCGGCATCCCCGGCATCGAGACCGTCCCGAGCCCGCCCGCGTTCGATACCGCCGCGGCGAGTTTGGGCGTGCGGAACGGGCCCAGGCCCTCCTGCACGATCGGGTGGTCGATACCGACCAGGCGGGTGTAGCGGTTCACGATCGGCGGCACGATGACTCCCGGCTAGTTCTTCCCGGCACCTGCATAATGTTTTACACTCTTGGTAACTCGTTTTCCAGATCCGTAGAGTATGACAGGCAGGGGAACCCCAGATGCCGGACGCGACCGCGCCGCTCGCACGGCTCGGCGAGGTGGCACGCCACCCGCGGGGGTACATCGAGCGCTGGCGGTCCGCCCATCCCGGCCGGCCGGTCGTCGGAGTCCTGCCGATGAACTTCCCGCGCGAGATCGCTCATGCCGCCGGCACTCTTCCTGTGGTCATCCAGGACGACCAGCAGCCGGTGACCGAGGGCCGCTCGCTGCTGGCCGAGTTCTACTGCGGCTACACCCGCAACCTCGCCGACGCCGCGGCGACCGGCCGGCTGGACGGTTACGAGGCCTTGTTCCTGGCGGATCACTGCATCCAGCTCATCGGCGCGGCCGACGTAGTACGCGCGGTGCTGCCGGACATCCCGGTGTTCTTCGGGATGCTCATCAGCTCGATGAGCGACACCTGGGCGCCCGGCAAGATCACCGAGATGATGGGCGAGTTCCGGGCCGAGTTCGGGTCCTTCACCGGGCGCCCGGTCACCGACGAGGCGCTGCGGTCCAGCATCAGGGCGCACAACCGGGACCGGCAGCTGATCCGCGGGCTCTTTGACGAGCGGAGCTCGGGTAATGCGGCCTTCACCCCAGGGCAGCTTCAGGACATCGTCGGCGCCAGCATGATCATGGACCCGGCGGAGCACCACGCACTGCTGGCCGAGGCCGTCTCGGCGGCGCGGGACGCACCGCGAGACGACCGGGTCCGGGTCCACCTGTCGGCCCACCTGTGCCACGCGCCGCGGCGGGAGCTGCTCGACCTGATCGAGGACAGCGGAGTCATCGTGGTCGACGACGATCTTTTCCACGGCCGGCGCTACGTATCCACGGACGTTGAGGAGACCGGGGACCCGATCGAGGCCATCGCCCGCTGGTACGCGCAGCGCAACGTCAACATCCCGTGTCCCACCCGGGTCCAGCAGGACGTCGACTGGGACGCCTACCTGGTGGACGCCGTGCGCAGGAGCGGGGCAGAGGCGGTCATCCACCTGCTGCCCAAGTTCTGCGAGCCGCACATGCTCTACTACCCCGAGCTCCGCAAGGGCCTGGATGCGGCGGGCATCCCCCAGTTGCTGCTCGAGACCGAGCATGAGGGCCTGCCGGCCGAGTCTGTCCGGACCCGGGTGGAGGCGCTGGTCGAACGCGTCCGGCGCAAGCGGCCGGTACCCGCCTGACATTGTTCATTTAAGGAGCCGAGCATGGACACCACGCAGGACCGGTCCAACCGGCTATCCGTCACGCGCGCGGGCGGGCAGCTGATCACGGATTACTGGGAGGACCTGTTCACGGCCAGAGAGCGCGGCCAGCAGATCGTCTGGTACAACGGCGGAGCCCTGAACCCGATCTTCCAGGCGGCCGGCCTGGCCTGGTGCCACGGCGAGGCGTTCGCGGCCCGGCTCGCGGCGCAGCGGCTCGAGGGACCGGCTCAGCTAGCCGGCGCCGAGTACGGCTACAACGCCGAGCTGTGCTCCTACGCCCGGACGCACCTGGGCTGCTCGGTGCTGACCCTGGGGAATCAGAGCCAGACCCTGCCGGGGACCGAGGGCGAGCACAGCGGCGTCGTCGGGATGAACGAATCTGCGGAGCTGGCGGCCCGGCTGCCGTCGCCGGACTTCTTCGTCAACAACTACGCGGGCTGCAGCACCGGGCAGCAGTGGGACGGGATCTCGTTCCGGGTGTTCGGCAAGCAGCTGCCGATCTTCAACATCTCGCACCCCTTCCTGTGGGGCAACAAGCCGGACGCGGGCTACCTGCGCGGCGAGGAATGGGAGTCAGCCTCCCGGTACGTGGCCGACCAGCTGCGAGAGCTCATCTCGTTCCTCGAGGCCCAGACGGGACGGCCGTTCGACTACGACGCCCTGAGCGAGGCCATGACCTATATCAGGCGCGCCGCGGAGCTGCGCCGCGAGGGCCTTGACCTGTGCAAGGCCAAGCCCGCCCCGGCTACCTTCTGGGACTGGATCGCGTGCGTCGCGCCGATCAACTTCCTGCCCGGCGACCAAGCCCTGGTCGACTACTTCGCCGGCGTCCGGGACGAGATCGCCGGGCGTCTGGCGGCCGGCGTCTCCGGGGTGCGGGACGAGAAGTACCGGCTGTACTTCGACGGCATCATGAACTGGAACAAGCTCGGCTTCCTGTCCAGGAAATTCGCTGAGCACGGCGCCGCCGTGCTGTGCGGCCGGTACATTCACAACGCGTTCTGGCAGGAGCCGCAGCTCATTGACACCGCGGATCCGCTTCTCGGGATGGCCCAGCATTACCTGCTCTGCCCGACCAACCACGGCGCGAAGACCCTGGACTACCTGACCCTGCGGGACTGCCGGGAGTACGACGTCGACGGCATCGTCTTCCACTCCACCCGGACGTGCCGCGCGTTCACCGGACCGCAGCGGCTGCTCGCCAAGTCCGCCCAGGACAAGCTCGGCATACCGTCGATCTTCTTCGAAGGAGACGTCGCCGACGCCTCCTTCTATAAGGACGAGATCCTGGAGAGCCGCCTCGCCGCGATGCTGGAGGCCATCGACGTCCGCCGCGCTCGGGGCCAGCTGCCCGGGGCCGTCGCTTCATGACCGGGCGCTACCTAGGCGTCGACCTCGGCTCGACCACCGCGAAGGCGGTGGTCACCGATGGCGGCGGCACGATCCTGGCCGCCAGCACGGTGCAGATGGGGGCGGTCAGCCAGCGGGGCATGCAGCGGGCGGTCGACGCCGTCCTGGCCGAGGCCGGAGTATCAGCCGACGGACTGGACGGCACGGTGGCGACCGGCTACGGTCGTCGGCTCGTTCCTGGCGCGGCCCGGACCTTCACCGAGATCACCTGCCACGCGCGAGGTACCGCCGCGATGTGCCCGGGCGTCCGCCTCGTGATCGACATCGGCGGCCAGGACAGCAAGGCCATCACGGTCGACCAGAGCGGCCTGGTCGAGGATTTCGCGATGAACGACCGCTGCGCCAGCGGCACCGGCCGGTTCTACGAGGTGCTAGCCCGCGCCCTGGAGTGCGATCTGGACGAGCTGGCGGACCTGGCCCTGCAGGGAGGCCAGGACCTGGAGGTCAGCAGCATGTGCGCGACGTTCGCGGAGACCGAGATCGTCTCGCTGCTCGCCCAGGGCCTGCCCTCAGCCGACATCGCCTCGTCGGTCCACCGGGCCGTCGCGGCCCGTACCCTCGCGCTGGTGGCCCAGGTCGGCAAGCGGACCCCGGTCGTGCTGACCGGCGGCGTCGCGCGCAACCGCGCGGCGGTGAGCTTCCTGGCCGAGGCGCTGGGCCTGGAGGTCCAGGTGCCGGCCCGCCCGCAGATCACCGGCGCCTACGGGGCGGCGCTGCTGGCCATGGAGTCCGCCGGGCAAGCGCCGGCCGGGCAGGCGCCAGAGCCGGGCGACGCAGACACGTCGGTGCCGCTGTTTCCCGGGCCTTCCGGGTCTGACCGGTCCTGCACCGACTGCGACGGCAACCTCGCCCCGGCCGGCGCCGCCACGATGGTCAAGCTCGGGCCGACTATGCGGAATGCGCTTTCTTAGCCGTGAAACTTACTCTCCGGCCTCATCTCCTCCGGGGGATCGCCCGAAGGTGGCGGAGCGGGCTTCGCCTGCGGTTCAGGCTCTAGCTCGGCGTTGGCGTCGTCCTCGGCGGTTTCCTGACCGTCAAGCGGCTGCTGGCCTGGTGCGGAGTCCCCCATGATGGCTTTCCGTTCCTCGAGTTCCCCGATGCTTGAACCGACAACGATCAACTACAAGAAGTCGCTGATCGACTACAGAAGGCTAGCACTGTATAGCCTCGGTGGTCAGGGCGCCGATTCGGTCAGCTCTGCGAGCCCCGCCTTAACCTCGGCCGCCTGCCCGAGGTCCCCGAGCTCCGCCAATATGAAATGAGCCTCGGACAGCAACTCGTGTGCCTCCTTCGGTCGTCCGGCACGCTTGTGAGCCAGCCCGAGCCGGCTGAGGGTCGCGGCTTGACTGTGCCGCTCACCGTTAGCCCGCCAAATGGCCAGTGACGCGCGAAGGCAGCTCAGCGCGTCGCCGAGTCGGCCCATGGTGAGGTAGACGTCACCGAGGTCGCTGAGTGAATCGGCTTCTGAGTGCTGATCGCCAAGTTCGCGGAATATGACCAGGGCCTGCTCAAGGCGCTCGACGGCCTCGTCAAAGCGTCCCAGCTCCCGGCAGGCGTCACCCAGGTTTCCGAGTGCGATGCCCTCGCCGTAGCGATCCCCAGCCTGTCGCTGGAGGGCAAGGGAGCGCCGGGCCGCCTGGAGCGCCTCCGGGAAGCGGCACAAGCGCAGGCATGCCTGTGCGACATTGTTTGCGGCCCGCGCTTGGCCCTGCTGATCGCCGATCTCGCGGTAGATGGCCAGCGCGTCGGCGAAACAGCCGACCGCCTGTTCCTTGCGCTGCAGCCCGAAGGCCATGCCGAGGTTGTTCAGCATCCACGCCTCGGCCAGCCGGTCACCAAGTATCCGTGCGCTGTCCAGGCCGCCGGAGTGGGTGGCCACCCAGTCTGCCCAGTGGCTGCGCCGGTAGAAGAAGCTCATTGCTGCGGCGGGGAGCTTCCAGGCGATCTCGTGCAGGCTGCTCGTGGCGGCCTGGCTAGCCGCCGCCACCAGGTCGGCGCGTTCGGTCTCGCACCAGTCGAGGGCGTGCTCGAGCGATGCGAAGGTCAGGGGAGGCCGGACGAGATGGCCGCCGGTGAGCGGGACCCGGGCATGCTGCGGGGAGATCACCCGCCCGGCGGCCTCGGCCGTGTGCAGGTACCAGGTCAGGACCCGGAGCACCGCTTCCTCTCGGTCCTGCCGTGTTTCCTCTGCCTCGGCCTTTTCAGCCGCGTAAACCCGGAGCAGATCGTGAAAGCGGTACCTCTCTGCGGCCAGGGACTGGAGAAGATGCGCGTCCACGAGCATCTCGAGCGAATCGGCCACGTGGTCCTCGGGCTCGGCGAGGAGCGCCGAGACAGCGGGCAGGCTGATGGACGGCCCGTGCCACAGGCCGAGCAACCGGAACGCCCGGGCCGGATCCGGCCGCCCCGGACAGGCCGCGGAGAGGCTGCCGAGGCTGACCTGGAAGCACGCCCGCACGGCCAGGTCACCGGCCCTGAACTCGTCGATCCTGCGACGCTCGTCGGCCAGCCTTCCGGCGAGCGCCTGGATCGCCCAGCCGGTCCGTCCGGCCAGGCGGACTCCGGCAATCCTGATGGCCAGCGGAAGGCCCGCGCAGGCGGCCAGCACCTGATCCGTGGCGTCCGGCTCGGCACTCAGCCGGTCTGCCCCGACGATTTCGGCGAGCAAGGCGCGGGCCTCGTCTTCATCGAGCACATCGAGATCGACAAGCCGGCCGCCGGCCAGATCGGGCAGCAGGTTGCGGCTGGTGATGAGCACCCCACAGGACACGCTGCCTGGCACGAGCGGACGCGCCTGAGCGGCGTCGCGCGCGTCGTCGAGCACGACGAGTATCCGCCGCCCGGCGAGCCGGGTCCGGTAGAGCGCGGCCCGCTCGTCCTCGCTGACCGGGACCTGAGCCCCGTCGACGCCGAGTTCGCGAAGAAACCTCGCGAGCACATCGGCCGGGGTGGCCGGCTGGTCGCTGGCCCCCCGCAGGTTCACGTACAGCTGCCCGTCAGGAAACCGGGTCCGCAGCCGGTGGGCCACGTGCACGGCGAGAGTGGTCTTGCCCAGGCCGCCTGCCCCGGCGACCAGCGCTACCACCACGGCCCCGGTGTCGGCGTCGCCGTCGGGGACGTCAGAGAACAAGTCGCACAGGTACTCGACCCGCTCGGCGCGGCCGGTGAAATCGGGAATGTCAGCAGGCAACTGTGACGGCATGACTGGGGCCGGCGGTGGTGCCGTCGCGATCTGCGGTGCCGGGCCGGGCTCGGGCGAGACTACCGGCCCGGTGGGCTGGACCGCCCGGGACGCAGGGCGGGCGTCGGCCGCCAGGATCTCCTGGTGCAGCTGCCGCAGGTTCGGGCCGGGATCCACGCCCAGCTCATCACCGATCACTTTCCTGGCCCGCTCATAAGCCTCAAGCGCTTCGGCCTGACGGCCCGCTGCGGTTAGCGCGCGCATCAGCAGCGCCCAGAGTTCCTCCCTGAGCGGGTGATCGGCGGTCAGGCGCAGCAGCTCGCCGACCACACCGGCGGCGTCCCCGCACTGGATCTCGGCCTCGATTCGCAACCCGAGCGCGACGATACGCGACTCTTCCAGCCGCCCTGCCTCGGTGGTCACCAGCTCGGAAGGCGGCACATCGGCCAGGGGCGGTCCCCGGTACAGATCGAGGGCCTCGGTGAGCAACGCGACGGCACGAGCCGCCTCCCCGCCGGCCAGCGCTTTGCGACCCGACGCGACCAGCCGGGCGAAACGCGCCGTATCCAGCTCATCGGGACCCACCACGAGCTGATAACCGGGCGCCCGCGTCACGAGGACCCGGCCGTCCGGGTCGCCGATCAGTCCCCGCAGCCGATGCACGTAGGTGGCGATCAAGTTCGCGGGTTTCGCCGGCGGCTCGTCCCCCCACAGCTCGTCTATCAGCCGGTCGGTGGAGACGACCTGCCCGTGATTCAGCAGCAGCGCGGCGAACAGCGCCCGCCACTTCGGCGCGCCGATCCCGCTCCAGGCCTCGCCTGACCGGAATTCAAGCGGCCCCAGAATCCGGAACCGCGTGATACCGCCCCGCTCCATCACGGCTCAACCACGACTCCATCGACACGCCAGGCCGTCACGCAATGCTTTCAAATATAACACTGAGTGATGAGGGCCGTGTCCTTCTGTTCTCCGGCTGACCTGCCGGTGCAACCCACTCAGCGCAATCGGAGAGAAGGAAACCAATGACGAAGATGCCGATCCGCAAAGCAGGAACGATTCATCTGACCAGCCACGTCATCGTGATCATCATCATCATTATCATCCACCGCCAGGCATAGCTCCTGGTCCTGCTGGGCTCCGGCGAGCGTCGGAGCCCAGCACCGTCCCACTCAACCGCACAGAAGAAGAGGGCAACACAGAATGAGCGTCACCGCGTCGGCCAGCGGCAGCATCCGCCTGCACCGGCTCACCATGGTCACCGAGGACGACGGCGTGATGGTCGGCCGACCTGACATCGGCTCGTATGCGGTCTTCCCTGAGGAGGGCGCTGAAGCCCTGCGATTGCTCGACGCAGGAATGCCCATGTCCGGTATCGCTGCCTGGTACCAGCAAACGTGCGGCACATCCCTGGATGTCGACGACTTTCTCGCGGCGCTTGATGACCTTAAATTCCTGTGCGCCGACGGTGAAGATGAGCCGGCCGAGGCGCCGGTTCGCTGGCAGCGTCTCGGGCGGTGGACGTTCTCCCCGCCGGCCTTGGTTTGCTACGCAGCGTTGACGGTGGCCGCCGTCGTCGCCATGGCGCGGGCCCCTTACCTGCGGCCCACGTATCACCACATTTTCTTCACTCAGTACCTGTCGCTGATCGCGATCACGCTCGCCGCGGCGCTGGTCCCGACGATACTGCTGCACGAGTCATTCCACGCGCTGGCCGGCCGCAGGCTCGGCCTGCCGTCGACCCTCGCCATCAGCCGGCGGTTCTACTACCTGGTCGCGGAGACTCGCCTTGACTCCCTGTTCAGCGTGCCGAGGCGAAAGCGCTATTTGCCGTTCCTGGCCGGCATGATCGCCGATGTCGTCCTGATGTCGGCGCTCACCCTCATCGCGGCCTTCCTGCATCATCAGGGCCTCCCCGCGTGGTGCGCGGGAGTCTGCCTGGCCATCGCGTTCACGTGTGTGTTCCGGCTGATCTGGCAGTTCATGTTCTACTTGCGGACCGATCTCTACTTCGTCATTTCTCATGCCTTGCGGTGCCCGGATCTGCACAGTGCCACCAGGTTCTACATCAAGGCGCGCGTGTGGCGGCTGCTGCACCGTCCACCGCCGCAGAGCGACGCCGACTGGGCGGACCGCGACCGGGCGATCGCGCGCTGGTACGCGCCCCTGCTGATCATCGGCTACGGCTTCTCTCTCTGGAGCCTGTTGTGGGCGGGGATCCCGAGCACCATGCACTTCGCTTCGCTGATCATCGATCGCTTCAGCGGTTCGCGGAACCCGGCAGGCGGCGTCCTCGACGCGCTGAGCTTCATCCTGCTCACCGCGCTGGAATGGGGCCTCGTCCTCTACGTCACCGTGCGGGACCGCCGCGCTCTCGCCCGACAGGCCGTACCCGAGTAATTGGTACTGCTAGCGCTTGGGGACGGATTTGGAGGGGCGGACCTCGTCGAAGGTCAGGGTGCCGTCGGCGACCTGCTGGCGCAGGACGAACTTCTGGGTCTTACCGGTGGGTGTCATGGGCAGCTCGTGAAGGAAGGACCAGAACACCGGGACCTTGTGCGGGGCGATCTGGTCCCGGAGGAACTCGGTTAGCTCCGCGGCCGTCGGCCGGGCGAAATCGGCCCGCAGGCGCAGGACCGCAGCCACCTGCTCCCCCCATTTCTGGTCGGGCACGCCGATGACGGCCGCGGTCTCGATGGCCGGGTGATCCTGCAGGGCGGCCTCGATCTCGGCGGGGTACAAGTTCATCCCGCCTCGGATGATCATGTCTTTGACCCGCGCGGTGACCCGCAGGAAGCCGCGCTCGTCCATCGACCCGATGTCGCCCATATGGAGCCAGCCGTCATCGTCGATCGTGGTGGCCGTCTCGGCGGGCATGTCGTAGTAGCCACGCATGTTCTGGTAGCCGCGGCAGCAGATCTCACCTTGCGCGCCCACCGGGACAGGCTCACCCGTGACCATGTCGGCGATCTTGACCTCGAGCCGGGGCAGCGGCTGGCCGACGGTATCGGCCTGATCCTCGGGCGTGTCGGTGACCCGGGTCTGGCTGATCACGCCGTGGGTCT
>Ga0302325_10016107_pt1 | contig 15863 bp, 14 predicted proteins | sample Palsa_T0_2_FD_201948 | JGI IMG/M metagenome (GOLD analysis project Ga0302325, IMG submission 201948) | Peat permafrost microbial communities from Stordalen Mire near Abisko, Sweden - Palsa_T0_2 | ecosystem: Environmental > Terrestrial > Soil > Palsa > Peat permafrost | place: Sweden: Abisko...
GCCCACGATCGCGAAGGAAGAAAGATCTCCGGAGCCCAGGGCCAGCGCCTTCTGGGCAAACGTAATCGCATCGCTGAAGCGATGCTCGCCCATGCACACCTCCGCCATCGTCGAATAAGCCGGCTCCGCGGAGAAATCGGCATTGTTCAGCGCCAGCGACTTGTTCAGCGCTTGCTCCGCCAACTGAAAGTCTTCCACGTCGCCGGTTTCTCTGGCGCGCTGAAAAAATGCGGCCCCCAGGGACGAATAAGCAGCCGGATCTTTGGGATCGCGCTGCACCCGGCTTTGCATGGTTTGAGCGACACGCGCCGTGCCAGTGGCGCGGGGAATCAACAATGCAGCCGGCACGGGAGAAAATACTACTGGCGTGATCGTTGCACTGGGTACGGTCTGTTCGAAGCGTGGCTGGCTGTGCGTCGTCGACGAAGCCGGCGGCACGGGAGGAACGGCCGCTTCAGTTGTAGGGAGAGCGCCCACGCGGGCGCGGTTCCTGGCTGTCTCCGGATAACCCGGGAAAAGTTCGTCGGCACGTTGCAACATCTGGCCGGCGGACTCCAACTTGCCGGCGTCGATATCGATGGCCGCGATGTGGTTTGCGATGGAGGCAAGTTCGCCGGTTTCGTCGGGTGAGGTTTCCGCGTAGGCGCGATTGAGTGCCTCTAACGCACCTTGGGGATCGTCAAAGCGCTGGCGCAGGTCGGCAGCAATGAGCAACCCAGGAACATTGAAGGGCTGCAGACTCAGCATCCATTGTGCCGATTCCACTGCATCGTCATAGTTGCCGAGCCCCATATATGCGCGCGCGAGGTATCCACGAACCGTTGCATCGTCGGGAGTCTGCTGTTCCAGGTCCCTGGCTTCCTCCCTGGCTCGAGCAAAGTCACGCTGGTCAAGCAGGAGGGCCACATGCGCTTTGCGCAACTGAAAATCTTTTGGGGCGAGAGCGAGGCCGGTGGTGATGGCCTCTGCTGCCTGGCGATCGTACTCGGACGACGCGGTCTCGTGCGCCCGGCTGATGAAAGCTAAAGCAAGCTTGTTGTAGCCCTCGGGGCCTTTGGGATCGATCGCGATCTGCTGCCTGGCGGCTGCGATTCGTTGCTCCGCGGGAGTGACTTGATGGACTTGAGCCCCGGCCAGAAGAACGGAACCAGCGATGAGAAAGACTAACGAAGTGAGCTTCATGACGTGCCTTTGCGGAAAGGCGAAGGTCTCCGGGCGCCCCTCAGGGTGGGGTGCCCGGAAACCTTCGGCAGGTTTACAGAGTTACATCACAGGGCAGGTAGTGCTGCCCCCCTGGTTTGCCGGTGGGGCGTCGGCTTGATTGCTACTGGCAAGCGTCGGCTGATCACCGCAACCCGTCTCACTGGGGTCGATGTGACGGCTATCGCGGCCGCTGTAAGCGTAGTGCACATAGGGGAAAGTTTCCTGTGTGGGCACGTCCGTAGCAGCAACGCCATCGCCGAGTAGGTTATTGGGAGCGACGTTGAACTTGGAGTTGAGTATGCCGCCCGCAACTACCCGGGTTGCAATGTCAACCACGTCGTCGGTCAGACGACGCCCGTTGGGGAAGCCTGCGCCGTCGCCGGCGAGCAGACCCATGCGTTTGCGGTTAGCCTCGGGTGTAGGGGCCACACCGGTGTTTAGCCGCAGCAGGTCGGCCACCGGTCCTGCCGGGGTGCCGGGAGCGGCAATCGGCGGGGCATAGGTGACCAACGGAAGCAGATCGGTGCGAGGCGGTGGCGGAATGTTGATTCCGTAAATCGCGTTGAAGATGCGTGCCATCGTCGGATCCAGATCGAAGCTGGCGAAATTCGCATCGTTCACCGGCTGTGACATGCTCCAGGTGTCTTTGTAGCCGGTGCCGATGATCAGTTCGTTGATCAGCGGATTCCCAAGACGCTGTATCTGGGAGTGATCGCCGAAGTTGTCAGCTGCAGCAGGGGCATGGCGGATGGTGAATTGGGACCGCGAGGTTGTCGCCCAGCTCCCAATGGTGGCCTTGGGGTCTGTGGCCGGGTGTTGGTTGCCATCACTGGTGAGGTAAGAGATCGGCACCTCGATAGCAATGGTGTTTACGTTGAATCCTGAGACGGCATTGGGTGCAAGGTTCAGATGGTCGTCCTTATCCTGCGCTGCAGTCAACACTCCACCGCCCGCACCAGTGCGGAAATTGAAGCTGTCAAAGGCCGCTCCCAAATCGATAAAGAAGGGATCAGCAACCGTGCCGGCGAAAACCCGGATGTCTCCGCGGTCTCCGTCCACGGTATAAATACCCTGCTTTGCCAGTGCCTCGTAGTTGGGCATGGTCCGCGGGCCAACATTGCTGGGAACGGCAAACAGTGTGGTGCCGGTCTCCGGGGTCAAAGGAATTCTCTGGCCATGGCGATACATGGTCACGGTGTACGACTGTCGCAGGCTCAACCCGGCTGCCCCTGGTCCATCCAGCGAGGTGATCGCCGGGGGAACAATCGCTGTCCCCGGAGCCACTGGAGCGGGCGAGTTCTTCGGCGCGTTGATCCCGCTGCCGGCGCCTGCGAAGCCGGTAAAGAGCTGCGGGGCCCGAATTTCTGTTTTGAATCGAATGTTGAAGGTCACATCGGCAAGAGCGTCGTGGTCGTTATCGATCTTGATCTGATAGAGAACACTCGGATCGAAGGGAAAGTAGTTGGGACCGTTGCTGGGTTCGAGGAACGGATCCACATTCATGATGAATGTGACCCGATCAGGATGGTCGTAGCTGACAAACGCGTAGAAGTCTGTGATGTCGGCCGTATGGTCTAGAGCTGTGATGGGTGCTTCGCGATGACTTGATGCGAATACTCCGGGTGGGGTAATCAGCAGCAGGCTCATCGCAAGTCCGACGATGGACTGGCGTGTAGGCATGCGTGTCTCCCTTTGTTAACTTGTCTCCGATGGGCGCAGGACTCGACCAGGCGGTTGGGTCAATTTGCATCATCGGTACTGAAGTTACGCGCGCTGGATGCAACTGGATGGCGCCCGGTAATCATTTTTTTGGTAAGCCAGGCTTGTTGTTCGAGGGACCTTCACAAAACGAACAAATTGTTCACGGCATGGTGGGCGGGGGTGTGCTCACGATCCCGTTACAATTGAAGAATCGAGCACTCGCTGCTTCTGCAAGGAGAACATGAGGCCCCAGATTCGTTACGCCAACTCCGACACCGCCGGCGCCATCGCACTTGATCCAAGCACGGCTGCTGCCACAAGCGACAGTGTTTCCTTCGGCCCTGGCAATCCTTTCTACGCGCCCAGCAGCCTGCCGTTTCAGGCCCCCCCGTTCGACAGGATTCAAGATAGCGATTACCAGCCGGCCATCGAAGCCGGCATGGCGCAACAGCTGGCGGAGATACGGGCCATCGCGGATAGTCCGGATCTCCCTGGCTTCGAGAACACGCTCGCTGCGCTGGAGAAGAGCGGCCGGTTGCTCGACCGGGTGATGGCGGTGTTCGATGCCGTGACCAGCGCTAACACCAATCCCGACCTGCAATCCGTGCAACAGATCGAAGCCCCGAAGCTGGCTGCACATCATGACGCGATTTTCCTGGATAGCCGGCTTTACCATCGCGTAGAAGAAATCTTCAACCAGCGCGATACGCTTAATCTGGACGCTGAGTCGTTACGCCTGGTGGAGTTCTATCATCGCGAGTTCGTGCATGCCGGGGCCAACCTCTCCGACGCCGACAAGACCGAACTTAGAAAAATCAACGAAGAAATATCGACCCTGCAGAACGATTTCAGGACCAAGCTTCTGGCGGCCACCCAGGAAGCCGCCTTTGCGACTACAGATAAAGACAAGTTGGCGGGTTTGAGCGAGGCCCAGCTAGCCGCGGCTGCAGAAGGTGCCAGGTTGAGAAAGCAGGAGGGCTGGGTATTGACCCTGCAGAATACGACCCAGCAGCCCTACCTTGCCGACTTGAACGACCGCGCGACGCGCCAGGCCGTTTTCGAGGAGTCCTGGAACCGCACCGAACGCGGGGGAGCGAATGATACTCGCGCAACCATTCTGCGTTTGGCGCAGCTTCGCATCCAAAAAGCGAAGCTGTTGGGCTGCCCGAATTTCGCTGCCTGGAAGTTGGAAGATCAGATGGCCAGGACGCCGGAAGCTGCGAAGCGGTTCCTGGATGACCTGGTTCTGCCGGCCAAGGCAAACGCCGCCCGGGAAGCCGAAGACATCCGTCAGCTGATGAACGCGGACGATGAAGTTGAGCCCTGGGACTGGGCCTACTATGCCCAGCTCGTGCGTAAGGCAAAGTTCGATTTCGATGATGCACAGGTTAAACCCTATTTTGAAATCAACAACGTGTTGGAGAATGGCGTCTTTTACGCCGCAAACCAGCTCTTTGGCCTGACATTCAAGGAGCGTAAAGACATCCCCGTGTATCAGCCGGAGGTCCGCGTTTTCGAAGTCATCGATGCGGATGGGAAATCGCTGGCCCTGTTTTACTGCGATTACTTCAAGCGTGACAACAAAAATGGTGGGGCGTGGATGACCAACCTGGTTGGTCAATCCCGGCTGTTGGGCACTCTACCCGTGATCTGCAATGTGGGCAATTTTCCCAAACCTGCTGCAGGCCAGCCGGCGCTTATCAGCTTTACCGATGTCATAACTATGTTTCACGAGTTCGGCCACGCACTGCACGGCCTACTTGCGGATTGCGAGTACCCTAGCCTTTCCGGCACCTCAGTGGCGCGCGACTTCGTTGAGTTCCCTTCCCAGTTCTACGAGCATTGGGCTACTTATCCTGCTGTCTTCGAAAATTATGCGAAGCACCATGAGACCGGGGTGCCGATGCCTGCAGAGTTGGCGGCGAAACTTTCGGAGTCGAAGACCTTCAACCAGGGATATGCGTTGACGGAGGTCCTGGCGGCCGCGGAACTTGACATGCAGTGGCACACCCAGAGTGCGGGGGTGCAGATCGAGAGCCCGGATGCATTTGAGAAAGCAGCGTTAGAGCGCACGCAGCTTTCGATCAGCTATGTGCCGCCGCGCTACCGTTCCAGTTACTTTGCTCATATTTTTGCCGGTGGATATGCGGCAGGTTACTACGCGTATCTATGGGCGGAGATGCTCGATCAGGATGGCTATCAGTGGTTCCTGGACAACGGTGGTTTAACCAGAGCCAATGGTGATCGCCTTCGGGACATGGTGCTTTCGCGGGGTAATACGGAAGATCCGGCTTCCATGTACAAGGCCTGGCTGGGCCGGGACCCCAATATCCAGCCCATGCTGAAGGAGCGTGGGTTGGTGAGCGCGGAAGAATAGACAGTTTTGCCGGAAAGCTCCCAAGCGCATCTGCCAACAAGCATCGCCGGGGTTCCTTCGGCTTCGCTCAGGACAGGCTCTTCGACTCCGCGCCATAAAGCCCTGTGTTTGCGATAGATCTGCGAAGCGCTTCGCTCAGGATGACGGCTTTGTCGGGGGCTTGAAATGCAGCTGATTGGATATGCAGAACACGAAAAGATCGAAAAAGTCACAGGCTCTCCGGGATGACAAAGGAGGGGTTGAGCTTTCCATATAAAGCGGTTTCTAAAGGCAGCCCTTTACCACTTGCTCGGCAAGTTGCGGTGGGATGAAGATACCCCCGCCATTTCTGCCCAAGACGACGTCACCGGCATCGCCGTCGCATGGCCGATGCGCGTTGGTGCTCACCATGATCGAGTTGAGCAAGTTACCGGAACGCCTTGGCAACGTTGCCAAATAAGTCGTTTGTTTCCTGAAGATGCTCAAGGTGCTCAAGTAATTAATTTGAGCATCTTGCCTCGTTGACCGCAGGGCACTCATCCTCCGGAGGCGGCAAAGTCCACCACCAGGCACCTGATTTTCCGTCTTTGGAGCTACGAACGTCGATATCGAATTTGGCGCGGCGCAGGGTGGCAATGCAGACGCCATCGCGCTCGGCGGCTATCTCGATGGAGCCCTGGGTCTGGCCGCCCTGTTGCAGGCAGTCGCGCAGCCATTGGGCGGCAAACTTGCGCTTGGGCAGACCGGCGCCGGTGGGACGGGCGGCGAGCAGATCATCCGCGGTGAGGTTGCTGAGCCCTGTCCAGTGGAAATTGCCGTCTTCTCCGATTCGGTAGTCGAGCGGCGGAGCCAGCGGCCCGAGGTTTGATTTGACGTGCAGCAGAGCGGTTTGCGCGGGTGCGTCGGGCGAGCTGCCGACGAGAAACTCGGTGCGGAGAGCGGCGGAGCAGTCCATGGATGCTCGACCTCGATGGACAGGCCTGCCGGCGGTAGGTTTGGCGAGGTGGCGAATGAGGAGAATGCAGCAGCGGTGAATCTCCGCCAGGCGGGCGAGGCGATCGAGAAGAGGGCGCGTTTGCGACGCGCGATCGAGGTCAACCTCCCAGAGACCGTCCCAGGGATCGAGGATCACGAGGTGGGCCTGGGTTTTCTGGAGCACGTCCTCGAGATCGCGGAGATCGGAGTCAGGCGAAGACATGGAACGCGCAGAGACGGCTCTACGCAGGATGACCAGGCGCGCGGGATCTCCGTGAAGGCCGGCGAAGCGAGGTTGAATGACTTGCGCGGCAGGGTGTTCCGCCGAGGCGTACAGGACGGTGGCTGGTTTGAGTTTTTCGCCGGTGAACGGATCGCGGCCGCGTGTCAGCGCCGCCGCGATGGCGAGGGCGACCCAAGTCTTTCCTGATCCTGGCTCCCCGGAAAGCATTGCTAACGTACCGGCGGCGAGCCTGTGTTGCCAAAGCCATTCGACGGGTTGGGGCTGGAGGTCGGTGAGGTAAGCGATATCTGTGCCGGTTACGGTTGCATCTGCATCCGCGGGCAACGGCGATGGAGTGTGAGGCGAGAGTGCATCGTTCATCAGGGCTTGCTGTGGGGTCATCGCTTGTTCCAGACTGGAAGGCTCCGTTTGGCATAAGAATCTTGCCTTATGGCCGACATTAATACAATCGGGAGCGGCCGTCCATGAGCCTGGAGAATAATCATGTGGAAGAGCGGGTAGTAAACTCGTGATTACTCCCCTGCTGTTCACGGATAACTAAGTAGTTAGCACCTCTTTTTGGCAATGATCCGTCTGAACAGTCGGTTATATGGCAAGTTACCGAAGACCTAGCAGGCTGCGGAAAAAGGTCGAATAGAGAGCGAAGACCGTACCCTCAGTGGCTAAAGCCGGACATAGTTACAATCACTTACGGACGGCCTGAAGGCCGTTCCCTTCGACGTGCCGCCGAGAGATGTTCGCAAGTCTGATATTTTGTGGACAGTTAACCTTATTCGACAATTGCCATCGCTGTCGTATGCTCAGCTCTAGCTTTGCTGTTCCATTGAACAGCGAGCTTCTGCCATTGTCATCGACACTTTCGAAATAGCCATCGCCGGCGGCTGAGTGCAGCCGGATGGGATCCAGCGGGTGAACGCGCCAGATTGAGATGATGCAAGCGCCATTACGTTAGGCTCAGTGAACAGATGGGTTGGCATGCTTCCATCGCTATCGAGTTCCTCTGCGGTAGCACTGCGGCAAGACAGTATGTCCACCCCACGCACGGTCGACTTGTCCCAGTGGATTGTGTCCTTCCACGCGGCACAGGGAAGGTTACCGTTGGGTGTGCTCCCGTAAAGAAATCGAGCATGTCCTCCATTCGAGAAGCTGCCGCCCATCGCCCGATGCGGAAAGATCGCGAGTGCCGCAGCTCCCGTGTCGAGTACCAAGCGCAATGGCCGGCTGGAATACGATGGCACCGTGACGGTCACAATCGGTCGATGAAAGATTGGCCTTCCGGAAAAGTGGCTTATGGGGATCACCTTCAGGCGGTCGCCATCGTACGAGTTCGCCAGGTTAGCGGTCGCGTCCAGAGTAATCTGCCGATTCTGATTGTCGATCAGCAGATCAAACTGGTCGAGGAGGTTTTACCCTAAGATGCCTCTTACCCGGTCATAGGGAGAGTCGAGGTTTAGCTTTTCCACTCCAGCGATCTTTAAGTTAACGACTGCCAGTCCATTCACCATGACCTCGCGCGCTGTACCTCGAAGCTCTGCATTGCTGCGCACCGGGCTCGTCAGTTTGGCTTGTTCCTCCTGTTTGGGGCCTACCTCGCGAAAGAGTGGAGTGTCGAGGATCGTTATTGTTGAACCAGTATCCAAACAAAGTCAAAGGGACCGTGTCCGTTGATCTCGACCGGAACAATCAACATCGGCCCTGGATATGGGCGCAGGCCCACAATCGTGGATCGAACCCCCTGTCCCAACAAGAACGTGTGCAACGAGAGAAACGAGGCCAGAGAAAGAGCATAAGCAAGGATGCTCTTATGGGCGAGGCGCATGTGATGTCGGATCCACTTATCATCAAACATTCCCAGGCGCAGGATGCTCTTGGTCGAAGTGTCGGGTGGTGATCAGGACCCGAGTGCCTCCCTGGCGCACGCCTATGCGATGACTGGACGAAGACCTGAAGCGGAGAAGATCCTTCTTGATTTAGAGCGCAAATCGCGCAGTGGGTATGTTTCTCCATACCTGCTCGCAAGTATCAATGCTGGATTAGGCGAGAAGAACACCGCAATCGAGCTATTAGAAAAAGCCTACCGTGAAAGAGACATGGGCATCATGTGGTTTGTGAAAACTGACCCCCGAATCGACAATCTCCGCTCCGATCCCCGCTTCAGGCATTGCTGGAGCGGTTCGACTTTCCTCGCTGAGGCCCGACAGGGGGATTTGTTCTTTTATCTTCGTCTCTTTATCTCCTGCTTTAGGTCCTACTTCTCTCCCGATCAATCGCCCTCACCTTGCACGTCGACGGCATTTCGGATGGAGATTACTGCGTCTGGAGTGGACCCATATTCCCCTGTATTCCGCCCTGCCTGGACCGCCGCGATTATCCTCCCGTCCGGTCACCAGGTTTTGGGCTGCGCTGCGGCCAGCACCAGACCTTCTTGCGTGATGACGCGGAACGACAACACGCCTTTTGGCGCCATCGACGTGACGCTGGAACTTCTGGGAGCCGCATTTCGGGCACAGCGGCGATCGTCAACAATAGCGCCGCGCGATCGGCTATTTGCGCGCATCAGCGACGATATCGAAGCCCGCCTTGATGACGTCAATCTATCGCCGAAGAAGATTGCCGAAGCTAATGGCATCTCGATTCGATATCTTTATACGCTGTTCAGCGAACAGGGCGAGACCGTATCAGGGTGGGTGCGAAGACGACGTCTCCTGCGTTGCCGAGCCGAATTAGAGGGAGCGGATACCGAGGCCTCCATAACCGAGATCGCCTATAGGTGGGGTTTCAATGATTCCGCCCATTTCAGCCGATTGTTCAAAGGCTCTTTCGGAATGTCGCCGACACAATATCCGTCTTCGCGGCGGCTGGGTACATCCGACAAGTAATTGCGTTCCCTGCGGTTTTGTCAGCCCAAACTCGCGAGGCGGTAACCGGCGGCGCCTCGTTGTTTGCTATGCGGCCATGCGGGTATCAGGGGCCACACAAGGCTAGCTGCGGCGGGACGCAATAACTTGGAGCCGGTGGTGGGACTGGAACTTTGCTAAGAGTCGTAAACCCGCAGCCATTTTTCAGAAGCTCTACAGAAGCGAGGACCCCGCAAAACGATCGTCACAGATACCGAAGGCAACGAGAGCTCACCTTCGACCGGTAGCGGACTCTCGTTTCCCTAAGTGACAGTCCCATCTGAGCGCTAAATTAACCTCGGTGCGCGCCGGCTTGGCGAGGGAGGCGGAAGCGTGGACGTGGTCCAGCGCGGCAGCGCACTGCGGAGCGGAAGCGCGGAACGAGGTCTTAGATTTGAAGGTATGGCGGAAAAGTTGGACTGCCAGTGCCTGGCGGCAGTACCTAGCGGCAGGCGAGACGGAATCCAAGCTGACGGAGATTCGTCGGTGCACCCACACAGGGCGGCCGCTGGGTAGCGCAGAGTTTGTGCAGGCTCTCGAAGGGACGATGAAGCGTCGGCTGGCACCACAAAAGGGAGGACGCCCTCCTAAGGCCGGTTTGGATGCGAGACAAAGCGAAGTGGTCTTTTGAATCAGAGTAGACGGCGATCCATTTGACCTATGTAGCTGTTGTTGTGTCGGGATGGGGTACGTCCTGTCTGTTACCTGGTTGTCGGTCAGGGGAATCACTTGATAAACATGGTGAACTTGATCGGGAACATCATTCCGTTTATGCCGATAGGAATTCTTGCTCCGCTTGTTTTTCGATCCATCTCATGGCAGAAGGCGCTCGTCCTCGGAGTTGTCACCGGGCTAACCTTCGAGGTGATGGAGGTCATCTTCCGTGTAGGCATCTTCGACGTTGATGACGTGATAATGAACGCATTCGGCGTCACATCGGCTACGGAATGTTTGTAATGTTCCAACGTCGGGCGCAACCTCCCTTAGGGTGAGTTCTTCAGTCCTTATAAATGCGGTTTCCTTTTCCGCTTTCCGTGTCCCGCTTTCCCGACACCGTGATTCGCGGGTCTCATCGGTGTCAACGTACCGGAACCGAAGGTGGATATAAGTCCCATCCTTTTGGACGATGACAAGACCTCCTGAAGTCGATAGCGTGGGGTCTGCAAGATGTGAGGAGGCAAAAATGGCGACTAGCACGGCGGTTCTGGATAGCGGCTTGGCAACCAGCAAGATGATTTTGGATGGCGACTTCGAGAAAATCGACTTTCGAGGAGAACTTCGCGACGGGCACCTCGTCACCAAAGGGATTCTCGCGGATCAGGCGGCGATAGATGGTATCCCTGTGGGAATATACGTCCTGGAAATAGATGGCACCCTCGTGAAGTGCAACCAAACTGCAATCGCCGCCTGGGGACGCACGCCGTCTCTGGGGAGCTCAGAAAAGTATTGCGGGGCTCACATTCTTCGCTACCCTTCGGGAGAAGTGATGCCACACGAACTTGCACCGCCCTCCGTGGTGATCAAAAACGGCGGCACCGTCCGGAATGCCGACGCGATTTGCGAGCAGCCCAATGGTAAGCGTCTCTTAGCACTCGCCAATATCTTTCCTATCCGCAACAACGACGACGAAGTGATCGGAGCCGTCAATATCTTCCGCCACAACACCAGCAAGACCGTTCCTGGCTTACACACTGATTCGCAATTGCTTCCTTGATGAGTAGGCCCATCGGAGCAAAGAGAAGGGCATCCCTAGTCGGGTGCCCTTCCTTTGCAAAGGGACCCTCCGCTCGCTATTGCGTCGACACCCAAATCGCCGATCCGAGGATTTATTTCGTAAACCCTATAGCGTCGTTTATATAAAGAGCGGTGAACGACCTGTCACCTGGTTGTCCTTTTGGCCTCGAGACCTGCCTCAGGAAGCGATACAATTCCTGGGAACGTTGCCGAAAAAGGAGATTTCGGTTGAGAGCCAACACTGCTGTTGCGCACGTGATTGGCATGGCGGCTCTCCTGTTCTCGACGTCCTGCCCTGCGCAATCCGTACGCCCTCCGGTTCCACGCGTGTGGGATGACAAGGAAATGCAAGAACTCGATCTTCCTCTCGTGGCTCGAATCCCCGTACACTACTGTCCTTTTAGAAAGGCCAAATCTTCGAGAAGAGACGGGCTAACCCTTTGGGCGGCTTTGGTCGCGTGTATTCAGTTGTCACGTTGTGAGAAAAGCAGTCCCTGTGTCGCGGTCCTTCATAGAAGAGGCACGAGTCAGTCTGGCGGAAGCCATATTTATCTCTGAAATAGACGCGGGTTGGGGTGTAGACAAAATAATCGCCTGTTGTAAGACCAGTTAATCTGTCGGCATCGAGTACCGTTTTTGCGTTGCAATTGAAGGCTAGCTCATCGCCGGGGAAGATCTCGCGGGATTGACCCAGCTCATTGCATTTGTCGTTGACGTGAGTGCCCTCGAATAGCTGTTCTTCGCCTGCCTCGCTAAGTCCGGGAAATGGTACTACGAAGATGCCGATGGAGATTATGGAGCCCGGCTTTATGGTCGTGCTTCCCGAGTTTCTCAGGACGAAAGAACCGCTTAAAAAGCCAATAACGCTACCGTCGTTGGTTCGTCTGAACTTCTTTACGGTGAAATCCACTCTAATGCAGTGCAGGTTGGCGCGCTGCTCCTCGGGGATTGTTTGACTGTGAACGATCCACATATCGCCAGCGAGCATGACCAACCCCAGAGCGGTCACGGCTATTTGGCGGGCTAGTTTCGATAGGCCGAGATTAGCAGCCGTAATCCACAAAGCAACTATGCCGGCTGGGTAGGACGCCAGCAAAAGCAGATGCATTGAAATAGGGCGCTGATTCCCAGCCCTAAACCTGTAGTGGCGAGAGAAACAAACGCACCCACGCAGCCCCAAAAGAGAGTCTGTTTGTAAAAGGCTGTCTTTCCACGTGGCACCGCGACAGTGTAGCACCCACAGGTCATCAACAGATCGCTTGACCTCCATGGTCCTGCGGCCACTTTTGCGGAATATGCTAGCCTTCCTGGATGGATATTGCGACCGCCATCCTGGGCCTGATAACCGGTGGCATCGGTGGACTGGCCGGGGCTACTATTGGTGCGTACTACGGTGGATACAACAAGAAAAAGGGCGAGAATTTCGCAGACGCCGAGGATTTCACCACGATAATTGCGCAAGAAGCCCGGAAAGCCTACGAGCAAGAATGGGCGAAGCGGCTTGCCACGCACAAAGATATCGAAAATGTACTCGTTGAACTGCGAAAGGTTACAACCGAAGCGGAATCCATCAAGGCGCAGATCGGCGGAGATGTGTGGCTGAGGCAAACGGTGTGGGTTCAAAAGCGAAATGCTTATGGGGAGATTCTGAAGGGCATCGGTGCTTTTCAGTTGATGATGTTCGATGTTCTCTCGGCTATCCTCCGCACTTCGAGATCACAAGGGAGACCTTAGCGTGAAGTCTCTGACTGAATTTGAGACCGAGATCAACCTAAAAAAAGTCAAATGCCTGGATACGCTTATGTCAGTGTTTGATCGGTTTGTCGACGCAGAGTTGTTCGATCCGTCACTGAGCATATTCAGCGTAAAGCTTAGCAAGTTACACGCGATATTTGAATTAGAGGATGGCACCCCCAATCATGAGCTGAACCAGCACTCATTTGATGCTTTTGTGACCTATCGACGGGAACTCGCGAGACATATGAGATGGGAATTGGGTATCGAGACAGATGAGAGCACTTCTGATGATGTTTTGGGCGTCAATGTTGATGACCAGCCGAGTGTTTAGACGCTCTGGGGATAGATTTGTGGTCATAGATTTGTGGTCAGACGTAGATTTGTGGTCAAGATTTGTGGTGAGACGGGACTGGAACTTTGCTCAAAGGGTGAATCGACCACCACTTTTCTGCAAAGATTGACCGGAGATAATGCTCCTGACGGGACGAAGATGGCTGCGGTTTTCGACAATATCGTGACGAAAGAAAATGACCACACCTATCTGCTTCGGTCCATCATGGAGCGGCACCCGAAAGCGTCTGCAACAATCCTTTCGTGCCTCCTCACTCCGCAGGAGATCTCAGAAACCGAGGCCGCTTCCTTGCGGATTAGCACCCAACACGCGTCTGTTGGTGCTGACGGCCGGGAGATTCCCGACATACTCGTGGAGGGGCCGGATTTCCATTGCGTGATTGAGGCCAAAGTAGACCCTCTCCCGGGACTGACCGATGGACAGACGAAAGGCTACGCGGGATGTTTTACACAACCAGGCAACTCCCACCTTTGCTTTTTGGTACCAGATAAATGGAAACATAGCCAATCGTTAAATGAAGTTCGAGCGGTTCTCCCTGCCAACGTTGCACTGCATGTATGCGATTGGCGAAAGCTCATCAACAACTTCGAAGGGTTCTCGGTTCACATCTCAGACGAAGTAATCGACGAGGCGATACGCTTTTGGAAATGGAGTTTCGAGATCGACCATATGACATTACAAGAACGAGATTCTCTCTATCCGTGGTCCAGTGAAAAGTACAGCGCGATTCGGAAGCTTGAGAAGGCCGTGTCGCGGGCAAAGGCGCTCTTCGATGCCCGCGGTAACCTCAAAACGAAACTTGAGACGTCCGACACTTATTCTTATGGTTTCTATCTCAAGCGAGGCCAGTCGTACCTGCTCTGGGTAGGAATCTGGACGGAAGCTCCCGCACCACTGTCCCTCGGCTTTCATTCGAACAAAGGGGAATGGCGGCGTCCGAAGGATGTTCCTGCACCATCGGCTACTGCCGATGGTTATTATCTCTGGCCTCTGGAGCTTGAAACCTTCGACGATTCCGAAAAGATCTACTCCCAAGTGAAATCATTTCTCGAGGTCCACTACCCGGACCTGAATAAAGACGTTTGATGGTCAGTTCCATCGAGTCAAGGGAGATTCAAGGGAGATTCCAAGGGAGATTAAGGGAGATTCAGGACAGGAGATTTAGGACAGGAGATTCAAACAGACGAATTAACCCCACATCATCAAAAGTGTCAGGAGTTTCGGGGGTTAGTTCGTCTGTTTGAATGTATACACAACCCAGTGACAGACGGAACGTAACCGTTACAATTCGCCGGAGTATTGCTCCTTCGCAGCTGGTGATCGTTCCGTTCTGTCACCAGAGGCACGAGGCATAACAGTCTCTTTCGCATGTCGGCCCCTTTTCTTAGAGACCCGTGAGTGGAACTGCAATCCCGGAGAGAACCATAGTAAGCGTTGTCTTTGTACCGTCTTGACGAGCGGGCTGCGTAGTGGTGCTCATTCGGGCGTAACGCAGGCCGAGTTGATGATCTCATCGAACTTCTTTTGGTCGCGTTCACTGGCATTTGTATACCCGATCTGGTCGGTTGCTATCATTAGTCGCCAATGCCGATCTAGCGTTTTGTGAGTCAAGCGGTAGTTGCTATTCGCTTTGGGATACGGTTGGATACCAAGCCAACGCCAGTGACTGCCGTTCTTATCCACGCCGTTCGTGTCAATTCCGATAACTCCCATTCCGGGTGCCCGAACAAACCACTCAGAGAATGTAGCTGAATGGACGTAAAGGCTCGTTTCAGCGTCTACGCTGCTCGCGGTCATGCCAAACCAAGAGTCGAGCGTACCCCCGTCTTGTCCCTTGAGACCGTATCTTTCATAATCGACATCTCGACTCTTGAGCAGTTCGCCGGTGTTCGGAGGAGCAAAGCGAAGGTGCCAGCCAAACCGGGACTCCACGGTCTCTCTGCACAATGGAATGTCTCTGGTCGAAGCTTCCTGACCTGTCATGACGACTTTCGTTGGCGAGGCTCTTCTCACCCGTAAGGAAATAGGCGCTAGGTCGTCTCGGCGAAAGTGTAAGACGGCACCTGGTTTCAAAAGACGGAAGGTGCCGTCTGCCCTGGTAATCGTCCACACGACCGTCGTGGGACAGCAGTTCTTCCGTGTACCGTAGACTTCGACGCCCGCAAGGGGGTCTCCATTCTTCGCGAGTACCCGTCCGCTAACTGTTTGTCCCGTGCAGTGCGGCGCAAAGGGAATAGCCAGCGCGAAAGAGCAAAAGATCGCCGCTCTCCATCTAGAATGGAAATACATACTAATGATGGACACCACAAAAGGGCTACGAGTTCCATCTCCATAGATGAAATCGCTTCGACGAATGGGCTACGTGGTGGATGTGCCGTATTTGGCGGCTTGGCCGGTTCACCCAGAGATCTGGAAAAACCTCAAGTGTCCATCTATTTTTAAGTAGACACTTGAGATGCTGCGATATGGGTTGGAAGCTCTGTGGCCAAGTTCCAGGGTAGGAGCTTGTGGATTCTGTTGACAGGGTGATCGGCGATACGCTCCAGGACATGGCGTAGATAGAGTTCCGGGTCGAGATCATTGAGTTTCGCTGAACCGAGCAAGCTATAAATCGCCGCTGCACGTTCGCCGCCGGCATCTGATCCGGCAAAGAGATAGTTCTTG
>Ga0302325_10016108_pt1 | contig 15862 bp, 17 predicted proteins | sample Palsa_T0_2_FD_201948 | JGI IMG/M metagenome (GOLD analysis project Ga0302325, IMG submission 201948) | Peat permafrost microbial communities from Stordalen Mire near Abisko, Sweden - Palsa_T0_2 | ecosystem: Environmental > Terrestrial > Soil > Palsa > Peat permafrost | place: Sweden: Abisko...
GTAGGTTTGTCTAGGAATAAGTCTTCAAGTGATGAAGAGAGATAATTGGAATCAAGTGGATTACAGAATGACCTTGACTTCAGAATGATAAGTTTGAACAACTCAGCCGACCAAAGCGTGCTCTTATTTATAAACTTGAAAAACGACAATGTCTTGTTCTCGAAACTAAACCTGATCTACCTATGCACCGGAAGGTATCCGGACAGAACCGCAGTGATAATCCAGTGATCAACAAGATAACCTTAATAAGGTGAAGCGTACCGACGATCCCGCAATGCTTGACTCCGAGGAGTAGCGAGTTGTCCAATCGCAGTGTCCGGAGACGCGGTGCCAACACGTCAAGAGCCTGAGACTTTGTCTCATTTAGCCCTAAACGGGAAAAAATGATCAACCGCGTATGCATCATGATCACCCTTGCGTCAATGAGAGTTGTGCACGTGTGACGATGCAGAAAGAAATCGACAAGTCTTTTGTACGGTACTCGCCGTGCATTAATGCATGGCGATAGATATGAGCAATAGAAAGATCGTAAGAGGGAAAGATTGGCAGTAGAGGCGGGCATGGCCTTGGGGCCAGAAAGGCTACCGAACCTCGAGCCGGGAAGAGTTAGAGATTTGAGATTTCTTCTGCAAAGTCCTTAAAAAATCTAAAATACTCCTGGGATACTAATTCCAAATACTACCTAATTCAATAACCCTCTCCCTAATAGCCGGTTTATTATACTAATTAATAAGGTAATTATAGAAGAAGGGAGTATAGTTTTGGAGGTAATTGTGAATCGCTATACTTAGAGAGATTCAGGGAATACTCAGTCTAATACGGAGAAGGAGAAGTAAGAGGATGAGATAAAGAAAGTAAAGCTAGATAAAGTAATAGCTGCACTTGATTACTACCTCTTTATAAGAAGTAATAAGAGAATAAATAAAGTGAGGTTATATATAAGCTTAATAACTTAAAAGTGACGTTTATTTAAAGGAAGGCTAAAAAGTAAAGCAGGCTTATTTAGAGCTTGTCACGTGTGTGAGGTCACGTGACTACAATACAGCCATTTAACCGTAATTAGGCGTATTTACTATATGGTAAATACTGTGGTCTTTTGGTCTAGTAAACTATAGTACGAGCCTAATTCTCATATATTATACCGCCTTGAGTTCTGCTAAGCAAAAGTCGGCTACAGCGCATTGCTACAGGTCATTTCAGTACAACCCCTGCAAAGGCGGTGTAACAAACATTAGCGCCTGCACCTGCGTAGTCTCTGGACGCGAGCAGCGGCCGCTTTAACCGAGCCGAGGGTGAGCATCAGCCACGCCCGAAGAGGCCCGGACGGAGCCGGCCCGCCTCTCCACTTCCACACTTGCATAAAACACCCCTCCTCCCCTCCTCCCCTCCTCCCTCCTAAGCCCATCTCAATGGTTTGACACTAAGACATCAGCAGCTCAACTGTCCAAGCCGAAAGTTGTGGCTGTGCTCATACTACGTACAGGGGGCAATAAATGTTAATGGGCATTGACCAGTATTTAACTGTATGGCGAGAAATTCCGGAATCTGGACAGGTGATTGGTCAGACCACCCTGTAATTCTAGCTGGTTCGCCGGTGGAACCCCTTGTAAGCAGGTGTCAATTAACATTTAAAACCCCTTGTAGGCTTACCCTCATTACTCGCAGGGCGTCAGCAATCCTGGCGGCTCAGACTCCAATTGGTGAAAAGCCGCCACCGCCGTGCTGTGGCTTCATTGTGCGACACAAATGACCAGATTGAAGCACCCCGGCTAGCCACTATCACCTCGTCTTATGCAACTCAAAGAACAGCACGGCTGGAAAGGACCTCTATTTTAGGGCGAAGAGCCCCAGTCCGTAACAATGGAGTTGTCTTCAGAATCGCAGTCTCTTTTTGGCGGCATTCGAGCTCTCATGGCCAAGATTTTGAATCGCGATGTATCCTTTTCCCAGGTCAATGTGGCCGATGGCTTGCATCAAGCTGCCGCGCTCGCAGCCATGACCCTTCTCTTCACAACACACCGGTCAATATCGAACATTGGATTCACCTTGCGTCGAGAGGGGATCTCAACAGATACTTACATTGTCTTGATTGTTGGACTTGTCGCGTTGGCTTGGACAACTTTAGTTGTCATCAGCGGTGTATTTCTCCAGGACCGTCCATGCCGTCAAGGCTTTCGGCAATGCGCTGCTAGAATGGCCTATGTCCCCTGGATCTTGGTCATCCTGTTTCTTTTCTGGCTCATCGCTTTTACGAGCGAAATTCTATACCTACGCACCAAGGATTCGCAATCCCCAAAGATCACAGAACCCGAAGTAGACCCAGAGTCACTGGCCAAACAGAAGATATCAGCATGGGCACCTACACTGAATATTTTCCACTTTCTTCGTCTTGACAAATGGCGCATTTGGAATATGGAGTGTTCTCACGGAGCAACAAACTGGGCCGGATCTGTAAGCCGATCATATCGATGGGCTTTATATGGCACAATGCTAGCTATCAGCCTTCTAGTGAGCACTGCAGCAATCACGGAGAATCTCTTCACTACTGGCCTCCTAACTCTGGTTGGCGTGATTCTATTCATTGTCGGAGCCTCGGGTCAGAACAAGTACGAAACAGCTCCTCACATATATACGCGAAACACACTCAGAGTCATGCTGCACACAAGACACAAGGAAGGGACATCATATATCCTTCCCTGCAGGAACCGAGGGTTTGATGCTGTGTGGGGCCCGAAAATTGAGTATGAAAACAGGTCCTTGGATGAGGCGGTTGAGAAATTTCAAGACGCTGGAGGGTACGCCAAGGGCAAGTTGATTTGGATGGACAAGGTAATGGCGTCGTTCAACGCCGCGACAGATCTTACGATACACGACGTGAATGACCTCGCTTCGTGGCTTTATGAGCCCGGGATGAATCCACAGATGTGTCGAGTCGCCTGCAAACGTGCTCCAGGAATTCATCTGATCGGCCACAGCCTCGTGCAGGCTCTTTGGCAAGCAGAATACCTCGTCTTTCAAAAGCAAAGTTTGATAAGAGAAGAGCTGAGGGAAAAGATTGGGAGCTTGAGGGCAGGCCGCGGGAGTGGACTCGATTTAGGAAAGCGAGGGTCACAGATTGGAAGTAAACCGGGCTTGGATGGCTACCAAGAAGCGGTGAGATACGTTTATAAGCTTCTAGGAGAAAAGGCGGATGGAAATGCTCTGAATCCTACGTCCGAATGCCCGACATCTAGCGTTGTTCTCGACCCCTGTCCTGCCAACATTGAGGAGTACGTCGCGCAGCTATGGAGATTGTGCTTCGAGACGCAGGAATCAACCTTTGCGGCATTGTTTGCCTTCACCACTTATTGGCAGGCGGACATCGGGAATGACCCTGAGAATGGTTGGCATGGATTTCCTCTACGGGTTAAGGATCGCGAGGGGGATATCATCACATGGCATATCATTTGGAGACAAGCGTGGTACGGCGCCGTTATCTCTCAGTTAACGAGCATGAGTCCAATCATCTTTAGCGCGTTCATTGCAGGTGTTTTGCAATGAATTAGGGGTAGGTTTGGACAAGTGATCCCTCGCGTGGAAGGCGACCTCCAGAACGACATGCTGGGATGTGCGAAGGGGGGCAGAGCTGCAGCCCAAGCATTTTTTGGAAGGCAATTTCTACGAGAGCCTCAGGTCAGCATTGATATGGATGTTCGTGGCAGAATGATGAAGGCGATGGAAAGCGTGAACAGAAGCACAGGGAAGACTGCAAGTCCAGACTCGATGAAGCAGCACTTAGAGACCAAAGGCCGAGGCAATGGAGGCAAGCGAAGGACACGAAAAGCAGGAGTCTAGAGATGAGATATGAAACCATTTAGTGATTAAATTGCATGCGACACATCAGGCAGAGGCGAAGAATCGTGGAGTAGTGTTGAGGGTGAATGGTGGTAGGACAAAAAAGAAGAAATAAAGATTGAACGACGTCTTTTTCCAATCTCAATTGGAATTGAAGTCTTTTTGGTGGTAAAAGGCAGTTTGAGGTATCGATACCTTAATTCCAATTGAGAGTGCCTTGGTGAGGCACAATTGACGTGCGCTTAATAAATACCGCGTTGCTCATCACGAATTGCTGTTGAACCACATTCAAAATTGGGCTTAGCCGTACGGTCCTTCGTTAGTTTCGAGTCTGCTAAAAGACCTACGTCACAATTTTTATAGGATCTATTTTGGGATCCCTAGGGGCCTGCTTCCGCTCCCCGAGATAACCGCCAAAACTTGACAAAAAATGATATGATGTGGGCACTGCTTAGGGACTGCTCAGGTTGCATAGGCAGCTCAGGTGAGTTGGGTGAGCGGAGGGTGATTAGCGCCTGAGTTGAAGCGGCCAGGCTTACTAACCCAGTTCGGCGGAAATGGAAAAAAAGTCGTTTGAGGCTACCACGAAAGTCGAACTCTAAACTCATCCTCACCGCTTCCGTTTTAGTCTCCGGACGTGAGAGGCTGCTGCTTTTACCTAAGCCGAGAGCAAGCGCGCCTGAGCAAAGCCTGAGCCTCCTGAGCAATCCCTGAGTCGGGCTCCGTTTCTGCTCCCCTGTAGGGTTAATCTAGCGTAGCGAATGGCACCCCGCACCTCGTATTTCCGCTCTCCCCAGTGGGGCTCGCTTCAGTGGCTAAGCGACATGCAACCCCTAAGTTATAAGGTATTTAGGGGGGTCACTTCTTTCAGTAAGTAGGTGGTTTGGATTCACAACCACTGTGCCCCGGCTTCTAGGGCTTATCCAGTCAGCCTAACGCAGTGAAAAATATCTGGAAGTGTGAGCTGTCCCCAGCGCCGAAGGCTTGCAGCAGGTGGCTGGCTGCTAATGCATTGCCTGGAAACTGAGGTGTCGGGGCAGATAGACCCCCGCCCAGAGATAAAAGATTTCTTTGCTTTTTCTGAGCCTGACATCTCAATGATCGTTCTCGACAATTCTCCAGTCGCAATAAGATGGTCGTTTCCGGGCTTGAGGTCGTCGCCCTAGTGATGGCTATAATCTCTGGGTTCAATGCTGCTGATGGCCTTATCAAGTCGATGAAGGAAAGGCTTCAGAAGCAAAAGGACTCACGGTCTGCGACCGCAATCCAGCGACTGGATACCATTCTAAGGTCGACAATCAATGGAAGGGACGATGTGCAACGTGGATATGAAAGCTGCATTCAGCTTTTGGGGAACAAATTCAGTCATGGAGATGGTTAGTTTGTGTTGCACACTATGCTTGACTTGAATTTTCCAACTAAAGTTAATAGATATGGCAAAGCTGGGCCTCGAGGCAGCATTGGACATTCAGCAAAAGTTCATATCTAGGCTAAAATTGGCCCAAAATTCAACTCCAGTCGTGATGTCTGACTGGGGAATGTTCGAATTAGCATCAAATAGATGTCAGACTCAGACTCTGGATACTCTCAAGCAGCTGTACCAACGCCTGGCTTCGGCACCTCACAAGTCCCCGCTCATGCGAAATCCAGGATTGAACATTTCAAGAAGAAGAAATTACCCTCGAGGTCTTTGCCAATCCGCCATCGCATACAGGAATAATAGAGCAGAGTTCGCAGAACTCGCATACCGAACATCGGCGGCGCAAAATTCGGAATGGCTTTGCAAATCTTGCCGCAGAATCTTTTCGCCTGCCTCTCTGTCCATTCCGGACGCGAAATTGTGGATTTCCGTCAGCAGCTTATTCAAGGCACACTGTGGAAACAGTGACGGGTGGATGTGCATCTGGGAAAATCCAACACCAGAGTGTACCTGCCACTTTACTACTCGCAAAGAACTCATTCAGCACATGAAGAGGGTTCATGTCACTCCGATTGAACCTGGCCACGACATAAGGGTTGATAGACCGTTTGATCTGCGGCGGAACGATATAGATTCTTGTGGGTATGGGATCACTGTCCAAGGGCGTGAGATGATCATAGTTGGTTCACATTTCGTCGTGCCCCAAGCAGTATAGTGGTACTTACACAGCTAAAATGAAAGTCATCATCTATTCTTATAACGAGTAAGCTTATTCTCAAAAAACCACTATATTTCTCTTTGTATTGAATAGGATCTATCGGGATCTTCCAAGTTGCATCACAGCCGTATTGTATCACTCTCCTCATTGATAAGTGCAGATCAAAGCTTTCAAGGGGTTCTGGTCGTCGAAGGTATCTGTGACATAAAGTAGGTCATTCTTCATCGTCATAAAGTCGTCAAAATTCGTGAAACTAGACAAGTAGGGCTTTATGGCAGCGGTATCAATCCCCATCAGCCTGAGAGAAGATTCCTGAATCAGCAGCAGTTGATGGGGCATAATACGCTTGCCGGAATGTAGCATTCGGTTCAGCGCCGATATCGCGTCGACGTTGAACGAGGAATCTAGACGCATTGGACTTTAGCATGAGGACTCGATGTTCAGAGGAGTTATCGTACCTTTCAGCGACGGCAGGGTTTGTGATGGCAAATCGCATGACATCGTCATAAGATAGTACTTGTCTTGAGTTCTCCAAACACCTTGGACAAGTGATTTGGTTCCATCGAACACCTTCGTTGAGTAGCTGTTCAAGATGGATAGTCAAACATCCCTTACAGTCCTCAGCGCCGTGATTGCATCTTGCCGTTGGTGCTCTTGCATCAAATTCGCTGGCCGGTAATTGATGGTTTTGATACGCGCAAGTCTTCGTGGCTTGCCGGCCAGGGCCCGCATTTATATCACCGGCTTCGGATTCAACGTAGCCAGCAGAGTTCGGGGGTCCATACTGGGGTCCAATTCCAAGTCCTCCCCCCAACTGTGTCCGATTTGGTCCAAAATTTCTCAGCCAGCTCCCCACACCTCCTGTGGGGAAAATATAGTTGTGAATTGTGATTGGAGCCCGTCTACGTCGTCGCCAGCACACCAAAGTTGTCAATATTGCGCACAACCCTACTAGGCCAAGAGCCCCGCCGATTATGCCATTCACTTGTTTTGTTGTGAGCTGTGATGAATCATGTGTACAACCTCCTTGGCAACCATGTGATATCGAACAACTGTATTTTGTCGTTGCCTTAGCATTGAGATCGTTGGGCTGGCCCAGAACAGGGTGTATCATACTATTCAGTTGTACTGCCACAGTAACTACGTTCGCGTTAGCATAAGTCCAACGTGGAAAACTCAACGAAGCGTTATATGCACACTTACCCATTGATGCTGCAACAACCTAGGGACAATGTTGTGTCGCAAGGAGCATCCCCAAACTGGCTTCCACATCTTCCATCTGGGCGATAGTTCATGATTGAGATTTGCCCGCTGCCCGGCAAGGCTGCAACTTGGAGGGACTTGAGCACGAATATCTTGCCGAATCACTATGTGAACATGGTCAGATTACATGCGCAGAACTCAAGCTGTCAAATCATAGAATGCAGACAGTTAGGAGGAGTAGCATGCGTATTCAAGGACGCAATCAGAAGCTGAGGCGGCAGAGGAAACGGAAAGAGTAGGATAACGGAGAAATCCGCCCATCGAATAGCCTGCAATGTGCTAGGGCACAATCAAGGCATTTTTTGGCGGGTAACTGAGACAAGATTCAGAATTGAGGAAACATATTGGACCGCTTATGGGGTGCCTAATTGGCGCCTCTGGTTGTCACCCATGTAATTTTGATCATAGCGCCGTTCAGGAAATAGATATATTTTAAACCGCGCGATAAGCATTGAACATACCATTCATTGTCTTCTTGTGTCGCCATATATTAAAATGCGTAGCCAAGATGGCTTGCGCACGTACACTACCCCCTTTTAATAATAGGAATAGCTTTATTTAAATGGCGTTTCTCTGGAACTAGCTAGCTTATTTCCATTGGCATACTCTTATAATTCTTAACCATAACTTAAGTTTAAGAGGTAACTTTGGCAATAAACTAAATTTGATCTCTTTTTAACCTTATATCTTATAAAAAATTTAATTATATTCGTTACGGCTCGGGTCACGTGCGCGGCTCTGCACTTAAGGGGCTTAGCTTTAGGGGGTGGCCCAGCTTATGGGCGGGCTTATTACCCTGCTTTTGGCTTCCCTCTCTCTCCTCTTCTTCATATTCTTTACTTCCTTCGTAGCTAGCCTATGGAATCGATCCTTTTAGCCTATGCATGCACTCCCATATGCCTCTGCTGTAGCTGTGATCGCCCGTGCCGTTACACTCAGGGGCGGCTCAGGGAGTGCTCAGGCACTGCTCAGGTTGCTCAGACAGCTCAGGTGAGCTGGCTGAGCCGAGCGTGAGCAGAGGGTGATTAGCGCCTAAGCAAGAGCGGCAAGCTTACCAACTGAATACGGCACGAAGATTGAGGGTTTAGAGCTCAACTACCAGGAAAGTCGGACTCTAATCTCATCCTCGACGGTTCCGTTTTAGTCTCCGAACTACCCATAAATAGCGCCACATTGCCATCCAACCACCATTCCCGCCTTTCAGCCCAGAAGAGTCTGGAGAAACACTATCCAAGACCATAGAAATACCATTAGACACCGTATAACGCTTCCCTCAGTCGATAATACGTGTCTATCGCGTAGTTGAGCACTTGTGTTTATAATGGAGGGATTGCTTGAGCGAGGGATTGAATCGCGCGCTGGCAGCGTGGATTCTCGGTCAACATGACTCACATTTCACTGGATCATAGATTCGATGAATCTGGTTCGAATGAAGAGATATAGTTGATTGTGCGATGAACTGGCGTCGAGGAAGACGATGTTGAAGATGATGATGGGAAATGGTGAAAAAATTTCTACACTTACCCAAAAATGAGGACAGGGCATTCAGGCAATTTGCTCAAGGATGTTATGTAGTTTTCTTAGCTCTCTATATTGAGAGTAGCTCACTCGTAGTAACCGTATTAAGAATAGTCGTCAACAATCGCCTGAGTGCCTGGGTAAGTTTTGAACTATGTGGTGCGTGGCATGACCTCTATGTGAGTCACGAGATTCTATCATATGCTCATTTCAAACGCTAAAAACTTGAACAGGTTGACGGATAGTTTGTAGTATACTGTGTGATATTGTATACAGCACTGTGTTGTGAGGGTTCAATTTAACCTAATTTGATCAACTTCCACTCCAACTTAGCCTGCACCCAAACCGCTTCAGAAACGTTGCCAGCTCCAACGCGGATAGCTATATCACCAAGACGCTCAATAAGCATGACGTTCAGGAAGTCTCCGCCACATCGTGATATTACAATGAACTCATATGTTGCTTGTGGGTGGCTTGCTACCCACTCGGCATGTAGGTTGATCCACCCTCCCCCTTTCTCGGCAATAACATACTCGCGGACCTCGGAGGTTTCAGACCCTGGCGTTTGCAGCCCATCCCGTTGTTGAAATACAGGTAAAAGAGCAGAACTGGTATAGAACATAAGGAGATGCATTTTAGAAGGACTGTTGATCATTGTCTCGAGTTCGTTTGGTGGCACGTCAACCGGAGCGCCCGCGGGTTTCCATCGAGGGAGGAGGTGATCTGACCTCTTCTGTGTAGGAAGAGAAATTACCGAGCCGTTCAAGTCCAAAAGATACCATTTTATCTCAGGTCGAGTTACGAGCTCCAGAGTCTGAGGCCATTTATAGTGTACTTGGCCAGTCCAGCCAGTCCATGACCAAGAGGGAAAAGGGATAGACGCCCCGGACGCACTGCGAAACTCTGCGTTTCTTTTTCGCAAACCATGAGATCCTGCGGGTGGAGTCCATTGAATGGCAAGGTCAAAACAAACAGACGGCAGGCCAAAACAGTACTCGAGATGATGAGGCCCTGCATTGTAGAAGCCCCTGAAAGAGCGCAATAGTCCAGCAAATGCGTCAAGAATGTCTCCTTCGAAGAATAGGTCTCGACGGCAAAACTCCGACACAATATTTGCGTATTCTTCAAACATTGATATGCGAGATGATTGTTCGGCTTGCTTCAGAAACGCGACAGAGGGGTCGTTGTGAACCCTGAAGCGGTAAAGGGGTGTGTCCTCATATCGAACACGAGTATCATCCGTTTCCAAGACTGTATCTTCACACCATAAATTTCTGCCACACCAGTAAAGAACTTGCTCTTCGGTAAACAAAAGCATTCGATGAGAAAAGAGCTTCTCTTGATACGTCCAGCCACGACTATTCCACTTGGAGTCATCGATGATCCTGGTGGGGCGCGAGCGAGCAACCGTGAGTTGTTTGGATGTTCCATGACTATTAAAAGTCATTCTAGCCTCAAATGGTTCCACCATGCGCGTCCCCGATTGGAGGCCTGGTAGTCCGGCTGAAGCATCATTCCCAAATGCAGCGACAATCGTCAAGTTGGCCCGGCTATAAATTAAATCCATCTCCCCAATGACTTTGGCCTTCTCAACGTTATCATCCTGAGCAATGCACAAGGCGTCCACCCACAGGTATCGCTCTCCTAGATGCTTCACAACGAGTATTGCATCTCGAATAGTCTGAGGGATAGCTTCCTTATCTGGTGCGAGAGCTCCACTGCTATACAGCTCTGTCTTATTTGCCTTCACCAGCTTCAGCATCGGCGCCTGTCCCCAAACGTAAGACAAAGCTACATAGCTCTGACTCGCTTCCGCGTCGCATACACAGTCTCGACAGACATCTATAAGCCGAAATGTTGGAGCATAGCTGTCTTGGTGATTTTGCGGTAGAGGATCTCGCTCGCATTCATGTCCATGAGATTGCCTGCAATAAGAAAGCCAGTCCCTCACCAAGTCGAAGTTGACTTCTAACAGTCGATCCTTGGGTCTTTTGGAAAATAAAGCTAGGTCGTCGAAAAGTCCACGCCGCTCCGGCTCGCCCTCAACAAGTTGTATCTCGGCAGTTCGAGGGCACCTAGGAGGTGCGCGATCGCAGGTAATCACAATACGGCAGTTGGAGTATTTGTATGCGTTCGCGGCGAAGTTCTCGCTATAGCTTCGTGTTTCATCTCCTAGAACAATTCCTACCGCGCGGTTGCTCAATGTACACTGAACTGGTTGGCCATCAATGGTTACTGGGGGCAGCTGTTTCCAAGCTGCAGATAGTGACTGAACCACTAGCTTACAGAAATCGCAAATCGATTGTCTACTTGAAATGTCGAACAAAGGTCCCAAGGTGTAGGTGATACGGTGAGATCGGGGCAGCTCCTCTGACGAGAGAGATCCAAAGTCCAAGTACTGGCATCGCTGGCATAGCTTGGATGACATCTCTTAGGTTTAATGCTTCCGTCCGATCGTGCTTGTCTTGGGAAGATAGAGAGGTTGGAATGAACGAAACACGCCCAGCTGGGCCTAAGGGCACTAATGCATGCAATTGCACGTGGCAAAACTTCTCCAGGGCCAATTTTCGCACCTAATCGCTTCGTGGCGAACCCCATTTCCTCCACCGCTGGATGACTTGAGTGATAAAGACTTCTTGTGGCTTCTGTCGATCCCTGCCAGATCACGAGAATTGATCGAAGCAAAATCCAATGCTCTGTCCATTTTAATTTTAGTCAAATTTGATGAGAAAGGTCTTATCCATATATGCTGCCACCTGGGTAGCGCCAGCAACCGACCTGTCCTTGAAGATGAATTCTGGGAGACTTTTAGACTCATCGAAGTTGATAGACAGCTCACTAACTACACGGCCGCATACACCAGCCTCTAAGAACTAGGATCCAGGAACGAGGACCCAAAAACGAGGATCTAACAAAAAAAACGCCTAAGAACGAGAATCTAAAAATAAAATACTTAGAAACAAAAACACCTAGGAACGAAGGTCCGGGAACGGGGATCCAAGAATGGAACGTCTGGAAACGGAGCGCCCAAAAAGGAGGATCCAGGAACGAAGACCCAAAACGTCCTGTAAGCAAAATGCTCTTTAGTACTTTAAGGTAATAACCTACAGGCCCTGATCCCTATAACATGACCTGTACTTGTAGCATTCCCCCTGGGCCCAGCACGCCCTGAACTCGCGCTTGCCCCTAGTTGAGTGATAATACTTTCCTACACCGACAGCTGCGCCTTCTTTGTCCTCAACCTCTTGATTTCTCGCCATCAGCTTCATGCCGCTGGATCAGGAAATTGGTACTGGCTTGGTTTTGCTCTGACACGCTCAAATTGTTGTCCGAGTTTAATAATGATGTGCCGAAGGGAAATAACACTTAATATGTGGGGTTTTGGTAGAAGATGAATTGAACAAGCGCGGTGTTAGCGGATTTTCCATCTTTGACTCTCTTTATGGTTGCGGTTCCCAAGAGCTTGTGATGGATCATGGAAGTTAAGGTGTTAGTGGAGTGCATAGATGGAGGCTTCACAGTGTAGGTGTGAAGAGGATTAAACACCAGATTAATATAAACCGCTTAGTGATTATCATTTTCTATACCACATCCTCAAGCCCTTGTTTCTCCTGACCTTCCTCTGCAGCGCGAAGACTCCTTGGATCAGCGCCTCAGCAGTAGGTGGGCCTGTTTCTGTTAGCACTATTTCCCGTCCTTCATTCTCAATACTTAGGGAAATTTAAAGGCGTCTCACATCCAGGAACATAAACATCAACAGGCACAACCCTATCACAACCCCTTACCACACTATAAGAATAGTGGTAGTATCCTCCTCCATTTGCACAACTTCCCATCGAGATAACCCACCTGGGATCTGGCATTTGATCATAAAGTTGCCGCAGAGCTGGAGCCATTTTATTTGTCAGTGTACCCGCTACGATCATGAGATCACTTTGTCGGGGAGAGGCTCGAGGAATAATTCCTAGGCGGTCAACGTCATAGCGTGCCTGGTTAGGCGGTCAGAGAGGACTGTGAAAAGGAAAGGGAAAGGGGAAGGAGGTATACCATTGACATATGCATCATTTCAATACCGCAACAAGCAAGACCAAAGGTGAGGTAGTGCAGAGAGCCATTACGCACCCATGCGGCGAGGGTATCCATGGAGGTTCTATCGGCAGATTAATGAGTCTACCTTAAAGTTGGAAGTAAGATTACGACAGGAAAGAGGCTTACAGTGCGTATTCAACAACACCTTGGCTTCCATCCTGGCTGGGAAGCGGAGCCGTCTGCAATTTTGGTGGTTGAAACTCCGCTTTAGATGAGGATATGTTTGTGATTTGGCGCATCATGCCCAAACTTCGATGGACAACAGGAGTAGATCTCCGAAGGGCTGTTGGGATCTGTGATGTGTAAGATGAATCGACATTTCTGGCAAATACGAGTTCACCTTCGTCAATGCGTGACACGATCTAGTCCATACTTGTAAGGTGGAAGCCATTATCGGTACGATACTATCCAGATAATCAATACAGAATTTAGAGTTGTATAAGTTTAGAGAACCCTGGAGCCTAGGAAATGTTATTACGAGGGAGGATAGAGTACTGCGAGCTGCGGTTGGAGCTGTTGATGATGATTTAGGCGGAGAAAAAAGTGCGGGCCTCGTTGATGCCTGACTAAAGCGTTTGCAAACGATTAAGTTCAAGAGAAAATTTTGTGGGGTGAAGGAGAAAACAAAAGTATTTAATCGGGGTCAAATACAGCCTGAGAGCAATTCGGTAGAGAGATCAGCCGTGCTGACACGCGAGGTCAAGGCTAACCAATTTCGTGACCGACGCTCGCCAAATTTTGGTTTCTGCGTTTCACCTCCACAACAGCCGCTACGTCTATTAAAATGCTTTCCAAATTGAGAATGGAATAGAAAGCACTTCAAAGAACCCCTGTACTAAGTTTTAGCAACTCCAAAGTTCAATTAAGTATAGGAGTGTAGAATTTATTCCCAAAAGTTTCTCGCTTAAAACCGCCAGAGCGTCTAGCCTCGGGTGTGCAAGCGACTGACGTGACCACGTCCTATTTCCGCCATATTTGTAACAGAACTCATTGAATCATTAGTCGCCGAAGAATTTCTTTTTCTATTTGGGCAAGCTTTTACTAGAGCCTCAGAAGTAAAAGCCGCCGAGCGGGGAAGGAGCGCAGAAAACAACCCGTGATTCAGTTCTCTAATCCTTGCAAATACATTCCTATATGAAGACAAAGTTGGAGCCAAGATTAAATTTGGTTTTCTTTCTGTTGGGAATTCCCGTCAAACTTCAATTTTTATTTTATTTTACTTTTTTGCACAAGCAACATAAGCAAGCATAAATATAAAGGAGCAAATAGAAAAATGGGAAGGAGATGTGCAACCTGGCGAGAAAGGCGGTGAAGCGGCTTAACTTCGTATCGAGGTTTAGCGACACATTTAGGGGGAACTGCAACCTCTTTTCGGATTGAGACAGAACTTAAGGCATTGAGAACCATTTAAAATCAATGGTGACATAATTCCTGCATCCTTGTCTTTAGCTTACTCACAACGATTCTGATTTTTTTTGCAAAACAAGTCCTCTTTGCCTACGCATGTTGCTTCCTCAGGCTAGATTTTCGCTCACCTCTAGATAGTTTGAAACATTCCAAATACACCAAAGGTCCATACAAAAGGGATAATAGTATTGCGTTTCAAGTTAGCAAATGATTGACGAGACGCTGGGCTGGGGAGGCTGTGCACCAGCCCCGAACCAAGTTCAATGCCTTTATTACCAATCGTTAACTCGACCACTCGGGAAAGCCGTTGAATTACAGGCCTCGGGGAAAACACACCGACATAATAGTAGTCAATTCTTCCTTCTCCGTTCGCTTCGCTCACAGTGGGCGGAAGCAAGTAAAATACTATCTATTTGCGCACCCTTTACTAAGGTGAAAATCCTACACTCCTGTACTTTAGCTGGAGATTAAACGATATGCAATAGACGTCATTAAGTACGAGTTCTAGTCTTAACCTTCTTCAGATACGCTCTCTGCGACATCAAATTATTGCAGTTGATTCACCATAGCGGTCGAATTTTGCCCAAAGATAATCAATGATTGATTATCTTATGATTGGCTATTTTTACCGCTCATAAACTTGTGTAACCAGGTGCTATCATCACGAGGGTGGCGCATGCCAACACATCTAGAAGGCAGCCTGATTCAAACATTGACTCCGTATTTAAGAGCATCTTGCAAGCTTACAACAGCTTTCGCATGTATTCTGGCCCGATCGCTCAATTCCACCAAGAACTTTAACCAGTCACATAAACTGCACCCCAATATAGTACCCGGGCCGAAAAGCGCAATTATGGCAGCCATGCCCGATCCAACAGGCGTTCAATCTCTCCGGGACGGCGGAAGCCTGACTGAAAGCGCTGACAAAACACTATATCGATCAAATCCTTTTCCCTCCAGGCTTGAATGCCACAGGGAATGAGAATGTTCGTGAGGCAATAAAGCAGGTTAGAGACGATACGGCTTTTGCCCATCAAAACATTCTCGGAGCCGTGGAGCAGAAATGCACATGGCTTGCTACCCGAAGTGACGGGCAGAGGATCTTCGAGCTAGTGGTGAATTTCAGTAAGTCATCACTGTTTGACTTGAAACTGCTGATGTGTTAGTCATTTACTGATAAAGCAATTGCCTGATAGATGCCGATCGCCCTCCTGCCAATGGTCCACACCCGCCGCACTACGGCTATGATATTAGCCTCAATGGAACTCGAATGGCTGGGCCTGGGCACGTTGACTTTGATAGAAATGTTATAGTCACGAACTATAGGCTTGGAACGGACGCTAATGACTTGCTCAGAGAGCGTGAAGTAGGGAAGAAAGAGGGCTTGATTGGTTCTGGTAGTATGAAATATGAAGCGGTGACTCGTTATTACACTGCAATTGGTTGAGAGTCGCATAGATTCTGAGTTGGCGAGAGCACCTACGATCCTGGTTAACCACCTTCTGTTTGGATGGGGGGACCAAGAGGACTTCCAACCTCTGTTTCTTTACAGAGTATCATACGATCATTTTCTCTTCCTCTCTTTAGATTAACCGTTTTTGTTTGGGTAAACC
>Ga0302325_10016109_pt1 | contig 15862 bp, 15 predicted proteins | sample Palsa_T0_2_FD_201948 | JGI IMG/M metagenome (GOLD analysis project Ga0302325, IMG submission 201948) | Peat permafrost microbial communities from Stordalen Mire near Abisko, Sweden - Palsa_T0_2 | ecosystem: Environmental > Terrestrial > Soil > Palsa > Peat permafrost | place: Sweden: Abisko...
TTGATCTGGTACTTCCCGCCCTTGGCGGGATCGTCGGCGGAGAGGCGCGCGACGTTGCGCGCGATACCGGCGACGGGGTGCGGGCCGGCTCGAGGTGTCCGGGACGGCACGAAAGCGGCGACATCCCACTCGCCGCCCTCAGCTGCGCGCAAGCAGTCGTCGTGGATCCAGGTCGTGGTGAATGTCAGCCATTGCAAGTCCTCGACGCTCCGAGCCGGAGCCGACTCTTTGTACTGACGCATCGTGTGTGCGCTCTGGGACCAGCCGTCGGGGTTCCAGCCGTCGGCGTAGGCGAGGAAGAACGTGTGATCGCAGGTCGCGCCGAGGAGGGTTTCGCGGGTGGTCAGGCACGTCGAGCAGAGTCCCGATTCTGGAGCTGGTCCGCGGCAGACGCCGCAGATCCCTGGACCCGGGCCGGCGATGTTGGGGAAGTACGCGACGCGGCTGAGCGCGACGATGATCTCGTTTCGCAGATCATCGTCCGACTGCTGGTCGGTCACCAAGCGGTGCCTGCCGCCACGGGGGCGAGGTGGGTGCGCACCGACTGCTCCGCGGCGGCGATGTGCTCCAGCTGCGCGATCGCCTCCCCGGCCGTGCTCACCACGAAGACGTCGGGACGACCGGCGAGCGTTCGTCCCCAGGTGGTGCACTCGGCGACGCTGCGGTGCAACACGAGCCGCCGACCGTGGGCTACGGCTTCCAATGCCTGGTGTTTGGTACCGGACTGCTCGCTGGCCTCGGCGATCACCGTCACCTGTACGTAGGCGCTCATCGTCCGGTTTCGCGCCGGGAATGCCCACTTCGAACCGCGGAATCCGGGGAGGAACTGGCTAAGTACCAGTCCCCGTTCGACGACGGTGGCCTGCAGCTCAGCGTTTGCAGCCGGGTACGAGATGTCGAGGCCGGTGCCGATCACACCGACGACACGGCCGCCCAGTTCGATAGCAGCAGTCATCGCCGCAGTGTCGATTCCCTCTGCGAGGCCCGACACGATGGTGACTTCGTGGTCGACGAGACCCTGGGCCACACCAGCCGCGAAGTCCAGGCCGCCGGTCGAGGCCTTCCGGGAGCCAACGATCGCCACGGAGTAATCATCCGGGGCAAGAGTTCCAGCCGCCATCAGTAACGCGGGCGGCCGCCGGGCGGCGCGGACACGGTCGGGGTACTCCGGGTCCAGGACCGTGAGAGTTCGCCAACCGTCGGCGTCCCACCCGGCGATGTCCCGGGCAGCGGTGTCGCGGTCCGGCTCCGTTCCCGGAACAGCCAGCAGCGTCGCGCCGACGTGTTCATCCCACACCTGATCAGCAGAGCCGCTGTCGAGGAGTAACTCGCCGAGGTCGGCCACCTTCAACGTATTCGGCATGTCGCGTAGCAGCGCCACGACGGTGGCAGCGGCCGAGCTGGTCACGAGTCCCGCACCTCCGTCCATCTCAGCGTGTAGTGCGAAGGCTAGTCCGCCGCATCTGTGCCGCTACTCGACACTCCGTGGATGACCCGCAGCCTAGAGTCCGGGACCGACAGCTCGCGGGCTGTAGAACCCCAGGTCTTCAAGACCCGGTGAGTGGGTCACCGGCAACGCGTTAGCCGTTTTTCGCTCAGTTACGGACGCTCAGCGTCGGCGTGCAACCACCCGTGCGTGGAGAGTGGGAACGGCTTGCACACTGTATTCGGTGGGGTTAAGGACACGAAGTTCGACGGCGCAGCCCCCGCTGAGACAGGCCACCGGCGCGTTGCCCACGGTCGTCGATGCGGCTGAGGACGCCGTTGCTGGCGGGGTGACGAAGGCGGCTTGATCAGCTGTCACGCCGCAGTGGGAAGCGACCAACTTCTCGCTGCATTCCCAAGGGCACGTGCAGACGGGGCCGACGGGCGCAATGCGGGTCGCGCGAGCGCACGCTTCAGACGTCGATTTTCATGACCTGTTCACGGCTGTTCTCGAGGATCTCGAACCACGCAACGATGGCATGACGGGCGAGATTGATTGCGAGCTAGGGTAACGATGCTGCTGGTGACCGATCCGGTAGTAGCGACTGATTCCAGTTCCCGGTCAATGACATAGCCGGACATTATCGGCGGTTGCTGAAACAGTCATCTCAACTCTAGATAGACCTTGCCTTCGGAGCTACTAGGCAGTTGAGGTTGCAGTTCGTCCGGGAGACCTGCGAAGAGCGGTGTCTTGCGAGCGACAAAGCCACGCGGGCTTGCGCGGGGGTCCGACGTCGCGTTTGCTAATTCGTCGGATATCCTGACTGCATAGCCGTCAGGCGCAGTTATCTAATGAATAACTGCGGAAATTGCTTTCCGCTACCCGCACAATCCTGTGATCGCTGCTAACGCACCAAGGCAGAACAAGGAAGCCGCGAGAGCCATGATTGAGTACCCGGTCAAGTTAAATTTGCGCTCCGCAACAACTGAATTAGCATGTACTTGGTTCGCAATATGCCGAGTGAGCTCGGGCTTATTCGCTGTCAGTGTCTTCAGCACATCTTCGTACGACGGCGAATCGTTTTTGTACTTCCTAGCGATGTGCGAGTAGAAGAGCAGATTTATGTTGTCCTCCGACTGACCTTTCACCTTTTGACGCGGGATGATTGCAGATGCTGCAAATAAGCCAGCAATTAGGACAAAAAGAACGCATGCAATCGCGGTGAGTGTGATGGGGTAGTCAGGGTGGTGCGTGTCTTTAACCAAGTTATCTTTCGTGAGGTTATAGAACGCCACCCCGGCTCCAGCAGCTGCGGCCAGGACGGCGACAGCCTTATTATCGCTGTGCCTAATCCAGCCGTTGACCAGGTCTAAAGCCTTCCAAGCTTGATCCGGATCGGGCGGCAACGGCCCAGATGGCGGCTGGTTTGCCAGCACAACATACTCGTCCGCAATCAACCATTCACGCAATCGGCGTTGAAGTCGTGATCCCACGACCGAGTCCTCCCCTGCTACTTGACCGCTGTTCGGCATGCCGGCTTAGGACGCGAACCCGCGGCGTCGTGCCGTAACTGAGGCCCGCTCGTTGCGGGCCTTGACGCGAATCGCGTCGCGCATTTGGCTGCGTTGCAACGCGATTCGCAGCGATCCGACGTCGTCGCGGTTGCGCAAACCCGCGAGCACCGCATCACAGTACTGTTCACCGTGGACATCGCACCAGCAGGCGCTGAGCACCCGACCCTGTGCTTCCGGATCCCCATCTGGAAGACGCTCGATATTTGTATCCGCCCAGATGCTCAGGCCGGGCCCGTCTCCGCAGGGGCAGCTGATGGATAAGTAGTCGTTTTTCTCAACGAAGTCCCAGACCGAGCCGGTCACGACAAGTTCGCCGCTGTTGGCGCCTTGCGCTGCTTTTGCGGCGTAGTTGACAGCCTTACCGGCCCAGACTGGCTCCTGCTGAGCGGGGTTGCGAGGAGTTCCGATGCGCTTGGCGAGCAGACGACTGCTAGCGATGCCGACCTTGAAGCCGGTCTCGGGGAGATCTGGCCACCGTTTCTCTAATCGAGCGACCATGTCGCGGCTGAACGTCTTGATGGTGATGCCGGCGCACAGCGCCCGCTCGTAGCGTCGGTCTCCCCAGAAGAGCGCGAAGGCGCCGTCTCCTTGTATCGCAACGAAATCGGCATCGAACTTGTCGAAGACGGTGACGACTCCGCCAGTGCTCGCCTGGTAAATGCTGGCGGTCGAGGCGGCCCATATACCGGTGCCCAGTTTGGTGGAGTTTTTGAGGTCCGCGACAACCGCGACGACGTCCTTAACCTTGTGCCAGCGGCGAGCGGTTATCGGGAGACCTTCAACGTCGAGGTGGTCGCCCATGTCGACCACCTCTGGCGTGGAGGCGAGCTCAGTTTTCACTGCGTCATCGAGATCCTTGAGAACTACACTCAGCTCGACATCTGCCACGACTACCAGTCCTTCCGTCCGCGCACCCCGGGTTCATGTCACTGGGGCCGCGTCGTATGTGCTTGATCAGCGTTTTTCGACTACTCTTAACGAAATCGGTTAAGTTTAGCACGAGGAGCGCGGCAGATCTTTACCGAATTGGTTAAGTCATGAGGCTGGCCTGGGCGCGGCCTGAGCTGCGAGCTGTATGCCAATCCGAGTCTGCCCTTCGATCGCGGTGGCCCGGCGCCGCGGACGACGTGATGGTGCTGTTGACGATGGTGACTTCGGCTAGCACCCTGCGCTGGCTGGCGCGTCTGCGAAGCGTGCGCGTCGAAGTCGAAGCAGGCGTAGGTCCGGGTCGCCATCCCGCGGTCCGGTTGCAGTACAAGGAGATCGAAATGAGAGGAACTTTGGTGGATGCGCAGGGTGAGCCGCTAATCTTGCACTCGATCACTCCGGGGGCCACTAACTGGTATCGCGCCGACGGCCTGCGAGTCGATTCGATCGACTCGCAGGTTCAGCGCGTCTGGCGCGAGGCAAGTTCATGAGTTCGCCCCGTAATCGCACGCACTCGCCAAGCGATTTGCCGACGGATTTTAAGCCGGACTGGGCGAAAGCACCTGGCGCAGTGATCTTGGCAGAGCTCAAGGCAAGAGGCCTGACGCAGGCGGAGTTCGCCCTTCGTACGAGCCTGAGCGCGAAGCACATCAATCAACTAGTGAAGGGCACCGCTACGTTGTCTCCGGACGTTGCCGTTGCTTTGGAGCGCACGCTGGATATGCCAGTGGAGTTCTGGTTAAAGACCGAAGCGATGTGGAGATCGCGTTTAGCGCAAGTCGATTCGCGCGCGCGATTGAATGAATATGCTGGCTGGTTCGCACGTTTTCCGAAAAGCGTGCTATTGGAAAAGAATGTAGTATCACGCGAGGATCCGAATGAAGTGATGGTCGAAAAACTCTTGAGGTTTTTCGGTGTGACAGACATTGCCGCCTTCGAGAAAGTTTGGCTGCGTCCTCAGGCGAGTTTCAAACGCAGTCAGCACTTTGAGATCGACCCATTTATGACGGCTCTCTGGATTCGGTTGGCAGAAAGAGCTGCTGAAGAGCGCGTCAGCGAAGTCGCTGCTTTCGATCCGCGCCGGCTGCGGGCAATTCTGCCAAGAATCCCATCCATAACTCGCCAATCGATGCCAAGTGCCTTCGTTGCGGCTCGTGAACTGCTGGAGACTGCGGGAGTGCTTCTGGTATACGTATCGGAGATCGCCGACACACGGATATGTGGTGCTTCCCGATGGCTGAGTACCGGCCACCCGGTCGTCGCGCTCACGAACCGAAATAAGAGAGTCGACGGCTTCTGGTTTTATCTAGCCCATGAGCTAGGGCACATAACTCTGCATCCTGGGCGTGCCACGTTCATCGACCAGCACGATAAGTCAGTGAATGATGATAAAGATGAGCAGGAATCAGCGGCGGACGAATTTGCCCAGAATCTTTTTATATCGCCCGAGCAAAGACATCTGCTCGACCATGCAACTGTCTACGACCTTGAACGGCTTGCCGACGAATGGGATGTCTCGGTCAGTATCGTTGCCGGACAGTTCGCGCACAGGCACAAAAAATGGAGCGCGGTAAGCAAACTTCGGCCAACGGTCGGCCTTGATGCATTGCTCAGCGGAGTCTCGTAGCTCCAGAGCTTTGGGAATTCGCCAGTTCTCTGATGGGCGGAGTTCATGACGTCGCTGAGGTGCAGTTGGCCGCGAGATATGCAGCCGGTCAGGGTCGGTGCCGCCAGATCGCCTACAACACTTGCTGCGGTCCTTAGCGTTGCCCTAGTTGCCTCTTGACCGCAGCCCGCTGCGTTGGCTCAGGCTTGCTCCAGGCCGAATGTGTTCATCGGAAGTGACACTTGGTCGTGTTGCCGTCGTAAGAGCGGGCTTTTAACCGCGTAAAGCGTGTTGCAAGCTCCAGAAGGCATCAGCGGGAGTCCTTCCGGGCAGGAGCACAAAGCCGCCCGAGGATATGACACGAAAATGGGACAAAACCCGAGTGACACGGCGTGGGAAACTTTGCATGACCGCAGGTCAGAGAAGTGCGGTATGACACGGAGAATGGGAACCTACAGCCGGGCCGCCTCTCCAGGTTCCTATCTGGCGTGCCCCAACGTCATGTGTTTATCCGGCGAGTTCCTGCGGAGAGTTTCATCGAATCTGTGGCCGCGTCGTGCCGCGGGTCAGCGGGCGAGGAGGCGATCCTTTTCTTTGATGAATTCCGCGTCAGTCAAAAGCCCGGAGTCCCGGAGGTCGCCGAGTTTCATGAGTGCTTCGGCGAACTCGTGAACGTCGGCGGCTATTGCCTTCCCGTGTCCGGTCGGTGACGCGGTCGTCGCCGACACAGGGCGAACGCCGGCAACGGACACGACCCGCTGTTGGGCCAATCCCGGAGTCGGGGTGCCGCTGATGGCGCGGCTTGCCATGTTTGCCAGCGTCATCTCACTGAGGAGGGTTCCGGGGCTGGCCGCCATGACTGCTGGGGCGGCGGACAGGCTGCTGGGCGGCAACGTCAATGCGGCAAGCCTGATCTCCGGGGCCGCGACGGTCCAGGCCGGCGGCACCGACAACCCTCCGACCGCTGGCGCCCGACCCAGACCCGCCGTGACGACACGGGCTTCCGCCGGGCCCAATGCCGGCGCCGGCGGTGGCACCAAGGCCGAGAGGGCGTTTGGGGGTACGCGAAAACCGGCGCCGTGCAACGTTGTGAGAATGTCGTCTGCCTTATCTTCCGTCGCCTCAGCCCGGAGTTCGTCGTCGTCGTACGTCAAGTCGGTAAATAAGCCGACGGTGTTCAGCGGCGTCAGCGCGGCCTGGGCCACGTTCGGCAGGAACAAGATGTTTCCTTCGAAGTCCGATAGCGCCGCAGGCACTGCGGTAGTCGCCGCCGTCGCTGCAAGCCCCTGAGCTGCCGCCGAGGTCGCCTGGGACGCCGCCGCCTGCGCGCTTGTCGCAGCCGATGTCCCAGTGGTGGTCTGTGGTGCCGGACTGAACGGAGCCAGCGCCGTCGCGGACCCCGAGGCGCCCGCGTAGCCGTACATCGCCGTGGCATCTTGTGCCCACATTTCGGCGTAGACGGTCTCGGTGGCGGCGATTGTCGGGGTGTTCTGCCCGAATAGATTGGTCGCCAACAGCGCCTGCAACAGGGCGCGGTTGGCCGCGATCACCGGCGGGGGCACCATCGCCGCGAAAGTCACCTCATAGGCAGCCGCCGCCGCTTTGGCTTGGGTAGCGGTCTCCTCGACCTGGATGGCGGTGGACCTCATCCACGCCACAAAGGGTGCGACTGCGGCCGTCATCGCTGTTGACGCGGCGCCAAGCCAGGGCCCTGCGCTCAGCTCCGAGATCACCGACCCGTATGAGGTTGCCGCCGAATGCAACTCGCCCGCCAATCCGTCCCAAGCTGTCGCGGCGGCCAGCATCGGCCCTGATCCGGGACCGTCATACATCCGCGCGGAGTTGATTTCCGGTGGTAAAATTGCGAAATTCATTGCCGCACAACCTCCTAGCCGATCGTTGTCTTATTGGTAGCTTCGATGGGTGCATCGATTCGCGAAACAAGGTTGAAGTTCTCGTTAAATGCCAACCGCTGCATAGCTGCAGCTTGCGCTCCTAATTGCCGATCGCGTAGACAAATATTCAGATTGAGAGAACGCAAATTTGACGAAGCAGAAGTTAGGGGCTCGTCACCCTTGCCGCCCTCCGAGGGCACGGCCTCGTTGTCGTACCGTCATACCGGTGACGATCGGGAACACCACCAGCACGCCCGAGGCAATCTTCACTGTCGACGGCGACTCCTATCTCCCGAGCGCGATGGCGCGCGGACCGTGGGGTGCCGCAATGGGCGGTCAGGTCGTCGGAGGCCTGTTGGGCTGGGGCATAGAGCAGTCCGGCGTCGATCCCGACTTTCAGCCGGCCCGTCTCACGGTCGACCTGTTGCGGCCGGCTCTGCTGGAACCGGTGCAGATTCAGACCTCGGTGCAGCGGAAAGGGCGGCGCATCAAGCTTGTTGACGGTGCGCTGGTGCAGAACGGAACGACCGTCGCGCGTGCCAGCGCGCTGTTTCTGCGACGGGGCGAGCACCCCGACGGCGAGGTGTGGACCGCCCCGGTGCGGATGCCGCCGCTTCCAACGGACTCCGAAAAGTTCCCCCCAGAGATGCCGTTTTTCATCTGGGGGTACGGCACCAACCCCGAGAAGGGGAGTCGAGGGATGGCTGAGTGGGAGCAGTCCCACGCTCAGAAGTTCGCATGGACGCGGATCTTCCGCCCGATGGTGCAGGGCCACCCGCTCACACCGTTTACTCGGCTGGCATTCGTCGGTGATATCACAAGCTCGCTAACCCATTGGGGCACTGGGGGATTGCGCTATATCAACGCTGACTACACGGTCACGGCGAGCCGACTGCCGGACGGTGAATACCTCGGGCTGGCAGCCCAAAGTCACTACGGCACAGCCGGTGTGGCAGCTGGTGGAGCGACTCTCTTCGATCGGCATGGGCCGATCGGCACCAGTTCGGCACTGGCTCTGGCCCAACCCTCCGATGCGTTCAATCCATCCTCCGCGACTCTGGCGTGACAGCGGGTCGGCGTCGCTTAGCTGTCGACGAAGGTGACATTGTCCTCGAGCGGACTGCGGGGGGTGTGCAGCGCGTTCGCCGCGAACTCCGGGTCCGGGTAGCCGATCGACACGCCGCACAGAATCCGGAGCTCCTCCGCGATCCCGAGCTGTTCGCGGATGACTTCGGGGTAACCCGCGATCGACACCTGCACGCAGCTTCCGATGCCCCTGGCGGTCAGCGCCAGGATGAACGTCTGCAAGAACATCCCGACCCCGATCGCGTCGGCGTACTCGAGGTCGCGATGCATGCAGACGATTGCTCCTAGCGGCGCGCGGAAGAACTCCCAATTCCGCAGTACCGCAACCCGTCTGGCCTCAGGATCGTTTCGCGGCACACCCATCGACCCGTAGACCAGAGCGCCGAGGTCGCTACGGAAGTGGTGAAATTCGGCCGGAAGGGCCGGGACCTTCGGATCACCGTGATCCGCTTGCTTGAGCATCGCCTTGACCAGCCGGTCGCGAGCCGGGCCGGAGTTGAACACCAGCCGCCACGGCTGGATGTTGGAGTTCGACGGCGCCCTGCTAGCGAGCTCGAGTGCTTCGAGCACCAGCTCTCTCGGCACCGGCTTGTCCGGCAGGAACAGACGCGTCGACCGGCGGTTGCGGATGGTCTCGTCGAGGTCGTACATCTAGCTCGTTTCTTTAGTCGTGAATGGTGAGCTCGACCAGACCATGTCCCGGAGTCAGCGCGTGCGTCATCGGCACGTCGTGCGGCTCGTGCGGGACCTCGTCGAGCAACTCCTCGTCGCGGACGATCGCGATCAGGCGGGCGTCCGGATCTCGCAGCACCAAGGTGCGGTCGTAGAAGCCGCGGCCCCGGCCCAGCCGCGCTCCCGAGCGGTCGACAGCCAGCGCCGGGACGAGCACGACGTCGGCGTCGGCAACCGCGGCCGGCGGCAGCCACGGCCCGCGCGGTTCGAGCAGCCCGAACCGGGCTTCGACCAGTTCTCCGGGTTGGTATCCGCCCCACTGCATCGCCGTCGAGGAGTCGTCCGCGGCGGTGCGCGCGACCGGCAGCAGCACCCGGTCGGCATGCCGCAGAAGTGCGTCCAGCAGGTCGATGGATCCCGGTTCGGCACCGACCGGCACGTAGGCGCAGACCACGCCGCCGTTTACCAACGCGGCGACCTGCTCGACCAGCGACTGCGACTCGGCGGCCCGAACGTCGTCGGTCACCGCACGACGAGCTGCCAACAGCCGTTCTCGCAATGCGGCCTTGCCCGCGGTCGCCACAAGGTCAACGATATGGTTTCAACGATGTCTCGCCCACAGGTTTCGGTTCCCCGCACCGCGATTGTTCCCGCGGCCGGTTTAGGCACCCGTTTCCTGCCCGCGACCAAGACCGTGCCCAAAGAACTGCTGCCCGTCGTCGACACCCCCGGCATCGAATTGGTGGCGGCCGAGGCGGCCGCGGCCGGCGCCGAGCGCCTGGTGATCATCACCTCCGAGGGCAAAGACGGCGTCGTCGCGCACTTCGTGCAGGACCTGGTGCTGGAAGGCACGCTGGAAGCGCGAGGCAAAAGCGCCATGCTGGCCAAGGTCCGCCGGGCGCCGGGGCTGATCAAGGTCGAGTCCGTCGTGCAGACCGAGCCGCTGGGCCTCGGACACGCGATCAGCTGTGTGGAGCCGGTGCTGTGGGCCGACGAAGATGCTGTCGCGATCCTTCTTCCCGACGACCTGGTGTTGCCGACAGGCGTGCTGGAGACGATGTCGAAAGTGCGCGCCGAGTACGGCGGCTCGGTGCTGTGTGCGATCGAGGTGAAGCCCGAGGAGACCAGCTCATACGGGGTTTTCGACGTCGAGGTGGTGCCAGGCGCGGACAAGGACGTTCTCAAGGTCAAAGGCATGGTGGAAAAGCCGAAGACCGAAGACGCGCCGTCGCTGTATGCGGCGGCAGGCCGGTACGTCCTGGACCGCGCGATCTTCGACGCGTTGCGACGGATCGAGCGGGGCGTGGGCGGCGAAATGCAGCTCACCGATGCCATCGCGTTGCTGATCAAAGAAGGTCACCCGGTTCATGTCGTCGTGCATCGCGGCTCCCGACACGACTTGGGAAATCCCGGCGGCTACCTCAAGGCTGCGGTTGACTTTGCCTTGGACCGTGACGACTACGGCCCAGATCTACGGCGATGGCTGGTGACTCGGTTGGGTCTGGCTGAAGGTTAGCGGCTTGGGTCGTCGCACCTAGACGACAGAAAGGCGCGCTGTGCGTTCGGTAGAAGAGCAACAAACACGGGTATCGGCTGCCGCGGTGGCGCCGCGGCCGGTGCGTGTTGCCATTGCCGAGGCACAAGGTCTGCTGTGTGCCGAAGAAGTCGTCACCGAGCGCCCGTTACCCGGGTTCGACCAGGCCGCCATCGACGGCTACGCGGTTCGCAGCGTCGACGTCCTGAGCGTCGGAGAAGCCGCCTCGTTCAATGAGCACGTCGATGACGAGGGCGAGCCAGGAGAGTCGCCGTCAGCGCCCGGGGGAGTGACGCTGCCGGTGATGGGCAGCATCCAGGCCGGCACCCGGACACCGAGCAGATTGCAGCCGGGGCAGGCCGCGCGCGTGCAGACCGGAGCGCCGATGCCCACATTGGCCGACGCGGTGTTGCCGTTGCGCTGGACTGATGGCGGGCAGTCGAAGGTGCGGGTGCTGCGCGCTGTGCGCTCGGGCGCCTACGTGCGACGGACCGGCGATGACGTGCAACCCGGTGACGTCGCCGTGCGCGCCGGAACGATCATCGGCGCCGCCCAGGTCGGCCTGTTGGCTGCGGTAGGCCGGGAGCGGGTGATGGTCCATCCGCGTCCGCGGGTGTCGGTGCTGGCGGTCGGCGGAGAGTTGGTCGACATCTCCCGCACCCCCGGCAACGGGCAGGTCTACGACGTAAACTCCTACGCGTTGGCGGCCGCCGCCCGGGATGCCGGCGCCGAAGTGAACCGGGTCGGAATCGTCAGCAACGACCCACGGGAACTCGGCGAAGTCGTCGGCGGTCAACTCAACAGAGCGGAGATCGTGGTGATCGCCGGCGCGGTGGGCGGTGCGGCGACCGAGGGTGTGCGTTCGGTGCTCGCGGAACTCGGCGACATGGAAGTCACCAGGGTCGCGATGCATCCCGGCTCGGTGCAGGGCTTCGGTCAGTTGGGCCGAGACGGTGTACCGACATTTCTGTTGCCCGCGAATCCGGTCAGCGCGCTGGTGGTCTTCGAAGTGATGGTCCGGCCACTGATCCGGCTGTCATTGGGCAAGCGGCAGCCGATGCGCCGCGTCGTGCAGGCGCGCACGCTGTCACCGATCTCGTCGGTGGTCGGCCGGAAGGGCTTCCTGCGTGGACAGTTGATGCGCGATCAGGACACCGGCGAATACCTGGTGCAAGCGTTGGGGGGCGCACCGGGCGCCTCGTCGCACCTGCTGGCGACGTTGGCTGAAGCAAACTGTCTGGTCGTGATTCCCCGCGAGGCAGAACAGATTCGCACCGGCGAGATCGTCGAAGTCGCGTTCCTGGCTCAGCGTGGCTGAGCGACGCGGTGGATCGTCGATCATGAACCCGTGGGGCTCCAACTCTCAGCATCCCGGCTGGCCGGGCCGGGTCGGGCCCTTGCGGGTCACCGCCGGTGTCATCCGGTTACGCCCCGTGCGCTTGCGCGATGCGTCGGTATGGAGCCGCGCCCGGCAGGCTGACCGAGCGCATTTGGAGCCATGGGAACCGAGCATTGAGTCCGATTGGTCTGTGCGGCACTCGGTTTCGGCGTGGCCGGCGGTGAATTCCAGTTTGCGGTCAGAAGCCCGCAAAGGTCGCATGTTGCCGTACGTGATCGAGCTGGACGGCAAGTTCTGCGGACAGCTGACCATCGGGAACGTGACCCACGGCGCGTTGCGGTCGGCGTGGATCGGCTACTGGGTGGCCAGCTCGTTCACCGGCGGCGGTATCGCGACCGGAGCCCTAGCGCTGGGCCTCGACCACTGCTTCGGCCCGGTCCGCTTGCATCGCGTGGAGGCCACCGTGCGACCAGAGAATTCCGCGAGCCGAGCCGTGCTGGCGAAAGTCGGGTTTCGTGAAGAGGGCCTGCTGCGCCGCTACCTCCAAGTCGACGGCGGCTGGCGAGACCACCTACTGGTGGGTCTGACGACCGAGGAAGTGTACGGATCTGTCACGGCGACTCTGGTGCGTAACGGCCGCGCCGGTTGGGTCTAGCTGGCGCTTGTCGGTTTAGTCGAGCGAGTATGCGCGGCGTGTCGTGTTACCAACGTGACGTTTGTGACCAATGATGCTTCTCAGAGGTAAATCACAGGAGTGTCATTATCCTGAGCGTGCCTCGACCGGCTGCGCTGGCTACCGGTCTTGCCTGGCGGGGAAAGGAGCGGGTCACGATGCCAAGTATCCCGCAATCGTTGCTTTGGATATCGCTCGTGGTGCTCTGGCTGTTCGTGCTGGTTCCGATGCTCGTCAGCAAGCGCGACGCGGTGCGCCGCACGAGCGACGTGGCGCTGGCGACCCGCGTGCTCAACAGCGACGCGACCGGCCGCCTGATCAAGCGCGTCGGTGTGTCGGCCGGGCATCGCAGTGACCCTGACTGGCGGCCGGAGGAAGACGAATACGACGAGTTGGATGACGCCGACGATGAAGACGACGCGGATGACACCCCGACCTCGCGCGTTGTCGTCACGGTCGCGGCAGAGGCCCCCGCCGAGGAGATGCTTCCTGACCCTGTAGACGTCGACGTCATCGACCCGGACTCCGCGGCGCTACCGGTGGGTGACGCCGCGGCCGAGGAAGAGACAGACACAGAAGTGACCCTGGCGGTCGAAGTCGATGATGACGACCACGAAGAGGACACCGCCTTCGACGACGACGACGCCGATCAATACGAGTACGTCGATGACACGTCAGGAATACCCGTCGCCGCGGACGAACCGCTGGCTGGCGCCTCGGCGACATTCTCGCGGCGGCATCAGCATGACGCGGACACCGCCGCCGCGGTCAGTGCTCGCAAATACGCCTTTCGCAAGCGGATGTTGACGATCATGGCGTCGACATTGATCGTGACCGCAACAATGGCCTTCCTGCTGACCTCCTCCGCGTGGTGGCTCTTCAGCACCACCTCCGTGGCGACGGTGCTCTACCTCGGATACCTACGCCGGCAGACCCGCATCGAGGAGCGAGTGCAACGTCGCCGCGCGCAGCGGATGGCGCGTTCGCAATTGGGCGTCGAGAACACCTACGACCGCGAGTACGACGTGGTCCCGTCGCGGCTGCGGCGCCCGGGCGCCGTGGTCCTGGAGATCGATGACGAAGACCCGACCTTCGAGCATCTCGAGTACGCGACGCATGCGCGGGATTACAGCTGGCACCGGGATCTGCCGCGAGCCGTTGGGCAGTAGACGGTTCGGCGAGTTCGGCGGCGACTGGTAGCCTGCTAGCGATCAGGGGCTATGGCGCAGTTGGTAGCGCGACTCGTTCGCATCGAGTAGGTCTGGGGTTCGATTCCCCATAGCTCCACAGAGTTTGAGCAGGTCAGGGCACTTGAGGTTCGCTAGGGAACTGTCGCCGTCCGCAGTAACTGGGAACGGTACGGAACGGCGCTCCCATGACTTCGGTGTGCTTTATTGAAGGCCGCCGGATTCCGTGACGGACCGCGACACATTCACGCAGCGGCAACAGTCCATCGGTCGCCCGGCGGCGCTGGATCAGTCGAAAGTTGCTCTGGCGCAGCGGATGCACGCAAGTGGTGAGTCAGCAAGCATGATTGCATCGACGCTCGGGGTCAGCCGGGCGACGGCCCATCGCGTACTTGCGGTTCAGGGCGACTCTGATCGACGATTCGTCGGCAGGAACACTGACGTAGCGATGTATCAGGCGTTGGTTCCGCCGTCGACGGTGAGGCTCGCTCCGGTGATGTAACCGGCCTCTGGTCCCGCTATGAACGCGACCATCGGGGCGATGTCTTCGACGCGGCCGTACCGCTTGAGCGCAGTGGCCGCGAGTTGAGGCTCAGCCCACTCGTCGTCGGCAGGATTGAGGTCAGTGTCTATCGGACCTGGCTGGATGTTGTTGACCGTGATGCCCCGCGGACCCACCTCACGCGCCAACACTTGCGTGAACATTGTCACTGCGCCCTTGGTCGCCGAGTAGACGACCAGACCGGGCGTCATCATTCTTTCGCCCACACAAGAGCCGATTGAAATGATGCGGCCTCCGTCCGGCAAGTGCTTAAGCGCCGCTTGAGTGGCAATGAAGAGGCCGCGCACATTGAGGTCGATGACCTGGTTCATCTCCTCAAGCGTGGTCTCCTCGAAGGGCTTTGGAATAGCGGTGCCAGCGTTGTTAACCAGGATGTCGAGCTTTCCGTAGGTCGAGACCACTTTGTCCACCGCCGCCTGGACGGCTGCGGCATCGGTGGCATCAGCCTGGATCGCAACAACCTTCCCTCCGCTGGCCTTGATCTCATCCACAACATGTGCAGCATCGTCAGCACCCCTGGAATAGGTGATCGCGACGCTGGCACCGTCTGCGGCAAGGCGTTTGGCGATCGCGGCACCTATTCCGCGTGAGGCCCCGGTGACCAGCGCAACCTTGTTATTCAGGTCGGACATGGCATTGCTCCATTCGAGAGTGCAGCGATGAAGGACGTGATGAATCATGCGGCGTCGTTTTTGAGAAGTTACTACGGCTTGGACATAGCGGTTAGAAACAAGATCGACGCCCAGTGCCAGCGCAGCCGATGCCCAACCAATCTGTAGCAATGGGGGTGGGGGATGCCCGTCCGAACTCATGGACGGGGCTCGCGCGGCCGGCGTCCGCAATCCGTCCGCAGTAGCTTTGTCATCAGGCTATAAGAGCCAACGAAAGCAATGTCCTCACGGCAGATTCTTCGCCAAGCCAAGGGCGTAAGCAGCAACAAACGCCCAAGTGGACCCGTGAGTTGCTAGGAACGGTCCTGTCTCGGGCGTGCGCCTACAGCGCGGGGGATGCCGGGATCCAGCGTTCGGCCAGGGTGTCACAGACAGCGCGTTGCTGGTCCTCGTCGAGGGGGTGCATGAGGAGTCCCTCGACGGCGAAAGTGCCGATCATCACTTCGGCGTCCAGTTGTTCTGCCGGGACGATGCCGGCGTTTTCGAGTTCGGCCCGCACAAGGCTGGCGGTGAAGAAGTGGAAGTTGTTGTGCCACTCCGTGATTGCTGGGGATCTTTCGGCACGGGCGTGCACGGTGCTCACCAGGCGGCTCATCTTCTGAAGCTGGTGGACCAGCCACAACAGCCGCGCCGAAAGAGGTTCAGCGGCCACCGACTCGTATTGCGTCCAAGCCTCAGCCATGACGTCGTTGAGGACCGCGATCAGCACG
>Ga0302325_10016111_pt1 | contig 15860 bp, 16 predicted proteins | sample Palsa_T0_2_FD_201948 | JGI IMG/M metagenome (GOLD analysis project Ga0302325, IMG submission 201948) | Peat permafrost microbial communities from Stordalen Mire near Abisko, Sweden - Palsa_T0_2 | ecosystem: Environmental > Terrestrial > Soil > Palsa > Peat permafrost | place: Sweden: Abisko...
CACCGGTCGTCGGGCCCTACATTCGCCGGAGCGTCGAACACGGAGCCTGCCTTCGACTTCATGACTCAGAACTTCGTCGAGACCGCCAACGGCGGGCATGGCATCACCTTTGTTTTTGCCGGTTCGGGTCATCTTGCCGGGGTGGAAGATAGCGGCGACGATTACAACTCCGATGGCACAGGAAACTCGCCCTCCGGGTACGCTCTCTTCGCATCAGCCGACGAGGCGAACGTCGATAATACGATCCCGGAAGGGACGCCTGCTGCTGTGAACAAAGGAGCGGTGGCGAAATACATCAGGGGTCAGTGCATCGACCCAAACTCGAAAGCCCCGACGCCAGACTCCTCCGCGAACGGCGGCAATGGCAGCGGCACATCGTGTCCCGGCATCGGATCGACGAGGGCGCAGTACGCCAATGGGCGCCTGGCGATCGTCTCATGCAGACAGGGTGGGAAGACGCTGGCTCCCGCACAGGGCGCTCCGACCTGCGCGGCGTCAACGGGCGGCTATTTCAGTGAGAGCGGCGGAACGGAGGCGCCCGACACCATGGCGCAGGTATGGAGTGATGTGCTGGCGCATACCAACAAAGCCTACGGAGGAACGGGCAGCCGCAATATCGGCGGGTATCTGGCGATTGCGGATCCGAAGAACGGCTGGAACTTCGCGAGCAGCGGCTGCGGGCCGTCGGACGTTGCACCCAACGCCCCTTACGGCCTCGCGGGAATGGAGGCGTTGTACAGCGCTGCGGTCGGCTATTACCATGCCAATCCGGCCATCAACCTCGGCCCGACGGCAGCCGATGAGGCGTGCGACGAGATCGACAACATGACCGACAGGGGAGCGACTCTCGATAACTACAACACCACGAGCCCGAACTCGGGCGGGCAGAAGGGGAACGGCAACTACTCCGACCCGTCGCTGCCGATTGTCTTCGGCGACAATGTCACCTACACCCAGGACAGCCTGGTGGCGGGCACCTCCCAGATCGCGCTTCTGCCGAAGTCGTTCGTTGTATCTCCGGCTGGTAATGACACCGACTTCTGGGCCGAGGTTCCCGAGTGCGGCGCCACCGATATCGCACATGCAACCGTGTCGAACGGCTGGAGAGCGAACATCTCCGATGGGCAGGCCTGCACCGATCGGGACTATGTCGCGGGAATGCATGATGATGTCGCGAGCAAGATCAGCTCGGGAAATTTTGGGGCCAATGGGGTCGACAGCCCGAAGACGCTGATCGGCGCCAGGGGGTACTACCAGCCGATCCGACAGTGGGTTGTCGTGGAGAACGACGATCAGGGTCAGGACGCGGCCGCTGATCTCACGACCCCGGACGGTCGCGCTGCCGAGGCTTTGATCCACTACCTTCTCTCCGCCAAGGGACAGGACGTGCTAGCCACATTTGGCTATGACCCGATCTCCTGACGGAGCGTAAGGTCCGCGCATGCCGCGGAGGCAGCACATTGCACCGAGACAGAGCTCGAGCCTCCGGAAGGGAGCCCGGGCTTGGTCGGTCGACACGCTCGGTCGCAAGCAAAGGCTCGCAACGATTGCGCTCGCCGTCCCGCTCGGGCTCGGCACTGGCGTCGCGATCGGACATCTTCTTGCCGGGTACATCGCCTACTGGGGTGTTGTCTCGGGGCCGTTTTGGCTGTCTGTTCGTGTCGCTGCCACCGCGACGGCGGTCGCCGGCGGCGCGGGTCTCGCGTCGGGGTACGTGCTCGCAAAGGGGCGCTTCCCTGGCCGGGATGTGCTCGAGACGCTGGGCAGCCTTCCGATCATCCTGCCGCCGACGGTGATCGGTTTCTACCTGCTTCAGGTCCTCTCGCCCGGCACACATATCGGCGGATTCCTCACGCGCGTGGTCGGCCACGATCTCGTCTACAACGTCACGGGGTGCGTGATCGCCGCTGCCGTGGCCGCGTACCCGTTCTGCCTGCGAGCCTCACGTGCCGCGATCGAAGGCGTCGACCCGCAGCTAGAGCAGGCCGCACGGACAATCGGTCTACCCGGCTGGCGCGTCGCGCTGCAGGTCACCCTCCCGCTGGCTCGACGGGGTATCGCGGCAGGTCTGACGATCGGCTCTGCACGAGCCTTGGGCGAGTACGGCGCCACGTTGATGATCGGCGGAGACATCAACGGCAAGACGCGGACGATGTCGCTCGCGATCGTCGACTCGTTCACCACACCCGAGCGAAACACGATGCTGCTGATCCTGATCCTGATGGCGGCCGCGGCGATGACCGGCGTCGGGCTGCTCGGACGCAGCGGCACGTGACCGCGGCACTCGAGGTCGATGTCGGACGGAGACTTGGTGAGTTCGAGCTGGAGGTGGCCTTCACGGTGGAGTCGGGGGTGTCGGTGCTGTTCGGCCCATCGGGGGCCGGAAAGTCACTGACCCTCGCCCTCATCGCCGGCCTCGCCCGCCCGGATCGCGGCACGATCGCTATCAACGGCGAGGTCGTCACCGACCGGGCACGCGGTATCAACGTCTCCACCCAGAAGCGTCGTGTCGGCATGGTCTTCCAGGATGGACTGCTGCTTCCGCATCGCACGGTTCTCGACAACGTGGCGCTCGCAGTCCGTCAGACGAGCGGGCGCGGGGCACGACGGGAGATCGCGCGCTCCTGGCTCGAGCGGGTCGGCGCCGAGGAGCTCGTCGAGCGCCGGCCGGGTTCGCTCTCGGGCGGCCAGCGCCAGCGGGTGGCCCTCGCACGCGGCCTCGCCGGTAATCCGGCGCTGGTGCTGCTTGACGAGCCGCTCTCGGCGCTCGACCTCGCAGTACGCCGCGAGCTCAGAGGGCTGATCAGGACGGTGATCGTCTCAACCGGCGTTCCGGCGCTGCTGGTGACCCACGACGCCGAGGAGGCCGACGAGCTCGGAGATGTGGTCATCGGCTACCGCAACGGGCAGGTCACCGGAACGCGCACCGTCGACCGAGCCCCCCTGGCCGGGCGAACCGCGGTCGCAGGAGAGAGCGCAGAGTCAACGTGACGACGTTGGGCGCTCCGCGTTGGACCGGATATTGAACCGACTTGGAATTCCGGCCTGGGTGTGGAGCCCGCTGTCGATCTCACTCCACGCGGCCTTCGAGGCGACCGTCGTCGTCGCCCTCGTCGGCATCGGGCTCGGATACCTCCTCGCCAAGGGTCGGTTCCCCGGCCGCGGCGCGATCGAGATCCTCTTCAGCATGCCGATGGCGCTCCCGCCGACCGTGGTTGGCTGGTACCTGCTCGTGGGGCTCGGTGGGCCGGGACCGATCCGCAGCGCGGAGGTGCGCTTCATCGGCCATCCGCTCACGTTCACCTTCTCCGGGATCGTCATCGCGCAGATCATCGAGTCGTTTCCTTACTGCCTGCGCTTCTCACGCACCGCGATCGCCGGTGTCGACCCGCGTCTTGAGCAGGCGGCGCGGGCCATGGGGCTCCCGCGCTGGCGCGTCGCGCTGCAGGTCACGCTTCCGCTCGCGCGGCGCGGGATCGTCGCAGGCATCGCGATGTCCTTCGGCCGCGCTCTGGGCGACTTCGGGGCGACGATGATGGTCTCCGGGCTCGTTCCGATGGCAACGACGATGCCGCTCGCCCTCTACAACGACGTCTTCTATGGCCCACACGAGCAAGCGATGACCCTCGCCCTCGTCCAGGTCGGTGTTGCCTTCGCGATCCTCCTGGCGGTCAGCAGGCTCGGCAAGGTGAGGCCCTGGTAGTGGCAAGAGCGGCGCTCGGGCGAAGACGCTCGGACCCTGATGCGCGCTTGAAGCGCCTCCAGACTCGTCGGCTTCTCGAGCTCCCCGGTCTGATCTGACCCCGTCGCCTTCCGATGACTTGGAATCCAAGTCGCGGCTCCCCTCGAGGGAATCCGGCACTCGGTCAACCCGGAGCGGCCTCCGCCGGACCCGGTCGCGATCGATTATTTCGCCAGCGGCGCGTGCGCGCTCGGGCTGCCTGCGTGCTCGATGACCCTGACGATCAGTGCTCCACCATCACCGAAGTGGATTTCACGACCGCGGTCGCCGCGACGCCTGGACGGAGCGCGAGCTCCTCGACCGCATCGCGGGTCACGACTGCAACGACCCGCACGGGGTTGCTCACGACCATCTCGACCTGCGCCATGAGCCCCTCGACCTTGACATCGGTGACGATCGCGTTGAAGCGATTGCGGGCACTGAGGTGCGGCGAGCCGGAGCTACCACGCAACCGCTCGATCTCGCTCGCCGGAATGACTCGTCGATTGCTCGTGTCGCGGTCGGCCTTGATGCGGCCCTGACGATCCCAGCGGCGGAGCGTGTCGATGCTGATCCCAAGGGTCTTTGCCGCCTCGCTGGCGCTGTAGGACTCCCTCGGCATGCTCGTGGTCTCCTTTCTGGGTTCTTCGGGCGACCGGGTGGGGCGCCTAAGCACTCGTGCCTTATCTCGTCCCGTTCGGGCTCTCAACCGTACCTCTGCAAGTCCTAGCACGCAAACGGCGGCAAGCTGCCCCGGGGGCCTCGATCGCGACGCCAAACGATGGCGCCGAGACGCTGCGGGCAGCGCGGCCGAGGCCACTTCGCGGTAGCGCCTGATCAACGCGATGCTCGAGGAGCGGGCGAAGGAATCGACCCGTCCCCACGCGCGCAGACCGCACATGATGGGTGACGGACCAGCGCTTGCGCCTCTCAGAGGCCCCCGGCGATGGGAGCGGGCGACCAGACGGTCGCGCACCGACGCGCCTCGAGCCTCCCGGCGAAAACGCGTCGAGCGACCCGGCGCCGGTGGTGGTGAGAAGCGGCGGCGAGCAAGCCCCGCGCCCTCGCCCGGCAAGCGCGCCAGACCGCTTCGCCGCCGGGCGCGAGCGCATAATGGCGGGGCGCGTCGGCGGCGAAGCTGCCGCGTGCGCGTTCGGCAGTCGCTCAGATAGTCCGGGCCGCCTTCCCACTTTGCCTCGATCGCTCACCCGCGCCGTTGCCCCGGTGACGCATCGATCCGGAACGAGGACATCACGGCGCGTCGGGGGTGCGCTCGACTCGAGGCCAGCGGGACAGACCGTTCTTCGACCCGTCCGTGCCCGGCCGTTACGCGTATCTAGCGAACGTTTATCGAGGACACCGTCGTGGTCGGCGCCTGCTGCGATGGCACCGGCGCGGTCACCGTCGGCACCGTCACGGGCGGCACCGTCACGGTCGGCACCGTCACGGTCGGCACAGTCACGGGCGGCACCGTCACCGGCGGCGCCGTCACCGTGGGCACAGTCACTGTCACCGTCGGCACTGTCACCGTCGGCACCGTCACGGGCGGCACCGTCACGGGCGGCACCGTCACCGTCGGCACCGTCACGGCGGGCACGGAGGCCCCGGGCACCCGTACCGTGGGCGGTCGCGCCGTGTGAGCGTGCACCCGGTGTACCCTCGGGCCGGGCATGCTCGGCGAGGGAATCGTTGCGGTCGGCAGCGTCGGCGTGGGGATCGTCGCCATGGGCCCCGCCGCCCGGGGCACCCTGGGCACGGGTGGAGTCCGGGAAACCAGCGCCGTGAAGGGCGCCGGAGTGCAGGCCGAGGCATCCGACGCCGAGCCGGCCAGCAAGGGGGAGAAGGGCGTCAGCCCACTCCCCGGCCATCCGCTGATCGTGAGAACAGGGTCGGGCGGCGAGACTGCGGCGACCGCAGACACCGCCATCAAGACGAGCGCCAGCGCCGCGACGAGAGACACGAGAGTCGAGCGGTGGCGATTCAAGAGCTCCTCCAGTCGATGTGAATGACCCGAGTCCGACCCGACGACGGGGTGTCACTCTACCAATGGGCGCGACGGCCGTCAGCGGACCGCTCGCCAGGGGACCAGGAACCCGAAACCCGGCGCGCGCAAAGGAGGTCGATAGCCCGGCACGCCGCGCAGCGAGCCAGAGCCCGGCGACCAACCACCCGCGACGCGCCGACGTCTCCGCCACACCTCTTGCGCGCGTGCGAGCGGGCCAAGGGCGGTAGGGCGGCCTTCGCTCAGGGACGCTGGTCGTCAGGAGAGACGTGGTCTGCCGGTCGGGCGGCAAGTCCAGGTTCGGCCCTCTCATCCGGAGCGCGGCGCTCGAGCAGAAGGACGTCTCTCCAGACGCCCGCGAGTAGGCCGAGACGCTCACGGCATCCTACGATGCGAAATCCGCAGGCTCGATGGAGCGCCACGCTCGCGTGATTCTCCGGAAAGACACCCGCCTGGATCGTCCAGTAGCCGGCGGCATCGGCCGCCGCGAGCAGGGCGTCGAGCAGCAGCCGCCCGATGCCCCGCCCCCGATGCTCGAGCCCGACATAGACGCTGTGCTCGATGACACCCGCGTAGCACGACCGGGAGGAGACCGGTCCGGCCGCGACCCAGCCTGCGAGGAGCCCACGCTCCTCTGCGACGAAGCGCAGGCCGGGGCTGTGGCGGGCATCCCAGGACTCCCACGTGGGCGGCTCGGTCTCGAACGTCGCCTGACCGGTCGCGATCCCGTCGGCGTAGATGGCATGCACCTGCGGCCAGTCGTCAGGCCGCATCGCACGGATCCGGATGTCGTCCTGGGGTGCCGTCGGGAGATCATGCCTCGCCGGCACGGCCGCTCCGGCGCGGCTCGATCTCGGCCCACCCGCGGCAGCTAGGCGAGCGTTTCCACCAGCAGGAAGACGTTGAGCGAAACGATGACCCCGACGACGAGGTAGGCGGCGAGGTTCGTGAGGCGGCGATTGACGAGGTTGCCCATCAGGCTCGCATCCCGGCAGAAGGCGACGAGCGGGATCAGCGCGAAGGGAATGCCGAACGAGAGCAGGACCTGGCTGAGGATGAGCGTGTGGGAGGGGCTGTAGCCGACCGCGAGCAGGACGAGTGCGGGCGTCATCGTGATCGTGCGCCGAACCACGAGCGGGATCTGACGGTGGATGAATCCCTGCATCACGACCTGCCCGGCGAGCGTCCCCACGCACGAGGAGGAGACCCCCGACGCGAGCAGCGCGATCCCGAACAGGAACCCACTGTGGCCGCCGAGATAGTGGTCGAGACCGTGGTAGACGGCGCCGAGGTTGTCGCCGATGTGGTCGAGACCCCGGGCGTGGAAGGTCGCGGCGGCGGTGATCAGCATCGCCATGTTGACGGCCCCCGCGATCCCCATTGCGAGCACGACATCGAGCAGCTCGTAGCCGAAGATCTTGCGCCGGGCCTCCGGGTTGGCACCGACGATGCGCTTCTGGGTGAGCGCGGAGTGCATGTAGATCACGTGCGGCATCACGGTCGCCCCGAGGATTCCGACCGCGAGCAGCACCGAACTCGAGCCGTCGAACTGCGGGACAAGGCTGCCACGTACGACCGCGTGCCCCACGGGGTGGCTGCGCAGCACCTGTAGCCCGAAGGCAATCACGATCACGCCGACGAGGCCGCTCACCGTCACCTCGAAGCGGCGGAAGCCGACGGCCTGCAGACCGAGGATGCCGAACGCGAGCGCCCCGGTGACGAGTCCGGCGAGAAAGAGCGGTAGTCCGAACACCAGGTTGAGCCCGAGCGCCGCGCCGACGAACTCGGCCAGATCCGTCGCCATCGCGATCGCCTCGGCCTGCAGCCAGAGGGCGACGACGCCGGGGAAGGGAAAACGGTCGCGGCAGACCTCCGGCAGGCTACGGCCCGTCGCTATCCCGAGCTTGGCGCTCATCGACTGGATGAGCATCGCCATCAGGTTCGCGCCGAGAACGACCCAGAGCAGCAGGTAGCCGAACTGCGAGCCACCGGCCACGTTGGTGGCGAAGTTGCCGGGGTCGATGTAGGCGACGGACGCGATGAAGGCGGGTCCCAGAAACGGCAGCAGCGCGCGCAGTCCCCTCCGTTCGCCCGAGAGCGCCTCCTCGGCCGCACGCAGGACGCGGGCCTCGCCGGGAAGCGCGTTCTCGACCCCGGCTACGTGACGGGCAGGCGGCCTCGGCGCCCCGGCTTCACGCCCGATCCGCTGCTCGCCGAGCCGGGCCCCGTCGGGGGGGACCGGCTCGGCAGAGACACGATCGTCGGCCGCCGTCAGCAGCCCTCCGCGGCCGCGGATACCCGGGACGGCCAGGCGACAGCGATGGCGCCGACGCGGCTCACCCGACGTCGGGGGCGATGATCAGGCGTACGCCGTCGGCGACGCTCGGGGTGCGATCTCCACGCTGCATGTGATTTCAGGCACCCCTAAGTTAGCCGCACCTAAAACCTCGCGCAACACACGGATGGGGGAGGCATGCCCGCAGACCTCGTCGGTCGGGGCAGGTTGGGAATCGGCGGCCTCGGAGTCGCCCTCGCCGCCGAGATCGCTTCGAGCGCGGGCGCCGGTCAAGGGCCGGCGCCCCCCTCCCACCTACCCGGCGTCGGTCGGGTGCGGCGAGGGCTCGGGTTCGACCGGCGCCAGAGCGGTTTGCTCCGGCTCCGCCGAGGCCACCTCCCCGGGCATCGCCGCCGCGCTGCCTTCGAATGGGTTCACGAGCCCTGTGACGGCACCGACAGTGTCCTGCATCTCGGCGATTCCCGGAATCGCGGCACGTGCGATCGTCTGCGGCGAGACGGTGGTGCGGATCTCGTTGACCTCGCTGAACGCGTCGGCCATCTCGTCCAGGTTGAGGTTCGCCTTCAGGTCGCGGATGCCCTTGCCGACCGTGCGCGCGACCTCGGGAAGCTGCTTTCCAAAGAGGAGGAATGCGATGAGGAGCAGCATCACGAGGTCAACCGGATTGTCCAATGCCGCGACGGGCCCTCCCACCATGCGTCAAGGATAGTTGCGCCGAGGGGCGTCGGGCGCGGGCGCGCGAAGCCGGCCGAGCTGCCGGTCACGGCGGGCGCCGCCATCATCCCGAAGCCGTCGAACCTTCCCGCGCCCTCGCGCGCGAACGAGTGGGCGCCGAGAGCGAACCGCGCCCGCCCGGCCGTACCGCGATGACGACCCCGCTCTCGAGCGCGACACGGGCGGCGTCGGCGGCGAAGAGGTTCGAGACGCCGCGGCTCGACCCCGGCGCCAGAACCTCCCCCCGCAGCGGATAGACGAGCCCCTCGCTCACGACCCCACGCGCGGCACCGTTCACGGCAAAGAGCGAGATCAGCTCGCCCTGCCTGCCGGCGAGGTGTCGCTCGCCGCGGATCACGTGCACCCTGGCGCGGCCGAGGAGCGCATCGACCTCCACGCCGGCGTAGGCCTCCGCGCCGAGCAGCAGCAGCTCGCCGAGCCGATGGTCGAGACGCCCGCTTGCGCCGCCGACGACGAGGATGCGGCTCGGCGCGAGCGCCGCGGCAGCATCGAGCGCCAGCTCGAGATCGGTCGCGTCCTTGGCGGAGGGGTGGCGCTCCAGACGCGCGCCTGAACGTTCGAGCGCCTCGAGCGCCGGCGCGGGAATCGAGTCGAAGTCACCGACAGCGAGTTCGACCCGGAGGCCGAGAGCGAGCGCGTGCGCCGCGCCCCGGTCGGCGGCCACGATCGGCGCCCCGACCGGAAGCTCCGCAACCACGTGCCTGCCGGGTCTCGGGCCTCCCGAGAAGATGACGACCGTATCGACCACCTCTCATCCCTCCCTCCCGCACCGCACGACGAGCGCTGAGAGCGCGCGGCACCCGCCGGCCGCAGCGGCCGCGACCGTTGACGCCCATTCTGCGTCAGAGCGCCCGGTCGGGGAGCCGTGCGCCGCCCGGCGCCGCCCGCCCGGAGGGATTCGGCACCTGCGCGTCCGCGTCGCACGGCTCCGGCCGGGCGGCGAGCCGGAAGCGGTGGGCAAGGCGGTAATGGGAGACCTGCCACTCCGTGCCGCCGCCGTAGCCCCAGAGCTCCGCACAGGAAAGGAGGAAAGCGCGCCAGCGCCAGTAGCCGGCCAGACCGACGAGCCGCTTGACGGCGGCCCGGTTCGCGTCGAGGTTCCCGAGCCAGGCGTTCGCGGTCTGCTCGTAGTGGCAGCCGGAGACGACCCAGCTCTCCTCGACGCCGAGGTGGCGCTCGAAGCGCGGCAGGAGCTCGTGCGAGGGCATCTGCCCCCCGCTGAAGAAGTTCCGCGCCATCCAGCCGCGCTCGTAGGGGTAGGCGTGGCGGTGGTGGCTGAAGACGTGGACGAACAGGCGTCCATCGGGATCGAGCCAGGAGGCGATACGCTCGAGCAGCGTCTCCCAGTTGCGCGTGTGCTCCATCATCTCGATCGAGAGCACGCGGTCGAAGCGGCGGTGCGGCTCGAAGCTGTTGGCGTCGGCCGTCACCACCTCGACGTTCCCAAAGCCGAGCGCCTCGATCGTGCTGCGCTGCCTCGCGGAGTTCGAGACCGCGAGAATGCGCGAAGAGGGGTAGCTCTCCGCCAGCCAGCCGCTCAGCGACCCCCAGCCGCAGCCGAGGTCGAGGATCTCCATGCCGTCCTCGACGCCGGCCCGCCGGCAGGAGAGCGCGAGCATCGCCTCTTCGGCCTCGGCGAGGCTCCCGACCCCGTCTGACCAGAGGCAGCAGGAGTACTTGAGGCGCGGGCCGAGGATCAGCCGGAAGAGCTCGGGCGCGACCTCGTAGTGCTGGCGGTTTGCCGCCAGGGTCTCGATCGCGACCGGCGAGGCGCGCAGCTCTTCGAGCCAGCTCTCCTGGCGCGCCTGCTGCGCCTCGACGCCGCCGCGCCCGACGCGCGCGAGACGCCGTCGGCAGGCGACGCGGATGCCGGCGCGCAGCAGCGGGTCGGTCAGCGTCTCGGGAGCCACGGCAGAGAGGCGTTCGTTTCATACTGGAGGCCTCGCCGCTCCTCGCGCCGCGACCGGGCGGCCCTCACGGGCGCCGAGGCGCTCACGCGAGCGCCTCGACGGCCGCCTCGGCCTCACGAGTGAGCGCGCGAGCCGCGGTGATCGTCGGACGTGCGCGCTCGACAGGGATGGGATTCCCGACGGTGACGCGCATCGCCCGCCGCGGCAGGATCTGGCGCGTGTTCTCCATCCGCACGGGCACGATCGGAACGCCGTAGGCGAGCGCGAGCCGCGCCGCGCCCCGGTGCCAGCGGCGGTTTCCGGCGGGCCTCGAGGTGCCGCGCGGGAACATACCGAGCAGCTCGCCCGCCTCGAGCAGCCCACCGGCGCGCTCCATCGCTCCCGTGTCGCCGCTGCCCCGTTCGATCGGGAAGGCGCCGTAGGCCTCCATCGCCCAGCGAATGCCGGGGTAGCGCCAGAGCTCGGCCTTCGCCATGAAGCGGACCCTCCTGCGGGTCGCGAGACAGAGGATCCACGGGTCGAACAGCGACTCGTGGTTCGCGACCATGATGCACGGGCCGCTGATCGGGACGTGCTCGGCTCCGCTCACGTCGATCCGGTAGATCACCTCGAGCAGCCACCGCAGCCGCATCGTCTCGGAGAGCCGCCACAGGATCATCCCGATCGAGCTCCGTCGGGACGTGCGAGCAGAAGCTGGGCGTCGCGCACCCAGCGCGTGCGGAAGCACGCCTCGCAGGAGGCGAGGTAGAACTCCCACACGCGCTCGAAGCGGGCGTCGTAGCCGAGCTCGCGCAGCTGCGCCCGCGACGCGTGGAAGCGTCGGCGCCACTCGCACAGCGTCTCGGCGTAGTGGATCCCGATCTCGTCGATGCCGGAGAGCGAGAGGGTCGAGGCCTCGGCGATCACCGGCTCCAGTGCGGCCAGGGAGGGAATCAGGCAGCCGGGAAAGACGTAGCGCTCGATCCAGTCGGGCTTCGCCCGGTAACAGGCAAAGCGCTCGTCGGGGATCAGGATCGTCTGGACGCAGGCCGAGCCCCCCGGGACGAGCACCCGGTCGATCGTCGCGAAGTAGTCGCCCCACTGATCCTCGCCAATCGCCTCCAGCATCTCGATCGAGGCGACCTTCGTGAAGCTGCCCTCGACAAGCCGGTAGTCGCGTTCGAGGATCTCGACCCGGCCCGCGAGGCCGGCGGCCGCCAGACGCTCCCGCGCGAGCGCTGCCTGTTCGGCCGAGATGGTGATACCGGTGACCCGCGCGCCGTACTCGCCCGCCGCGACGAGGGCGAAGGAGCCCCAGCCGCACCCGATCTCGAGCACGTGATCGTCGGGGCCGAGCCGGAGCTTGTCGCATACACCTCGAAGCTTGCGACGCTGCGCCTCGGCGAGCGGCTCGCCCGCATAGGCGAAGACCGCGCAGGAGTAGGTCATCGTCTCGTCGAGCATGTGAGCGAAGAGCTCGTTTCCGAGGTCGTAATGGTAGGCGATGTTGCGGCGGGCGCGACCGAGATCGTTGCGCCGGCGAGGCCGCCGCCGCATGGTCATCAGGCGGTGCAGGCGGGGGTAGCGCTCGCGCGCTGCGGCCGCGTTCTCGAGCAGCAGCCCGACGAGAGCGGGGATGTCGGCGGCGTCCCACTCGCCGGCGATGAAGGACTCGCCGAGCCCGACGGTGCCGCGGGTCGCGATCCGCGCGAGAAGCCGGGCGGAGCGGATCGTCAATCGCCTCTCCGGGCCCGACCCGAAGCGCAGGACACGGCCGTCGGGCATCTCGACGACGAGGGTGCCGCCGGTCATCCGGGGCAGCACCCGCTCGAGTATCCGCGCCGCGAGGCCTCCGAGCAGCCGCCAGCGCGCGGGCGGCTCCACCCGCAGCGTCCGTTCGACGACACTCACGGGCGCAGCGACCCCTCTCCCGGCACGAAGGGCGGCTTGTGGTGAAACGGGACGCCTTTCAGCTTGAGCCGGAGTGCCTGCCAGTGGATCCTGGCCATCACCTGCGCCGGCTGCAGCGGATAGCGGACGAGTGCGCTGGCCAGCGAGCGGTTGGTCAGCTCGACCCGGCGGGCGTGCATCACCGCGGTCAGCGGTCGGCGCCCGTCCTCCCGCACGTGGATGCGGGCCCAGACCTCCGCGCCGGGCTCGGAGAAGGCGTACTCGTAGGACTGGTCGAGCCCGAGAAAGGGCGACACGTGGAGGTGCTTGTCGTGCTCGTAGCGGAGTTCCGACCCGTGCAGCACCTCGGGGAGTCGCTCCCCGAAGGTGTTGTTCAGCTCGGCGACGATGCAGACGAGCGAGCCGTCGTCCCGGTAGCACCAGAAGAACGACACCGGGTTGAAGACGTAGCCGAGGATCCGCGGCTGGGCGAGCATGAGGATGCGAGTCACGCTCGGGTCGTCGATCAGCTCGACGAGCGCCTGCTTGAGCGGGCCGCCGTCGAGGTGATCGCGGTCGCGAATCGAGACGACGTTCGGCCGGTTGACCGAGACGAGCGCGAGCCGCCGCTCGAGCTCGGGCAGCTCATCGAGGTCGATGAGAAAGCTCGATAGCCGGTAACGGAAGCTGTGGCGCACCGGCTCGCGCCGACTGTGGACGAGCGTGCCGAGATAGAGGGCGGATCTCACCACTCCACCCCGAGCGCCGCCGCGGCCTCAACGCCCGAGGCGAGTCCCGCCTCGTGGAAGCCGTTGCCGAGGTGCGCGCCGGCGTAGTGCGTGCGCCGCTCGCCGGAGAGCGCCCGCAGGGCGGCCTGCGCACCGGTCGTCGCCGGCGTGTAGAGAGGGTGGGAGTACCGAAAGCGTGCGATCACGGCCTCGTCGGGCACCGGCGCGTTGAGCGTGACACAGTAGTCGGTGTCGACGTCCAGGTTCTGGAGATTGTTCAACCAGTAGGTGACGGTCGGCCGGCCGTCGTCCCCGAGCAGGTAGTTCCAGGAGGCCCGCGCCGCTCGCGCGCGCGGCAACAGCGTCGCGGAGGTGTGCAGCACGGCCGCGTTATCGGAGTACTCGAACGAGCCGAGCACGCGCGCCTCCCGCGCCGAGGGGTCTGCGAGGAGCGCCAGCGCCTGGTCCGCGTGGGTCGCGACGACCACCCGGTCGAAGTGGTGGAGCGCCCCGTCGGCGGTACGCAGCGTGACCTCGTCGGGCATGCGGCGAAGCTCGAGCACGCCCAGGCCGAGCCGGAGCCGCGGGCCGAGCACCTCGGCGATCGCGTCGACGTAGGCGCGGCTCCCGCCGGTCACCGTCCGCCAGCCGAGGCGGCGGAAGCCGAGCATGCCGTGGTGGTCGAAGAATCGGATCGCGCCGGCCGCGGGGTACTCGAGCGCCCGCCCCGGCGGTGTCGACCACAGCGCAGCCGTCAGCGGCACGAGAAAGTGGCGCCGGAAGCCGCGCGAGTAGCCGCGCCGGTCGAGGTACTGCTCGAGCGAGTCGTTCTCGTCGAGCTCGTCGAGCGAGGCCGCCGCGGTTCGAAGCCAGCGCGCGATCTCCGCGAGCAGCGCGTAGAAGCGCGGGCTCGCGATGTTGGCGGCCCGCGCGAAGGGACGACGACCCGACCATTCGAGCCCGCAGCGCCTGCAGCTCACAGAGAATGACATCTTCGACTCGACGCTCCCCACCCCGAGCTCGGCGAAGAGCCGGGAGAGCAGCGGGTAGTTGGGCAGGTTGTGGACGAGGAACCCGGTATCGAGAGCAAGGCCGTCGTGGAGATAGGTATTGGCGTGGCCGCCGGGACGTTGGTCTCGCTCGAAGACCTCGACCTCGTGTGCGCGCACGAGCAGGAGAGCCGCGCCGAGACCCGAGATGCCCGCACCTATGACAGCGATCCGTATGAGTCGACCTCCATCGTCGCCTCCCTACCTTCGTCCGAGCGGCCCGGACGGTTCACAGGAAATCTAGGCTCCGGCGCGCCGGTCGGCCACGCCGGGGCGCGCAGGGCGCCCCGCGGGCCCGCGGGGCGAGGCTGACCCGTGCGGCACCCCGCCCCGCCGCCGGCCCGCGCGTCCCCCACCGACTCCCGCCGGCCACTGCACGACGCGGGGTCGCGGCCACGAGCGCGTCTCGCCGGGCCGGGACGCGCGGCAGCGGTTCCCTCGCCGCGGCCGCGGCGGATGCGACACTTCCCCGTGAAATGCGTGTCGATCGAGGAGTTGCGCGGGGCCAGCTTGTGCCGGAGGAGCGTCGAAGACTCATCCTCGAGCTCCTTCGCGAGCGCCGGAGCATCACCGTCGGCACGGTCGAGGACCGGTTCGCCGTCTCCCCGATGACCGCCCGTCGCGATCTCGCGATCCTCGTCCGCGAGGGCCACGCGAGAAGGACACACGGAGGCGCGGTGCTTCCTGACCTCGCCGCTCACGAGGACTCCTTTCGCCACCGGCTCGAGCTCGAGGTCGCCGACAAGGAGCGGCTGGCACGCGCGGTCGTGGCGACACTCGAGCCGAGCGAGACGCTGTTCGTCGACTCATCGACGACGGGGTTCTTCGTGGCGCGGGCAATCCTCGAGACCGGTGTCGCCGTGACCGTCCTCACGAGCTCCCTGCCCGTGATCAGCCTGCTCGGCAGCGCCGAGGCGCCCAACGTCGATCTGATCGCGCTCGGGGGCACCTTTCGCAAGCTCACCCACTCCTTCGTCGGCCCGGACACCGTCCGCGCGCTCCGCGGGTACCTCGTCGACCGCGTCGTCTTCTCGGTGAAGGGAGTGACGAGGGAGGGTTTCCTCACCGACGCCGATCCGCTCGAAGCGGAGGTGAAGCGATCGATGATCGCCCAAGCACAGACGGCGGTCCTGCTCGCGACCCCGCACAAGTTCGACGACCGCGGCCTCGCGGTCGTCGGGCGCGTCGAGGACGTCGACCTCGCCTACGTGACCGAGCCGGCGCCCGAGGCCGTCAGAATGCTGGAGACCCACGGCGTGTCGACCCGCCGCGCCTACGGATAGCAGGCCCGACGGGCTGGGCCGGCCGCCGTACCCTCGATGTCGGCTCGTCCGAGCTGCGACGAACGCGACCCGTTCCCGTTCGGCCCATCCGCCGACCGCCGTGAAGGCCGTGGATCGGGGGTGACCCGCGCCGCCCCGGCGAGGCGGCGCGTCGGGGCCCGATCGTGTTCGGCCCCCTGAAGCGCGCCCAGCGCTCGCGACGGGCCGAGCCCCAGCTGTTCGCCGATCGCGGCGATGACGCCACGCCGTCACATGCCCGGCCGGCGC
>Ga0302325_10016117_pt1 | contig 15859 bp, 15 predicted proteins | sample Palsa_T0_2_FD_201948 | JGI IMG/M metagenome (GOLD analysis project Ga0302325, IMG submission 201948) | Peat permafrost microbial communities from Stordalen Mire near Abisko, Sweden - Palsa_T0_2 | ecosystem: Environmental > Terrestrial > Soil > Palsa > Peat permafrost | place: Sweden: Abisko...
TTTGTGGTGTGGAAGCGCACGCCACCGTCTGCGCATACTTACAGTACTTGTGCCCTTTGCGATGAGATTTGCAGTCTTTGGCAGCCTTTTGCAGTCTTTTGCAGTCTCTTGCACTCAAATCCTTTTCTTTTCGAAGGACGTCCTCCCAGGCTCCCAGTGTCGACTCTCGAGAGGTGGTCCCAACCAGCCATATCGTGTTAGCGTTTGAGCAAGGGGGGGCCACCAGGGCCACCAGGGCCTCTGCCGCATAGTGCGAAGCATCGTCGATTTCGGGGCGGCAAGGCTGCCCACCAGCTGGGCTCGTCACTGGCCCGTCACCAACCCACTGCCGAGAGGCTTGATGGATCTGGGTTTGGCTTCGCGTCGCACGAGGTACCACGAAGGGACCGGGACCGGGCCCGGGGGAGACGGGGAAGACGGCTGCTCTTCATTCTTCTGTCCCCTCTTGCCAGTGCTTCGCCGGATCCCCCTCGAGTCTGAATGTCCGCCCAACGCTGCCGTCGACTTCGCCGACCAAGACCTTGGTACAGTACTGTATACCGACCCGAACCCCTCGGCGGGACATCTCAGGAACCGGAAGGGGTACGGCACGTGACCCCATATCCACGCCCATCTCACCGGCTTCAGTCTCTCCTTCTTCCGAGTATCTACTTGGGCAGAATAGCATCCAATACGCGAGCTAGAGCTTCCTGCTCCACTCAGACCCGTTGTTGACACTTGTCGTTCAGCAGTTCTTTCAGGTCTGTCCTGGTCCGTCTATGTTAAGCGAGAGTCACGTGTATTGTACAATCAAAACTTGAACTTTTGAACATGAACACTTACCTAACATCTGTCATCTTGGTATACAGTACTTCGCCACACAAGTTCCCCGTCTTCGGAAAAATCGTCACGCCCACAATCCTTCCAACCCCTTTCTGGCCTGCATAGTTCGCCCGGTTAAGTTCATGAACCGGGTATAATTCCCTTGCAAAGTTGCAACCGAAAGAAGCCTCCAAAGGGAAATTGGAAGAATTGCAATACTTCGACACATCAATACCACACTTCGATTTTGGCAATACCAAGACACATTTTTACTCATCAGCTCGAGCTGAGGGAAACTTCCCTCTGCCGAGGCCGTTACAGCCCACGTTTGCACGAGGTGTCACCGGGTTAAATGTCGGCAAACGGCGAGTATATGGACTGATATTGTATTCATTTATCTGAAATCGGCCTTATCACGCGCTGTTACACTTTGCCTCTCATGAGCCTTGATCCCGAATCCTCCTAAATCGAACCGGTAGATAATATATCCAGTTACCTTGTAGTAATACTTCGGTTCAAAGTTCAGCACTACCTTCCCAAGCACCAAAACCTATTCCGCATAATCTCCCTTGCTCGATCATTCTTTTGGCGAGTGAGTGACTCTATCCTTGGCTCTTTTTAATCGCTGTGCGAACTAGGAATTGTGGCCAGTGCACGTCCTAGACCTAGAACTGGACCTGATGCTTTGTAAGATTACATAAGTGGATGAACCCCAGCATATGCGATTGCTCTGCGAGAACTCTTATAGTACACTTGGACAAAAGAAAGTACAAGATCAAGTAGCTTCTCATCAATTATTCCAAACCTCATGAGACTTGATGTGTTAATCTCTCTATCTCGTCAGATGTCTCCTGAAGGAGCTGTAACGGCATTTTAAACATGTAATCGAAAGTGGGATTTTGTCAAGAATCTGGGGGCAAAGACCAAAAATCACCCAAGTGATTCCTCTGAAAAATGCAATAAATCACTCCCCAAGTGCACGATCATCTGCATCTTCTCAGGGCCTAGCCCATACCCCGAATCGTGTTGGCAAGTGTTGTCTCCACTTGTTATGGATCTCTTAAGATAAAATGATGAGTGGATGTGAAACATTTGTTTATTTAATATATATTTGAAAGAGGTCGTTTGCTCAAAAAGAGCCATCGGATGCAGAAAGTAGAAAGTCATTCAAGGCTCCAAACTTGACTGGTCCTGACCGATTTTTGATTACCTTTGCAGTGCCAGCACTTGTCTGAGCGATCTAGATTTAGTAAAAAAGTTTCTTCAAACCATCAAACCTAAGTCTCCCGCAGCCCGCATGACTCTTCGCTTGAAATGCAACGTTCCATTACAAAGACGTCTTTTCAGAACACCAACGGAGGAATTACCTTCCGAGCCGAGCCAAGCCAAAAGGTCAAATGCTAAGCCGAATGGTTTATATGCATTACAGGCTATACATTCGCCCAGCGTCTCACGCGGAAGAAATCGCTCTTCATAGCCGAAACACTTCCCAACGAACCTAGCATTCACGTCTTACTTACAATCTATCTCCCAAAACAACGAAATCACAGTACTCGCCGGCTTCTTCGAAAAAGATGCAGACGAGAAGATATACAACACCTACGTTTGCGTTTCTAGTGATGGCCTCCTAACCAGCTACAGAAAACTGCATCCATTCATCAGCAAGCACTTATCGCCTGGAAACGAATACGTGGTTTTCGATCACCATGGCATTGGACCTCCTGTGTGTTTCGGATCAAAGGCGAACACCATCCGGAAACTCATCTTCTTTGTCAGCTCAGCGTTGAGGGGAGGGGTATGGGCCTCTAGCCGTAAGCTAGCATTATGGGGTACCTTGTAGGACCCACAGAAATTATGCTTTAAAACGTGATAGAGACTTTCGGCTTGGGCCTGACAATGTCGAAGTCAGCATCATCACTAGCTTATAAGAAAAGCTGGATGTCTTCCAACTCGAAAGACGGTCAACTTAGAGCTGTCGACTGCGGAATAGTCTCAGGAGGGTTGCCTACCCACACATGGTCAAAATCCGTTGTTAGGCTCTTCCGCCGAGTTCTTGCTGGCTCCAGGTGTATGCTCTGGCCCATAATGTTGGCCAATGTGTCATCATTACCCTTCTCTATCCTCCTCATTGAGTCGTCGAACGAGACCTTCGAAAGGCTGAATTTGATATGCTTATATTTGCGGCGGAAGGTGCGAGCGTCGCTCTACTTGGGCTGTTGTAAGAAGTTAACGGGAGACAGACTTCATTCAAAAGCTGCTGACGCTGACGTTCCCATCATCCAGTGTCTGCAACAATATATTACCACGATATGGTAATATGGATTTGCATATTATATCTAAATTATATGCGAGATATGAAAGTTGCAAGGAATGTTACTACATCAACAGCCATCGTTGTCAAAGTAACTATCGTGTTAACGTAGCAACCATTGTGCACGGAGCACTTGCGAGCTTATGCTCATATTGTTGCAAACACTCCTGCCATCACCAAGCTCTAATTTCTCTTTCGAAATGTTCACGACTTCATTCAAGTCGGTAATTGTCTCGAAATAGGAGTTGAAAGACTTTCTCAGCCTCTCCTTGAGCCTTCGCTCAATGTCAGGATCCTTCCATCCAGTTCCTCCAAGATCATCCAAGAGTGCTGCAAGGGCAGCATCTGGGACAATACCAGCCAGAAACTCTTCGCAGTATTTAGGAATCTGTCGTACTCCGTGTCGAGTACCCGTCAAAGGTTGGAAAGCTCTTTTTGGTACCTCCACCATTTCTAAATCGTCTCTACGCCCTTCGCGGAGTGCTTGAGAGCAGATATTACCAGAGGAATGGCGCCTAGCACGAATCCCGCAGCTTCAACACTAGGCAACTCGAGTGCTCGGCGACAGACATCTCGATAGAGTGGTGGCTTGATGGGCTTCGGTCGAGTGCGGCTGAGACGTGCATACGGAGAACGCGGCATAAAGTGACGGGATTACAATGTCTGAGAGCGGAAGGACTGAAGTCCATTGTAAATTTGTAACAGCAAGCTCAAGCGCTAAAAGACCCTGTATTTCTAAGCTTTCGCCATAGTGAGCGTAACCCCTAAAATTTGATGTTTCAGTGGACTTTAGTGGCCTTTTAGCTCTCAGACACTGTAATCCCGCCACTTTATGCCGTGTTTTTCGTACAGCTAGCTCCAAGCGCCTCTTGTACTGTACGGCTGTCGTTAAAGCCTAGAAGACTTCTCCATATCCATCGTGAATGACCTCATGGTCTCTGCCTTAATTTTGCTTCTGTCAATATGTAGCAACGTTTCAATTGGCTCTTTTGGCTTCTTTAATTGCCTCGAATTTTGCTGGCAGCCTAGCGGCCTTCGAGGAACTCATCCGGACTCTAACGAAACCTAGATGTCCCGTGCAAGATCAAATACCCTTGAGCGCTCTTGAAGATTAGCTAGGGAGGCTCAAGGTATAGGCTGGGTATGTTTCACTCGGCTGTTCAGACTTTTTATTAGCAACATTGCTACGCACAAAACTAGCAGAGCGCACTTGGACTTTTCGTCTGAGGGATGCCTTCCCGCTACGTGAGTGAATCACTGGACTTCTTCGAGATATGGAAGATTTGATCAAAGAAGGTTAACAGCCCATTTCCCTTAGTTCCCTATCTATCCCAAGGAGTCTTGTTGCCTCCTTGTTCTGATCATTTAAGCTTATGCTTTCTAGTAATTCCAGTGGCTACTGGGAAGAGAACGCCTCTAGACGAAGTCGCCTCTGACATTGATCCCTCGGATGAGGAATAGACAAATGGATATGGTGATGTCTCAGATCAAGGCACTCAGCATCATACAACAGAGTTGCAGCAAATTTTTTCCGATCTGGTGGACATCATTAACAGTCTCTACAGGCTCGGGATGAGGATTCGTAACGTAGCTCCCCACGACCGCCTTGTAAAAGCTTCTTCTGTCGACATGAGTTTATGAGATATGGGATATAGAGCACGTAAAGAACAAAAGTCTAAATGCCAAAGTAAGCCTTGACAGTCTGACCTTAAAGTGGCTATTGAACTACTGAACACTTCACAGGAGTATCTGGCTGGGCGTCTGGGGAAAGCAATCTCCAAGCGGCGTCAATATATGAAATATATGGGAAAATATCACAGAAAGCTCGCCCAAGGTATTTAGGCTCCTAAGCATGTTTTCACTCGCATAACACAGCAGAACATCAAAGTAGTCGAAAAGCTGGCTTTGGATCAAACGCTTTCAGACCATCCCAAGGTTCCACTGCCTTCTTTGGAAAAGAGCCCGAGCAAAGTATCATTGCCACAACCGTTTCTTACTCAGACTACTCCCTCGAAGTTTCCTGGCGGAAATGTTGAATTCGACGTAGAATCCAATGGTGACTAAACCTAGACATCTTACGCTGCTAGCGTTGATAGAGGTAGAAAGCTTTCAATCCCTCCACTCCCGAGGGAATCCAAGGATAGAACATCTTTCGAATGCCCGTATTGCTTCACAATCGCCAGCATCAAAAGCTATAATTCCTGGAAGAAGCACATCTTCAGGGATCTCCAACCATATACTTGCACCTTCGAAGCTTGCATGAAAGCTGACAAGATGTTCGAGGCCCGACATAAATAGTTTGATCATGAGCTCATGGTACATCGGAAAGAATGTTTCTGCAGTGCCGACTGCCCGCTGTCTTTCAACTTTCAGAGAGAATTCGAAGGTCATATGAGAAGCGCATATGCAAACGTGTTCTCAGAACACCAACTTGCCGCTCTAGCTGAAATGTGCCAACTTCCTGTTGATGAGGATGCAGCGACATGATACTCTTTATGCTATGAGACTGTGAGGTCCATGAAGCAACTCTGTCGACACTTGGCACGCCACCTCGAAGTCTTAGCTTTATTTGCTTTGTCTAAAAAGAACAGTGAAGGTGATGAAGAAGTATCTGGGTCTGATCGGGCACAGATTTTAGAGAATCCATCTCAAGGTCTATGATAGTAACCTAGATTTCAGAAATAACTATGAGTCTGGTGATTCAGTGGATCATGACGATCGAAGTTCCGAACCTCTGTTGAAGTTGATGAAGGATCTCCCCGACGAAGAGCCTAGCATACTGCCAGAAGGGTTTCTGTTCACCTTTGAAGAACGATTGCGATCCACGATTACGTCGTTAGATGATGATTATGCTCCGAATTCGGGGGGTATGGAAATGGTAGATATTTTCAAAGGTGTTCTGGAAGCCATGTACCTCGAAGCCGAGTCTAGGGACTGATTTACAGCAAGGCAAGGTAGAGAGAAGACTCTACATCTCAATTACAAAGCAAGGGCGACTGGAGATTTTTGGCTCATTATCTGGTATCTGCTTTTAAATCATGCAAAACTGGACCTCTTCAACACCGAAGCGACCGAAAGCAAAGTCCTGCCCTCCCTACCCTCGTCCTCAAAATGAAACCGGATTCTGTATGCGGAAACCAGTGGAAAAGGAGTTCGAGAACGGCTGGGCCTATACCCAAAGATCCGGGCGCAAATAGACTACTTCTATTCCGAAGCGTTCTAGAGGAGAAGCACAATATATGCGATTGGCAATTGACCATCAAGCCGTTGTTAACACCTGGCGAACCGGAAGAAAGATTTCCTGTTATGAGAAATCCTACATTGACCTATCCGTTTGGCAGTGGCAGGACACTCTCGAATAAAGGAGATCACGAGAGACAGATAGGAGAATCACCACAGAGCAAGAACCGGAACTGAAGCAAGTCTTCACGATGATGAAAAAGCTCGGACTTCGAAAGGGGTTGTTCGAATGTTTAGTTTGCTGTTGTTTTGTCAAAACGTCTCAACTTGATCAAGTCATTTTAAAAATATCAGACTTTTAAACTTCTATTCTTATGCAATCAGACTATGCACGTCCTTTTGTGCCATGTGATAAAGTACAAATGAAGAAATTTCCCAATCTTAATACAAGCAAATGCAGCTCATGCTCCTGGGTCCTTCTCCGGGGCTATCCTAACTATTCCTATGACTGCAATTGGCTAGGCTGGCTAGCTTGCAGCACCCTCTGCATCTCCTCAATGTCCGTGATCGTCTCGTTGAAAACCGCCACCAATGCACTCGCAACTTGGTTGCGGTTGTACTCCCCTCTCAGTCTCCAAAGCGTCTCCATCAATTCCCGATTAATCTGCTCCAGTTGCTCGATCGAACACCCGCTTGATCCTTCGACAAGTCTCTTGAGCAAGTCGTCCACAAAGTAATCATCCATGATTAGATCCTTCTGAGACGAAGCTTGCGATGATGTTGGCTCAATAGGCGAATCGTTAAGCAGATTAGCGAGTCCTGCTGGACGAGATTTTGGGGCTGGCATACGTGGAGGAGCATTGAATGAGGGAACGGCAGGGTTCTGAGAAGGTTGACTACCAGAGCTGGGCGTTTGAGAAGGATATGATTGACGCAAATTACCACGGGCTAACCCGTGCGCTTGGGAATGTGCCCATTCCTCACTGCTCGTATCCGTCTGAGTGTTCTTCTGGGTGTCCGGCAGTTCGGAGTCCTGGCCAGGCCTGTCTATAGGGCTCGATGAGTTTTGATGGGTGATGCCATTCGTGGCCTGAGTGCTCCAACCATCTGATGTCTTCTTCCCCGAAGTGGTCGTGGAAGCATCATTGATCAAGTCTCTTGGTGACGCATCATGAGGAATTTCTTGGAAAGCGGATCTTTGTGACACCTGGGTGTTCGGCCTAGTGCCTAAGTTTGACAGATTGGACGGCCCACTCATGCTTGGCTGTTGTGGAGGTTGCATGCCCTGTGACCCAGACTCGTCGGTTCCACCCATTTGGACGTCGTCGCCACTGCGAGAAGGCACCGAGTTCCCATTATGGCCGTGACCGTGTTCGGTATCCGCCGAATAGCCATTTGATAGTCCACTAGAAGCGCGGAAAGGAGTGGCCAACGAAATTGGCAGCCTCCCAGGGATTGGTTCGCCAAGTGTTAGAGGTCCTGAAGATGGTTTCCCCGAGTTCAGCCCACTTTCAGCCAGATCCGACCTCACAATCGAGTCAAACACTCCTTCATCCGCAACACGCTTTTTGTGCTTCTCCTCCCGCTCCTTGGCCCTTTGCAGCTGCCTCTGATACACATTTTCACAATCAGCATAGACTGGATTGGCCTCAATGGCAGCAAGGTCGACTTCCACGTTAGCGAGGAGTTCGTTCGCTTTTAGCGTTCTCTCCTTGTCACCAATGTGCTTAGAATCCTTAGCGAGTGATCGAATATCAGCAACGAAATCTTGTGGACGAGCATAGAATCCGTTTGACAGACGTTCCTCAATTGTCGTAGTCTCCAGATTATAGAAGAATTTACCGCTAGCAGTCTCGCGAAGCCCCTTGACACCATCCTTGTCGGTATCCAGTTCAAATGGTCGGAACTGAGGTATATCTGGACGGACAAAGTTGGGGTCAAGCTCATCATAAAGATACTGTATCTGGCTTTGTGGGATGACTGGTGTTCGAAATTTCTTGTACTTCCGTTGAATTTGATCCATAATTGGCTGGATTGCGACCTTCAGCATGTTCAATAGTTGGTGATCTCTCTTCTTGAGCGCCTTGATTTCTTCCTTGGTTGGAGGCTTAACGGGTGGCGGAGGTGCAATCTCAAGCACCTCGAGTTTCCTCTTCTTGCGGTTCATCGGCTCTGGGAAGTCCTTTGGAGCCTTCTTCACATATTCTACGATGGTGGAAAAGAACTCTACACGATGTCGCTAGAGAATGTCAGTGAAATTCAAGGGAGGACAATATTGTCAGACGTACTTTCAATGGACGCTCAATTGTGAAGCGATTATTCTTCGAGAAACCAAACAGGTCTCGAAGCATATCCGGATTAACCTTTTCAGTAGGCGTGTCCGTAATGCCAAGCACCAATACAGGGTCTGTAGGAGGGATGGCACGCAGTAGACCGAGGAAGGTAGTGATCACAGCTTCGCTGAGAGTGTGATACCATGTGTCAACACCAGGCAGGTAGATGACACTTGGTTTGTGGCGTTTCACTTCCGCAAACAATTGCACGATGGCAGCTTCCGGTGCCTACTTAGATTAGCAAAGCAGGAGGAAAGGGGAAAGAATAGCCCACTCTTGCCGAGTCACTGAAGATCGTAGGTAGATCAAAGCTTTGAACATGCAGACCTTCGAAATAGTTCAAAATCGCTCCACCAAGATACGCTTGGCCCATACCAGGCTCCCCACCAATGAGCAATCTGGGGCGAAACACTCGAGACTTCTCAAATTCTTGCTGAAGAGTCTCGCGTCCAAATCCTTGATCGTCATCATCATACTGTTCATACATTGCCTCCTGAAGAGCCGTCGTCTTCTTCTTAATCGGAATCAAGCCATCCAGTATGGTCTCGATCTTCTTAAGCTGATCTTGCAGAAGAGGCTCAACAACTTTGGGAAGAGGGGCAGCGCCGGATGACGTTGATCGTTCAGATGAGGGGATCATTTTCTTGACAGAGAGCATGAAATCCTTGGCCGTAATTTTGATCTTGTCGGCATCCACCTTGAGCTTGTCATTCGACGAGTATATTTGCGGATAAGTTCTTTGAATAGCATTCAAGGCTGCTTCTGTGCAAAGAGCACGAAGATCGGCACCTCCGTAACCTTTTGTGATGTGAGCGAGTGAAGTCTTGAAGGAATCATCGATGCCCCAATCTTTCGTGTGAATATTTAGAATAGACTTGCGTCCCTCGAGATCTGGGAGTGGGAAGTAAAATTCTCTGTCAAAGCGGCCGGGTCGTCTTAAAGCGGGGTCGATGTTATCAGGTCTGTTTGTGGCACCAATCACAATGACTTGCCCTCTGCCATCCATGCCGTCCATCAAGGCAAGCAAAGTCGATACAATAGAAGCATGAATTTGCTCTTGTTTGCTGGACCGAACAGGCGCAAGACCATCAATTTCATCGAAGAAAATGATACTTGGCTGAGTCTTTCTTGCTTCCTCGAAAAGCAATCGTAATTGTCTCTCAGCTTCACCAACCCACTTGCTCAGTGCATCTGCACCCTTGCGCATATAGAACGTGATCTTCCGTCCACCAGACCCGACACTAGCAGCAAGAGCTCTCGCAAGAAGTGTTTTACCCGTACCTGGAGGCCCATGAAATAGGACACCACGTGGAGGAGTGACGTGAAATTTAAGGAAGAGCTCAGGGTATAGAAGCGGCATTTGAACCATCTCTTTGAGTTGATCGATATGACCCTCCAGGCCACCGATCTTGCTGAAATCGACATTTTGATCAACACCAAGGGGGTCGGCATCAGCCAAGGCTTTTTGGCTCTTGATCTTTCCGAGATTTGCTGGTGTTCCGGAAAGGCCAGCAATAGCCTCTGTATTGTTCGTTTGTCCGAGACCAGGTAAGAGTCCTGGAGGGAAAGCAGATGTAGGGGTCATGCCCACATTTCCACCAACACCCGCGGGACGTTGCATTGTCTCGTCGTCGCTGCTATCAGAATCAACACCACCAGTGGCTCCAGTCCCCCAGGGTCCACCAATGACTGGCGCGGGACCTCCACCACCTCCAAAAGGCCCATATGTTGTATATAGATTTCGCTCCCAAGGTTGACTCGCTCCGTTACGACGACCTCCCCCTGCTCTACGTGTAGGAGTTGGCGCTGCATCTTCTCCATCCTCGTCTTGAGCATATATTTCTGCCATTGGCATGATGGCATAGTCGACTTTTTTACGCTCCCGGCCTCTCCGTTGTTCATAAATAATTTCTGACGGCTCTCGGCGTTTTCTTCGAGTACCAGTTGTGAGGTCCTGCAATTCTTCTGCCATCTCGTCTTTATCGAGGGCCTCATCGTCTGATTCGGGGCTACCGCGCCTTCGAGAACTGCTTTTTGATTTTGCTTGTGCTGCACGTCGTCCTCTGCGCACAGGGCTCGATTCGTACTCATCATCTTTATTCCCTTTCTTCGATTCCGCGTCGGATGCAGATATTTCCTCCTCAGAGGCTTCATCGGGAGGTTCAAAGTCACTGCTTGCCTCTGCACCACTCTTCCGCTGTTTTGACTTTGATCCTCGAGTCAAACGTCTAGATCCACCAGTTGTTTCTGCCACTGCAGTTGCGGTATCCTCTTCTTCAGGAACAGGAAGACCTGCTCTCGAACCTCGTGTACGTCCGGTTCGCGCCACAGGCATATCGTCGTCCTCATCATCATCGTCTCTAGTTACTGGTTGCACGCCACCTTCATCATGACCTGCAAGCTCATTAACCATATTATCGTCGTCGTCTTCGACCGCAGGGGGGTCTGATTTATCCATTGGTTCGTCTTGGTCGTCTGTGCCAGCAATTTCGGTTGCCATCGTAGTGTCTTCGCCGGGATGTTCGTCAGAGCTGCCCTCTTGAGTTTCCTCTTTGATTGTGGAGGCGGGCTGCTTCACCCCCTTCGATCCTCGTGTTGCTCTTGTTCGACCAATTGGTTCTGGGCTGTGGCCGGGGCGAATAATATGGTGTCCCGAGTTTGACAAAGCAACAGGTTCGTCACCTTCTTCAGTATGCGCTCGTGTACTTCTTCGGCCAGGGAGACCAGCAGATGTTGGTTCTGTGCTTCCTCGATGTCGCGCACTGCCAGCTCTAGTTGCCCGAGTTGTTGCGGGGGTTGAGACCTTCAATTTCACGATTTTCGTTTTCCTGGGCTTCGGACGTGTGTTCTCGTCAGACTCGTCATCAACGTCTTCTGGGGTGGCTCTCGATGCTCTGCCCTGGCGTCGCCTTTTAGGGGCCGGCTCGGGATCGCTTTCTTCGATATCGCCAACAACTTCTGGAAGATCACTTTCGTCGCTCTCTTCCCCGTAGTTCACCGCCTTTTTTGCGGCCTTCCGAATTGCTCTTCCCGTCTTTTCGTTCATCTCGACCTCCTCGCTATCCGAAGCTGGGTCGTCGGAAAAAGATTCTTCTAACAAACTGTCCTCCACATCATCATCCACGTCTGAGCCCCTGTATCTGAGTCTTTTGACTTTGCGTCCGCCTGAACTTCTCTTAGATGATTTTCGAGACTTCTTGACAGTAGGTCTGCTTTCTGTAGGGTCGAAGTCGGTGTCGTTCGAGTCGGACTTGTTAGGGTCAAAATTATCAAGCTTGCGCTTCGCTGGCATGGCGATACGGTGGGAGAATTGCGGGGTGTCAGTGTTCAACAGCAGATGCAGTCGTCAAGTCGCGGCTTCGAGATTGCTGGATGGTCGAGGTGCGGCGTTTGGTCAACCATGAATCATTTCGGGGTGATTGTTATTGCGATTCGACGAGATTCACTCGACCGTGTAGAAACGCCCACGAGCAGGTCGGGAAAGCTCGAAATCGAATGAGTAAGAAATTTCAATGCTATACTGAATGCGCAGATCGATGGATGAAATGCAGATGGCGATGGACAGCAAAAGGTTGGAGTTGAAGCAAGTCAGCTTTCGATTTGAGGGCGGTCGCGTAATGACAATACGGAGTACCAAAACTGAGGCAGCGAAATCCAAGCGCGCCGCTAAAAAACGCCACCAAGCAAACCCACCCGATCTTCAAGAAAGCGCACTCGAGAACGTGGAATGGGATCAGGAACAGCATTTCGAGTCTTTGAAATAACTTCATCGAGACTCCTCGAAGACAGGAATAAATCGCTCAAACGACCAGGAAATCTCCGCAATTCGACCTGTGAGCTTCACAGAAGATCGCACCGGGCCGATTGAGGCCGATTGAGAAGATGAAAAATGGTTTCTGACCGTGACATTTTATGTGTCTTTTTTATCAAAGAGATGAGGCTTAAAATAAGGTTGTGCTATTTAAGGACCCTGTTCCTGATTCACAGTCTGGGGAAGAGCAACCATTTCCACGTGACCATAGCCTAACTTCAGGCCTACCTAGCAAAAGGTCCTTCAAGGGTCAAATCGTTGACACATCGGAATTATCCCCGTCTTTGGTGATCTGATTGATTATTTAGGAGGATTCTGGAGATGCTCCTTCCCACTCCATTCTAAATCCCCATGACGATTGAAATATGACAAATTTGCGCTCAGAATACAGAAAGTGAGGTTGACAGCGTTTCGAGAGTGCACCATCTGATGAGGGACAATACAGTATCAGGTTGATGTTTGTTATCATAAGTTCCATGAGTTTCATTTCTAAAGATAGTCATCACGTGACCTAGGTAGAAACCCACCACTTACCTAGTTAGGTTCAGCCAGGCTTGTGCGGATCTTTCCAATATCATTCGCACGGAAGGCCAGCGGAACGACTCCTCCTTTGTGAGTCGTCCACTCCACATGATACCGACTCCGAGAGCATGACCAGGGAGGACCGTGACGAGAGTCCACTCCGCCAAACCGACTTCCACCTGCACGGTGTCAATACTGTAGAGTCTCATGCAGAGGCGGGGAATCGTTGCTTCGATGACAAACTGACAGTATCATTCGTTTGCGAAGCTTTGAAATTTCCACTCGCAACTCCCCGGCGCCAATTCCCGGCCGCAGTTCGAGCCAAGAATGTACTACATTAGCTCTTTAGCAGTCTAACTTTTCCCATCAAACTTTGATCCTTTGATAACTCCAAAAAGTATAAATATCCTCTCCCGCAATTTAATCCTTCTGCAGTATCTTTATCCTTGCTATTCTCTTCACTTTGCGTTCAAGATGTGGAGCCTCAACATTCCTATTCTTCTTCTTAGTTCTGCCATCTCTACCGTTTCAGCTGCTGCTTCAGTGACAACAACGTTTAGCAACGCTGTTTATTATTAATTTGATACTGATGGAAATGCAATTGACCTCGCGTCAGCGAAGATCGACTTTCTGAGCGGAGCCTACATATGGTATGGGCTTTCATTTGGCTGCGGAGAAGCATTCTGCGGCATCACCTCCTACTCATCTTCAGACCTGCGGCTTCTGTAGCGGCACTCTCCTCATTGCCTATCACTCCAAATATATGACCGGCCCTTGGTTGCGCCAAATTATTAGCGGAGATACACGCCGAGGGCAATTCACTGGAGTCCTGAGTCTTCCCTCACCCTCCGGAGGTGCAACATCTTACCTCCACATCGCCGATCTCGTCTGCACCGCACCACTATCAAGAACTCGCACAGCAGCGCATGGGCACCGATTTCAAGTCCTCTCCTCCAACTTTAATAGCACTGTTAACGATCTCAATTGCTCTCCCACACAATCCTTCACCGTCTCTCACATCCCAGGCACAAACGTCTCCTCCTCTAGCCTCGCAACAATCGCCACCGACTCCTCAGGGGGGGCCGCCACTTACACACCCATCTGCAACCTTCCCACCTACCAACTATACCAAACCTTCACCATCTCAAAATCCGGTACCTTGTCTGGAGTTGGCGTTAATATAGTCAGTGACAACTTAACTGGAAACTTCACAATCACAATCTTCCGCCACCAAATTAACGGCAATTTCTTCACGCCACATTATGTGTGGGAGACGTTGACCACGATCAACACTGTGCCTTCGACCATCTCTCAAGCCTTCGAGGCTGTCTGCGTGTCGGTTGGGAAGGCGGTAGCTGCTGGTGATAAGCTGGGTATTGCATTGGTGAGCGCAAGTACTCCGCCGATGTGTACGCTGGTGCAGACGAGTGCGAATGTCTTATTTGATGTGGGTACTACAGTAGTACGAGGACGTTGTTCGCGAATGGTGCTGGGCAAGTGAGTTTCAGGAGGCCTAATGTGACGAGGCCGCCTGTTGTGGTGTTGCCAGGGAAGGAGATAAAGTAGTATTCTATTGTCATATAACCTTGTTCTGGCAGCCAGACAGCGCTATAGTAGTGATATAATTATTCATAGACGCGTGAGCAGATAGATCATATAAATCTTGGTAATAACCCTTATCGAAGCATCAAATATAAATATATGTCTATGATATCTATGGTTACTTCTGCACCCAAATACCACTCTCAACGCACCTGTCCACAAAATCCTGAAATCTTATCGGTTCTCGTCCTGCCACATCTAAAACAACACTATTCAACCTTTCTTCGGCTCCGTTCTTGATCGCTGTATCGAGCTGTGCGAGGAGTCTCGCATACTCTTCTGGGAGAAAACTTGTCATCCCGGCTGCTAATTCATCTTCGGTAGTCTTGACGTGGATAATCTTCCTCTCAAGTCTCCTTGTTAAGATCGCAGCTACCTTCGCTTGGCATTAGCACATGCGTTATAGGAGGAGATTGAAGGCGAGAGAAGCTTACTTCGTCATAAGAGAGCAATTCTGGTCCAAAGATCAGGTGATCCGTATTATGCGGCACCTCATCTGTAAGTGCTCTGAACGCCACAGCAGCAATATCGTCTGAAGCTACGAAGGGGACCTTGCCATCACTAGTCGCAGTGACGATCTTATCCTCGTCACGGATTGTAGGCATATGCTGCATTTCGGAAAAATCCTCTACCGGCCCCTTTTGTCAGTCCGAGATTCTGATGGGTGGCAATGGGAACGGCTTTGAAGGAGGAATGGGCAACGCACCCATAAACCAAGTGGGCCTCAACACTGCCCACTCAATCCCAATCGAAGAGATGTATTTCGATACTTGGCTCAACATTGGTCCATCACCTACTTCTAACAAGCTTGCGCTCAACAGTACGAATCTCGTTACCCCTTTCTCAACAGCCAAATCGATGAAAGCTTTCATTGGGGGAAAGCAGTCCATTATTGGAGGTGCGACCAGGAAGATTGCTTTGATTTGAGAGGGGGACAGTAGGGCTGGGTAGGTGGTGGAGTCTAGCCAATCGAATTTTACTCCAGTGGTGTTGGGGAGGGGTGGTGATTTCCCACTGCGTGAGGCGATGAGGACATGATTGCCGTTTGAGGAGAGTAGAGGTGCGATGCGGCTGGATATCTTGCCGGTGCCTCCTGTTAAAAGGATGGTACCTACAGAAGACATCGTCGAACGAGATTTGAAGTCTGAGCTGCTCCAAGGTAATTGTGGAGCCGATTGTCTCCTCTTTCAATTTGTTAAGCCAAAATGCTCATCAGCAAGGTTCCCAAATCCTAAAGGTCAAGGAAGTTCCAAGCCTTCATGAATGAAATAATCCTCGATGAGCTGATGGTCTTCATAT
>Ga0302325_10016118_pt1 | contig 15859 bp, 15 predicted proteins | sample Palsa_T0_2_FD_201948 | JGI IMG/M metagenome (GOLD analysis project Ga0302325, IMG submission 201948) | Peat permafrost microbial communities from Stordalen Mire near Abisko, Sweden - Palsa_T0_2 | ecosystem: Environmental > Terrestrial > Soil > Palsa > Peat permafrost | place: Sweden: Abisko...
GTTCCGGATGGCGAACGATGGTGGTCGCATGTTAAGTTTCTTGCCGATGACAAGCTCGAAGGCAGAAACACGGGGAGCGTGGGGCATCGCGTTGCGGCTCAGTATGTGGCGGAACAGTTTGAGCGTCTGAAGTTGCAACCGGCTGGGACCGATGGCTACATACAGCCGGTGAAGTTCGATACGCGCGAGGTGGATGAGAGCGGGTCCTCACTGGCGCTGATACGTGGAGCGAAGGTTGAACCGCTGGTTCTGGGTGAAGACGCGACGATCAGTATGCGGGTGAATCCGCTTCCGGCCTTAGAGGCGCCTCTGGTGTTTATCGGGCATGCGCTGACGGTGCCGGAAGCTGCATACGACGATTTCGCGGGCATGGATGTGCGCGGCAAGATTGTTGTGTATATCGGAGGCGGTCCGCCTTCGCTGCCGGCGGCGCTGAGTTCGCATTACCAATCGGCCGGAGAGCGTTCGGCGAATTTGAAGAAGCATGGTGTGCTGGGGACCGTGTCGATCGCTAATCCACGGGCGATGGATATTCCGTGGGCGCGATCCTCGCTTGCGCGGTTTCAGGTTTCGATGACGCTTGCGGACGATCCGGAAGATGCCGGGGCGGGATTGGGAGTTACGGTCAATCCGGCACATGCGGATAAGTTATTCGCGGGCACCGGGCACACGTTCGCGGAGATTCTGGCCGACGCGGATGCAGGCAAGCCAATTCCGCATTTCCCGATACCCGCGTCGCTACGTGCCAAGGTTGCCGTGAAGCGCGGAAAGGTTGAGTCGCAGAACGTGGCCGCTATTTATCCCGGCAGCGATCCGAAGCTGAAGGATGAGTACGTCATCATGTCCGCACATATCGATCATGTGGGTGTGGGTGAGCCGATCAATGGCGACAAGATTTACAACGGAGCGATGGACAACGCGGCGGGCGTGGCGGCGATGCTGGATATCGCGGCGCTGCTGCGGGAACGTGACGCGAAGACGAAGAGGTCGATCCTGTTCGTGGCGGTGACGGGCGAGGAAAAGGGCCTGCTGGGGTCGAAGTACTTTGCGGCTCACCCAACCGTTGACAAGAAGCACATTGTGGCGGACATCAACACCGATATGTTTCTGCCGCTTTATCCGCTGAAGCGGTTGACCGTGTATGGATTGGATGAATCGGATTTGACCGAGGATGTAAAGGCTGTGGCGAAGAAGAGGGGTATCGATGTGCAGCCGGATCCGGAGCCGATTCGCAATTCGTTTATACGCAGCGATCAGTACAGCTTCATCAAAGAGGGCGTGCCGGCGCTGGCTCTGAAAGACGGGTATTTGAAAGGGTCGCCGGAAGAGAAGACGTTCAAGAATTGGTTGACCGAACGCTATCACGCGCCTTCGGACGATTTGAATCAGCCAGTGGATAAACAGGCGGCGGGCTTGTTCGATGTCGTGGTTTCGGAGTTGCTGGAGCGCGTAGCGGACCGCGACACGAAACCGAAGTGGTATGACAAGTCGTTCTTCCGGCGGTACGCTGCGAATGAGTAAGTTATTCGCGGGAACGTCGGGATTTGCCTATCCTTCCTGGAAGCCGGACTTCTATCCGGCTAAGCTGGCGGCGAAGGGATTTCTGAATTACTACAGCAGCCGGTTGAATTGCGTCGAGATCAATTACACGTTTCGGATGTTGCCGAAGCTAACCACTCTGACTAACTGGGTGGAAGCTACGCCGGAGACATTTGTGTTCTGTCCGAAGGCGCATATGCGGTTGACCCACATTCTGAAGTTGCGGGATGCCGGCGCCTTTACCGATTTATTTCTGAAATCGATCGATCCGCTGCGGGTGAAGGGGCGGTTGGGTCCGATTCTCTTCCAACTGGCGCCGACATTCAAATGCGATGTAGCGCTGCTCGCGGAGTATCTCAATTTACTTCCGGATTGTTACAAGTTTGCGTTTGAATTTCGGCATGCTTCCTGGTTGAATGAACAGACTTACTCGGTGCTTCGGGAACGGAATGTCGCGTTATGCTTGGCGGAATCGGATCGATTCGAGGTGCCGGAAGTCATTACGGCGGAATTTGTCTATTTCCGCCTGCGGAAGGAAAGCTATTCGCCGGAGGAGCGCGCGGGTATTGCAGAGAATGCGCGGAAGTTACTCGACGGCGGGCGGGACCTGTATCTATTCTTCAAGCACGAGGAAACGCCGGCGGGGGCGTTCTATGCCGAGGAGTTGCTACGCGGAATTTGAATTGGCTACCCAGCGGATAATTGGCTATTATTAGGCTACTCAGGTGACGCTAAACCTTCGGATACTTGCGAAGATAGAAATTCCGGTGGCAACCGGATGGCTCCTGGGTTCCTGCATGGAGGCGCGTGGGAAACAAGACCTCTGGATTCGGCAGAAGCCTGAAGTGAGAGAAGCGCTGCGGGAACGAGCGGTCATCCAAAGCGTGGAATCTTCCAATCGAATCGAAGGGGTCACGGTGGCCGCGGACCGCCTACGGCCGCTCGTGCTCGGAAGGGCAAGGCCTCGCGACCGTCCTGAGGAGGAACTTGCCGGTTACCGCAAGGCACTCGAATGGGTCTTTGCCCGGAAGAGCGGAGTTGCGATGACACCCCAGGTGATCCTGCGCCTGCATGCGATGGCACAAGGTGGATCGACAGGCGACGCGGGCGAGTGGAAAAAGCGCGACAACGAGATCGTTGAAATTCTTCTTAACGGAGATCGCCATATCCGATTCGTTCCCGTTGCGGCGCGAAAGACCGCCTAGCCACTTCGTTACTACTGCACTCACAAGGATTTGAAGTGGCGCGATATGTCAGCTTGGAACGGCTGATCGAGGAATCCAAGGAGGAATACTATCGCGTCCTGAAGCTTTGCTCCCAAGGGTGGCACGAAGGAAAGAACGAGATCATCCCTTGGTGGAACTATTTTCTGGCCCTCCTGCGGAATGCCTATAAGGAGTTCGAAAGTCAAGTCGAACTCATGGCTCCCCGCGCCGCAAAGAGCGATTTGGTTCGTCAGAAAGTGTTAGCCCGGTTCGAGCCGTTCACACTAAGCGACATCGCCGCTCAAATTCCCTCTGCCAGCCAGCAGCTGATCAAGAAAGTGTTGGCCGAAATGAAGGCGCAGGGCGAAGTGCGGTTAGCAGGCCGGGGCCGTGGCGCTCGCTGGAGGATTTCATAATCGGCTAGCCACACTTGCTACTTGCGGCTCTTCGTAAGGAAGTAAACCGGCAGACCACAGAGGACGATCAGCAACCCAGGCCACGTAGTGGATGCGCGGTATTCGAATAGCGCAACTAAGACTGCTGCAGCGCCTGCGATGTAGAGAGCCGGGACAACCGGATATCCAAACGCGCGGTACGGACGCTCCGCATTCGGCCTCTTGGCCCGCAGACGGAAGACACCGGCGATGGTCATGATGTAGAAGATCAGGGCGGCGGAAATTACATAGTCGAGTAAGTTGCTGTATAGGTTGCCGTATTGGTTCGTTTCCGTGTTGAAAGTGCGCGGGAGAACCAACGCGCAAGACCAGATGCATTGGATCACGAGAGACCACGCCGGAACCTTGGCTTTGTTGAGCGTCGCAGCCTGTTTGAAGAAGAGGCCGTCGGCGGCCATCGCGTAGTAGACGCGCGGACCGGCCAATACCAGGCTGTTCACGCAGCCGAAGGTCGAGATCATGATGGCGGCGGCCATGGCGGCGCTTCCCCAACTGGGGAACATGGCCTGCATCATCGCGGTCGCTACGCGGTCCGACGGAGCGTGCTGGATTGCGCTGAGCGGAAGCACCGTCAGATACGAAACGTTGGCCAGCATGTAGAGCAGAATGACGATCGTACAACCTAGTCCCAGGGCTTTGGGGAGAGTACGGCGCGCGTCCTTCACTTCGCTGCCGGCGAAGGTGATGTTGTGCCAGGAATCGGCGGAGAAAAGCGATCCGGATTGGGCGACGAGGATAGCGGCCATTAAACCTGCAGCCGTGGCGGCGGAAAGGCCGGCGGAGATGGGGTCGAAACCGCGCGGAGTCCAAAAGTTGCCGAAGTTTTCATGGACCGCGGCCGCGTTCCATCCAAACGTAAGGCCGAGGACGATCAGGCCGAAGAGCGCGGCCAGCTTGGCTGTGGTGAATAAATTCTGAACGATCTTGCCGTATTCGAGGCCGCGGCTATTGGTCCACGTGAGCGCGAGGATCACCAAGATCGCGGTGAGTTGCGCGGTGGAAAGAGAGATGGCGTAGCCGGAGGAGAGTTTGATCGGAGCGATGATGTAGCTGCTCTCAGATATCGTGGGCCAGAGTAAGCCGAAGAAGCGCGCGAAAGCGACCGACACCGCCGCGATAGTGCCGGTTTGGATGACGGTGAAAAGGGTCCAGCCATAGAGGAAACCGGAGATGGGCGAAAACGCTTCGCGCAGGAAGATGTACATGCCGCCGGCTTCCGGCATCATCGATGCGAGTTCACCGTAAGATAGCGACGCGGCGATCGTCAGGAAACCGGCGAAGGCCCACGCAACCAGTAGCCAGCCGGGGCTTCCGACGTTGCGCGCCATTTCCGCGGGCACAATGAAAATGCCGGAGCCGATCATGACTCCGATGACGATCATTACGGAATCGAAGAGTCCTAGACCGCGGACAAAGTGGGCGCTCTCTGTTTTTTCGGCTTGCATGTGTTCGAACTATTTTGCTCTATTTGCGAGGGCTTCGGTGACGACGCGGCGGGTTTCGTCGAGCTCGGCGCCGATTACCGCCATGCGAGGCGGGCGAACGCGCGCACTACCCATTCCCACTTCCTCCTGGACCTGCTTGATGAGCTGCACGAACTTGGGAACCGTGTCCATGCGCAGGAGCGGCAGGAACCAGCTATAGAGGGCGAATGCCTTTTCATGCTGGCCGGATTGGGCGAGTTCGAAGAGTTCGACCGATTCTTTTGGGAAGGCATTAACCAGACCCGCAACCCAGCCTACGGCGCCCATGTAAATGGATTCGACGATGGCGTCGTCTACGCCAACGAGGATGCGCAAGCGATCGCCGACAAGGGAGCGCAGGGCGGCGACACGGCGGATATCGGCGCTCGATTCCTTGATCGCGTGTAGATTCTCGAATTCGTTTAGCAGCTCTTGCACTTGTTCGGGAACGTAGTCGACTTTATAGGCCACCGGGTTGTTGTAGAGCATGCAGGAGAGCTTGGTGGCCTGGAAGACAGCGGCGAGGTGGGCTTTGTTCTCACGCCAATCGCCCAGATAGACATAGGGCGGCAGAACCATAAGCCCGCTGCAGCCCGCGGCTTCGGCGGCCTTCGCAAGGGCGACAGCCTCGAATGTACTGAGCGCGGAGATACCGGCGACCACGGGCGCGCGGCCGTCCAAAGCCTTTACGATCGTGGAGAGGACTTGCACTTTCTCGTCGAAGGCCAGCGTGGCGCCTTCGCCCAGAGAGCCGAGCGCTACAATGCCGGTGCAGCCGCTCTCGATGAGCCAGGTGGCGTGGCGCGCAACGAATGCGTGGTCAACAGTGAGGTCTTCGTTGAAACAGGTGGTGATGGCGGGCATAACGCCGGCCCATTGCATGGTCATTTTTGAGCGGGTTCCTTTGAGGTGATCAAACTGGCGACGCGCGCCGGAAAAACGGGCGGCCGGATGGATTCGGATTGCCAATTGAATAAAAAGTTTACCGCGGGTCCGCAGATGCGGCCCTGGCAGGGTCCCATTCCGCAGCGGAAGTGCAGTTTGGCTTCGCGCCAGGATGAGGCGGATTCGAGGCGGCTGAGCGGAACGTCTTCGCAGCGGCACAGGGTCGTGTCCGGTTGGCAGAGGTTCCGCAACTCGGGGCGAGGGGCGAAGGTTCGGTTGAGCGTGTCGGCAAATCGCTGGGCTCTGCGGTGAGCCGCTTGGAGACGGTCTGCATGACCGGCGGCGGTGTACCCGGCAATTTCACCTTCGATCACGGAAAGTTCGACGCCGCCAATGCCCGTACATTCTCCAGCTTGCAGAATACTTGGGCTGCTGCCGAGATGAATAGCCAGTTCGTTGTTGGGTACGAACCCGTAGGCTATTGCGAGGTAGTCGCAGGAAATCGTTTTGCCGCTACTGAGTTGGACCTGTTCCAGTTTGCCGCCCCCTTCCGCGCGAGTAACCCAGGTGTTCGGTTGATAGGCGGGCGTTTGCAGCGTCGCGGCTTGCAGGAGCTTCGCGGGCGTAAGGTGGCTTGCGAATGCAAGTAGAGCGGTCCAGGAGGCCTGTTCAGCGACAACGGGAACGATCGCCTTGTGTTTGCGCAGATAGTGAGCGACGGCCAAGAGAAGAGGTCCGCTGCCAGCCACTACAATGCGCTTGCCTTCCACCGGCAGGCCGGACTTCACGAGCGCCTGCAGACCACCCACGCCCATGACGTTCGGCAGCGTCCAGCCCGGGAACGGAAGAAAAAGTTCGCGCGCGCCGGTAGCAAGGATCAGCGTTTCGTACTCGAGTTCCGATGCACCGTACGCGTTTTCAATTTGCAACGTGCGGTCTTTCGCATTGCCGCTAATAACACGCCGACCCGTGAGCAGCACGGCTCCGCTTTCGCGGAACTTCTGAAACCACAGGGAACCTTTGCCGCCGCGCCAGATCTGTCCGCCCGCCGTTGGGTTGTCGTCGAGGACTGTGACACGCTTACCGCATTCGCGTGCGCGCACAGCGGCGGCCATTCCCGCGGGACCTGCACCCACGACCACGATCATGTGGTCACCACTTTCATGCCGTCTTCGCAGAGGATCTGGCAGCTTCTGGCGTGGGCCGCGCCATTGATGGTGACGCGGCACTCGAAACAGATGCCCATTCCGCAGAGAGGACCACGCGGCTGACCAGTGACAGAAGTACGGAATGCGGGCTCGCCTGCGATGAGCACCGCGGCGGCCACCGTAGTTCCCTGCTCTACTCGGACCGGCTTGCCGTTGATGTCGAGGCTAGGCATGGGCTAAGAGCGCTCGGGTAGATACGGTTCGCGCGGTATGGCGGATTCCCGCTTCAGAATTTGATCGGCCAGCAGGCGCGCGGTGGCCATCGAGGTTGCAATTCCCAAGCCTTCGTGGCCCGTCGCCAGATAAACGTTTTCGTAGTTAGGTGCGTGGCCGATGATCGGGAGTTTGTCCGGCGTGGCGGCGCGGAAGCCAGTCCAGGTCCGGATAGCCGAGAGGTTCGCAAGCCCGGGCATATATTCAAGCGCGCGCAGGAGCATGCGGTCCAGCATGTGGTTTTCGATAATCGGATCTTCAACTCCGTATTGGCGCGATGAGCCAATGAGAACCTGCCCCGTGAGGCGCGGCTGCGCGTTGAAAGCGACGGAGTCGGAATCGGTGGAATGTGCGCTCTTCAGATAGCCAAGTTCAATGAGCTGGTGGCGCAGGAATCCGGGGTGACGGTCGGTAATGAGAAGATGCCCTTTTCTCGGATTGATTTGCAAGCCCGGTACCAACTGGCAAGCGGATGCGCCTGTGGCCAGCACTGTATGGGCACAAGGTAGGAAAGTGCCGTCGTCCAGCGTGGGCCCTTCTTCGGATAACCTCGCGATGCGGCGACCTAGATAAACCTTCGCGCGAGCCTCTTCAATCAGGAACCGCGAAACGTAAGGAGGATACACAACGCCATCGTCGACCAGCAGGAGCCCACCTGCGAGACCGGGCCGCAGATTCGGTTCAGCCTCAGCCAGTGACTGTGCATCGAGCAGTTCGATCGGCGTATCGCGCTCTGTATAGAAGCGCTGCTTGCGATACACCTCGGCCATCTCCTCTTCATCGGCGGCCACCCAGATGGCGCCGCAGGGCAAATACTCGGCAGCGGGCGGCAAGCGTCCGGCAAGAGCTTTCCAGAGAAGTTGTGAGTAACGCGTGAGCGCGAACTGCGCTTCGGAATCGTCCATCACCGCAAGGTGGCCCATGCCCGCAGCCGTTGCTCCGCCGCCGATCACTTGCGGTTCTACCAACGCCACTGATAGCCCAGCGGCGGCGAATTCGGCGGCGCAGGCAGCTCCTACGATGCCGCCGCCCGCGATCACTACGTCCGTCAAGCCCGAATGCCCCATTGAAAAGGATCGTGCTCATCGAGGATCAGGTAAGCATCGGCATTGATGTGCGCGGAGCCTTTGATATGCGGAAAGAGTTGGCCGTCACGCAGCGTGAACGAGCCTTCAAAGACGCTTCCGATAATGCTCTCCTGCCGCCAGATTTCGCCCTCTTTGAGCTTGCCGTCAGCGTAGAGGCACGCAAGTTTGGCGCTGGTGCCGGTGCCGCAAGGAGAGCGGTCGTAGGCCTTGCCGGGGCATAGGACGAAGTTCTTTCCGTCGGCTTTGGTGGAACTTGAAAACACTTCGATGTGGTCGATCTCCGGATGTACGGCAGCAAGCGCCTGACGGATGCGCCAAGTGTAGTCCGTGAGCATTTCGATGTTGCGTAGTTCCAGTTCGCAGGGCGTGTCGTAAGTGAGGAAAAACCAGTTCCCGCCCCAGGCGATGTCGCCTCTGATCGTGCGGCCATCGACATCGACTGCGACGTCAGCCGCCGATCGGTAACTCGGCACGTTGCCGACCGTGACCTCGCCCGATTGGTGGAGCTCGATACTGACGTTGCCCACAGGCGTTTCAATGGTATGCGTACCCGGCTGAATGCGGCCGAGATGAGCAAGCGTTGCGCCGAGGCCGATTGTGCCGTGCCCGCACATGTTCAGGTAGCCGACATTGTTGAAAAAGATGATGCCGGCGGCGTTGGCGGGGTCCACCGGTTCGCAGAGAATCGCGCCAACCGTCGCGTCCGAACCGCGCGGCTCATTGACGATAGCGGAACGGTAGTGATCGTATCGCGTGCGGAAGCAATCGAGCCGTTGGGACATCGAGCCCGCGCCAAGCGGCGGTCCGCCTTCGATAACGATGCGCGTAGGCTCCCCGCCGGTGTGGCTATCGATGACATGAATTTTCATTCGGTCCAAAAGCTACGCTATCATTTTGCGCAATGGCATCGGTGTTGGAGTTGCGCGAGGTGGTGAAGAAGTATGCGACGCACACGGCTGTGGACGGCGTTTCGCTGGCGGTGGAGCACGGGGCGTTCTATTCACTGCTGGGTCCATCGGGCTGCGGGAAGACCACCACGCTTCGCATGATCGCTGGGTTTGAGCAGCCTACGGCGGGTGAAGTTTGGCTCGGCGGAGAGCTGGTGAACGGCCGCGCGGCATATGAACGAAATGTCAGCACCGTGTTTCAGAGTTACGCGCTGTTTCCGCATTTGACCGTTATGGAGAATGTTGCATTCGGATTGCGCGAGCGCGGCGTGAAAGATATCAAAAAGCCCGTGGATGAAGCGTTAGCGATGGTGCAGCTGACCGGCAAAGAACAGCGCCTGCCCGCCCAACTCTCTGGAGGCGAGCGGCAACGCGTAGCCCTAGCGCGTTCATTAGTATTGAAGCCCGATGTGCTCCTCCTCGATGAACCGCTGGCGGCGCTCGATCCAAAGCTCAGGAAGGCCATGCGAGCCGAGTTGAAAGAGATGCAGCGGCGCGTCGGCGTGACGTTTCTCTTCGTAACACATGACCAGGAAGAAGCGCTTTCGATGTCGGACCGCATTGCCGTGATGAATGGCGGCAAAGTGGAACAGGTAGGAACGGCGCGCGAGGTTTATTTGCAGCCGAAGAGCCGATTCGTCGCCGGGTTCCTGGGGGCGGTGAATTGGATCGATGGAATCGGCGTGCGACCCGAGTGCGTGACGGTGGCGCGGAATGGCGACGGCGTCGAAGCGCGCGTTCTCCGCTCCGTCTTTCTGGGCAGCGTGGCGCAAGTAGTAGTAGGAACTCATCTCGGTGAAGTGCTGGCGGAGACCGCGCGGGGCGAATGCTTTGCGGATGGAGACACGGTAAAGGTGCGATGGAACCAAGCAGATGAAATTAAGCTCTAGATGGCGCTCTTTTTCGCGGCGCCATTGACCATCGTCCTCGCCTACAGCTTCCTCACGCGCGGCGATTACGGCGGCGTCGAGCAGCCATGGACTTTCGAAAGCTATTCCCGCTTCTTCGATCCGCTCTACGGAGTGATCCTCGCGCGGTCCTTCGCAATGGCCACCGCCGCCACAATCATCTGCGTTCTCCTCGGCTTTCCTCTCGCTCTCTTCATTTCCCGCGCCGGCACACGCAAGAGCCTCTACCTGCAGTTAGTGATTCTGCCGTTCTGGACCAGCTTCCTCGTCCGAACGTACGCCTGGCTCTTCCTCCTGCGCGACACCGGCCTGGTAAATACAATGCTCACGAAGATAGGCATCATCCACGCGCCGTTGCCGCTGCTCTATAACGATGGCGCCGTACTGTTGGGGCTTGTTTATGGATACTTGCCCTTTATGGTGCTGCCCATCTTCGCAATTCTGGAGAAGCTGGATCCCGCCCTACTCGAAGCCGCCGCCGACCTTGGCGCCAAACCGTTCCGCGCACTGATGCGAGTGACGTTGCCGCTCGCGCGGGCGGGAATCGTCGCGGGGTCGATCCTGGTGTTTGTACCTTGTCTCGGCGCTTACTTGACCCCTGATCTAATGGGTGGCGGGAAGACGGTCATGATCGGAAACCTGGTGCAGAATCAGTTCTCGACCGCGCGCGACTGGCCGTTCGGCGCGGCGGCAAGCTTTGTGTTGATGGCAATCGCCGGCCTCGCAATGGGCCTTTACTGGGTCATAGAAAACCGGAGGGTAAACTGATGAAACGCGTCTTGCACTTTCAAACAAAAGCGGCAGAGTACCACTGCGATGCCCTGGTTGTGGCCTGTTTCGATCATCGATTTGACCGCGTCCTCAGAAAATTTCTGAGGCGCATCGGGATCGCCAACCCGGATACGGTTATCCTGGCAGGCGGCGCGAAAACTCTCGCCTCGCCGGACCATGAGAGCGACCGCGCGTTCGTCATGTCGCAGATGGAGAAATCGATCAGGCTGCATGGCACCACGCGCGTGATTTTGATGCTGCATTCGGATTGCGGCGCTTACGGCGGACTGCACAAGACGTTCAATGGCGATGAAACGCTCGAAGTGGCGCATCATCGCGACGAATTGCGGCGCGCATATGGAGTGGTGCGCGGGGCCCATCCCGAAGTCAACGTCGAATGCTATTTCGTGGACTTCGTGGGCGTTTGGCAACTCGAATCCGGAGTGCTGCGCGCGGCGGAAGCGTAGTACTACATACCAAGTCAAGGATTTTGATTTTCCTCGAAGTCGGATAGCTTCTTAAGGTAGTGGCGCAATTCGGCAAACTTCTGCGTTGGCTTTTCGGAATTAATGCCATTCTGTTTTGCGCGGTTTCCGTGCGGTACATCTGGGCGTTTCCGGCGCTGGTGACACATGATTGGTCCGGAGCGGGCGCCTCAGCCGAACGCCTGGTGGCTTATGCGGTGCTCGCGGGGGTTTTTGCGACTGCCTTCTTCGCGCTGGGCAAAGGGGGCGCAAAGGCTCGCTGGTGGGCGCTAGGTGCGAGCGCGCTCAACGTTCCCTTCTATTGGATTGTGCAGCCGGCGTGGTTGTGGACCGTGGCGGGCATCTTGGGTCTCTACGTGTTCTGGCGGCAGGAAACCGTCGACCAATTGGCCGTAAGAGTCCGGAAGCCGATCCGTACGCGCGGAGACGGCACAAGCAGTTCGATGGATTTGCTGGCAAATGTCGTTTTATTCGCCGGATTCCTTTTGGCGGGGTCCTACTGGGCGAGTTGGGCAATTCGAGAGAGGTTGCCCGACTACGCGAGTGTATTCATGCGGCTGCTGATGATTGAAGCAGCCATGCTGATCACAACCCTTGCGCATGAAAGCGGACATGCGCTAGCCGCGCTGACATTCAAAATGAAAGTGCGGCGATTCGTGGTGGGGCCCTTGGAGGGTTCGTTCCGAAGCGGCCGATGGCAGTTCCATTTCCGCGCGGCTGGGTTCTTGGGCACGCCCGGTGGAGTGGGAGTGGTGCCGTCGAGCCTGGAGAATCTGCGGCAAAGACACGCGCTGGTGGCGGCAGGTGGTCCGCTGGCGTCGCTGACGGTGGGCTTGATCTCGATGTGGGCGGCGCTTTCCGCTAAAGGACACAGCTGGGAAGGGCTGTGGATGCTGGCGGCCTATGTGTCAACCCTATCGCTGCTGGCGTTTGCGTTCAACATTATTCCAATGCGACCGGAATCGGTGTATTCGGACGGTGCGCGCATTTATCAGTTATTGGTGCGGTCGCCGTGGGCGGATGTGCATCTGGCGCTTTCGATGGGAAGCTGTACTCTGGCGTCGCCCATGCGCCCGCGGGATTGCGATATCGCGGTGATTCAACGGGCAGCAGCGTTCCTGAGACGAGGGATGGAGGCGCTGCTGTTACGAGTGCAGGTGCAGTGTTACTTCCACGATTCCGGGATGATTCCGGAAGCGGTTGCGGCGCTCGAGGATGCGGAAGTGGTATACGCGGAATCCGCCGTGGATCTGCGGGCGGATTTGCATAAGAGCTTCGTATTCGCCAACGCGTTCCTGAAGCGCGATGCGGCGCGTGCCCGGCAGTGGTGGGAGCGGATGGAAGCAAAGGGGTCCGCTTCCATGGACGCCGAGTATTGGCTCAGCCGCAGCGCCTTGCTTTGGATCGAAGGTGATCTGGAAGAGGCGGAAGCGGCACTGCGGACTAGCGTCACACTGATGAAGGAACTTCCGCACGTGGGCGCATTCGAATACGATCGCGATTGTGCCCTGCAGTTGCAGGCGATCTTTGCCCTGGCCGGTTGCACGATGCGGTTGAGCGCCTAGAAGAAGAATTTTCAAACTAAATTCGCCCGGGTGCGTCCAACAATTGGCGGGAGCTTGCGGACAATAGGTTCGCCGCGCCGTTTTTGTCATACTCTTAGCGAGGGATGTTCTACCGATGGCCTCAAAACGGCGTTCATTTTTTTTAGTTTCCCTGGTGGTTCTTTTGTGCTCCCTCGCGGGCGGCATTTACGGACAGCGCGTGCAGGCCTCGACGGCCACCACGAAAGACGATGACGTAAAAAACAGTTTGAAGATGTTCACCAAGGCCTACGACCTTGTGGAAAACAACTTCGCTGATCCGGTGACGCCGGACACCGCGATCTATGAAGGCGCGATCCCAGGGATGTTGCGGACGCTCGATCCACACTCCAGTTTCCAGGATCCGAAGGCCTTTGCGAAATTGCGCGAGGAACAGCGCGGGAATTACTACGGCGTGGGGATGCGTGTCGTCCAGCGCGGTTCCGCCGGAGTCAGCGTGTTTGAACCCTTTAAGGGCTCGCCGGCATGGAAAGCGGGATTGCGGCCGGGCGATTTGATCATTATGATCAACGAAACCAACACGCGCGGCATGAGCACGGAACAGGTAGCCGGACTGTTGAAAGGTCCGCGCGGAACGCCGGTGAAGGTCGAAGTGGAGCGCGAAGGTTCCACGGAACCGATCTCATTCCGCGTGATTCGCGATGGCATCAACGTGACCAGCGTTCCAGACGCGATCAGCCTGAACAACGGGGTTTATTACATCAAGGTCGAGCAGTTCATGGAGACTACGAGCCGGGATCTGCAGGACAACCTGAACCGGATCGGCGAGGCGAATATCAAAGGGCTAATACTGGATCTGAGGGGCAATCCGGGCGGCCTGGTGACCGAAGGCGTGGCGGTGGCGGACAAGTTCCTGCCGAAGAATTCCGTCATTGTTTCGCACCATGGACGAGCTACCGAAGCTGGCAAGGAAACGGTCTACACCGCCCGGACCGGCAACCATGGGCATCTCTTCCCGATTGTGGTTCTTGTGAACCGTTCTTCTGCGTCGGCGGCGGAGATTGTGACCGGCGCGCTGCAGGATCATGATCGCGCGTGGGTTTTTGGGGACAATACATTCGGCAAGGGTCTGGTGCAATCGGTTTATCCGCTGATTGAGAACTCGGGCCTGTTGCTCGTAACGGCGAAATATTACACGCCGAGCGGCCGGCTGATCCAACGCGACTACAGCCACTCCTCTTTCTACGACTACTATTTCAAGCAGAACACCGAAGCGCGAAACATGCAGGACGTGAAGATGACCGATAGCGGGCGGACCGTTTACGGCGGGGGTGGCATTTCGCCGGACGAGAAGTATGTTTACCCGACATACGACAAGTTTCAGGTTGAGCTTGCCAGGAACAACGCTTACTTCAACTTCACAGCGCATTACCAGGGAACGCACCAGGTGAAGGTGACGGGCGATTGGCGGCCGGATGCGGCGGTGATGAAGGAATTCCACGACTATCTCCAAACGAAGGAGCTTCCATTCACCGAGGCTGATTTCACGAAGGATCACGACTGGCTGACGCGGCAATTAACCATGGCCATGCTTTGGAGCGGGCTCAGCGATGATGACAGCCGCGCTTATGAATACGCCACCGATCCAGAGGTTTTGAAGGCGGTCGAATCTCTTCCGAAGGCCCAGGCGCTCTTGAACTCGGCGAACAAGCTGATCGTTCAGAGACGGATGAAGTAGATCAGGACTTTCGCGCTTTGCCGATTGCGGTTAGCTGGGCTACGAAGGGTTCGGGTAGAGTTCCGTTCAGCTCAACCGGCGCATCCCAGGTAACTGCGCCTTGTGCAGCCCATAACTTGCGGGAGAATCCTACTGCTTGTTCGGCGGAGAAACGCGGTGCGCCGATTCCCCAGGTTTCGCCGAGGTAGCTCAACATGTGGATTTGCGCACCATCTGCTTTTCCCGCCGATGCGCGCTTAATGGCAAGCTTCTCGGGCTGGTCGATCTCTCCGGCAATGAAGTCGTCTTCGGGAGTGATCGACAGGGTTCGATAGACAACTCCCGGGTTGAAGGCCAAGGCGCTGGCGGGGTTGCCTGCCCTGGCTGCGGCGGCGAAGCTGTGGAAATTGGGCGATTCCTGGCCGCGGTACATCATGTTCGGGAAGTAACAGCCGTCGAACCACCAGCCGGAGACCTTGGCGCCCCATCGGACAGACCAATCGCGGATGACTTGTTCCCACTTGATCTGGAACTCGCGATTTGCCAGTGGGCCATTTTGCCATTGGAGGGCCGCACACGCTGCCTTGTCACCCGCCGGAGCACCGGAAGGAAGGTAGACCATGAGCCGGATGCCCTTGGGATGAAGGGCGTCGTATAGGTCGGAGACCAAGTCGCGGCGGGAGCACTTGGTGGGCGAAACATCAGTAAGCTTGTCGTAGGTAAGGTTGGGCGCGAGATAGTATCCGGAGTTCTGGCCGATGCTGATCTGATAGTAACCGGCGCCCGCGGATTGTAACTGCCTGGCGAGGGCTTCGGCGTCGAAGTTGTCGATGAGGCTATTCCACTTCGAGATGTTCATCTCCAGCTTGTGCGCGCGAGCCATCCAATCGGCTAGATAGTGCGTCATGACTCCGAAGCCGGCTTGAGGCATCCACGCTGCACGGGCAGGGGGTTGCCATGCGTGTGCTGCGCTTGCGGCAAGGCCGGCGAGTAAAGATCGGCGGGTGATCGGGAGTTCCATTGCGACTTCGATTTTACTGCGCGGCGGAAGTTCTAAACTTGTTTGCATGCGCCGTGTCTTGATTCTTGCTCTTCTTGTCAGCTCAGCCTTCGGGCAAGAGGCTCTGCAGCGGCAGATTCGTGACATTGCCGCTGAGGCGCACGGAAAGGTGACCGTGGCTTGTTCATTGCCCGGGACACCGCTGAATTGCGATATCGATCCGCATGCGCACCCGCCGATGCAGTCGGTGTTTAAGCTGCCTCTGGCGCTGGCGGTTTTGCACCAGGTGGAGCTAGGGAAGTTTGCGCTCGACCAACCAATTCGGTTCCGTCCAGAGGATCTGATCGTGCCCAAGCCTTACAGTCCTCTGCAGGACCAGTATCCGCAGGGTGGCGTCGATGTGCCCTTGCGGCAACTCTTGCAGATGACCG
>Ga0302325_10016119_pt1 | contig 15857 bp, 12 predicted proteins | sample Palsa_T0_2_FD_201948 | JGI IMG/M metagenome (GOLD analysis project Ga0302325, IMG submission 201948) | Peat permafrost microbial communities from Stordalen Mire near Abisko, Sweden - Palsa_T0_2 | ecosystem: Environmental > Terrestrial > Soil > Palsa > Peat permafrost | place: Sweden: Abisko...
GCGGCCAAGAACGCCCCCACTTTCCTCCCCACCGGCCCGTTCCTGGTCCCCTCGGCCTTCGCGGGCGACCCGGGAACGCTGAAAATCACGCTGACCCACAACGGCGTCATCCGGCAAGACGAATCCTGCGCCGACATGCTCTTCGACCTGCCGCAGATCCTCGCCTACATCACCGCGGTGACCGAGCTCAGCCCGGGCGACCTGGTGCTGACCGGCTCGCCGGCCGGCAACGGCGCGCACTGGGGGGTGTTCCTGGCCGACGGGGACGTGCTCGAGGGCGAGATCACCGGGCTCGGCCGCCAGCGCAACCACGTCACCACAAGCACAAACACAAGCACCAGCCCAAGCACGGGAACGCCATGACCGAGAGCCTCATCACCCACCTCCGCCACGTTGACCTGGCCATCCCCGACTACCAGCGCCAGCTCGAGTTCTACACCCAGGTGTGGGGCCTGACCGAGGTCGCCGCCGACGACGGCATCGCGTTCCTGGCCGCCGAGGGCTCGCCCGAGCGCTACATCATCCGGCTCCGCCACGACGAGGACAAGCGCCTGGACCTGGTCTCGTTCGGCGCCGCCACCCCCGAAGACGTGGACGCCCTGGCCGAGCGGCTGATCAAGAAAAACGTGCAGCTCGCCACGGACCCGCAGCACCTCGCGACCGAGGGCGGCGGCTACGGCCTGCGCTTCTTCGACCTCGACGGCCGCACGGTCGAGGTCAGCGCCGGCGTCGCGACCAGGACCCACCGAAGGATCGAAGAGCAGGAGTCGATCCCGGTCCGCCTGTCGCACGTGGTGCTGAACTCGACCGACCCCGACCGCACCGCCCGCTGGTACGAAGACGTGCTCGACTTCCGGCTCAGCGACACCCTCGCCGGGGCGGAGATGGGCACGGTCATGAACTTCATGCGCTGCAACGCCAGGCACCACTCGCTCGCGTTCGCCCGCGGCCCGCACGTCTCCCTGCACCACGTGAGCTTCGAGCTGCGCGGCATCGACGAGTTCATGCGCGGCAGCGGCCGGGTGCTCCGCAACGGCACCCGGATGGTCTGGGGGCCGGGCCGGCACCTGGCCGGCAGCAACACGTTCGCCTACTTCCTCGACCCGCAGAACAACACGGTCGAGTACACCACCGAGCTCCAGGAGCTCGACGAGGACGCCTGGCACCCGCACATCTACGACATGCACGACCCGTCCGTGCAGGACCAGTGGGGGACCGCCAACCCCATGAACGAGCTGGTGGCGAAGGAGTCGTTCAACGACCCCGACCCCGGCCTGTTCACCGCCCCGCCCGTTTAACTCACCCGATAAATCGCGTCGAAGGAGACATAGATGAGAGCTGTAACCACCGGTGGTGCGGCCGTCGCCGCCCTCGCCCTCACCGCCGGCCTCGGCCTCGCCGCCTGCTCGAGCTCGAGCTCAACCTCGTCCGCCCCCGCGACCACCAGCGCCAGCGCAAGCACCCAAGCAAGCGCCACCACCAGCGCCAGCGCCGCCTCCGCGACCAGCTGCGGCACGATCCCGACCACGCTCCCGTCCGACCCCGACGGCGTCATCGCCGCGCTGCCGAGCTCCCTCCAGACGCTCTACAACGGCTACCCGACCACGGTCTACAAGAGCGCGTTCGCCCGCTGGAAGCCGAAGTCGGCCAGCAACAAGACCGTCGGCTTCCTGCTCTCGGAGACCAACAACGGCTACCAGCTCGCCCTCGCCGCGATCCTGGAGGGCATGCTCAAGAGCGCCGGCTACACCGTCGACGCCGTGACCTCCTCCGACGAGGTGACCGACCAGGTCGCCGACTTCAACCAGATGGTGGAGAAGAAGGTGGCGATGATCGTCTACGAGCCGCTCTCCTCGACCGCCTTCACCACCGCCGTCAGCACGGCGGCCACGGCCGGCATCCCGTCGATCTCGGTCCTCAACTCGGTCGGCAGCGCCGACACGATCTCGATCGGCGCCAACGACTGGCTGCAGGGCGCGCAGATGGCCGCCCAGGTCGCGACCGACATCGGCGGCTCCGGCAAGGTCCTCGACGTGCACGGGATCTCCGGCGTCGGCATCGACATCGCCGCCTTCAACGGCGTGCACGCGGTCTTCGCGCACTGTCCCAACATCAGCACCGACGACACGATCTACACCCAGTTCGCGGACTCCACCGCCAAGAGCGACGTGCAGACCTACCTGGAAACCCACCCGCAGAAGATCGCCGCCGCCATCACCTCGGGGGCCGGCGCGACCGGGGTGATGGAGGGCTTCCAGGCCGCGGGCAAATCCGTCCCCGAGATCGCCAACGACTCGCTCGAAGACGGCCAGCTCGCCTACTGGTACCAGAACAAGTCGAGCTACAAAGGCGTGGGCATCACCGCCACCCCGCCGCAGATCGCCGCCGCCACCACCACGATCGTCAACGACCTGTTCAAGGGCGACGGGGTGAAGATCAGCGCGATCGTGCTGAACACCCCGCTGGTGACCGACGCCAACGTGGCCCAGTGGTACGTCAACGGCACCACCAGCACCTCGACCGGGAACGCGAGCGGGCCGGCCACCCTCAACGTGCTGCCGGCGTCCGAGCTGGCCGAAGTCGTCGGCTAGCCCGAACCGATGGCATCGACGATGACTGGTAATCAGGCGCCGCCGCAGGCCCCGCCGTCCGCCCTGCTGGCGATCGAGGGGGTGACGAAGTCCTTCGGCCCGACCGTCGCGCTCCGCGACTGCTCGCTTGAGCTGGCGGCGGGCACGGTCCACGCCCTCATGGGCGAGAACGGGTCGGGCAAGTCCACCCTGGTCAAGATCCTGTCCGGGGTGCACCGAGCGGACGGCGGCCTGGTCCGCATCGAGCAGGTGCCGCTGCGGGCGCGTAGCCCCCGGGCGGCGGTCGCGGCCGGGATCGCGACCGTCTTCCAGGAAGTGCAGTGCGTGCCGGGCCAGTCGGTGTTCGACAACCTCTGGCTCGGCACCGACGGGATCCTCCGCCGGTCAACCGCGGGCGACCGGCGCGCCCGGGCCGGGGCGGTGCTGACCGAGCTGCTCGGCCGCTGCCCCGACCTGTCCGCCCCGGCCGGCTCGCTCTCGCTGAGCGAGCGGCAGGCGGTCGCGATCGGCCGGGCGCTGCTGCGCACGCCCAAGGTGCTGATCCTCGACGAGGCGACCTCGGCCCTCGACGTGGCCACCCGTGACCGGCTGTTCGCCGCCGTCCGGGACCTGACCAACGCGGGCGGCGCGGTGCTGTTCATCTCGCACCGGATGGACGAGGTGACCGAGATCGCCGACCGGGTCACGGTGCTCCGCTCGGGTGAGTCGGTTGCCCACCTGGACCGCGCCGAGGCCCGGATCGGCCGCCTGGTCGAGCTGATGACCGGCGGCGAGCACCTGGTCCAGGAAGCGGCCGAGGCGTCCGAGAGCGCCGAGTTCGGCGACGTGGCGCTGCCCGGCGACGGCCTCAACCTGCGGGCGGGCGAGATCGTCGGCCTGGCCGGACTCGAGGGCCAGGGCCAGGACGACTACCTGCGGGCGCTGCGGACGGCCGGCACCGCTTACGTCGCCAGGGACCGGCGCGAAGAGTCGATCTTCCCGCCCTTGTCGATCCGGGAGAACTTCACCGCCGCCACGCTGCGCCAGGACACCAGGGGCGGGCTGATCTCGGCCCGCCGCGGCGCCGCCCGGCTGGCCGGCTACGTCGACGCGCTCAAGATCAGGCTCGGCCGCGACACCGACGCCATCACCACCCTGTCCGGCGGCAACCAGCAGAAGGTGGTGATCGCCCGCGCCCTCGCCAGCGACCCCCGGGTGCTGCTGCTCAACGACCCCACCCGCGGCGTCGACATCGGCGCCAAGCGCGACATCTACGCCCTGCTCCGCCAGCTCGCGGCCGACGGCATGGCCATCGTCATGCTCTCGACCGAGGTCGACGAGCACCTCGAGCTGATGGACCGGGTGCTGGTCTTCCGCGACGGCCGCCCAGCCGCCGAACTCCAGCGCCGCGACCTCAGCCGATCCTCGATCGTGGGCGAGTTCTTCGGCCCCGGCGACGCCCAAGATCAACAAAATCAAAACCAGGATTTGTCCGAACGGACCCTTGATTCCCCTCCCCAGCCAACGCCAGAAGCCTCCGTTCGTTCCGACCGCCTTGGGTGGCTCCGCGCTCACCGCGATCGGGCCTGGGCGCTGCCCGCGGTGCTCGCGATCGCGCTGCTGATCGCCAACTTCTCCGAGCAGCACTCGCTGCTGTCCTGGTCGGCCTGGCCGGTCACGTTGGCCGAGCTGGCGACGCCGGCCCTGCTGGCGATGGCGTCGACCCCGGCCATCCTCGGCGGCGGGATCGACATCTCGGTCGCCCCGCTGTTCACCTTCGCCTCCGTGGTCATCGAGGTGATGCTGCTCGGCCACGGTGTCACCAGCGCGTTCATCGTCATCCCGGTCGCGGTCGCCGTCGGCGCGGCGATCGGCCTGATCAACGGGGTGCTGGTGAACTACGGCCGGTACCAGGCGGTGGTCGCCACCTTGTGCATGAACTTCATCCTGTCCGGCTTCGCCCTCGGCTACGCCCCCGCCCCGGTGTCCGGCACCACCGGCTGGCTCACGTCGCTCGGCAGCACCGTCGGCGGCGTCCCCGGCGGCCTGATCCTGCTCGCGGTCCCGCTGCTGGCGTGGTGGGGGCTGAGCCGCACCCCGTTCGTGCGGACGCTGCTCGCGGTCGGCGGCAGCGAGACCACCGCCTACACGGCCGGGGTGAACGTGGCCGCCGTGCGCACCCTGGCCTACACGTTCGGCGGCGCGATCGCGGGCCTGGCCGGCATCGCCATCGTGGCCCAGCTGCACCAGGCCGAGGCCGATGCCGGCTTCGTCACCCCGTTCATCCTGATGGCGATCGCCGCCGCCGCGATCGGCGGCAACTCGCTCGCAGGCGGCCGCGGCGGCCTGCTCGGCGCGCTCCTCGGGGCAGCCGTGATCTTCCTGATCGAGAACCTCCTCGGCGCCCTCGGCCTGTCCTCCTTCTGGTCGCAGGCGGTCTACGGGGCCACCCTCATCATCGCCGTCGTCTTCGCCGCCCTCAGCGCCACCGCCACCCGCCGATCCACAACCCCCACCCCCACCCGCACCACCCCCACGACCACCACCCCCGCGACGCCGACTCCCGCGACTCCCACCCCCACCAATCACAGAGCCCCCACAACCCCCGGAACGGAGGCAGGCGCATGACCAGTCTCGCGCCGGCGCCCGCCCCCGCCCCCGCCGCCGGGGCCGACACCGCCCTGCGGGCCGCCCGCCGGGCCGCCACCGTCCAGCGGAAGTTCCCGCTGCTCCAGCTCCTGGTCCTGATCGCCCTGGTCGTCTTCGTGGGCAACCGCGACGGCGACTACAGCTGGGCCGACCTATGGGCGCCGATCCTGCTCCAGGCCTCCTTCCTCGGCATCGCCTCGGCCGGCCAGACGCTGGCCATCCTGGTCGGCGGGCTCGACTTCTCGATCGCGGCCTACATCGTCGCGGGCAACCTGCTCACCACCCACCTGACCGGCCTCGAGCACTGGAACTTCGCCTTCGTCGCCCTCATCGTGCTGGTGATCTGCCTGGTCTGCGGCGGCGCCAGCGGCTGGGTATGCCACCGGTTCAAGCTCGAGCCGCTGGTCGTCACCCTCGGGATGAGCTCGGTGGTGGTCGGCGCGCTCCTCGGAACCGACACCAAACTGGTCAACGGGGCGGGCCCGGGCTGGCTGCAGAACTTCACCGCGCAGTCCTCGGACACCTTCGGGGTGCCGATCCCGCCGATCGTCACCGCCTGGATCGTGCTCGCGATCGTCGTCACCGTGATCCTCGCCAAGACCCCCCTCGGCCGGAAGATCTACCTGGCCGGGTCCGGCCCGCGCGCGGCCGACCTGGCCGGCATCTCCACCCGGCGAGTGTGGACCGGCGTCTACGCGTCCAGCGCGGTGCTGGCCGGCCTGGCCGGCGTCCTGCTGGCCGGGTTCAGCACCGGCGGCGACACCAACATCGGCAACAACTACCTGTTCCCCGGCCTCGCCGCCGTGATCGTGGGCGGCACGATGATGGGCGGCCGCGGCGACTACCTGCGCACCTGCCTCGGCGCCCTGATCATCACCGCGCTCAACTTCGTGATCTCGGTGCTGAACGTGAACGCGGCCGCCGCCCAGATCATCTTCGGTGGCCTGATCCTCCTCACCGTCGCCCTCTACGGCCGCGAAAGGAAACTCCGCGACCGTGTCTAGCCCCCGTCGCAGGCGCACCCGCCCCGCCAGCCCGCCCCTCGGCGGCAGACCTGCCCCGCCCCGGGCCCCGTCGTCTCACCCGCCCCGCCACGCGCGCCTCGCACCTCGTCCACCAAGCCCGCGCCAATCAGCCGCCAGCGTGCGCTGTTCGGGTCGTATGGCGCCCCCAGCAGCACACGATGAGGTCGCAACCGGGCTGGCCGCGACCCCAACAGCACACGATGAAGCGGCAGCCGGGCTAGCCGGCCGACGTTGACCTCCTTCCGCTCGCACAGTTGAGGACATTGATGAGACTGCACCACGCCGGGGTTAGCGTTCCAGACCTGGATCGCTCCCTTCAGTGGTACTGCGCGGCGCTCGGCCTGACGCCGGGGTTCCGCTTCGAGGTACCGCCGGTCGGACTGCGGGGCGCGTTCGCGCTCGGCGACGGCGGCACCGGCGTCGAGCTCCTCGAGATGGCCGGCGCCGCACCCGGCCCGGCCAAGTCCGACCCGCCGTCGGCCAACGCGATCCACGGCTTCAACCACGTCTGCTTCCACGTCGCCGACCTCGACGCGGCCTACGACCGGGTGATCGCCAACGGCGCGGTCGCCGTCTGGGGCCCGCGCGAGTCGCCCGAGCCCGGGATGCGGATGGCGTACGTGACCGACCCCGACGGCAACCTCATCGAGCTGGTCGCGCCGGAGCCCGGGAGGGCGGGCCGATGACGCCGTCGTTCACCGGGCAGCTGCTGCGCCGCGGCGACGCCGGGTTCCCCGACGCGGCCGTGAGCCGGATCTTCAACCGGCGGCGGCCGTCAACCCAGCCCGCCGCCATCCTCCGCGCGGCGGGCGCCGCCGACGTGGCCGCCGGGGTGCGGCTGGCCGCGGCGGAGGGCCTGCGGGTCGCCGTCCGCGCGGGCGGGCACAGCTGGGCCGCCTGGTCGCTCCGCGACGACACGCTCCTCATCGACCTCGCCGCCTTCACCCGGATGAGCTACGACGACAACACCAGCATCGTCACCACCGGGCCGGCGATCCGCGGTGGCGTCGACCTCGACCCGTTCCTCGCCGCCCGCGGGCGGTTCTTCGCCGGCGGGCACTGCCCGACGGTCGGCATCGGCGGCTTCCTGCTGCAGGGCGGGATGGGCTGGAACTGCCGGGGGTGGGGCTGGGCGGCCGAGTCGATCGAGGCGATCCAGGTGGTGACCGCCGACGGCGAGCTGTGCTGGTGCGACCAGTCGAGCAACGCCGACCTGTTCTGGGCGGCCAGGGGCTCCGGTCCGGGCTTCTTCGGCGTGGTCACCGCGTTCCGGTTGCGGACCAGGCCGCGGTACCAGGAGCTCACCCAGACCACGTACGTGTACCCGGCCGAGGCGGCGCCGGAAGTGCTCGGCTGGCTGCACACCGCGCGGCATGACGTGCCGTCCTCGGTCGAGCTGGTGGCGGTCGGGATCACCCCGCCGCTGCCGGCCGAGGTCGGCCACGCCGGGCCGGCCCTGGTGGTGGACGGGGTCAGCTTCGATGGCGGACCCGAGTCGCTGCGGGCGCTCGGCACCTGCCCGGTCGCGGGCAAGGCCCTGGTGAGCAAGATCGCCCAGCCGGTCACGATCGGCGAGCTGCGGGCGGAGCAGGTGCGCGCCAACCCCGAGGGACACCGCTACACCGTCGACAACGCCTATCTGGCCGGCGAGACCAGCGCGCTGATCCCGGCCCTGGCACCCGCATTCACCGAGCTGCCGACGGCCAAGTCGTTCTCGCTCTGGTTCGACCTCGCGCATCTGCCGGCCCGGCCGCTCCCGGAGATGGCGCTGTCGGTGCAGACCGACCTCTACTTCGCCACCTACGTCGTCGGTGAGGAACCGGCCCAGGACGACCTCTGCCGATCCTGGACCGACGACACGATGCGCCGCTTGGCGCCGTTCTCGGCCGGCTGCTACCTGGGCGACAGCGACCTCACCATCCGGCCGGACCGGTTCATGAGCGACGCCGCCTGGGACCGCTTCCGCCAGGTCCGCGCGGCCCGCGACCCCGAGCGGCGCTTCGCGGGCTACGACTGCCTGGATGAATCCGCGCTGAACCGAGTCGAGTCCGCCCCGAACGTCGGCCAGCCGCATCCAGACCAGCCGCATCCAGACCACCAGACCGAGCACTCGGAGCGTTACCAGCCATGAGCATCACCTACCTGAAGCAGGCGGTCCCGACGGCGCAGGTGGCCAGGAGCCTGGCCGACGTCAAGGAGACCGTGACCGGAGTCATCGCCGACATCCGCGAACGCGGAGACGAGGCCGTGCGCGAGTACTCGGCCAAGTTCGACAACTGGTCGCCCGCGAGCTTCCTGCTCTCCGCCAGTCAGATCGAGGACATCGTCGCGACCCTGCCATCGCAGGTCATCGACGACATCCAGTTCGTCCAGGCGCAGGTGCGCGGGTTCGCGCGGGCGCAGCTCGAGTCGATGCGCGAGATCGAGGTCGAGACGCTGCCCGGCGTCTTCCTCGGCCACAAGCACCTGCCGATCTCCTCGGCCGGCGCCTACATCCCCGGCGGCCGCTACCCGCTCACCGCCTCCGCCCATATGACCGTGCTGACCGCCAAGGTGGCCGGCGTCGGCCGGGTGGCGGCCTGCACGCCGCCGATCCGCGGCGAGATACCCGCTGCCACCATCGCCGCCGCCCACCTGGCCGGGGCGGACGAGATCTACCTGCTCGGCGGCGTCCAGGCGGTCACCGCGCTGGCCCTCGGCACCGAGAGCATCGGCCGGGTCGACCTGCTGGCGGGCCCGGGCAACGCCTACGTGGCCGAGGCCAAGCGGCAGCTGTTCGGCGAGGTCGGCATCGACCTGTTCGCCGGGCCGACCGAGATCCTGGTGATCGCCGACGACGACGCCGACCCGGAGGTCGTCGCGGTGGATCTGCTCTCGCAGGCCGAGCACGGCCCCGACTCGCCCGCTGTGCTCGTCACCACCTCCCGCGCGCTCGGCGAGAAGGTCCTCGGCTACGTCGAAGCGATCCTGCCGGGCATGCCGACCAACGATTTCGCCGGCCCCGCCTGGCGCGACCACGGCCAGATCCTCGTGGTCGACTCCATCGCGGAGGCGTTCGCGGTCGCCGACTCGTTCGCGTCCGAGCACGTCGAGGTGCTTACCGCAACCCCCAGGGACGCGCTGACGGCGATGCGCAACTACGGCGCGCTCTTCCTCGGCGAGTCCACCTGCGTCTCCTACGGTGACAAGGTCATCGGCACCAACCACGTGCTGCCGACCAGGGGCGCGGCCAGGTACACCGGCGGACTCTGGGTCGGCAAGTACCTGAAGACCGTCACCTACCAGGAGATCCGCGACCCGGAGGCGAGCGCCCTGCTCGGCGACGTCTGCGGGCGGGCCTCTCGGGTTGAGTACTTCGAGGGTCACGCCCGCTCGGGTGACATCCGCGCCGCCAAGGTGCGCGGCACCCGGCCGGGGTGGCTGGCCGAAGCCCTGGACAACCGTTGACGTCTCGGTCCGGGCGCATAACGGAGACCGCCGGCTCGGAGACCGCCGGCTCGGCGGCCCGAGCCCCCGTCGGCGAACTGACCGGGCGAACGGCGCTCGTCACCGGCGCGGGCAACGGGCTCGGCCGGGCGATCGCCATCGCCCTGGCCGGGGCCGGCGCGCGGGTGATCCTGACTGGGCGGACCAAGGCCGCCCTCGACCAAACGGCGGCGCTGCTTCCCGGCGCCCCCGACCGGGCTGTCGTCGCCCGGGCCGACGTGGCGGACCCCGCATCGGTCGACGCGCTGCGGGACTCGCTGGCCGGGCCGCCGGTCGACCTCCTGGTCAACAACGCCGGGATCGGCGGCCCGGTCAAGGCGCTGGTCGACATCGACCCGGCCGAGTGGGACGAGGTCTTCGGCGTCAACGTGCGGTCGGTCTACCTGATGTGCCGGGCGTTCCTGCCCGCGATGTACCGGCGGGGGAGCGGCGACGTCATCAACATCGCCTCGGTCACCGGCAAGCGCCCGCTCGCCCGGCGCACCCCGTACGCGGCCTCGAAGACGGCGGTGCTCGGCCTCACCAGGACCCTCGCCTTCGAGGCGGGCCCGCTCGGAGTGCGGGTGAACAGCCTGTCGCCCGGCCCCTGCCGGGGCGAGCGGATGACCCGCAACTTCAGCGCCGAGGCGGCCGCCACCGGGACGAGCTACGCCCAGGCCGAGGAGGCGTTCGTGTCCCGGGCGGCGCTGCGCAGGCTGGTCGAGGAGGACGAGGTCGCCGCGGCCGTGCTCGCGATGCTGCGGATGCCCGGCCTGTGCGGCGCCGATATTGACCTGTCGGCCGGCATGATCGCACCATCGTGATTACCACGTCCCGGCCGCGCCCCGTCGTGATCAGCACCGCTATGGCAAGAAGGAGCACACCGTGAGCGTGACGTCGGCCCTAGTCGTCGGGGGCGGGATAACCGGCAGCGTGCTCGCGCTCGCCCTGGCCAACCGCGGGGTCAGCGTCGACCTGGTCGAGCTCAGCCCGGACTGGCGCGGCGTCGGGCACGGCATCACCGTGCAGGGCAACGCGCTGGCGGCGCTGGCCAAGGTCGGGGTGCTCGACGAGGTGCTCGACCGGGGGGTGCCGTTCAACCAGCTCCGGATGCGCCAGGCCGACGGGGCGCTGATCGCCGAGGTGCCGACGCCGCGCACCGGCGGACCGGGGCTGCCCGCCACCCTCGGCGCGCTCCGCTCGGACCTGCAGGACGTGCTTTGCGAGCGGGTCTACGCGGCCGGCGTCAACGTGCGGCTCGGGCTGACCGTGCGCTCGCTCGCCCAGGACGCCCGCCGGGCCTATGCCGAGTTCTCCGACGGCGGCGCCGGCCGCTACGACCTGGTGATCGGGGCGGACGGGATCAGATCGGCCGTGCGGGCGATGCTCGGCATCGCCATCACGCCGCAGCCGACCGGGATGTCCATCTGGCGGGTAGTCGCGGACCGGCCGGCCGAGATGGACTGCGCCGAGGTCTACTACGGCGGCCCGCGCTACAAGGCCGGCTACAGCCCGATCTCGGCCGGCCAGTGCTACGCCTACATCCTCGACGTCGACGGGGCCCAGCGCGACTTCGGTGACCAGCCCGCCTGGCAGCTGATGTACGAGCGGTCGGCCGGCTACGGCGGCGCCTGGGCCAAGATCCGCGAGGCGATCGGCCCGGACTCCAACGTCTCCCACACCAGGATCGAGTGGCTGCTGGTGCCCGACCCGTGGTTCCGCGGCCGGATCATCGTCATCGGCGACGCCGCGCACGCCTGCCCGCCGCTGATCGCGCAGGGCGCCGCCATGTGCGCCGAGGACGCGGTGGTGCTGGCCGAGCTGGTCACCGGCGACCGCCCGCTCGAGGCGGCGCTGCCCGCGTTCATGGCCCGCCGGATGGACCGGGTCGATCTCGTCGTCCGAAACTCGATGCGCCTGGTCCGCTGGGAGATGGGACTGGAGCCGCACACCGAGGAGGACGTCGCCCGGACCATGAATTCGACCCTCGGCTTCCTCGCCGCCGCGGAGGCCTGACCCGATGACCAGGCGACTCAGTTCCGCGCGGCCCGCCCGGACGGCCCGGCCTGTCATCGACGCGCACGGGCACCTGCTCGTGCCCGAGGCGAACGCGCTCGCCGACGGCCACCCGGGCGAGGCGGCCGACGCGGCGGCCGAGCGGGCCTCCTTCACCGAAGCCAGCATCACCGCCAACCAGGCGCAGATCCAGCGGGTCTGGCCGCAGCTGACCGACGTGAGCCGGCGGCTCGCCGACCTGGACGCGATCGGCGTGGACGCCCAGATCGTGGGCCCGATGCCGATGCACCGGTACTGGGCCGAGCCGGAGCTGGCGGTCAAACTCACGACCGTGATCAACGAGGCCGTCGCCGCGCACTGCGCGCAGGGCCAGGGCAGGCTGCACGGCCTCGGCACCCTCCCGCTCCAGCACCCGGCCATCGCCGTCCGCGAACTGGAGCGCGCGGTCGGCGAGCTCGGCCTCAAGGGCGTCAGCGTCTCCACCAACGTCGACGGCCGCGAGCTCGCGGACCCGCTCTTCGACCCGGTCTGGGCGGCCGCCTCCGACCTCGGCGCGGTGGTCTTCATCCACCCCTGGGGGTGCAGCCTCGGCCCGCGGCTGGCATCGCAGTTCCTCGGCAACACCTTCGGCCAGCCGGCCGAGACCGCGCTGGCGCTCTCGCACCTGATCTTCGGCGGCGCCCTCGATCGCCACCCGGGGCTCAAGCTGCTGGCCGCGCACGGCGGCGGCTTCCTCCCCACCTACATCGGCCGGTCCGATCACGCCTGGGCGGAGCGGCCCGACGCCCGTGGCTGCGCCCATCCGCCGAGCGCGTACCTGCGCCGGATCTGGTACGACGCGCTGGTCTACTCGCCGCAGGCGCTCCGTCATCTGGTCGAGGTGGTCGGCTCGGACAAGGTCATGCTGGGCACCGACTACCCGTTCGACATGGGCGTCACCGACCCGGTCGAGCGCGCCGCCGCGGCCGGCCTGCCGGCCGCCGACCTGACCGCGATCCTCAGCGGCAACGCCGCCGCCTTGTTCGGAATCGGCTAGCCGGGCGCCCTTCCGACGCTGCAAGTCGCGACCTGCCGATATCATGCGCGATGTGACTGATCACGCCGCCGAGGGACCTGACCGGCCGGCCCGGTCCTACCGGGTTGAGGCGCTGGCTAAGGGCTTGCGGCTGCTCTCCTACTTCACCGCCGAACGGCCCGCCCTGCACGTCAAGGACCTCGTCGCGCTCAGCGGCATCCCCATGCCGACGGTGTTCCGGCTGGTCGCGACCCTGACCGAGGAGGGCTACCTGGAGCGGACGGTCGACGGCATGGTCCGCCCCGGCACCGGCGTGCTCGCCCTCGGGTTCGCCGCCATGCAGGGCCTCGACCTAGTGCAGATGTCGGAGCCGGTGCTGCGCGACCTCGCGGCCGAGACCGGCGAGACCGTCAACCTGGGGGTCCTCTACGGCGACCAGGTCCTGTTCGTTGCCCGCATACCGCGCCGCGACACGCTGGTGGCGGCGAACCTCCGGGTCGGCTCGACCGTCCCGGCGGTGTTCAGCTCCATCGGCAAGATGATCCTCGCCTACCTCAGCGCCGACGAGCTCGGCCAGCGGGTCACCGACGACTCGTTCCGCGGCACCTGGGGGCCGCAGGCGGTCACCACCATCGACGCGCTGAGCGCGCAGCTCGAGTCGGCCCGGCGGGACGGCTACCTCGTCCAGCGGGACGAGGCGATCCCCGGGCTCAGCTCGATCGCCGCCCCGATCAGGCAGGCCGGCGACACCGTGGCGGCCGCCGTCAACGTGGCCGTGCCGAGCGCCGAGTACACCAGCGAGCAGCTCATCGACCGGCTTCTCGAGCCGCTCCTCGGCGCCAGCCGCGAGATCTCCCGCCGGATGGGCGGCACCGCCCCCCGGGTGCACGGACAGTACCGCCGCATCCTGAAGTAAGCGGCCCGAACTCGGCCATCGTGCTGGCGGAGCGGCTGCTCAAAGAGTTCGCGTAACACCTGCCCGGGGACTGTTCCGGATCCGCCGGTAGGCTTCGCGTGCTGTCGCACGTCGCCGATGAATCCCGCCAGAGGAGAGTCGTATGCCGATTTTCAGCAACAAGCCGGCCGAAGGCGCCCCCGCCTGGGAGCCGCAGGCCGCGGCCACCAGGCTGGCGCAGACCGCAGGGGCGGCCCCCGCGGGCGTGTTCACCTCCGACCTGTCGGTCTCCGAGTACGTGCTGCTCGGCGAGGCCGGGTTCGAGCCGCTCGGCTTCGTGGTCGGATCGTCGATCTATCACATCGGCCTGCAGGTCGGCCGATGGGGACAGAACCAGGAACTGCAGGTGCTGACCCAGGCGATGTACAACGCCAGGGAACTGGCCATGGTCAGGATGCAGGCCGAGGCCGACCAAGTCGGCGCTGACGGCATCGTCGGTGTTCAGCTGCGCATGCAGAGCTACGTGTGGGGCCAGGACGTCTTGGAGTTCATCGCCACCGGGACCGCCGTGCGGGCCCTCGGCGCCGGCGGGACCGGCACCGGGGGCGCCCATCGGGCGCCAGACGGCCGCGCGTTCACCTCCGACCTATCGGCTCAGGACTTCTTCCGGCTGCTGGCGGCAGGCTCGGTGCCGGTCGCGTTCGTGCTCGGCACCTGCGTGTACCACATCGCCCATCAGTCGGCCATGCAGTCGCTGCGCCAGGCAGGCCAGAACCAGGAGATGGTGATCTTCACCCAGGGCATCTACGACGCCCGCGAACTCGCGCTCGCCCGCATGCAGGCCGAGGCGACGCAGGCGAAGGCCACCGGCATCGTCGGGGTGAACGTCGCCGTCAACAACCACGTCTGGGGCGAGCACGCGACCGAATTCCTCGCCACCGGCACCGCCATCCGGCGCCTCGGCGATGAGCACCGGCTGCCCGAGACCTCGCCCAAGCCCACCTTCACCCTGGGCCTCGACGTCTAGGCCGCTCCGCGGCCAGTTGACGGCCGCTGCAGCGAGCGCACAATGGCCGTGTGATGGATCCTCCGGCGCCCCGGGGCCGGCCCCCGGCGAGCTCTGACCGTCCGTGACCGGCCAGGTGACGATCGAGCCGGGGGACCGGGTGGTCATCACCGGCGCCGCGGGCTTCATCGGATCCGCCGTCGCCCGGGCAGTGCAGGCCAGGGGAGCGAGGATCGTCGCGGTGCTCGAGCCAGGCGCCAACGACCGCAACCTCGAGGGCATCGACGCGGAGTGCGCGGTGGCGGATATCCGCGACCTCGCCGCCGTCCGCGACGCCTGCGCGGGTGCCCGCTTCGTGTTTCACCTGGCCGCGATCTACCGCTTCTGGGCGCGCGACCCGCGAGTCTTCTATGACGTCAACGTCGGCGGGACGCTCAATGTGCTCGCCGCGGCCCGGGCGGCGGCGTGCGAGCGGCTGGTCTTCACCTCCACCGTCGGGGTCCTCGGGCTGGGCGGCATGCGGGCGGGGGAACCGGCCGACGAGACGTGCTACGCCGACATCGCGCACCTGTACGGCTCCTACAAACGATCCAAGTACGCCGCCGAGCACGAGGTGCTGAGGGCCTGCGCCGAGGGGCTGGACTTGTGCATCGTCCTGCCGACCTTTCCGCTCGGGCCGGGCGACACCGGGCCGACGCCGACCGGCAAGCTAGCGCTGGACTTCCTCAACGGCAAGATGCCCGCGTTCGCCGACACCGCGATGAACGTGGCCCACGTCGATGACCTGGCACTGGGCCATGTCGCCGCCCTCGAACGCGGCGGCACCGGCCGGAGCTATGTGCTGGGCGGCGAGAACCTGTCGATGCGGGCGATTCTGCAGACGCTGGCCGACTACACCGGCCTGCCGATGCCCCGGCTGCAGGTCCCGCGGAGCGTCGTCCTCACGGCTGGCGCGTTCTCGACCCTCATCGAAGGACGGCTGCTGCGGAGAGAACCGCACGTGCCGCTTGAAGGCGCGCGCATGTCCTCGGCCAAGATGATCTTCAAAGACGAGCGTGCCCGCGCCGAGATCGGTTACACCTCGCGGCCGGCTCGCGATGCGATCAGGGAATCGGCCCGCTGGTTCGCCGGCAACGGCTACGTGACTGCCCATCGGCGGGCAGCGATTCGATGGCGCGAATAACCGGAGCGTCGCGAGGCATGCCCGCTCGGCCTA
>Ga0302325_10016120_pt1 | contig 15857 bp, 9 predicted proteins | sample Palsa_T0_2_FD_201948 | JGI IMG/M metagenome (GOLD analysis project Ga0302325, IMG submission 201948) | Peat permafrost microbial communities from Stordalen Mire near Abisko, Sweden - Palsa_T0_2 | ecosystem: Environmental > Terrestrial > Soil > Palsa > Peat permafrost | place: Sweden: Abisko...
CAAGCGCCTCTGAATCCCTTTGCGGTTCGTGCGCAGCCGTACTAAACTTCTTCTCAGGAAGAGTGGCCGAGTGGTTGATGGCTCCAGTCTTGAAAACTGGCGTACCTGCAAGGGTATCGGGGGTTCGAATCCCTCCTCTTCCGCCACACAGTCTTTATAATCAGCAACTTAAGTAGACAATTCGAAGTTTCCGTATCTTTCCGGGCAAACTCGCAGGTATTCACCTCGAAGAGGGAGGCCCACGACTGCGAGGAAGATCGCTATGCTTCCCAGTAAGCTCATGATCGTCGCGATCTGTTCCACTTTGCCGAGAGCGAGGGCCTGGAGACCTCCGGCACGCATCACGCTACAGCCCGGCCAGGAGCAGGAAGTCACTTTCACAGTCGGCCGCGATGAACGCAACTATTACAGTGCTGCAAAAAATGAATGGGTGGTAGAGCCTTCAGACTTCGACGTTTGGGTTGGCAACAGTTCAGCAGCCACGCTCCACGATAGTTTTGCGGTAGTTGAGCGGTAAGTCGAAGCCAGGTGCATCGCAGTGCACTGTGTTGGCGCGCGTGGGCGATCGTTAAGGAAATGCCGTCATCCAGGTAGTCGATTCGATCAAAGAGTGCGATAGAGTGTTTGCCTATCATGGATGGAAGGCAAACCCGGCTTTTGATTCCCTGCAGCGATCAACGAGCGGGTTCTTCTCTGAGCTACCAGAAAGTCTTCGCAATCAGACTCGAGTGGCCTGGCTTCCCGTCGATGACCTGGGTCTCAATTACGGCTTCCATGTTTGCCTTGCCTTGGTCCATCGAATCGCTTGGAGCCAGTTCCCGCATCGATGCTGGAGTCATGGCGAACTCCGCCGCGCTCTCTGTTCCATATGGCCCAATACCAGCGATAACGATAACAACCTGGTCAGTCACCTGATCGTGCTCACAAGGGGCCCGAGCCGGGTGCAAACCGTGGGCACCCAACTTCAGTGAAAGATCGAGATATGGGCGCTCACCTGGCCGTTTTCGAAGATCACTTTTGAGACTATGTATCATGGATGCGCCGGAGTTGCAGCCGCAGCCTTCGCAGCCTTCCATGCGGCCGTACGGGTACGAATGTAGTTGGTGTAGTCGGCGCCGGTCCTCAGCTCCGGCATGGTGTGATGAGCGCCGCCCTCGGCATCGGGAACCGGCAGTTGCGAAACAAGCTCTGCATGAACCTGTTGCAAATGGGACGGCCTGTCGGCATCCGGGTTCTGGCCCGTGGCCACCGGAACTACCACTCCTGCAAGAGGATCGTCGGTGCGTGGCGTGGCCAGCGTCAACGCCGCGCTCACATCGGGCGCGGCTGCGTCCCTGGCGGTCAGGTTTGGCAGGCTCCAGCGCGTCTCCAGCGTTTTCAGAATGGATGTGTGGTCCAGCGGCATCGAGCCGGCAGGCACGCGAAAGACTGTTCCTGCCGCGATCAGCGGCGAAACCAACACTGTAGGCACACGGGGACCGAAGCGCGTGAAATCGAAGCCATCTTCTCCAGCCGAATGATCCGGCGGCACGGCTCCCTGCGGCGGCGGAACATGGTCGTAGCAGCCTCCGTGCTCATCGTAGGTAATGATCAGCAGCGTCTTGTTCCAATTGGGGCCATTGCGAAGCGCGTAGTACACATCGTGAATCAACTGCTCGCCCAGCGCCACATCGTAGTTGGGATGCTGGCTGTTTCCTGTCGCGCCCCAGCTCGGCTCAAGGAAGACATACGAAGCCAGGGTTCCAGCGGCAGCGGCCGATTGAAAATCGGTGAACAGGCCGAAGTGACTCTCGTCCGCATTGGTGATATCGGTAAAATCCTGACGGGTCAGCGGAGGGTCGTCGTAGCCATAAATCGTCCAACTTATATTATTACTGGACAACAGACTGTAAATGCTAGGGCAGGTGTAAGTCGTGGTCTTATCGTCCATGTGCCCCTGAGAAGTGCCGGCGTTGACAAAAGCGCGGTTCGGCAACGTCTCTGTTGGCGCCGAGCCGAACCAGTAATCGCACACCGCAAAGCCTTGCGCTAATCCTGAAAGCACCGGCAACATCTGTGGCGTGAATATGCCCATGATGCTGTTGGCGGTAGTGCCGGACAGAATCGACCAATTCTCCTTACCCTCCCAGCCCAGCGTGTAGCTGTAATCGGTGACGAAGCCCTGGTTGGCCGCGACCGGCGGCGTCGGAGCATTGGTGGAACCGAAGAGTTGTGAGTTGGTTGCCGAGTAGCCTTCGCCGGGGTCGGCGCCTGGCATGAAGTACGCGTTTGCGTCGCTGGCCTGAATCGCGTAAACGGGAACGGCCACGCCATTTTCGTCTGGATTGGATTCCGTCCCTGTCAGTCCCTCGAAGGGCTGGCCAGTCGGAGAAGCATTCCCGCTGGCCTCGTAGAGAAAGCCAAGCATGTGATCGAAGGAGCGATTCTCCAGCATCAAAACGACGATGTTAGCAATCAAAGACAGCGGACCGCTGGCCATAGACGCACCTCTTTGGGATGTCATTTGAGTTCTGCGAGACTTGTGGAACCAGTTTTCGTTCGTCCTCTCCCGGCTCCGCGCCAGTATACTCTCGGAGCGTTTCATTGCGGGCAGAGGTTACCATCATCACGCCCTTTCGATCTTTAGTTTTCGCTTTGGTAGCGTGGCGGCCCAGCGTACTGCAGCATCTTCCGTACCGTCTCCCGCGACAGACCAAAATCCCTGGCTACCGCTCGCTGACTCCGGCCCTCGACACGAACCGCATGCCGGACACGCCCGTATATCTCCACCTGGAACATCCCTCGGGTGTTCCATGATCCATGCCATCGAGGCAATAGCTCACGAAAACAAGGTCCGGCGACGGCAAAGCTTTACTCCCCCGCAGAGCACCGCTCACGCGGCGGACGGTGGCCTAGCTTTGCACTGGCGCGCATACCGCTACAGAGTCGAAAACATTGGCTCCGAACTTGCGAGAATTCCTGGGCCTGTTAACACGAGTTTGTCTCATTTCGCCCATGGGACGGAATTTGCCGGGCACTCCACTTAGCACAGCCGTGTTCTGTTCTGGAGGAGAGAGTGAAAAGCGAGTCAGCAGATGACCAGGCAATGTTTCCCGCCTTGCCCCGGTTATAGGTCAACTGTTCGTTCTTCATTCTTGCCGATATTCGAGATTATCGAACTGCAAACCTTCGCCGTTTCTGAAATCGAAGAAGATGCGCGAACCTGGGTCCTTCCACCCGGTGCGCAGACGGCGCAGTTCTCCCGGCTTGACTGTAAATGTGACTTCACGAAGCTCGGGACAGCGGATGGTCACGGTTGCTTCCAATGGCCCGTTGTTGTAGGCGTCAATGCCCACAAAGATGCGCGGCCAGTAGAAAGCGAAGTCCGCTTTCGCTGCCTTGCGATCCACGAGAACCAGATTGAACGTTCCAAACCCGCCTTGTGGAATGTTGATCTGCCATTGGTTCGGACTCCATTCAATGGCGCCCGCAGGATATTCGCCGGCGAGAATCGTCGCAGCGGGTAGGTGCGGATCGTCGAAGGTGATCGTGTGCGCGGGAGCCATTCCTTCCGGACCCTGCACATCGATGTCACGAGCGTCTTCGTGGCGAATTCGCAAAACATGCGTTGCATCATCAAACGTGAAGCCGGGCTGCCCGGGATCCTTGCTCCGCGCCAGCGGCTTGCCGCCAGCGGTTACAAACTCGGGAACGAAATCCAAACGAAGCACGTCGTCGCTTGCAGGGTCAAAGGTGGAATAGGTTACCGAACCGTTGCCATAGTAAATCCTGGTCACGACCGAGCTTGACCCCAGCAAATGCGGCTCATCGGCCGGCGCCCATTCAGGCACTGCCCAGAAGGCGTCCATCATGCGGCGCGGGCCGTCGGCATACTGGTCGGTAAACCACCATTGGGCCGCAAAGGGACTATGGGCGGCGGAGGATAATCCCTGGAAATATGTCACCCAGTTGTAGGAGCGATAAGCTTCCTCCTTGTATGCCGCATCGCCGGTCTTGGCGTAGTAAAGTGCCTCGACCGCGGCAAGGCGCGAAGTATGGCTGTCGCAGCATTGGTTGGGCTGGTTGCAGCAGAATTCGATCCCGTTTCCCTGCTCGGTGGTGATGGTTGCGCCGTGGACAATGTACTTCGGCCATTTGGGAGTGGTCTTCACCCATTCGATCAGCTTGCGGACGTGCTCGCGCCATTGCGGATCCTTGTCGGGATGGAGCAGGACGTAACGGGCAAACTCCAGCGGGATCACCTGGTTCATATTGCCCATGCTTGGGACTGTGTCTTCGAAGTAGCCGACCCAAATATTGTTGGCCAACGGATACTGCACGAACCAGTCCCAGGCGGCAGTCCGCACTCGCTTGTATTCGGAAACATTCCCCTGATCGAGACGGATGAGTTCATCAAACAACATGATGGGTTCAATGACGTTGGCCGAGTAGGGGCCCATCGCACCACCGGGGGCTTTGCCATCCCTGGCGTAGCATCGCACCGGCCAAGGAGATTTCTTATCGTCCCCCGGCAGGTAGTTTTTCACCAGAGCTTCGGCGCATCGGATTGCCGCACGCAGATACTTTGTGTTGCCGGTCATTTCATACAGCTTCAGGTAACCGTAGCCGTCTTCGCCCACCACATGGGGCTCAATGTAATCCTCGCCCAGGTTGCTCCAACCGCTGTAGCGCGTCGCTCCCGGATTGGCGGAAGCATAAGGAACCTGAGACCATGCATAACCCTCCGGAGTCAGTCCATGCTCCAACTCGTAATCGACAAATGAGCGGAGGAAAGTGAGTGTGCGCTCATCGCCGGTGTAAGGATAGAGGCGCTCGATGAAGCCCTCCATCATGGCCCGCAGGTAACCTGTTGAATTGGCCCAATGCGGATCGGGCGCCAATTCAAACGTGGTGCGATCGAAGTCAAAGCAGCAATAGTAGTAAGGAAGCCGTTGGCGATTGTATTGATCCCACAGGATCGTCCATTGGCTTAGGAAGTAAGCCGAATAGGAATAGCCGGTGTTATCAGGCATCGGCCACGGCAGCAGCTTTCCCGCGCCGTCAAGATTCACCGGCCGCCCGGCGATGGTCGGCGCATCGACGATGGAGACGACGGGGAAAGTCCTGTCCCGACTCGGTGCAGTTTCGCTCGGTGCATTTTGGCTCGCGGCATTTTGCATCAACAGGAGCAATGATCCGCTGAGCATCAAGACTCGGCATGCACTCTTCATCGACGGAAGCCCTCCACTTTCCTTTCGCCGCGCTCGACTCACAGGATAGCTGCTTCAAGCGGATGCTCGTAAAGTACCATCCTGCCGCGATGATTGGTTCATAGGCGCACACGGAGCTTCAACCGTCGGAAATTGATATTGGAGACCTCTGCGCAAGTCGAAGTCTTGAAACGGCACGACTTTAGTCGTGCCGTAAGTGTCAAAAAATGAACGCGGGCTTTAGCCCACGAGGGAATGCCGATGGCTTAATCGGAGCTTCCCTAACGCCAGCGACACTTTTGTGCATCGAAGGCTACTATACCGGGCTTTGCCGCAAATCGGCCATCGTCCTTTTCCGGCAGGCTGAGTCAGCGGCAATCCGCATCCGGTTCACAAATCATGCCGTGGAGGAGTTCCGCTTTGAGATTGAGAAAAGTTGACGCCCCGAAGTTGAAGATGCTCTTAGCATGTCCGTCGACCAACTCCTGCTTGCGCGACCTCCTCGCCTGCTGCGCACTGGCCCTTGCGGTAGCCGCGTTCTCCCCTTTCGCCATGGCCCAGCAGGCAACACCGGCAGCGGCTCCTTCAACCCCGCACCAGGCGCGGCATGCATCGAACGCCCAGTTGGCCAGCCCGGCCATCGGGGCCCGCGTCGAGAGTCTGCTCCGTCAGATGACGCTCGAAGAAAAAATCGGTCAGTTGGTGCAGTACAACGACACCGGTGACTCCCCTGCCGCACAGGCAGCCGGAGCGAAGCCGGCCACAGACAAAGGCGCCGTGATCGTTGCGGTAAACCCGGTGACTGCCAACCACCTGGATGTAATGCAACTTGCCGCCACAGGCCGAGTCGGCTCGATGCTCAACACCATTGGCATGGAGCGCACCAACACCTATCAGCATCTGGCAGTGGATAAGAGCCGGCTGCACATCCCCCTGTTGTTCGGCGCTGACGTCATTCACGGCTATCGCACCGTGTACCCGATTCCGCTGGGGCTGGCCGCGAGCTTTGATCCGGAGCTCGTCGTCTCGCTCGCGCATACAGCCGCGGAAGAGGCGACCACGGCGGGCGTTCGCTGGTTTTACTCCCCCATGGTCGACATCAGCCGCGATCCCCGCTGGGGACGGACGGCGGAGGGCGCCGGCGAAGATCCTTATCTGGGCGCCGCCATGGCGCGGGCTTATATTCGCGGTTACCAGGGCGACGACCTGTCGCAGCCCGGCCATGTGGCTGCATCGGTAAAGCACTTTGCCGCCTACGGAGCCGCCGAAGCGGGACGCGAATACAACACCACGGATATGTCGGAGATCACGCTACGCCAGGTCTACCTGCCTCCGTATAAAGCGGCCGTCGAGGCCGGCGCGGCGACCGTGATGTCCGCCTTCAACTCCTTGAATGGCGTGCCCGCCAGCGCCAATCCCTTTCTCCTCGATAAGGTCCTGCGCGGGGAGTGGGGCTTCGACGGCTTCGTCGTGAGCGACTACACCGCGGTGATGGAACTGATGAATCACGGCATCGCTCTTGACCCCGCAACCGCAACGCGCAAGGCGATCAGCGCCGGCGTGGATGTGGACATGATGTCGCATTTTTACGACACCCAGTTGCCGGAACTGATTCGCACCGGCAAGGTACCGATGTCGGTGGTAGATGAGGCCGTGCGGCGTGTACTCCGGGTCAAGTTTGCCACTGGGCTATTTGAGCATCCATACGCCGAAGGCACGGAGGTGACCTCAGCCGTGGCCGCGCACAGGCCGCTGGTCCGCAAGGGGGCGGAGGAGTCCTTTGTTCTGCTCAAAAACAGCAACTTGTCTGACGGCGCGCCCATTTTGCCGCTTTCACCGGAACGCAAACGGATCGCGCTCATCGGTCCGCTGGCCGACGACGCCGGCGAGATGGTTGGCGCCTGGGGCGGAGCGGGCAGGGATCCCGACATCGTCACGGTTCGGCAGGCGCTCGCGGAGCGCGCGCAGAAAACGGGCGGAACTTTGCTCTACGCCAAAGGAACTGAAATCGACGATCCATCGCATGCCGGCTTCGACGATGCCGTAAAAGCTGTCCAGAGTGCCGACGTTGCCGTGCTCGCGCTGGGTGAATCGAATGCCATGAGCGGCGAGGCCGGCAGCCGCGCCTATCTTGACCTGCCCGGCAACCAGGAGCAGCTCTTGGAAGCAGTGGCAGCCACCGGCAAGCCAGTTGTTTTGCTCGTATTCTCAGGCCGTCCGCTGGTGCTGGACTGGGCCGCCAAACATGTGGCCGCGATCATGGAAATCTGGTTCCCGGGAACCGAGGCCGGGAACGCCATTGCCGACGTTCTCTACGGCGATGTGCCGCCGAGCGGAAAGCTGCCCATGAGTTTTCCCCGCGCCGTAGGCCAGGAACCGCTTTACTACAACCAGTTTCCCACCGGCCGCCCTCCCATCGGAATCGATCTCTCCAAGCCGCCCGGCGGCGACTCGCGCTTCTTCTCGCGCTATATCGATGTTCCCAACGATGCGCTCTTTCCGTTTGGCTTTGGCCTCACTTACTCTACCTTCGCGTATCGCGACGTCAAGGTGTCGAAGAGCAGCATCCTGCTGTCACAGGCGCTTGACAATCGGAGCACGCCACTCGTGGAAGCAACGGCCACCGTCACCAACACCGGAAACCGGGCGGCCACCGAAGTTGTGCAGTGCTATGTCCGCAATCTTGGAGCGAGCGTTGAACAGCCGGTGCGAAGCCTGAAGGGGTTCGCGCGTGTCACGCTGGCTCCGGGCGAATCGAAACCGGTCAGCTTTCCACTCGGATTCAACGAACTCTCTTTCATCAACGTCGAAAACTCGCCGGCCATCGAAGCAACGCATTACACGGTATGGATCGGAGGCAGTTCGCTGGCTGACACGCAAGCTGCATTTGAAGTGGTCGGGCCCCAGCAGCGGGCAGCTTCACATTGATTGAGCCGACCGTTTCAGTGGGACTCGAGTTTGCAGGAGAGCGTATCGGAATGCTGGCAGCAGAAGCTTCAGACCAGCGAACAAAGTCATGCACGGAGAAGGCGAGCGGGACGAGCATCTTCCAGACATTGACCAGCAACCGGCTTCCTTCCCTACTGGGGAAGGAAGCCGAGACCCATTAAAGGAGCGGCGGACGGCGTTTCCGTCGTCCGTGGCCAAGGCGTATCGACATATACTGGCACGACATGGCAATTCCTTATTACCACGTTGATGCATTCACGGGCGAACTCTTCGCGGGCAACCCGGCCGGGGTCTGCATCCTTTCCGCTTTTCTGGCGGAGACCATCATGCAGAAAATTGCGGCTGAGAACAGGCACAGCGAGACCGCCTTTGTTGTACCGCGCGCGGATGGCGATTTCGACCTGCGCTGGTTTACACCCACAGTCGAGGACGACCTGTGCGGACATGCGACCCTGGCGTCCGCCTTTGTGCTCGCCCTGCGCAAGCACAACGTGTGGCCGGTTCGCTTCCATACATGCGCCGGCATGTTGACCGTCACTCAAGACCGGGACGTATTTGAGCTGGATTTTCCCTCGAGGCCTCCCCAACCCTGCGAGACGCCAGTCGAACTTTTACCAGCCCTGGGTTTGAAAGCGGCGCTGGTCATGAAGTCGCGCGACTACCTCGTCGTGTTGGATCAGGCTGAGCAGGTGCGAGCCCTCTCCCCCGATATTGCCGCACTTGGCAAAATTGAAATGGGGAACGGCGGAACGATTGTTACCGCTGCCGGCGACGGCGACGTGGATTACGTGTGCCGGCTTTTTGCGCCGGCCGAGGGCATCGACGAGGATCCCGCAACCGGCTCGATTCACTGCACGCTGGCTCCCTATTGGGCAGAGCGGCTGGGTAAGGAAACGTTGCGTGCGGAACAACTCAGCGCCCGCGGTGGAACCATGCAGTGCACAATTGCCGGCGATCGCGTGAAGATCGCGGGCAAGGCTCGCTTGTACCTTCACGGGATGCTCGAGCTCTGAGGCGTCTGACCGCACGCCTTGGTTCCGCGTTCTCAAATCGCACAACCGCCGTTACACTATTCTCAATGAGCATCAGGAGCGAAACGTGAGACCTACCGACGCCTTCGATTCCCGGATCGACCTCTACATTGCCAAGGCCAGGCCCTTCGCACAGCCCATCCTCATTCACCTGCGCGAACTGGTCCACAAGGCCTGCCCTGGCGTTGTGGAAACCATCAAGTGGAGCCGGCCCTTCTTCGAATACAAGGGCGTCATTCTCGGCAACATGTCCGCCTTCAACGAGCACTGCAGCTTTGGGTTCTGGGGCGAAGAAATCTCTGCCGTCCTGCGCGACGCAAAGATCCTGCAGCCTGACGCCATGGGTTCGCTCGGGCGTCTCACGCGTATTGAAGACCTGCCCGCCAACAAGCAGATGCTCAGCAGCCTTCGCAAGGCCGCGGCCTTCATTGACAGCGGCCAGTACACCAGCCCCATCGCCGCCCGGCACAGGGTGGTTAAAGCCCCCGCGCCCGCAGCCGAAACTCCTCCCGAATTCGCCAGGGCGCTCAAGGCAAACAAGAAGGCCTCTGCTGCTTTCGCCGCCTTCAGCCCCAGTTGCAAAAAGGAATATGTCGAGTGGATTGCGGATGCCAAGCGCGCCGAGACGCGCGACAAACGCATCGCAACTGCCATCGATTGGATCAGTGAAGGCAAGCAGCGCAACTGGAAATACCAGAACTGCTAGCGACAATCGGCGCGCCATTTCGCCAGAGCCTTCCATTGAGCCTCCATTTCAAGCGTAGCCGGGTGCAAAACCGGCCCGTTCCCTCGCGCTTCCAGCCTGCCCACCAGATAGGCGCGATCAACCTGCAAAGGGCTTCTGTGGAGTCCAGGGACGACGATGTTTCCCCTGCGAAGGGCATCGCGCGCTGCCGATTGTGCATCACAGCGCTCAGGTCTGGCTCTGCGCTGGCCATTCCGTGCAGCTTCCCAAAAGCCCGGAGCAGGATAGCCCAGGAGCAACGATTCCCCGGAGGTATTACGAATGAAGAGCACAATTTGGACTGTGGCTACTTTGAGTTTGATCGCGCTCCTGGTGACGATGGCGCCCGATATTCGGCGCTATATGCGAATGCGATCAATGTAAGGAAACTGGCGCCCAGTGGGTACAGAGCGATCTGCAAGGTCATTGTTGAAAAACGGCGGGTGTGGGGAAAAAAGGGGCACCTCGGCCGCAAATACTGTCTTGCCATTCGATCAGTATTGTCTTGACGGTCGCGGGCAGAGGGCAGAAGATGGTCGGGTAATTTTTCCGTGCGGCGCTCGCGCCCCGCGTTGAAAGGAATCCCAGCCTCCGATGGACAACGCCGGCAATAAGCACGAGAAAGCTGCGCCCATCGCGGAGATCGATGTTTTGTGGGTGACCGGGGGCCTGAGTTGCGACGGCGACACCATCGCGATGACGGCGGCAACGCAGCCGAGCATCGAGGACGTTGTCCGCGGAGCAATTCCCTGGATTCCGAAGGTCAATCTTTATAATCCCTTTCTTGCTTTCGAGAATGGCGATGAGTTCATGAAGCATTTCCATCTTGCCGCGCAGGGACAGGAGAGGCCTTTCATCCTGGTGATGGAGGGTTCGATTCCGGACGAGGGAAACAAGAAGGAGGGGTACTGGGCCTCGTTCGGCACGGATACCACGACGGGCCAGCCCATTACCACCTGTGAATGGATCGACCGGCTGGCGCCGAGGGCCTGGGCGGTGATTGCCGCCGGAACCTGCGCGACGTATGGCGGAATTCACGCCATGGAGGGCAATCCGACCGGCTGCATGGGGCTTCCGGACTATCTGGGATGGCAATGGCGCTCCCGGGCAGCCATTCCGATTGTTTGCGTTCCCGGTTGCCCGGTGCAGCCGGACAACTTCATGGAAACGCTGCTTTACCTGCTCTACATGGCAGCGGGACGAGCCCCGATGATTCCACTTGATGATGCACTGCGTCCCGGGTGGCTTTTCGGCAATACAGTCCACGAAGGGTGTGATCGCGGAGGCTATTACGAGCAGGCGCAATTCGGCGAGGAGTACGGTTCGCCGCTGTGCATCGTGAAGCTGGGGTGCTGGGGACCGGTGGTGCAGTGCAATGTGGGCAAGCGCGGCTGGATGGGCGGAATCGGCGGGTGCCCCAACGTTGGCGGCATTTGCATTGGGTGCACCATGCCGGGGTTCCCGGATAAATTCATGCCGTTCATGAATCAGCCGCCGGGTTCGCTTTTGTCCTCCGCCGCTGTGCAAACGTATGGCCGGGCCATCCATGCGCTGCGACGATTTACACAGGCGTCGCTGAACAAAGAGCCAGCGTGGCGGACGCGGCGCAATCATCAAGACAAGCCGGCCTAAGCCGGGGTGGCCGCTGGGGGAACTTGAAAGAAGCGAATTTCGGAGCGACAAATGTCTTCGTTTGTGGGAGCTATCGAGAAACACGGCGAAAATCCGAATCGCGTCTCTGACGCCGATAGGGAGCAGCCCGGCATGGCCGAGGCGGAGGCCGTGCTTCTCGATCTGGCGCGTGTCTTCTCCGCCCCGCCCGCAAATCTCTCCGGCGCCCTGCTTCCACTCGACCTCCAGGAACGGCCTCCCGCAGCGGACGCGCGAGAGCCCAACATGGAAGCCAAGTATCGCGCGTTGCTGGAGCAAATTCCGGCAGTGGTCTTCATGGCCTATTTGGATCGCGGCATCAGCGAGGCGTATGTGAGCCCGGAGATCGAGTCGGTACTCGGCTATTCGCGGGAAGAATGGCTGGAAGATCCGATTCGCTGGTATGAGCACATTCACCCCGAAGACAAGCCGCGCTGGAGCCTGGAGGCGGCGGAGATGTTTGTCTCCGGCAAGCCGCTGCGTTCTGCTTATAGGGTCATGGCGCGCGACGGCCGCGTGGTCTGGTTCCAATGCGACGCGCGCATGATGCAGCGCGAAGACGGCCGCCCTTGGTTCATTCACGGAATTGCATTCGATATCTCCGACATCAAGCGCATCGAAGAGGAGCGCAAGGAAGAGCGCAACTTCATCTCCGCAATTCTTGACACAGTGGCCGCACTGGTGGTGGTGATGGATGACGAAGGACGCATTCTGCGCTTCAACCAGGCGTGTGAAATCACCAGCGGCTACGCCATGCATGAAGTGGAGGGCAAGTGCTTCTGGGATCTATTCCTGGCTCCGGACGAAGCGGAACAATTCAAGGCTGTGTTTGAAGTACTGCGTACCGATCTGCTCCCGCAGCACCATCAGACCTCCTGGGTTACGCGCCATGGAGAGCAGCGGCTGATTGCCTGGACCAGCACCCTTCTGCCTGGCAGCGGCGAGAATTCAGGGTATGTAATTGCCGCCGGCATCGATATCACGGAACGCAAGCAACTGGAAAAAACCATCCTGGAGATCAGCGCGCGCGAACAGCGCCGCATTGGGCAGGATCTGCACGATGGCCTTGGCCAGCATTTGACCGGCGTTGCTTTCATGAGCAAGGTGCATGAGGCTAGGCTCGCTGAGACCAACAGTCCGGAGACGGAGGACGCCGCGAAGATTGTGCGGCTGGTAAATGAGGCCATTCACAAAACGCGGGAACTCGCCCGGGGGTTGCATCCGGTTCTTTCCGACGCCCAGGGGCTGATGTCGGCCCTGCAGTTATGGGCGGCAGAAGTGGAAGACCTGTTTGGCATCGATTGCAGGTTTCAATGCGAAGAGCCGGTGCTGATCCGCGATGAGAGCATGGCCACGCATCTCTACCACATTGCCCAGGAGGCAGTGAACAACGCCATCAAGCATGGGAATGCCGGCGAAATCAAAATCCGCTTGACAGCCGGCGCGGGTCGAGGCAGCTTAGTGATCAAGGACGACGGCGAAGGCATCCCGGATGGAACCGCCCGTTCCGGCGGCATGGGCTTGCAAATCATGAAGTACCGTTCGGGAATGATTGGCGGCGCTCTCGAGATACGGCGCGACTCGACCAGGGGAACCAATGTCATCTGCACGTTTCCGGTGAACGATCGTGTATAGAGCGCATATGGCGGAAACTACCAAAGTTGCGGATTCTCAAGTGATCCAGAGGAAGACTGTCTTCGTGGTAGATGACCATCCGCTCCTGCGTCAGGGGCTGGCCATGATGATCAACCGGGAGCCGGACTTGATGGTCTGCGGAGAAGCCGAGGAGGCGCACGCGGCCATGAGGGCCATTGCCGCTTCCCGGCCGGACATCCTGATTGCCGATATCTCTCTGAACGGCCCGGATGGGCTGGACCTGCTGAAGAATCTGCGCCTGCTCTATCCGGATTTGCCGGTGCTGATTCTCTCCATGCACGATGAGTCTATCTACGCCGAACGCGCACTGCGCGCCCGCGCCAACGGCTACATCATGAAGCAGGAGGCGACGGAGAAGGTTCTGGTTGCCGTGCGCCGCATTCTGGATGGCGAGATGTATTTGAGCAGCCGCATGTCCAACAAGCTGCTGATGCAGTATATGAGCGGAAAGACCGCCGAGACGGATTCGCGCCTGGCCGCACTGTCCGATCGAGAGCTTGAGGTGTTCCGCATGATCGGCGCGGGCCTCGGCACGCGGCAGATTGCCGAAGCGCTGCATCTGAGCATGAAGACTGTCGAATCTTACCAGGCACACCTGAAAGACAAGCTCTCGCTGCGCACCGGCCGCGAATTGATGCAGCACGCCATTCAGTGGAAGCTGAACGACAAGTCTGCTTAGCGCATGCTTCAGCTAGCCGCTTTGAGCAAGCCGCTTTGTGTCAGGGCACGACTTTAGTCGTGCCGTTGGCACTGCAAATTCAGCGCGGGCTTCAGCCCCTGCGGGATGGCTGTTGACCCAGCTAAGCCATTCTTGAACCACGTTCCCGTGGAATCCTAACCTGTGCCGCAATCTCCTCAGCCTGCCGGCTTTACGCAAACCGGCGGGCAGCATCGAATCGCTTCGGAAGCCCGCATGTCACACATCGGGGATTCCCCGATGGCCTCTCAGGGAATTCATACGCATCGAAATTAGGGTCGCACCCGCTTGCCGAGCTTGTTGCCGTTCTGTTGGTATGTCTCAGTCGGCGAACTCCGCGGAAGCGGTGGTGTTTCGCCGATGGCAAGCGTTGTCACAAGTTCCCCGCAAGACCGAGAATTTGAAGCCCAAAAAAGCCCAAGTTGGGACTCGCGGGGAAACGTGCGCCCAATTTCACCAATCTCAGATGCTCGCCGCTAACGAGAGGAGCACCAAGCATATGGCAGCGGAAACCGTTCCTTACGGCAGAGTTACACAGAAGAAGCCCGCAGTGGCAGAAGTCCACATCCTTTGGATCACCGCAGGACTAGGGTGCGATGGAGATTCAGTGTCGATCACCGCGGCTACGCAGCCCAGCATTGAAGATGTGATTCTGGGTGCGATCCCAGGGCTGCCGAAGGTCCACCTTCACAACCCCGTGCTGGCCTACGAAAACGGCGACGATTTCATGAAGTTCTGGTACGAGGCCGAAAAAGGAAAGCTCGATCCCTTCGTCCTGGTTGTGGAAGGCTCGATACCCAACGAGAGCATCAAGAAAGAGGGCTACTGGGCGGGCATGGGAACCGACCCGAACACGGGCCAGCCCATCACCACCAATGAGTGGATCGATCGCCTTTCTCCGAAGGCGCTGGCGGTAATTGCATGCGGCACCTGCGCTACCTACGGCGGCATCCACGCCATGGAAGGCAACCCCACTGGCGCGATGGGTCTGGCCGACTATCTGGGCTGGGGCTGGAAGTCGAAGGCCGGCTTGCCCATCGTGAATGTTCCCGGCTGTCCTGTGCAACCGGACAACTTCATGGAGACGGTTCTCTATCTTCTTTATCAGGTCGCAGGCCTGGCACCGATGATTCCTCTGGACGATCAACTGCGCCCCACCTGGCTGTTCGGCAAGACCGTGCATGAAGGCTGCGATCGCGCCGGCTACTACGAGCAGGGCGACTTCGCCACCACCTACAGTTCGCCAAAGTGCATCGTCAAGCTCGGCTGCTGGGGTCCGGTGGTGAATTGCAATGTGCCCAAGCGCGGTTGGATGGCGGGCATCGGAGGCTGCCCTAACGTGGGCGGCATCTGCATCGGCTGCACCATGCCGGGCTTCCCTGACAAGTTCATGCCTTTCATGGATGAGCCGCCTGGTGCCAAGCTCTCGAGCACCGCCATCGGCGCCTATGGCAAGGGCATTCGCGCACTCCGATCCTTCACCAACGCAACGGTGAACAAAGAGCCTAAGTGGCGTCATCCGCGGCCCGAGCTCACTACCGGCTATCACCCCCGATCCTACTAACCCCAACCAGGCAAAGGAGCCACTGCTATGGGTACTATTGTTGCTGAGCAAAAAGGTTCGGCGGAAAAAGCCAGTCAGTTAGTGGAGATGAACTGGGATCCGATTACCAGGATCGTGGGCAGTCTTGGCATCTTTACCAAGATCGATTTTGGCAAGCGCAAGGTGGCCGAGTGCCACAGCACATCGTCGATCTTCCGCGGCTACAGCATTTTCATGAAGGGCAAGGATCCGCGCGACGCGCACTTCATCACCAGCCGCATCTGCGGCATTTGCGGCGACAACCACGCCACTTGCGCCACCTACGCGCAAAATATGGCCTTCGGCGTAAGGCCGCCGGCCATGGCCGAATGGATCGTGAACCTGGGTGAAGCAGCCGAATACATGTTCGATCACAACA
>Ga0302325_10016122_pt1 | contig 15856 bp, 13 predicted proteins | sample Palsa_T0_2_FD_201948 | JGI IMG/M metagenome (GOLD analysis project Ga0302325, IMG submission 201948) | Peat permafrost microbial communities from Stordalen Mire near Abisko, Sweden - Palsa_T0_2 | ecosystem: Environmental > Terrestrial > Soil > Palsa > Peat permafrost | place: Sweden: Abisko...
GCGACGCTGAGCTTACCAAGCTGGTGCGGCCGGCGAGGTTTGGCGGCTTCGAATATGGTCTGGGCGAATTGGCGCAAATCGCATTCGAGCTGGGTCAGGTTTGTGGCAGCACCGGTTGGTGTGGCTCGCTGGCCATGTGCTATCAGTGGATGACGGCATACTTCCCGCTCGACGCTCAACGTGACGTCTGGAGCGACCCCGACAACCTCGTCGCCGGATCTTACAACCCGAGCAAGGACTGCGAGATCGTGCCGGGCGGCATCAAGCTCGCCGGTTCATGGCCCTACGCAAGCAATTGCGAGAACAGCCAGTGGCTGATGCTCGGCGCGCTCATGCCGAATTCCAAGGGGCCGCCCGAGGTGATGTGGTGTCTCGTGCCCAACACCGACATGATCGTCGACCAGGACACCTGGTTCACCAGCGGGCTGCAGGGCACAGGCAGCAAAACCGTGCGTATCGACAAGCCGGTCTTTGTTCCGGACCACCGCATGGTGCGATTTGCCGACATTGTCGCGGGAAAGACCCCGGGCGCGGAAATCGAAAACAACAATATGAGCCGCTTCGCCTTCACGACCTTTGGCCCGACCGCGCTGGTGTCACCGGTGCTGGGCATGGCGCAAGGCGCTCTCGATTCCTTTGTTCAAATGGCGCAGACGCGGGTACGCGCGGCAAGGCCGGGAATGGTGGTCCCGGTGGCCAACTCGCCGATGATTCAGAACAAGATAGGGGCGGCATCGGCGACGATAGAGTCGGCGTTCACCTTGCTTCTCACCAGTGTGACGGCCGCGGAGGATAAGGTCCGTCGCGGGGTGCCGTTGGAAATCGGCGAGCGCGTCGCCATCCGCCGCAATCAAGGGTTTGCGGCGAAACAATCCGTAGCGGTCGTCAACGACCTGTTCGCGAAGGAAGGCGCCGGCGGCAGCGATCTCGCGGCGCCGTTGCAGCGCTTTTGGCGCGATGTCAACGCCGCGGCATTGCATCTCAGTCTCGATTGGGAAGCGATCTCCGCAATGTACGGGCAGCAGAAGCTTGGGCTCGACCCGGTGGGGCTCTATTGAGGGCACGATCCGCCATGACTGAGTCTCAGCAACTCATCGCCGATGCGAAGCTTGCCCTCCGGCGTCTGGCGAGTTCGGTGAGCGTCGTGACCTGCCGTTACGACGGACAAAATTATGCGATGACCGCCACCTCGGTTAGTGCGCTCAGCATGGAGCCGCCTTCAATGCTGCTATGCGTCAATCGATCCGCGGGGTTCCATCGGGCGCTCAACAGCGCGAACGAATTCGCGATCAATATTCTCAGCCGTGCTCACGTCGATATTTCCAGGCTCTGCAGCGGTGGTACAAACCCGAGCGGCCGATTTGATGTCGGCCGCTGGGATATTCGCGCGGCCGCGCCTGTACTGATCGACGCGCAGGCGGCTATTGTCTGCCGGAAGGACAGAGAGCTGGAATACGGAACGCATACCGTCTTCATGGGTCGCATCACGTCGCTCGCCGTCAACGGCGACATAGATCCTCTCATATATGTCGACGGAGAATATACCGGTCGAGCTGCCTGACAGTTCCGTAAGCGGCGGGAGTCATTTCCAGCGCGCGTCAAACTCCGGATCGCCAGTCCGCTGAGCCTTTATGAGGGCGTCCGCGGCGTTTGGGGTGTCAAAAGTGTTCACACTGGCGAACTGGTCCATGTTGACAAATTGCGACTTGACGGCCGACCATGAGGCAAAATACGTCAACCTGGCGGGAGGACAGCCGAGTTATGAACGTGGACGAGCGCATCGCCGAGCTCACCCGGAAAATGCTGCGGCGTAAGCTTTATGCTGTCCTTTCGCAGCCATCGCCGACGCCCGAGAAGCTCAAAGCGCTGTTGCCGGCGCATCTCGAATACATGATCGGGCTTGAAAAACGCGGCGTTCTGTTCGCGTCCGGTCCGTTGGCCGATGGCGAGGGACCGCCGAGCGGTGCCGGCCTGACGATCCTGCGGGCGGCGAGCGCGCATGAGGCGCGCGCGCTCGCGGAAGCCGACCCGCTCGTCGTCAACGGACTGAGGTCCTTCGAGCTTAAGGAATGGACGATCATGGAGGGCACGCTCGGGTTGCGTGTTAATCTCTCCGATCAGTCGATTGAGATAGCGTAGCGGAGTGGTAATGGAGACCGTAGGCTTCGTCGGAGTCGGCAAGATCGGAATGCCGATCTCGCAAAACCTGATCAACAGCGGCTATCGCGTGGTCGGCTATCGTCGCGGCTCGCTCGACGAGTTCAAGAAGATCGGCGGCGTGGCCGTGCGTTCGGCGGCTGAGGTCGGCGCGCAGGCGGACGTCGTGTTCTCCTGTCTGCCCTCGGACGAGGCGTTGCAACAGGTCGTGCAAGGCCCCGAGGGGCTCGTGCATTCGGCGCGGCCGGGGCAGATCGTCGTTGAGCTGGGTTCGTATCCAGTACCGGTCAAGGCGCGGCAGATCGCGCCGCTTGCCGAGAAAGGCGCCTTCTTCATCGATGGCGAAGTCGCCGGCACACCTGGCATGGTGTCGGCGCGCAAGGGCGTTGTCTATCTGGCCGGCGATGCGCAGGCCTGCAAGAAACTCGAGCCTGTCGTCGCCGGCTTTGCCGATTCCTGCATCTATTTTGGCGCGTTCGGCGCGGCGAGCCGCGTCAAGCTCATCAACAATCTACTGGTCTCGATCCATATCGCCGCAACGGCGGAGGCGATGGCGCTCGGGCTCAAGGCCGGCGTCGATGTCGATTTGATGATCAAGGCCGTCGCGACCGGCAGCGGCGGCTCGACCCAGTTCGGCATCCGCGCACCGTGGATGGCGGAGCGGCGCTTCAAACCGCTGCAGGGGCCCATTCCCGGGTTGCAACACTATATCGAGATGATCGGCGAATTCGCCGACAGCGTCGGCGTGGCGACGCCGCTTCTCGATCGCACCGCCGAGCTGTTCGATCGCTTCGTAGCGATGGGACTGTCCGATTGCGATGGCGCAGCCATGATCGATGTGATCGGCGCGCTGCCGCGTGAAATATCCGAGAAACCCATTCCCCAAAAGGGGACGAGAGTTGACAATAAAGGAGAGTCCGCATGATCCGCGTCAACAAGATCGGCCACGCTACCTATGAGACGCCCGATCTCGACAAGCAGACCGAGTACTACACCGATATCCTCGGGCTGATGCTTGTAGCCAAGGAGAAGGATGTCGTGTACCTCGCCTCCACGGTCGACCATCATTCCGTGGTATTACGGCGAGGGGCGAAGGCCGATTGTGTGAGCCTCGCTTTCCAGATCGCGCCTGAAGCCGATCTCGGCGAATTCGAGAAGCAGGTCTCGGCTCACGGCGTCAAAACGCAGCGCAAGAAAGACCCGGAGCCGTCGATCTCGGACATGGTGACCTTCGCCGATCCGAAGGGCACGACCTTGGAAGTGTTCAAGCGTGGTGCCTTCTCGCACCAGAAATTCCAGAAAAAGGGCATCGTGCCGCACAAGCTCGGCCATGTCGCCTTCCACGTTACCGACGTCAAACACGTCACCAAGTTCTATTGCGACGTGCTCGGCTTTCGCGAATCCGACTGGATGGCGGACTTCTTCTCATTCCTGCGCTGCGGGCCCGATCATCACACCATCAACCTGATGGAGACCGGTTCGAACCGGCACTTCCACACCGCGTTCGAACTGCGCGATTGGGGTCACATGCACGAGGCGTGCGACTTTCTCAGCCTTAACGGCTACAAGCTGCTCTGGGGTCCGGGCCGGCACGGTATCGGCCACAATCTGTTCGCCTATCATCGCGGGCCCAACGGGCTGATCACCGAGACCTTTGCCGAACTTGACCGCATGAACGAGGAGCTCGGTTATTTCGAGCCGCGGCCATGGCATCGCGATGCACCCCAGCGCCCGAAAGTCTGGGAGAAAGACCCCGCTGCTTCGAATCTCTGGGGCATTATGCCGGGCGATGACATGATGAAATGACGCGTGCCCCTCCCAGAAAAAGGGAGGGATTACCACCGAGAAAAGGGGGGGTGGCAATGCAGCCCGGTTGGAGCAAGCAGATCCGGCGTATCGTGACTTTTGCTGCGGCGGCTGCGTTGTTGTTGCTCTCTCCCTTATCGCCCGCATCCGCCGCCGATCCGGTCAAGGTCGGATTCAGCATGGCGATGACCGGCGCAGTGGCGCAGAACGGCAAGCAGCTTTTGATCGCACTCCAGCTCTGGCGAGACGATCTCAACGCCAGGGGCGGCTTGCTCGGCAGACCGGTCGAGCTTGTCTATTACGACGACCAAAGCAATCCTTCGAACGTTCCGGGCATCTACACCAAGCTGATCAGCGTCGACAAAGTCGATCTGTTGCTTGGCCCCTATGCTACGAACATGGCGGCGGCGGCGATGCCGGTGATCGTCGAAAACAACAAGGTCACGATCACAATGCTGGCGGTGAGCGTGAATCGGCATTTCGATTATTCAAAATACTTCTCGATGCAGCCGCTCGGCCCCGACGGCGTGAAAGCGTTCTCCAAGGGTTTTTTTGATCTTGCTGCGGCGCAGACGCCGAAACCGCAGACGGTCGCCATCCTCTCGGCCGACGCCGAGTTCGCCAAGACGTCAGCTGACGGCGCGCGCGAGAATGCAACCGCCGGCGGGTTCAAGATCGTCTACGATAAAAGCTATCCGCCGCCGACCACGGATTTTGCTCCGACCGTGCGCGCGATCCAGGCGGCTGGTCCCGACGTGGTTTTCGTCGCCGCCTATCCACCCGACACGGTCGGCATCGTGCGCGCTGCGAATGAGATCGGCCTCACGCCGAAAATGTTTGGCGGCACCATGATCGGTTTGCTGATCACGCCGATCAAGACGCAGCTCGGTCCGATCCTCGACGGCCTGGTCATCATGGAGAGCTTTGTGCAGGCGCCGACCTTCAACTTCCCTGGCGTCGCAGATGTGCTCAAGCGCTATCGCGCCGTGGCGGCCGGCGAAAAAATCGATCAGCTAGGCTATGGCTTCGTGCCGTTCGGTTATGCCGCCGGACAGGTGCTGGCGCAGGCCGTCGAAGGCACCAGCAGCCTCGATCAGAACAAGCTCGCCGACTACATGCACAGCCACAAATTTGCGACCGTCGTCGGCGACATCGAATACGGCAAAGACGGCGAATGGACGGAGGCGCGAACGGTGTTCACGCAATTCCAGAAGGTGGCGCCGAACAATTTCGAGCAGTTCGCCGACGGCAAGGTGCAGCCCGTCCTCTGGCCGCCGCAATATAAGACCGGCGATCTCGTCTATCCCTACGCCGCCGCGAAGCAGTAACGGCTGGCAAGGATCACTCGCCCTTGCCGCCGAGCTGCTTGAGCTTGGCGAATACAGCTTCCACGTTGAGGTCCTCGGCCTTCTTCACCGCAGCTGGCTCCTCCGGCTCCTCCTTTGGCGCCGTCGTGACGGACGCAGGAAGCAGCGTCGCGCCCTGCGCCTCGACCGGCACCGGCTTCTCCTTGGCCGCGCGCTGCACCTCAAAATCGAGGTCGATCTGCGAGCACAGACCAAGCGTCACGGGATCGAGCGGTGTCAGGCTGGCCGAGTTCCAGTGCGTTCGGTCGCGGATCGCCTGGATGGTCGATTTCGTGGTGCCGACGAGCCGCATGATCTGGCTATCCTTGAGCTCGGGATGGTTGCGCACCAGCCAGAGGATGGCGTTCGGCCGGTCCTGACGGCGCGACACCGGCGTGTAGCGCGGGCCTTTCTTTTGCTTCGCCTCGGGCAGGCGGACCTTGGGGTCTGCGATGTGCAGTGGGTGGTCAGGATGGGCTTCCGCGTCGGCAATCACCTCGCGAGTCAGTTGCCCGGTCAGAATCGGGTCCAGTCCTTTGATCCCTTGCGCCGCATCCCCGTCCGCGATCGCCTTTACCTCCAGCGGATGGAGGTTGCAGAACTGTGCAATCTGGTCGAACGACAGACTGGTGTTCTCGACCAGCCACACCGCCGTCGCTTTCGGCATCAAGGGGGTGACAGCCATGTGCAAATCTCCTCTGCGCTCCGCCCGCCCGGTCGGGCGAAGCCACTTATGTCATCAGCGATGACTGGAAAGCGGCCAGAATATAGGCGGCTAACCCGCCGGGTGCAACCGCGCAGGTGATTCCGTTATCGTGCTTTGCACGCGTGACGCGCGGTATGCCCATTGCGAAATGGCGTGGATTTGGCACAAAAGAGGCGGCGAAAGCGGTTACCGGACCCGCCTCTCGCGCCAAAATCGGAGCCTTACTTGACCGAGACGGTCGCCGAAATCCTCGACGCCTATCGCGGCGGAGCAGTCAAGCCCGAGGACATTGTCGCGCGGAGCTTCGAGCGCATCCGCGTCCACAACGATCCGGCGATCTTCATCGCGCTGCGCGAGGAAGCCGAGGTCCTGGCCGAGGCGCGCGCGCTTCAATTGGGCGCTGACAAAACGCTCCCGCTCTACGGCATTCCGGTTTCGGTAAAGGACAATATCGACGTCAAGGGCCTGGCGACGACTGCCGCATGTCCCGCTTACAGCTATCGTCCCAACAAGGATGCCGCTGCCGTCGCGCGGCTTCGCCAGGCCGGTGCGCTCGTTCTCGGCAAAACAAATCTCGACCAGTTCGCGACTGGCCTCGTCGGCGTTCGCACCCCTTACGGCGTCGGCCGCAACCTGTTCGATCCGAAGCTTATTCCCGGAGGTTCGAGCACCGGCTCCGGGCTCGCGGTGGGAGCCGGCTTGACCCCGCTCGCGCTCGGCACCGACACTGCCGGGTCGGGCCGCGTGCCGGCAGGTTTCAGCAACATCGTCGGGCTAAAGCCGAGCCGCGGCCTTGTTTCCACTGCCGGTGTCGTGCCGGCGTGCCGCACGCTCGATTGCGTTTCAGTCTTCGCGCTCACCGTCGACGATGCCATGGCGATGTTGAGCGTGATTGCGGCACCGGATGCGGCCGATGCCCACGCGCGTTCTCGCGTGGCGCACGGTGTTGGACCGATGCCCCAGGGGCTCCGGCTCGGGGTGCCGCTCCCTGGTCAGCGTCTGTTCTTCGGCGATCGCGTGTCGGAGGCCGCTTACGACGCAGCGCTCATGCGGTTCGCCGCGTTTGGCGCAAAAATCGTGGACATCGATATCGAGCCGTTCTACGCGGCTGCGCGGTTGCTGTACGAGGGACCGTGGGTTGCCGAGCGCTACTTGACGACGCGCGCGCTCATCGCCTCGTCGCCGGAATCGTTGCATCCCGTCACGCGCCAGGTAATCCTCGCCGGCGCGCACGGCACCGCAGCCGACGCCTTCGCGGCCTTCTATCAGCTCGAGGATCTGCGGCGCGTGCGCGACCACACGTTTCGCGCGATTGACGCGCTGGTGCTGCCGACCGCGCCGACGATCTATACGGTCGAGCAGGTGCTCGCCGATCCGATCGGGCTGAACAGCCGGCTCGGCACTTATACCAACTTCGTCAACTTGCTCGACATGTGCGGGCTTGCCGTACCGGCCTCGATGCGGCCCGACGGTACGCCGTTCGGTGTGACGCTGCTTGGGCTGGCCGGCCAGGATGCGGCGCTCGCGGCCATCGGCCGCGAATTCCACGTCGCGACCGGATTGCCGCTCGGCGCGCTCAAATACGCGCAGCCGCCGCTCGCGCCGCAGCCGTCCGCGCCCGCGGCGGGCGAAATACCGCTCGCCGTGGTCGGCGCTCATCTTTCGGGGATGCCGCTCAATGGTGAATTGCGGAACGCCGGCGCGCGGCTGATCGAGCGCGGCACGACGGCGCCGCATTACCGGCTCTTTGCGCTTCCCGGCACTCGTCCGCCGAAGCCCGGACTGGTCCGCGTGAAAAATGGTGCCGGCGCCGCCATTGAGATCGAAGTCTGGGCAATGTCTGAGAGTGCGTTCGGCCGATTTGTCGCCGCAGTACCGGCGCCGCTGTCGATCGGCACCCTCGAACTCGACGGCGGCCGCTCGGTCAAAGGTTTTTTGGTCGAGGCCGAGGCGGTCGCAGGCGCGCGCGACATTTCAGGTTTCGGCGGCTGGCGCGCGTTCATGGCCCAGGAAAAAGCTGCGGTGTGATGGGGCGGTCATTTGGGCTCGTCGATGAAGCTCACATGCGCGGCGACGACGCGCCAGCCTTCCGGAAAGCGCACCCAAGTCTGCATCTGACGGCCGACTTTGCCGGGTACGCTGGCGCGGTGGAATAGCGTCGAGGCGACGGCGAAGTCGCGCCCATAGGTGCTGATCACAGTCTTCGATATCGTACGCGCCAGCCCGGCCGGGGAACGCGCGGCGCGAAACGCCGCGATCTCGCGAAAGCCATAGAGAATCTCCGTCCCGCCGTAGCGAACGGTGCGCGGATCGTCGTGGAATATAGCGTCGAGCGCGGCGACATCGTTTGATCCCAAGGCTTCTTCGTAGCGATCGAACGCGGCTTTTACATCGGCGACGACCTCCGGCAGGTCGATCTCCATTGCTTTCTCCCTTCAGGCATGGCGGCAAGGTGTGATGATGCGATAAGCGCAAGAGTCGCGATCAAAATTCCTTCGGTCGCAGCGTTGCGGCGACGCCTTGCATTTCCAGCGCGTGCGCGATGCGGAGCGCTACGTCCTCGCGCCATGGTGCGGTGATGACCTGCACGCCGATCGGCAATGGCGCAAGTGGGATCGGCACGGTCACGACCGGCAGACCGACAAAGGAGATCGGCTGGGTGTAAAGGCCAAGATTGGCTCGCACCGGCAACGCTGCGTCGCCGAGCGCGAACGTTTGCTGCCCGAGGAGCGGCGCCGTGCACGGCGTCGCCGGCGCCAAAATGGCGTCGACCGCGGCGAACAGTTTGAGCACCTCGCCGCGATACCAGCGCCGGAATTTCTGCGCCTTCACGACTAGCGAAGCCGGCATCATTGCGCCCGCGATCAGCCGGTCGCGGACGGCTGGATCGAAATCCCGCGCGCGGGTGCGTAGCCGATCGAGATGAAGGCTTGCCCCCTCGCTCGCGGTGATAATGTAAGCGGCTGCGCGCGCGCGTTCGGCTTGCGGGATATCGATGTCGCGGTTGGCGCCCAGCGCCGCCGCCACGCGGTCAATGGCGTAGACGGCTTCCCGGCTCCGGCAACTGAAATAGCCTGCGGCGACGGCGATGCGCAGCCCTTTGGTGCCTCGGTCCAGAAGCGGCGTAACCGGTTCGGCCGCACGATCGGCGCAAACGGGATCGTCGGGGTCGTAACCCTGCATGATGTCATAAGCGAGTGCCAAATCGCGGCTGCTGCGCGTCAGCGGGCCGACATGATCGAAGCTCGCCGCGAAGGGGAAAGTGCCGGCGCGGCTGAGTCGTCCATAGGTCGGCTTGAGGCCGAACAGGCCGCAGAGCGAAGAGGGCACGCGGATCGAGCCGTTGGTGTCGGAGCCGAGCGACAGCGGCACCAAGCCGCCGGCGACCGCGGCGGCCGACCCGCTGGAAGATCCGCCGGCCATGCGGCTGAGGTCATGCGGGTTACGCGACGGGCCGTCGTGAAGGTTCTCACCGGTGAAGTCGTAGGCGTATTCGCCCATGTTGAGCGCGCCCACAAGCACAGCGCCGGCCGCTTCGAGGCGCCCGATCAGCGTGGCGTCGCGGTTCGCGGGCGGTGCGTCGCGGTTTATCTTCGACCCGGCAAGTGTCGGCAGCCCAGCGATGTCGAACAGGTTTTTCGCCGCGAACGGCACGCCAGCCAGCGGCGGAGCCGGTTTGCCGGCGGCGCGCGCGTCGTCGAGCGCCTGCGCACGCGCAAACGCACGCTGCTCGGTGAGCGCGGTGAACGAGTTAAGCAGCGGATCGCATGCCCGGATGCGGGCGAACGTTGCTTCAGCGACGCTCCGAGCGCTGGCGCGTCCGGCGCCGACGGCTGCGACGATGTCGGCGGCCGTCCTGAAGCTGAAATCGAACGCAGCCGTTTCAAGCACGGAACACCGGCGCAGGCTCGGTGTCATCGGGAAGCGCGAATTCTTCGACGAGCGCCGCGTAACGAAGGATCAATTGCAGATTGTGCTTGACCCCGGCGCGCCAGGCTGGATCGACCGGCAGTGCGAGTGCCTGCGCGCTCGCTGCGAGCAGCGTCTCCATGGCGTCCGGCTTCTTGGAGCGCAACGGCCGTGCCAGCGGCCCCGTCCGTCGCCCGGTCTTGGATTTGCGGGTCACAGATTTACCCACTTTGGATTTACGCGTCATGCGATCGAATTTCTCACCTAAGCCTTTGATTCACGGGCATTGTTGCACGCGCTCCGGTGACCGCCAAGAGGCCGGCAATGACAGGCTTCATCGTTTGGGGTGAAGGGCCGCCCAAGATTTGATCACACCGCCGCGGGCGGAATCGACCGGCCTCTCGAATGCTGGCCCTATTCTTGCACATTTGCGGTCATTCCGCACCGATGCAAGAGGCCGCCACATGCCAAGCGTCAATTTCGAGGCCGAACCCGCGCCGCTTTCCGTCGATCTTGAACGATCTGCGCTGGTGATTATCGACATGCAGCGCGATTTTCTGGAGCCGGGCGGATTTGGTGAAGCGCTCGGCAATGACGTTTCACGCCTGCAGGTGGCCGTCGGGCCCTGTCGGCAGGTGCTGGCCGCGGCCCGCCGCCTCGGCATGCTGGTCATTCACACCCGGGAAGGACACCGACCCGATCTTTCCGACGCGCCGCCGCACAAAGTAGAACGCGGGGATCCGGCGAACCGCATCGGAGCACACGGACCGATGGGCCGTATCCTGGTGCGCGGCGAGCCGGGGCACGACATTATTCCTGAACTCTATCCGCTCAAAGACGAGCCGGTGATCGATAAACCGGGCAAAGGCGCCTTCTATCAAACCGATCTCGACCTCATGCTGCGGAACCGCGGTATCGACACATTGTTTGTTTGCGGTGTCACGACGGAAGTGTGCGTCAATACAACCGTGCGTGAGGCCAATGATCGCGGCTATCGCTGCATCGTATTGTCGGATTGCTGCGGCTCTTATTTCCCGGAATTTCACGCCGCCGGCCTCGCCATGATCAAGGCCCAGGGTGGTATTTTCGGTTCAGTCGCCGCGTCGAGGCCTCTGCTTAATTCACTAGCATCAGTGCCCTGAAACTCGGCGCGGTCCGGGTTTTTGCTGCGGAATGTTGCGAGTGCGGCGAACCGCATGGGCTCTGCGCCGATGTGTCGTGCTGTTTTTTTGACAAGGCAGTGACCGTTATTTGATCGCCCTTCCGCGGAGTTGTCGCGGTGCAGCAAATTCAAGTCAAAGTTGACGCGGTGCCGCATAAATCCGATTCCGCTGCCGTTTCATCACGTTCGCCATAGTCATCCCCAGCATCGAACGCCGGGCTTTGGTTGGCATGCACCTTGCGAGGTCGACCAGGCAATCGTGACGATTGCGCACATGCCGCCGGGGGGCGGGGCTGTTCACTACGCCGATCACTGCCCGTCAATCAGGCGGACGATTGGTCAGTGTGTGGGCATTGCTCGGTGCATTGCTTGGGAATCACCACGGAGGGGAGTGTGCAATGACGACCACAACGTCGACGACGGGTTTTAGCCCAAAGATTTGGACGCCCGGCGATTGGAATGCCTTTTTCGGTTTTGGTACCAACATCCTCACCAACATGTTGACGCTCACGATCCTGTTGCGGTTCGTGATCAAGATGCCGGATTCGATCGTTTTCGGCCGCATCCTGCCGGCGGTCGGCCTGATGCTGTGCCTTTCGACGTTTTACTATGCGTATCTCGCTTACCGGCTCGCCAAGCAGACCGGTCGCAATGACGTTTGCGCGCTGCCGTCCGGCATCAGCGTGCCGCACATGTTCATCGTCACTTTTGTAATCATGCTGCCGATCGCGCTGACGACCCACGATCCGATTAAAGGCTGGGAAGCTGGACTGACGTGGGTGTTCTTTCAGAGCTTCATCCTGATGATCGGCGGCTTCGTCGCTCCGATCATCCGCAAGATCACGCCGCGCGCAGCCCTGCTCGGCACATTGGCCGGCGTATCGATCACCTTCATCTCCATGCGTCCGGCGTTGGAAATGTACATGACGCCGGTGATCGGCCTGTCCTGCTTTGCCGTCATCTTGGTGAGTTGGTTCGGCGGCTTTCGATATCCGAAAGGCATTCCCGCCGGACTGGTCGCCATCGCGGTGGGAATGATCATTGCGTGGGGCTCCAACCTCTTCGGCCTCAACTACGGTGGGTTGGGCATCAAGGGCGTTACCGACGCCTTCACGAATTTCGGCTTCTCGGTACCGCTCCCTGCCGTGAACCATATCTTCTCCGGCTTTGAATATCTCGGCGTGATTCTCATTACCGCCATCCCATTCGGCATTTACGATCTGGTCGAAGCGATGGATAACGTCGAGAGCGCGGAGGCTGCCGGCGACGCCTTCCCGACGACGCGCGTGCTGACCGCCGACGGCGTCATCAGCCTGATCGGTTGCCTCATGGGCAATCCTTTCATCAACGCCGTCTATATCGGCCATCCCGGCTGGAAGGCGATGGGCGGCCGCATCGGCTACTCGGCGGCGACCGGCGTCATGGTGATCGTGTTGTCCTGGTTCGGCGTGATCTCGCTGCTGTTGGCCATCATACCGGTCGTGGCGATCTACCCGATCCTGCTCTACATCGGCATGCTGATCGGCGCGCAAGCGTTTCAAAGCACGCCGAAGACCCACGCGCCCGCCATTGTGCTGGCGCTGACGCCGCATCTCGCCGCTTGGGGTTCGGTGCAGCTGGACGGGGTGCTGCATGCGGCCGGTACCGACGCTGCGACCGTCGGCCTGGACAAACTCGCCAATAACGGCGTTCTCTACGCGGGACTCAAGGTCATGGGCGGCGGCTCTATCTTGACCGGGCTGGTGCTTGCCGCGATCGGCGCTTTCGTCATCGACAAGAAGTTCGTCAACGCATCGGCGTTCGCGCTGGCCGGCGCGATCCTCACCTTCTTCGGCTTCATGCATGGTGAGCAGGTCGGCATCGCGGTGACGCCGATCGTTGCGATCGCGTATCTGATCGTGGCGGTCTTCCTGTTCGGGCTGAGCCGCGCTCCGGCGAGTTTGCTGGATCGAACGGCGCCGCACGAGGCGATACCGGAAGGCGTGCCCGCCGAATGATCGGCTAGTGCCGCAAAGAATGTGCCGCCTCTCCCCGGGTCGGGGAGAGGCGATTTTTTTGTTACTCTGCGGCTGCTTTGGTTGCGCCGTGGCTGTGGATTGCTTGCCAAATGCGGTTCGGCGTCGCCGGCATGTCGATGTGATCGATGCCCAGCGGGCGCAGCGCGTCGAGAACAGCGGTGATCACCGCCGGCGGCGCGCCGGTTGCGCCGGCTTCGCCCGCGCCTTTGATGCCGAGCGGATTGGTTGTGGCCGGTATTTCGGCCAGTACTGAGACGAAGTCTGGAAAATCGTCGGCGCGCGGCATGGCGTAGTCCTGGAAGCTGCCGGTAACGAGCTGGCCGCCGGCATCGAACACGATCGATTCCATGAGCGCCTGGCCGACGCCCTGGGCGACGCCGCCGTGAATCTGACCTTCGCACAGGAGCGAGTTTACGACCTTGCCGACGTCGCCGATCGAGGCGTAGCGCGCGAGCGTGACGACGCCGGTCTCCGGATCGATCTCGACCTCGCAGACGTGGCAGCCGTTGGGATAATTCGACGGCTCGGCCGCGAATGTGCCGGACGCTTCGAGGCCGACGTCAAACTGAGGCGGCAGGAACATTGGCCGGTGCAGGGATTGGGCCACGGCGGTCAGCGGCAGCGAGCGGTCGGTGCCGACGATGTGGAAGCTGCCGTCCTTGAATTCGATATCGCCTGCCGCGGCCTCCATCATTATAGCCGCCATGGGCTTGGCCTTCTCGATGATGGCGTCAGCGGCGTGTTTGAGGGCGTTGCCGCCGACATGCATACTGCGCGAGCCATAGGTGCCGCGGCCGATCGGCACGGCGTCGGTGTCGCCCTGTACGAAGCTGATCGATTCGATCGGTACGCCGAGCCATTCGTGCACCATTTGCGCGTAAACGGTTTGATGGCCTTGGCCGTGCGAATGGGTGCCGGCGATGATCATGAGCGTGCCGCTTGGATCGAAGCGGATGACCATGCGTTCGTTGAAAATCGCGGCTTCTTCGACGAAATAGCCGATGCCCCTGCCGCGCAGCTTGCCGTTCTTCTTCGATGCTGCGGCGCGCTTGGGAAACCCATTCCAATCTGCAAGCCTTAGGCAATCGTCCATCACGCGCACGAAATCGCCGCTGTCATACGCGATGCCGGAATGGAGCTTATGCGGCATCGCGGAAGCCGGAATGAAGTTGCGCCGCCTGATCTCGATCGGATCGACGCCGATGACGCGAGCGGCCCGTTCGATCAGTTGCTCGATGAGGAAGGTCGCCTCCGGCCGTCCGGCTCCGCGATAGGGAGCCATCGGGGCCGTGTTGGTCAAAACTGCCTGCGCCACCGCGTGCACAGCCGGAATGTCATACACGCCCGGCGCCAGCTTAAGCGCGAACAGTGGCACCACGATTGACGCTTCGAAGAGGTGCGAGCCCATCGCATGAAGTGCGTTCATGCGCATGCCGAGAATCTTTCCCTTCTCGTCGAGGGCCAGTTCGCCGGTCACCACCTGGTCGCGTCCATGCGCGTCGCCGAGAAAAGATTCCGAGCGTGTTGCAACCCATTTGACCGGGCGGCCGTCGCAACGGCGCGACGCCCAGCACACCAGAGCGTCCTCGGGATAGTTTCCGTTCTTCATGCCGAAGCCGCCGCCGACGTCGGGAGAGATCACGCGCAGCTTGTTCTCGGGGACTTTCAGCACATTGCCCGCGACGTGCGCCCGGGTGCCGTGCGGGTTCTGCGATGTCGAATACAGCGTGTAACCGCCGCTGTCGGGATGATATTGACCGATCGCCGCGCGCGGCTCGATGGTGTTGGCGCTGACGCGGCTGTTGTTGAGCTTAAGCGTCACGACGTGCTTGGCGTTGGCGAACGCGGCGTCGGTCGTCTCCTTGTTGCCCATCATGAGCGCGACCGAAACATTATTGGGTGCCTCGTCCCATACCGCGGGGGCACCGGGTTTCACCGCATCTTCGAGGGTTACGACTGACGGCAGCGGCTCGTATTCGACCTCGACCAGGTCTGCGGCGTCGCGTGCCTGCGCCAGCGTTTCCGCCACCACGAAAGCGACCCGCTCGCCCACCGAACGCACCTTGCCGACAGCAAGGATCGAGCGCAGCGTGCGGTATCCCTTCGGACCGCCCATGTCCTCGGGCATGATTGGCGAGAAACTGCCGAGCTTGTCGGCCTCGACATCGGCGCCCGTGAGCACGGTGACGACTCCCGGGGCGGCTTTCGCCTTGGCGGTATCGATGCCTTTGATCCGCGCATGGGCATGGGGCGACATGACAACTACGCCGTAGCACTGCTGCGGCAGATTGATATCGTCGACATAACGGCCCCGGCCAGTGATGAAACGGGGATCCTCGAGCCTGGAAACCGGCTGGCCGATACCGAATTTTTTCACGGAATTCCCTCCACGATATGGTGCGACCGGGGCACCGAATCCCTGCATTTGCAGCCGGAGACATATTCACCGGCTGGTGGCGTTATACTCACGATTGCCAGGAATGAGAATGGCGGAGACTGGTTTTGGCTGAACCGCTGGACCCCGCCTATCGGCTACCAAGCGGCGTGAGGGCCCGCGGCGACCTGTTCGGCCATCCAAAAGGTCTTGCTTTCCTGTTCACCACCGAGATGTGGGAGCGCTTCTCCTATTACGGGATGCGGGCGCTGCTCGTCCTCTATATGACGAAATATCTGCTGGCACCGGAGCATTCCAGCAAAGTCGCCGGCCTTTCCGGCGTCAAAAACGCCCTGGAAACGGTGTTCGGTCCGCTCG
>Ga0302325_10016123_pt1 | contig 15856 bp, 15 predicted proteins | sample Palsa_T0_2_FD_201948 | JGI IMG/M metagenome (GOLD analysis project Ga0302325, IMG submission 201948) | Peat permafrost microbial communities from Stordalen Mire near Abisko, Sweden - Palsa_T0_2 | ecosystem: Environmental > Terrestrial > Soil > Palsa > Peat permafrost | place: Sweden: Abisko...
GGTCTGCGGCAGCGCGTCGACCCCGTAGCCGGTCGCGGCGATGAAGTGCGGATCCCAGCCCACCGGGTAGCTGACGCCGTCGGCGCGGGTGAAGGCCATCGCGTTGCTCGTGACGTCGTTCTCGTCCAGCCCGACGACCGCCACCTTGCCATTCTCGGTCCGGTAGAACTTCGCCAGCAGCGGGGTCTCCGTCTTGCACGGCCCGCACCACGACGCGAAGAAGTTCACCACGAGCGGCTTGCCCTGGTAGTCGCTGAGCGAGACCTGCTTCCCGGCGTGGCCGAGCTCTGGCAGGCTGAACGGAGCCGCCGCCTCGGCAGCCGGCGCGGCCTGCCCGGACGCCGAGCTGGCCAGGCCGATCCCGGCCAGCGACCCGGCGACGCAGAGCACGACGATGGCGGAGATGACCTTGTGCCGACGTGCTGACTGCAGGAATTCACCGATTGCGTCCGCCCACGTCCGCTCAGCCATGCTCCGCTTCACCCTGTTCTGTCGGTTACCCGCTCCGTCGCGGTCTGCTCTGTTCCCTGTCACCCCGGAGCAGCGTTCCCTGTCACGCGCCGCGGCTACCCTGCAAACTCCGCCGCAGCGCTGGCGTCCGCGCCGCCGCCTAGTAACGGCCCGCGTGCCAGTCTGCCACCGGCCGCCGCCACCGCGAAGGCCGCCACCGCGAAGGCCGCCACCGCGGTAGACGGCGCCGCGAAGGCCGCCACCGCGAAGGCCGCCACCGCGGTAGACGGCGCCGTCATCAGCGCCCGACCAGCTGGTAACCCTCGCCGCGCACCGTCTTGATCAGGTTAAAGCCGAGCTTGGACCGCAGGCGCCGTACGCACACGTCGACCACGTTGGAACCGGGGTCGAAGTCGTACCCCCACACGCTGGCGAGCAGCCTGCCCTTGGGGACCGACTGGCCGACATGCTCGGCCAGCTCGCGCAGCAGCAGGAACTCCAGCCGAGTCAGCGGCACCGGCCCCTGCCCGATATCGGCGACCAGGCGGGCCACGTCCAGGGTCAGGTTCCCGGCCCGCAGGACCTCGCCGACGCCGTCCGGGTGACCCGGCGCCTCGCCGTGTGGGTGGGCGTCCTCGCGCAGCCGGACCCTGACCCGCGCCAGCAGCTCGGCCAGCGAGAACGGCTTGGTCAGGTAATCCCGCGCGCCGCGTTCCAGGCAGTTGACCTTCGTGGCGACGTCGGCCACGCAGGACAGTACCATCACCGCCTGGTCCGGGCGGGCGCGCAGCAGCTGGTCCAGGACGTTGCCGCCATCCATGTCCGGCATCACCAGGTCCAGGATGATCAGGTCGTAGTGACCGTCCAGCGCGTGCCGCAGGCCCTGCGATCCGCTCGGCGAGAAGCCGGTCAGGTAACCGGCGGCGCCCAGGGCGCGCCCGATGAAGGAGCGGATGTTCGGCTCGTCGTCGACGATGAGAATCCGCTTGCCTGCGGTGCTGGCTCCTGCGCTCAGCGCCGGGTATGGCGGAGCCGGCTCAGCCACCTGCGGCTCCGCCGGAGTCTGGCCGTGCCGCCCGCTGGTGCGAGGTCATGTCCGCTACCTCGGTCCTATTCCAGGCCGACAGGACGCCGCCCCTGCCTGAATCGGCCAGACGTATGACACCTTTGGGTGCGATGCTCCTAGGCAAACTTAATCTGGTCAAGACACCTTTTGTCCCGATTTAGATTTGTTACGCCCCTGTCACACAAACGATTGCAAAGCTTTGTATACCGTAACCTACCGCGCAGGACACACTTGTGCCACATGGATAGACACAGAGAACACCTCGCGAAACCTTGCCACAGTGGCCGATATCAGCTAGGCAATGCCGGCGGCGCAACGTGGGCGGACAGTGACCTGCTGGCCGAGTTGATCAGCTGGTCTATCTGGGCCCGCTCCGCGTCGAGCGCCTGCTGATCGCGGCGCAGCTGCCTGGTCCCGGCCGCGATCGCGGCCGGTGTCTTGGCGGTCACGATCGCGGCCGTGTCCAGCTGAACTCGTTGCGCCAGCGGAAATCCCCAGGTGACCAGGTCGTTGACGGCCGTCTGGACGTGGAATGAAGCCAGCGACTCCGGTGTCTGGTACTGGACCAGATCCTCCATGGGCATGCTATTGGCGGGGGAGCAGTTTGCCGCGGCCGTGCTGGCGATGCTGACAGCGGTCTTGACGTCGTGGCTCGCGCCGGACTGGATCGCCCGCAGCGCGGCCATCGAGTCGTTGATGCCGCCCGCGCAGGATTCGATGTCGGTGTTCAGGTCGTGCACCATGCCGCGCAGGTCGGCAGCCCGTTCGGCGGTGGACGGGTGATGCGGGATCGCGGCGAGCGCCAGCCCGGCCACCAGCACCAGGGCGGCGGCCAGCATCCACTTGGGGGTGCGCAGCACCGGCCAGCCGGAAGGCCGCGAGGGGACTGGACTCCGTGCCGTTCCGGGCGCTCGTACTGTCACGGCCCCTCCTGGGTTTTAGGCCCGCGATACCGGGCCGTCATCATCACAAGGCGCCTGTCCCGCGCCGTCGCCAGCATCACGCCTGCTCGCAGCATGCTGCCAGAATCCTGCCGCGGTCCGCGAATGACAATTTCGTCATCCCCGGAGCTAACTGTTGCGCTGCGCTACGGGCGACAGGAATATCTAACCCCGTAGGTCCCGGTCCGGACGCACCCGGCACGGCCGAATATGCACCTGCATGAAGTGCCATGCGTACTGCGGTTGAGAACCGTTGAGAAGCGAGGTGGTGATCCGGTGTCCGTGGCAGCCCGGGCGGCGTCTCTGCTCGTTGCCTTTGTGGTGGTGGCGGGGCTGGGGGTCTTCGTAGCGCTTTACTACGTCGGCGGGGCTAGTGCCCTGCCGATGGTCCACTACACGGCCTCCGGGGGCCAGGTCAACGTAGCGTTGCAGGAGGACCCCCAGAACAACTCGGCCAGCAAACCTGACTGGGTCAGCTACTACGTGCAGGATCCGGGCAACAGCCAGTGGGTCCACACGACCTTGTTCTCGGTGCCGGCTAACACCAAGGTCAACGTCACCATTTACGGCTACGACGGCTGCACGCCGCTGCGCAACAACTTCTTCAGCCAGGTGCAGGGCACGATCGGGAACACGGTGACGGTTTCCCAGTTCGATCAGCACGGCAAGGAGTACGTGTCCGACCAGAGGACGTCGGTCGTCAACGCGTGGGCCAACTGCAACGTCGGGCACACCTTCGCGATCCCCGGCATGAACCTGTACGTGCCGGTCGCGTCGCCGAACGCCCAGCTCTCGGCCAACAACCTGTGCAGCTCGTCGCCGTGTACGCCGAGCGGCAACCCGTACGCCAAGGAGACGTTCAGCTTCATGAGCCCGGCCCAGGGCGGCGTTTTCCGCTGGCAGTGCCTGGTCCCCTGCGGGGGCGGTTTCCTCGACGGTAACGGCGGTCCGATGCAGACTCTCGGCTACATGATGGGCGAGATGGACGTGGTCAGCTCATGACAACGACGACAGCGACGACTGAGCCCGCGGCGGAGCCGTCGCACGGCCGGCGGCTCTTCGGGCTCTGGCTCATCCTGGCGCTGGCCGCCGACCTCGTCATCTGGTTCGTCTGGAAGCCGCACCTGCCGCCCGGCGACATGTCCTACTCTGCCCAGCACCAGCAGACCGATATCGCCGTGCTGGCGGTAAGCGCCGCACCGGTCATCATCTTCGTCCTGCTCTACTTCATCTACTCGATCGTGGTCTGGCGGGCCAGGCCAGGCGACGACGGTGACGGCGAGCCGATCTACGGCAACACCAAGGTCCAGGCGAGCTGGATCATCGGCACCACGATCATCGTGCTGTGGCTGTTCGTGTTCGGCACGGTCGAGCTCGCCGGGACCGCGGGCGCGGGCGCCGGCGAGGGACCGGCGCCGATCTGGAAGCTGGCCGGCGCGACGTCCGCGACCTGGACCCCGGGCGGTAAGACGCTGCTCGAAGTCCAGGTAATCGGCCAGCAGTGGACCTGGACGTTCCGGTACCCCCAGTTCGGCGGGATGGAGAGCACCGAGCTGATGCTGCCGGTGAACACCCCGGTGGAGTTCCACGTCACGTCGCTGGACGTGATCCACAGCTTCTGGGCCTACCAGCTCGGCGTGAAGGCCGACGCCAACCCGGGCGTGGACAACGTGGCCTACACGACGGCGCGGTCACTCGGCAGCGTCACCGTCCGCTGCAGCGAGCTGTGCGGCATCTGGCACGGCGCCATGTTCAACTACGGCCACGTCGTGACCGCGTCCGCGTTCGGTTCCTGGGCGGATGGCGTGCAGTCGAGGGAGAAGACCGACGGCGTGCTCACCGCGCTGCCGACCTTCGCGCTGACCTACGACCCCACGGTGATCCCGCAGCTCGGCAAGGCGCTGGTCACGATCGACGGCATTACCGGTGCCGCGGGTGACTACTACCCGCCTGGGGATCCGGTGCAGCCGTGACGCGCTTCCCGCCACTGGTGACACCGCCGCTAACGCCACTGGAAATGTCCGCTATGACCTTGCTGAAGGGGTGACGGGATGGCCCTCGAGACACATCAGGAGCTAGCCGAGCCTGCGGGCAGCGGACCCGAGATCGGCGGGCCCGGCGGGGTCATGCGGCCATGGTGGTTGCGTCCGGGCGTGCACCTCGGCGTGCTCGTGGCCGTGCTCGGCTATGTCCTTGGCCACTGGCTCGGCAACTTCCTGTCCAGCGACTACGCCAGGAACGCGCTGTCCGATACCAACGACGTGCCGATCGTGCTCGGCTATACGTTCGCCACCATCGGCTGGCTGGCCGGCCTCGGCGTATTCAACGACCCGGGCCGGCTGCTGCTCGGCAAGCCGCTGCTGGCCGAGATCCGGCGCGGCGGGGCGGAAGAAGGCCTGTCGAAGTACTTCAGGTACACCCTGGACCATAAGGTCGTCGGCCTTCAGTACCTGTTCGGCATGATCGTTTACTTCCTGACCGGCGGCCTGTTCGCGATGGCGATCAGGAGTGAGCTGCTGTCCCCGTCCTACCACCTGCTCGGCCCGAACCAGTACCTGATGGTCGTGGGCGAGCACGGCACGATGATGATGATGATGATGTCCTCGGTCATCCTCGGGCCGTTCGGCCAGTACTTCGGGCCGCTGCTGATCGGCTCCAAGCGGGTCGCGTTCCCGCGGATCGAGGCGCTCGGCTTCTGGCTCACCCCGGCCGCCTACGTGATCTTGCTGTCCGCCATCTTGTTCGGCGGGTTCCCGGGCGGCTGGACCAGCTATGAGCCGCTAGCCGACCAGGCCGGCCCAGGGCAGGATGCCTACTACTTCGCGTTCGGCCTGATGGGCATCTCGATGATCCTGGCCGGCTTCAACATGATCGTCACCGTCATCAACTACCGGGCGCCGGGGATGAAGTGGAGCCGGCTCCCGATGTTCGTGTGGTCGATGTTCACCGTCTCGTTCCTCCAGGTCCTGTCCGTGCCGGTCCTGGTGGGTGCGTCCTACATGGGGCTGATGGACCGGACCTTCCAGACCGGCTTCTTCGTGAACCAGCTCGGCGGGTCCAGCTTCCTGTACGAGGACCTGTTCTGGTTCTTCGGCCACCCGGAGGTGTACATCCTGGCGCTGCCCGGCTTCGGTGTCATCTCCGAGGTGGTCGCGGTGTTCTGCCGCAAGCCGCTGTTCGGCTACCGGGTGGCCGCGGCCGGGATGATCGGCGTGGGCCTCCTCAGCTTCTTCGTCTGGCAGCACCACCTGTTCGACAGCGGCATCAACCCCGACATGCGGCCGCTCTTCATGCTCACCACCGAGCTCATCTCCATCCCGACCGGCTTCATCTACCTGGTCGGCATGGGGACGTTCTGGAAGGCGAAGATCCGCTTCTCCGTCCCGATGCTGTTCGCGCTGGCCTTCTACTTCAATTTCCTGCTCGGTGGCATCAGCGGCGTGTTCCTGTCGGATGTGCCCGCGGACACGACCGAGCACGGCTCCTTCTTCGTGATGGCGCACTTCCACTACACGATCATGGGCGGCCTGATCTTCGCCTTCATGGCCGGCATCTACTACTGGCTGCCGAAGATGACCGGAATCAAGCTGAACGAGAAGCTGGGCAAGCTCCATTTCTGGACCATGTTCATCTTCTTCAATTCCACCTTCATGCCCTTGTTCGCGCTGGGCATGATGGGCATGCCGCGCCGTGTCTTCGAGTACGCGCGCAACCTGGAGACGCTCAACGACTGGGTCTCGATCTCGGCCTTCCTCCTGGGCGTCTCGATGCTCATCTTCCTGTTCAACTTCGTCATGTCCATGCTCTTCTGGCGGGAACGCGAGGTAGGCAACCCGTGGCGGTCCCGCAGCCTGGAGTGGCAGCTGTCGTCGCCGCCGCCGCACGAGAACTTCAAGCGGGTGCCGGTGATCTTGTCCGGTCCCTATGACTACGGTGTCCCCAACGCGCTCCCGGTGGCCGACCTGAATCCGCCGCTCGGCGTCATCGGCGCCGCTTACGCCGCGACGACCGGGGTGGAGGGATAAGCCATGACCGATATGACGGCCTCGCCGACGCCCGCCGCCCAGGAAATCGCGCTGGCGGCCGAAGACGAGGGTTACTACCACGAGTCAGCGCTCAACGCGACCTGGACCGGGTCACGGCTGGCCATCGGCGGACTGACGTTCCTGTACGGCTGCTTCGCGTTCGCCTACTTCTACCTGCGCTCGCTCAACTCCGAGGGCCGCTGGCAGGGGTCGGGCTACGTCCACCCGTCGCTGTGGATGGGCACCACGATCATGCTGCTGGCGGTGGTGAGCGCCGGGACGAACTACTTCGTGCTGCAGCGGATCAAGGCCGGGAGCAAGCGGACCTGGCAGATCGGCGGGCTGCTCGCCCTGGCCCTGGGCCTGGCCGCGGTCGCGATGCAGGTCTACCAGCTGGCTAACCTGCCGTTCCCGCCGGGCAGCTCCGGGTACTCGAGCGTCTTCGTCGGTTTCTACCCGGTCTTCCTGGTCAGCCAGCTCGTCGTGCTGATCTGGCTGGAGACGCTGCTGGCCAGATCCCGCTACATCCCGGCCCTGTCATTCGTCGAACAGCCGCCCACGTATGCTGACACCTACCTAGTCCAGCGGTTCCAGGCGTCGCTGAGTGCCTTCTCCACGATCTGGGGTTACCTGGCCGTCGTGGCCATGCTGTTCTGGCTACTGTTCTACGCTCTTTGAGTGCCCTGAGCCGAAGACAAAGAAGGGATCGGGACGTGCACGGTGTCCTAGCTGCGGGTGCTAGCAGCAGCGCGTGGAGCTTCGGCAGCTCGATACTGACCTTCGCGTTCCCGATGATCTTGTTCGTGGTGGTGGCCGCCTGGCTGTTCGTGGCCTACACCAAGCCGGAACTGGTGCCGGGGCACCGTAATCCCGCCGTGCGGCACTCGGTCTCCTACACCGCGGTGCCTGGACATCCGCAGCCCACCGTCCGCGACCAGGCCACGTCCGGTACCCAGGCCACGTCCGGTACCCAGGCCACGTCCGGTACCCAGGCCACGTCCGGTACCCAGGCCGCGGTCCGCGACCAGACGCCCTCTGACAACCAGGCCGCCGCTGGTGGTCAGCCCGCTGCCGGCCAGGCCGAGACCGAGGAAGGCGCGTGACCTCTTCTACCGCGGCAGTTCCCGCAGGCGCACCAGTCACCCTGGGCTCCGCGCAGGCGGGCGCGACGCCGCCCGTCGGCCGTCGCCGGGCAGGCGTGCTGGTCCGCGGCCTGGTGGCGCTGACTAAGCCGCGCATCATCGAACTGCTGCTCGTCACCACCGTCCCGACCATGCTGCTGGCTCAGCGTGGCCTGCCGTCGCTCCGGCTGGTCCTGGTCACGCTCATCGGCGGCACGCTCGCCGCGGGCAGTGCCAACACGATCAACTGCTACATCGACCGCGACATCGACGCGCTGATGAAGCGCACCTCGCGCCGCCCGCTGGTGGTTAACGGGCACGGCACGATCAAGCCGTGGGAGGCGCTGGCCTGGGGCATCCTGCTGGGCGCCGGGGCCACCCTGCTGCTCGGCCTGATGGCCAACTGGCTGGCCGCCGCGCTGGCCGACGCGGCCATCTTGTTCTACATCTTCGTGTACACGCTGCTGCTCAAGCGCCGCAGCCCGTCGAACATCGTGATCGGCGGCGCCGCCGGCTGCTTCCCCGTCCTGGTTGGCTGGGCCGCCGTGACCGACACGGTCAGCCTGCCCGCGGTGGTGCTGTTCGCGGTCATCTTCTTGTGGACGCCGCCGCATTTCTGGGCGCTGGCGATGAAGTTCCGCAAGGACTACGCGGCCGCGAACGTGCCCATGCTGCCGGTGGTGGCCTCGGCGGCGGCGGTCGCGCGGAAGATCCTCTGGTACTCCTACGCCATGGTGGCGGCCACGCTCGTCCTCATCCCGTACGCCGGCTGGATCTACGGCGTGTTCGCCGCCGCCCTAGGCGTGTGGTTCCTAGCCGAGGCGCACCGCCTGGACGCCAGGATCGCGGCCGCCGACAGCGCCCCGGCCGACTCACCCGCCGCCTCCTCCCCGGCGCCGATGCGGCTGTTCCACCTGTCCATCGCCTACCTGACGCTGCTCTTCGCCGCGGTCGCGGTCACCGCCCTGCTGCCCTGGGGTCGCTGGTAGGCCGCCCCGCCGCGGCCACTGGCCCTGGTCACGGCGACCGCCCTGTGCGGGTGGACAAAATGATTTTTCCGAACGGCCTGGATCGTCCGCACCGGATGTTGCTTATCGGCGGCACGAGCGAGATCGGCCTGGCTATCCTCGCCGCGCTGCACCTGCCCGCGACCGCCGAAATCATCCTGGCCGGCCGCGACCCGCAGCGGCTCGCGGCCGCCGGCCAGCAGTGGCCCGGCCGGGTGCGGACCGTTGCGTTCGACGCCGTCCAGGTGAGCAGCCATCAGGAACTGGTGGACGGCATCTTCGCCGAAGGGCCGGTTGACCTGGTCATCTCGGCGGCCGGCGTGTTGACCCCGCAGCCGGATCTCGAGCGTGATGTCCGCCTCGCCGCCGAGATGATCGAGACCAACTTCACCGGTCAGGTCACGATGTTGCTGGCCGTCGCCGGGCACCTGCGGACGCAGCGCCGGGGCACGATCGTGGTGCTTTCCTCGGTCGCCGCGGTCCGCCCGCGCCGCGCCAACTTCGTCTACGGCTCCACCAAGTCCGCATTGGATGCCTTCGCCCGCGGGCTCGCGGACTCGCTGCATGGCAGCGGCGTCCGCGTCGTCCTGGTCCGGCCCGGCTTCGTCAGCGGCCGGATGACTGCGGGCATGCCGCAAGCGCCGCTAGCCACCACGCCGGAGAAAGTCGGGGCGGCCACCGCCGCCGCGTTGCTCAGCCGCCGGGAGGCCGCCGGCCGTCCGGCGGTCCGCAGCCGCCGGGAGGCCGTCTGGGTCCCGGCCGCCATGGCAGGCCTCGCCATCGTCTTCCGCCTAATCCCGAGGCCGTTCTGGCGTCGCGTTTCCCGCTGAGCCGGTCACCCGCCGCCGTCAGGAGACCCCCGTCAGCACGCGAGCGCCTCGAATAGCGTGTAGGCCTCGACGAAGGGTGCAGGCGGCCCGATGAGGTGCGCAGGCGACCCGATGAGCTTGCAGGCGGCACCGCGCGAGGCCAGCGTCCATAACACTGGTCTCGTTGTTCACGCGAACCTCACACTTCTCGCCCCGGATTGTCATGAAGGAATCACCCTGCACTAACTTTTGTGTAGGGTGATTCCTTCATGACAAAAGAAAACGACCTTGGCGATCGCACCTGGGCCAAGCGGCTGAAAGGCTCGGGACGGAGCGATGCGACCGAGCACTCCAGGGGCGCAGGAGGCGGCTGGTACCTAGGGACAACGGAGGCGATTGGCCGTCGCTGGGACGAATCGATACGGCCGGGTACCCAGAGACGAATGAGATGGCTGATACCTCAGAACAGGGAAGAGGCGGCTGGCCACGCTTGGGGCGGAACGGCGGTCAGGTGGCGGCGGTCGGGTGGCGGGGGTTAGGTGGCGGCGGTCGGGTGGCGGGGTTAGTCAGGTGGCGGCGGCTAGCGGCAGGCGTACCTCGGCGAGGAGGCCCGGGCCGGCGTCGCGGAGGTGCGCTGTGCCGCCGTGGGCTTTCGCCGCGGCGCGGACGATGGCCAGGCCCAGGCCGGCGCCGCCCGCATCGCCGGTCCGGCTGCGCGCGCTGTCCAGCCGCGAGAAGCGGCCGAAGGCCCGCTCGATGTCCCGCGCCGGGATGCCAGGGCCGTCGTCGCGGACGGTAAGCAGCACCGAGCCGCCGTCGCGGCGCACCGAGACGGTCACCTGGCTGGCGGCGTGCCGGACGGCGTTGTCGAGCAGGTTGACCAGCACCCGGCTCAGCGCATCCGGGTCGCCGAGCACCAGGTATGACCCTGGCGCGTCGGCCAGCACGGGCACCCGGGCGGCGGCGTAGCGTTCGGCGACCGATCCGCACAGCGCGCACAGGTCGGTGGGCTTGCCCGGCCGGGTCAGGCCCTGCTCGTCCAGCCGGGCGAGCAGCAGCAGGTCCTCGGCCAGCCGGGCCAGCCGCAGTGTGTCCGCGTGCACGTCGCGGGCCGTCTCCAGCCAGTCCAGGCCGTCCGGGTGATCGAGCGCGACCTCGAGCTGCGTCCGGATCGAGGCGATCGGGCTGCGCAGCTCGTGCGCGGTGTCGGACACCAGGTCCCGCTGGCGCTGCTGGGCTGCCGCGAGCCGGGACAGCATGTCGTTCAGCGTGACGGCGAGTGACCGCACCTCGTCACGGGCGGGCGGCACCGGGAGGTCACGCGGCACCCCGGTCTGCGTCACCTCGGCAGCGCCTTTGCGCAGCTCGGCGATCGGCCGCAGCGTGTACCCGGTGATCAGCCAGATGACCAGGGCCAGCAGGGCGAACAGCAGCGGCGTGCCGATGAGCAGCACCCGGGCCAGCGTGGTGATGCTGTCCTCGGCCTGGGCGTAGGAGACCGCCGCGATGACGATCCGGCCGTCGCTGGCGCGGACGGCGACCACCTGCAGCAGCGACGGCATGCCGAGCGGCGGGCCGGACAGCGTCCGAGACTGGCCGGTTTGCGCGATCGCGATCGCGACGTTCGGCGGCAGCAGCGGGACCAGGCGATCCGCGCCCGACGACGCATCGGTGATCCGTCCCTGGGCGTCGAGCACCTGGATCGTGATCGTCCCGGCCCCCACCGGAACGGGATCGGGTAGCTGGCCGGAGTCCGCCAGGGCCGCGACGCCAAGCGCACCTTGCCGGGCCGAGTCGTCCAGGCTGCGCACCAGGGACAGCCGAAGGGCACCGAGCAGCAGGACGGCCGCGGCGCCCAGGGCTAGCGCCAGCCCAGCCGACGTGATGATGGTGAGCCGCGCCCGCAGACTTCGCCGCCGCCACCACCAGGCCGGCCCGCGCCACCAGCGGCCCCACCGCCGGGCACCCTCATACCGCCAGGCACCCTCGTCCCGCCAGCCACCCTCGTCCCGCCGGAAAGCATCCCCGTCCGATCGCGGGGCGTCCGCGTCCCGCGGAGCGCTCGCGTCCTGCCGCGCACCCGCGTCCCGCGGAGCGCTCGCGTCCTGCCGCGCGCCTGGATCGCGCTGGGCGACCGCATCCCGCTGGCGCGCATCGCCGGTTCCGGTCCGCTGGTCCACCATGGTCAGCCGCCGTCGGCAGCGAGGCGGTAACCGGCGCCGCGGACCGTCTGCAGCGCGTTCCGGCCGAATGGCGTGTCGATCTTGCGGCGCAGGTACCCGGCGTATACCTCCACCACGTTCAGGTCGGTGATCGAGCCCGGATCCCAGACGTGTTCAAGCAGCTCGGACTTGGACACCACCTGGCCTGGCCGCCGGATCAGGTAATCGAGCAGCGCGAATTCCTTGGCGGTCAGCTCGATGGCAGCGTCCGCGCGGCGCACGGTGCGGCTGCCGGGGTCAAGGGAGAGGTCGCCGGCCGCAAGCACCGCCGGGCGCGGCCGGGCGCCTCGGCGCAGCAGGGCCCGCAGCCGGGCGGCCAGGACCACGTAGGAGAACGGCTTGGTCAGGTAGTCGTCCGCGCCGAGGTCGAGCCCCTCGGCCTGGTCGTACTCACCGTCCTTGGCGGACAGGATGAGCACTGGCACCCAGTTTCGTTCGGCGCGCAGCTGCTCGCACACCCGGTAGCCGGACATCCCGGGCAGCATCAGGTCAAGTACCACGGCGTCGTATCCGCCCTCCCGGGCCAGATGCAGGCCGTCTACGCCGTCGTATGCGACGTCGACCATGAAGCCCTCGGCGTTCAGCCCGCGGCGCACGGCCGAGGCGAGCCGCTGCTCGTCTTCCACCACAAGCACCCGCATGATCCCAGTGTCACCCACCAGGACGGGTGCGGCGGTGCCCGTCTACGGCTGCGCCGGTCTCAGGCTGCTCACAGCGACGGTGTGGCACGGTGGACAGGCAGGGGCGAGCGTAACCGGTACGAACGGGTACGCTCCGATGAGGAGTGAGGTGTCATGCTCGGTCCGGTTAAGCGGTCCAGGCGGGTCCGGTGGGCGGTTCCCGCGGGCGTGGTCGTCGTCATCGGCGGGGTCATGGCCGGGTCGCTGATCACCGACGCCCAGGCCGCCCCGGCGCTGCCCGCGCGGACACCCGCCCAGTTGCTCGCCGAGGTCGCGGGCAGCTCCACGGTGCCGCCGCTGACCGGCACCGTGGTGGAGACCGCCTCGCTCGGCCTGCCCAGCCTGCCGGATACCGGCGGCAGCAGCGCCACCTCGCCTACCTCCCTGCTGACCGGATCGCACACGGTGAAGGTCTGGTACGCCAGCGCCCAGCGGTTCCGGCTGGCCATCCCCGGCTCGCTGACCGAGACCGACGTGATCCGCGACGGCAGCACGGCCTGGCTGTGGCAGAGCGCCGCGAACACGGTGACCAAGTTCTCGGTGCCCGCGCACAGCAGCCAGCCGGTGCCGCAGACCGCGCCGCTCACTCCCCAGCAGGCCGCCCAGCAGGTGCTGGCCAAGGTCGGGCCGACGACCGCGGTGAGCGTGCAGAGCAATGTCATGGTGGCTGGCCAGGCCGCCTACGAGCTGGTCCTAGCGCCCAAGGACAGCCGGTCCCTGGTCGGCCAGGTCCGCATCGCCGTCGACGGGGCCAACGGGGTGCCGCTGCGGCTTGAGGTGCTGGCTCGCGGCGCGACCAGCCCCGCCTTCCAGGTGGGCTACACCAGCATCGCGTTCGTCACCCCGGCGTCCGCCGACCTTAACTTCACCCCGCCGCCGGGGGCGAAGGTCAGCCAGGCCGACATGTCCGGCGGCCAGCAGCAGGGCGCCGCGCCGGACGCCAGCACGATCGGATCGGGCTGGCTGACCGTCGTTGACCTGCCGTCCACGGGCCTGACCTCAGGTCCAAGCACGGCCCCGGTTTCGGTAAACGGCGGATCGGGGGAAAGCTCCGCGCTGCTGCACACGCTGCTCTCCTCGGCCGCCAAGGTGAGCGGCAGCTGGGGCAGCGGGCGGCTGCTGCGTACCAGCCTGGTCTCGGTATTGATCACCGACAGCGGCCGGATGTTCGCCGGCGCCGTCCAGCCCAGCGTGCTGTACGCCGCGGCCTCGCAGGCCGCGGCAGGCAAGTAAAACGGAGCCCGGCCCGGTGACGGCCATCTCCACCAGCGGGCTGACGAAGCGGTTCCGCGGCGGCCAGGTGGCGGTCGACCACATTGACCTCGCGGTACCGCCCGGGTCGGTCTACGGCTTCCTCGGGCCGAACGGCTCCGGCAAGACCACCACGATCCGGATGCTGCTCGGCCTGGCCTTCCCCACCAGCGGAACCGCCGCGCTGCTCGGCACCGATATGCCGTCCGGGTCGGAGCGCGTGCTGCACCGGGTGGGTTCGCTGGTGGAAGGCCCGGCGTTCTACTCGTTCCTGAGCGGCACCGCGAACCTGGCCAGGTACGACGCCGCCGACCGCCACGCGGACCCGCGGACGGCTGCCGCCCGGATCAGCGCGGCGCTGGACCGGGTCGGCCTGCTCCCGGCCGCGAAGAAGCACTACCGGCACTACTCGCTCGGCATGAAGCAGCGGCTGGCCATCGCGGCCGGGCTGCTGCAGCCCCGGGAACTGATCATCCTCGATGAGCCGACGAACGGGCTCGACCCGCAGGGGACCAGGGAAGTGCGGGGGCTGATCAGGCAGATCGCCGCGGACGGCACGACCGTGTTCGTCTCCTCGCATCTGCTCGCCGAGGTCGAGCAGGTCTGCTCGCACGTCGGCGTGATGCGCACCGGGCGGCTGGTCTTCCAGGGGCAGCTGGCCGACCTGCGCCAGACCGCGGACGCCCGGGTCACGGTGCAGACCGCCGAACCCGAGGCGGCGGCCAAGGTGCTCGCCGCGTTCGGGCTGGCCGGGGCGCAGGCCGGGGCCGGCGAGGCCTCGGCCGCGCTGGCCGACGCCGAGCCGGAACGCGTCTGCGCCGAGCTGGTCACCCGCGGCATCGGCGTCCGCGGGTTCGCGGTGGCCGCGCCCAGCCTGGAAGAGCTGTTCGTGGGGCTGACCGGAGAGGGCTTCGATGTCGACGGGTGAGGGGGCCGGGCCGGCGCTGCTGGCCTCCGGCGACGTGTCGGCGGCGGGCGGCTCAGGTGTCCAGGGGGCAAGCCGCCGGCCCGTTCGGTCCTGGTTGAGATTTTTCCGTTCTGAGCTGCGGCTGGTGTTCGGCCGGAAGCGGAACATGATCTTGCTCGTCGTAACGGCGCTGTTCCCGTTGCTGATCGGGATCGCGCTGCGGGTGGCGGCGCCGCACTCCGGCAACGGGGGCGGTGGCGGCAACGGCCCGGTGGGGTCGTTCTTCAACCAGCTGGCCGGCAACGGCGTGTTCCTCGCCTTCATCGCGCTGAGCAGCCTGCTGATCCTGGTGCTGCCGGTCGTGGTCGCGGTGGTGGCCGGGGATTCGGTGGCGGGGGAGGCCGGCTCGGGGACGCTGCGGTACCTGCTCGCGGTGCCGGCCGGGCGGTCCCGGCTGCTCGCGGTCAAGCTCGCGGTGATCGCGACGTTCGGGCTGTGCGCCACGTTCGTCGTATCGGCGGTGGCGCTGGTGGTCGGGGCCGTGCTGTTCCCGATCGGGCCGGTGACCCTGCTGTCGGGTGACACGGTGCCGCTGGCGGACGGGCTGCTCAGGCTGTTCTTCGTCACCTTGTACGTGACCGCCGCGATGGCCGCGCTCGGCGCGGTCGGGCTGGCTATCTCGACCCTGACCGAGCATCCGATCGGCGCGATCGCGGCGGTGATGATCCTGGTCGTGGCCAGCGAGGTGGTCGACAGCGTGCCGCAGCTGGCCGCCGTCGGGCCGTACCTGCCGACGCACTGGTGGCTCGGGTTCGATTCGCTGCTGCGCGCGCCGGTGGACAGTTACACGCTGCTGCACGGGCTGCTCTCGTTTGGCGTCTACCTGGTGCTCTTCGGCTCGTTCGCGTGGGCCCGCTTCACCTCGGCGGACGTCACTAGCTGAGCCGGGCTAAACCCCGCCAAGTGCACCTAGGCCGTACTTGCAAGTAATTCGCAACTGCAATATCGTGTGGCTCAGGTGACGTCCGGTGTGCGGCGAGCGGAGGGGGACCTGTCGTGACGGTGCAGGCGGCTCCAGGCGCGCGCCGGATGTTCCGGCATTCCTTTGCCTCGATGACCCCGGTCGAACGGACCCGGGTGCTTGCGATGTATGGCGTGATCCTCGCGCTGCACGTCGCCGGCTTCTTCGTCTTCTTCGCCTTCGTGGTGCCGTCACACTATAAGGGCCTGGGGATCGGGGTCTCGATCCTCGCCTACACCCTGGGCTTGCGGCACGCGTTCGACGCCGACCACATCTCCGCGATCGACAACACCACCCGCAAGGTGATGAGCGACCGGCAGGGCACGGACCAGCCGCGGCCGTTCGGGTTCGGGTTC
>Ga0302325_10016124_pt1 | contig 15856 bp, 16 predicted proteins | sample Palsa_T0_2_FD_201948 | JGI IMG/M metagenome (GOLD analysis project Ga0302325, IMG submission 201948) | Peat permafrost microbial communities from Stordalen Mire near Abisko, Sweden - Palsa_T0_2 | ecosystem: Environmental > Terrestrial > Soil > Palsa > Peat permafrost | place: Sweden: Abisko...
GCTCTACTTCCCGCTCATCGTGGACGAGGCCCTCCTGCTCGAGCCCACCGAGACCGAGAGCCTGCAGACGCTCGAGGCCATGGCCGGCGCCCTGGAGAAGATCGCCGCCGAGGCCCTGCGCCCCGGGGGCGCCGAGTACGCGGCCGGGGCGCCGCACGGGACCCCGGTGCGACGGGTCGACGAGGCCCGGGCAGCGCGGACGCTCGTCCCCACCTTCGACGCCCGCCGCTGACCGGCCGAGGGCCCTCCAAGTACCGCCCCTACCACTGATAGTATTTATCCTGACGCTGTAGGTGGGGGGCGACGGTGTTCGGTGCGGGGTGGCGACGGGCTTGTGGAGCGGTGGCGGCCGCCGGCCTGTCGGGGACGATCCTGATGGGGGTGGGCCTGACGCCGTCGACGGCGGCAGCCGTGGGGTCGACGCCTGTCCTGGCCGCCTCCGAGGCGCCGGTGCCGGCCGACGCCGCCGGCAACCCGAACGTGAACCTGACCACCCCTCCGGTGTGTCCGACGTCCGGTTTCTGTGTGGCCGTGGGCCGCTACGAGGAACCCGACGGCGGCCAGCCCGGTCTCATCGAGACGCTGTCGGGCGGGGTGTGGACGGCCGTCCAGGCCCCCCTTCCCGGGTCCTACCCCTATGGCGACGAACTGGTGAACTTCAAGAGCCTGGTGTGCCCCACGGCGGCCAGCTGCGTGGCGGTGGGGTCCTACGTCGACTACAACAACGCCTTCCAGGGCCTCATCGAGACGCTCTCGGAAGGAGTGTGGACGCCGACCGAAGCCCCCCTCCCGGCCAACCAGACGATCCCGGGCGACCAGGACGCCGTCCTCGACGACGTGGCCTGTTCCTCGGCCGGCTCCTGTGTGGCCGTCGGCCATTACCTCTCGACGCCGGCCACCTTCCCGGCCAACCAGGGGCTGATCGAGACGCTGTCGGACGGGCGGTGGACCGACGAAGAGGCGCCCCTGCCCAAGAAGGTGTCGGGCAAGTTCACCATCCTCAACGCGGTGGCCTGCCCCACCGCCGGGTCCTGCGTGGCCGTCGGGGTGGCCCCGACCGTCCGTGACGCCGACCCGTCCGGCAGCCAAGGCCTCGTCGAGACATGGCGCGGTCGGCGATGGATCGCCACCACGGCACCGCTGCCGACCGGGGGCCAGGCCGACACCTCGAGCCTCTCCCTGCTCGACTGTCCGGCGGCCGGTGCCTGTGTGGCGGTGGGGGCGTCGACGGGGCCGGGAGAGCTCTACCAGCCCATGTTCGAGAGGCTGACGAAGAAGAAGTGGACCGCCACCTACGTGCCCGTGCCCGGTGACGGCGCTCCCGGGATGGCGCCGGGGATCAGCGCTCTGGCGTGCCCGGCCGTCAACGCCTGTGCCGCGGTGGGCGAGTACCAGAACACGGACAACCTCTATCAGGGCCTCATCGAGACGCTGTCGGCAGGGACGTGGGCGCCGACACCGGCTCCGCTCCCGGCCAACGCCAGCGCCGTGGAGGATCAGGCGTCAGCCGTCCTCGCCCTCGCCTGTCCCGCCGCCGGCGACTGCCTGGCCGGCGGCTCCTACGCCGACACCGACGGTCACACCCGTCCCGTGGTGGAAACGCTGGCGGGGGGGACCTGGAGCGCCACCGAGGCGACGGTGGCCCCCAACGAGTCGAGCGATCCTCCCCAGACCTGGTTCGAAACACTCGGGTGCCAGTCGGCCGGGTTCTGCATCGCCCTCGGCGGCTACGCCGACACGACCAACGCCGTCCAGGGCGTGATCGAGACGGTGTCCGCCCTGACACCCACGGCCACCGCCGCCGGATCGGGCCGGCGGGATCGGCCACGGGGGAGTCACAGCCCCGCCGTCACTCCCTAGTCGGCCGTCGCACCGTCGGGGCGGCCGGCACGGGCCCCGACGTCACCGACCCTCTCCCGCCGCCTTCTGCTTGGCCTCGCGTTCGGCGTGGTGGTCGGTGATGGCCTGCATGATGGCGCCGCCGACGGCCCCGATGAACTCGGGGCGGTTCTCGGCCGCCCAGTCGCGCGAACCGATCAGGGACGGCAGCGATCCCTGGAAGTGGGGGATGACCTCGCGGGCGAAGAGCTCGTAGGAATGGAGGGTGGCCTCCCGGTCGGCCCACTCGTGGGCCATGAGGAGGAAGGTCCCGAAACCGCCGGACTGTTCGGACAGCCGCTCGATCTGGGCCACCGCCATCTCCGGGGTCCCCACCACGGCGAAGCCCGTTTCCATCAGCGCGTCCACCAGCTTGTCGGGGTCGAGCACGTTGGGAGCGAGAGGGAGAGCGGCCACCCGCTCGAAGTAGTCGACCCACTGGGCCAGGCCGAAGGCGACGTCCTTGCGGGCCTGGGCTTCGGTCTCGGCGATGTGCATGGGCCCGACCAGCCGCCACTTGGCCCGGTCGACGGTGGTGCCGAATTCGGCGGCCCGCTCCTCCATGGTCACCCAGTGGGAACCGAGGATGTCGAAGCCGCCGGCGGTGGTGGCCCCGATGGAGAGAAGCGACAGCCCGAACCGGCCGGCGGCGCGGGGGCCGGCCGGCGACACCTGGGCGGCCACGGCCACTTCGAAGCGCGGGTGGGTGTAGGGCCGAAGCTGGAGCCGGGCGTTGCGGAGGGTGAACCAGTCGGCCTCCCGGGTCACGAGCTCGGAGCCGTCGAGGAGGGCCAGGATGGCCTCCAGGGACTCCTCCATCCGGTCGCGCTGGACGGCGGGGTCGATGCCCATCATGAAGGCGTCGGAGGGCAGCGCCCCCGGGCCCACGCCGAACATGACCCGGCCCCGGGTCAGGTGGTCGAGCAGGACCATCCGGTCGGCCAGCATGAGGGGCTGGTGGTAGGGCAGCGAGCTCACCCCCGTCCCCAGGCGGATGTTCTTCGTCCGCTGGGACAGCACGGCGATGGCCACCTCGGGCGAGGCGATGATCTCGTAGCCGGCCGAGTGGTGCTCGCCGATCCAGGCCTCGTTGAAGCCGAGCTGGTCGAGGCGGACGACGAGCTCGAGGTCGCGCTCGATGGCCAGAGTGGGGTTCTGGCCCACGGGGTGGAAGGGGGCGATGAAGGCGCCGAAGGTGAGCGGCCGGTCCACGGTCAGGTTCCTCTCGAGATGGGTGCCGGCGACGGTCGCCTGGACGGGGCTGTCAATCGAGCAGGTCGGGCTGCTCGCGGACGATGCGTTCGTAGAGGGGCTGGAAGCTGAGCCAGCCGCCGTAGTGGCTTCCCACCTGGGTGGCGGTGAGTTCGGCCATGTCGTTCCTGATGAGCACGGGGGTGCCCGCCGCCTCGGCCATGAGCTGGGCCTGGCAGGAGCGCTCCATGGTGATGAACCACCAGGCGGCCTCGTCCACCGTGTGGCCGACGGTGAGGAGCCCGTGGTTGCGCAGGATCACGGCCTTGGAGGGGCCGAGCGCGGCACCGATGCGCTTGCCCTCCTCGGTGTCGACCACGACGCCGGTGTAGTCGTCGAAGAGCCCGTGGTCGCCGTAGAAGGCGCAGGCGTCCTGGGTGATGGGGTCGAGGGTGCGACCGAGAGACGACCACGACTTGCCGTAGACGGAGTGGGAGTGGGCGGCGGCCATGACGTCGGGTCGGGCCGCGTGGACCTGGGAGTGGATGGCGAAGGCGGCCCTGTTGACGGGCCGGTGGCCCTCCACGACCTCCCCTTGCGAGTCGACGCAGATGAGGTCGGAGGCCGAGATGAAGCCGAAGGAGACGGCGAAGGGATTGACCCAGAAGAGCTCCGGGTCCCCGGGGTCACGGGCGGTGATGTGGCCGGCCACCCCCTCCTCGAAGCCGAACTTCGAGAAGAGCCGGAAGGCGGCGGCCAGGCGCTCCTTGCGGTGCTGGCGCTCCTCCTCCACGGTGGCGAAGACCGGGGGAGTGGGGATCTGCTTGGACAGCTCCTCCACGGTGATCGACATAGCTGCCTCCTTGGGGCACGAACGTAAGCGTCCGAAAGCCCCTCCAGTCTACGACCACCGGTCTGGACGTGCGGAGCGGGCTTCATCGAGAGGCGATCTCCCTCGGCCCGACGCGTACTACGAGGCGACCGTCAGGCCAAAGGGCTGGGAGATCCTCTCGTTGGCGCTCGTGCTCTTGGCCGTGATCGTGAGCAGGTAGATGCCCGTCTTCTTGGACGGCTTCCCGGTGATCGTGGCCGTGCCTTGACCCTCCTCGAAATGAAGGCCCTTGGGAAGTTTGCCCTTCTCGGAGAGGACCGGTGCCTGAGGGCCACTGGCCGTGATCGTGAAGCTGTTCGATTGACCGGCGGCGAAGGTGGCCTGGTCCGCGCTCGAGATCACGGGGGCGGGCACACCTCCGAGCCCGAGGGTTTCAATGAGAGACTCCTCGTCGTCGGGAGCGCCGGGCGGAGCGACGATCCGGTAATCCCCGATGGCCGCGCACGACGTGATGGTGGCGCAGCTGACCGACTCCAGGTTGGCGTAGGTGGACCCGGAAGTGTCCTGTTGTGCGTTGGCCGGCAGCGGCACCGTCGTCGACGTCCAGACCCCGTCAGACAGGGTGGAGACGACGTTGGCGCCCACCGACACGCACGACTCCACCGCCGGACAGTCGAGAGGGCCCCCGGCCAGAGAAGGTGAGGAGGGTGTCCAGGTTCCACCGGACAGATCTTCGAAGAGGGAGCTGCCGCCGCCGTCGTCGTGACCATCCACCACCGCGCCCTCGATCTCACACGATCCCGCCGCGGGACAGGCGACGCTCGAGAGTTGGGCGAAGCCCGGCGTCACGCCGGCGGGGATCGGCGGCTGGATCTCGCTCCACGATCCCCCGGACAGGGTCAAGATGACTCCCGCCTCCGTCGTGTCGATCTCGCCGACCGGCACTGAGTACTCGGCGATGGCCACGCACGAACCGGCCCCCGGACAGGAGACGGCGTTGACATTCATCCACTGGTTCTCCACGGTGCTCGGCGGTGCCGGAGCCGCCTGTGCCGTCCAGGTTCCGTCCGACAGGGTGTCGATGAGACCGGTGGTGTCGTAGTCGGCGTAGTGGTACATCCCCACCGCCGCGCACGAGCCCACAGCCCCACAACTCACGGAGGTGGGCCCGTCCTCATAGAAGTCGACGAGGGCGTTGGCCGGAAGCGGGGCATCGATCGAGGTCCAGGTTCCGTCGGACAGGGTATCGATGAAAGGGATCCCTTGTTCATAGTCGGGACCCTGACCCTGGAAGGCGGCCAGTCCGACCATGACGCAGGAACCGTCGGCCGGACAGGTGACGGCGTCGACCGTCACTCCGTACACACCCCTGGGAACGTCCGAGGGGACCGGCGTTACTGTCGCCGTCCACGTCCCGTTCTCCATTGTCTCGATCAGGCCGCGGTCGTCTCCGTAGTTGCCGACGGCCACACAGAAGTCGACCGACGAGCAGGTGATCCCGGAGAGATCGCCCGTATGGCTGTCGGGTGGCAGGGGAGCCTCGATCAGTGTGGAGGTCCCGTCCGAAATGGTGTCGATGAGACCCAAGGTGGCGTCAGCGGTGTCGTAATACCCGACGGCGATGCACGATCCCGGGCCCGGGCAGGCCGTGCCCGTGATGTAGACGCGCTGGTCATCCGACAAGGCGTTGGCCGGTACCGGCGCCTCCGAGGGCGTCCAGGTACCGTCGTCGACATCGTTCGTGATCGAGCGGTGGTGGGCGGGCTTGGCCGAGGCCAGCGTCGATATCCCGACCACGGGAACGCTCATGACCACGGCCAGGGCCAACAGCCTCGCTCTCGGCTTCCGCCGCCCCATCACGCCCCCGCCTGTTTTCGTCCCGCGTCGCACGAGTCACCACGGATACTACGCAGAGTGATAGTTCGACCACATCCTCAAAATTGAGGGATCCCCGACCGTAATGCTAACTATCGCGAGCGACACCCACGACCTGGGTTACGCTGCCACTTCATGGCAGACAAGAGAGCCTCCATGGAGGATCGCCTGCGGCGCAGCCTCAGACGTCCCAAGGTGCTGAACGACATCGTCGCCGAGTTGGAGAAGAGACTCGGGAAGCAGAAGAGCGGGACGCTGTTCCTGGTCCAGATACTGCGGGTGTACGTCAGTTCGACCCAGGCGAGCCTCAAGCAGATCGAGAGCATCCTGAGCCTGGCCGAAACGGTGCTGGCCAAAGGCAACAAGTAACTCCCTGACGATTTCGCCCCGGGTCCTCGATTGCCTGGCGACCTCCGTGGATGTCTCATCGCCATATAGCCCATAAATGATATATTGCATCTTTGATATGGCCAGGTCGACGAGCACGGATCCAGTGCAGGCTGGGCGGACACCGCGGGCGGGGGAGAGGGCCCCTCTGCCCCGGCGACCGGGGCCGAGCCGGGGGGCCGATGCCTTCAGCCGTTACGAGAGGGCCCGGACCGCCATCATGGTCGGGAGCGCCGTACGGGCGGCCCGGCGGCGCTGCGGGATGAGCCAGGCCGAGCTGGCCCGGCGGGCCAAGACGAGCCAACCGTCGATCGCCCGGCTCGAAAAAGGCCAGGTCTCGCCCACCGTGATCAGCCTGGACCGGATCGCCCGGGCCCTCGGGACCGAACTGATCATCGACTTCGAGCCTCTGGCCGGGGGAGCAGCCCCGACCTGAATCTCCACGGTCGGCGTGGGGGGCAGCGGGCCGGCGGCACCGAAGGGCGGCCCGGGAGCGTCCCGGAACGGGCCCATCAAGCCACTAGCGTGGCCCGATGAAGCGCATCGTCCCCCTGACTCTCGGTTCCCTCGCCCTCCTGGTCGCCGCCTGCGGGTCCTCGGGAGGGGGGGACGCCCTGGCCCACAAGACGCCGAAGGAAGTCCTGGCCAGCGCCCTGGCCGCCGCCAAGAAGTCGGGCTCCTTCCACTACGCGCTCACGGCCACGGGATCCACCTCCTCCCAGTCGATCGTGGGGGACGCCTCGACCAGCGAAGGTCGTCAGGTCATCTCGGAGGGGGCCCTCAAGATCCAGGCCGAGCTGATCAAGAAGGTGGTCTACATCGAAGGCAATTCCGGAGGGCTCGAGAACGAGATGGGCTTCTCGTCCTCCGAGGCCACCACCTATGCCGGCAAGTGGATAGCCATCTCGCCCACCGACAGCCCCTATTCGTCCATCACCGAGACGGTGACGCTGCCCAACGCGCTGACCGAGCTCGAGCCCGCTGGTCATCTCACGCTCACGTCGGCCACCACCCGGTCCGGGCTCCCGGCCGTCGGGGTCCGCGGCGGCCTCCCCAATACGGGCTCGGCCAGCGTCAAGGGCTCGGTGGTGATCTACGTGTCGACGGCGACTCCCACGGTGGCTCTGGCCTTCAGCGGAAAGGCCACCTCCAGCGGGGTGACCGAGACGGATAAGGGCACGTTCACCCACTGGGGCAAGCGGCTCGATCTGACGGCCCCGACAAGCGTCGTGGCTTACTCGTCCCTGCCCGCCAGCACGGCCAGCTGAACCCCTGGGGCGCCGTCTCGGACCCGCCCCGAGGGGAGCGTCCTCACATGGTCCCCGGGAGAGCCGTGCCCGGCCTCCTCAGTAACTTTACATAAGATACATTATCGGCGGTTGGGCGGGGATGGGTCTCCGAACGGCCGACACCGTCATCGCCGGGGGTCCCCGCTCAGCAGGTCGGTCCAGTGAGTGGGTCATCTCCTTCGTAGAGACGCAAGGGGCCGACGCCGCCCCAGGCGGCCTTGGTCTGGTCGTCACCCTGGAATCCCTCGCCATCGCCGCCCAGGTTGCTCTCGACCTTGGCCGAGTAGGTGCCGTCGGGGAAGAAGGTGTCGTTCGTGAACTTGAGCTTGATGCTCCCGCTCCATTTGCCCACGTCGCCCATATCTCCGGTGAAGATCCCGTCATTCTCGAAGCTCAGGACCTCACAAGGGCCGAAGTTCATGGTGTCCGGTGAGCCGGCGAAAGCGAGGTCGTACATCGTCCAGGTGCTGCCCGCCGTCACCACTCCCGTGTTTCTGATCGGGACAGTGGACGACCCACCCCCGGGCGCCGCCGTCTTGGACGCCGAACCGGCGAAGGCGGCGGCCCCGACCGCCAACGTTGCCGACAGACAGACGATGACCGCGATTGCCATGCGCTTCTTCACGTGAGCCCCTTTCGTCGCAGGCGACCGACGTTAGGGCAAGGGCAGGCGGCCCCTCAATAAGCACCTGAGTGAACATCGCGTGACGGCGACGCCCAGGCTCGGTGTTGTGACGCTGCGGGCGTCAGGTCTCGGGTGTGACCTCCACCACTTTCACGACCACGGGCTCGGCGTCGCCCTCGTCGAGACCCTTCTTGAATTCACGACGGGCCGATCCGAGGGAATGGGCCAACTTCGGGATCTGGGATCCGCCGAAGAGGACGGCCACCACCACCACGAGCACGATGACACCGTCCATACCGAAGATCTCCGCCAGCATCGGGACCACCTCTCTGTTGTCTGATGTTGTGACTGTTGTTGTGCCTGTTCTTACGCGGCCAGCTCGGCCACGGAGTTCTCGACCAGATGGAGACCGTCGAGGCCGGGCAGGCGGTCGATGTGCCTGTCGATGCGCTGAGCGGTGGCCAGCCCCGTGCCGTCGGCGAAGAGGTGGCCGACGAGGAAACGGATCTCGTCGGTGGGCATCACCCCGGACCCCACCGGCGCCCACAGGCGCCGCAGGGCCGTGCGGGTGAGCCGTTGAGCGGCGCCACTGTCGGCCAACCGGCTCTTGGCCTGGGCGGCGTAGAAGTCGATGTGACGGCCCTCCTGGCGCATGATCCGGCGCAGCAGCTCGCCCAGGACCGGATTGTCGGCCTTGGCCGCCAGACGGGCGTAGCCGGCTTGGGTCGTCCATTCGTTGACCGCCCCCCAGGCCATGTGGAGCGCGGTCAGGTGGCGGGTGAAGGCCGAGGTGATGTTGAAGACCATGGGCCGCAGGGCGTCGCGCTTGGGCAACCGCCGGCGCATGTCGGCCAGCCGGCTGCGCCCCGAGGCCTCTCCGTGGGCGTCGAGGACCTGGCCGATGGCTTCGCCGTGCCAGTGCTCCTCGTAGCTCCAGCAGGTGAGGAAGGCCGTCACCTGGGGGTCACGGTGGGCCCGGGTGACGAGCATGTCGCGCAGGTAGCAGACGGTGTGGCCCTCGACATCGTGCATGTAACGCAGGCAACGCAGGGTGTCGGGGTCGAGCGGTCGGTCGCTGAACGCTCCCAGGTCGAGGTCCTCGACCTGGAGTCGTGCCGAGCGCCGGACGAGGGTGTCGATATCGATGCTCACGTCAGTTCTCCGGAACAGATCAGGTGATGGATTGCTACGACCGGCGGAGCGGAGGATCGGAGGCCCCGTCGAGGAGCCCTGTTCCCGGTGGCCGCAGGTCGTCTCACAGAACCGTCTTCGACGCCACCGGGGTGTTTGGATGTACCGGGCCGGCGGAGGGCGACGGCACTCCCCGAGCCCCCCCGAACACCCACCCCGCCGCCCGGAGGCGATGAGGAGGGCCTGCGGATACCGTGGGCACCGATGTCCTCTGCCCCCCGGCCGGTGGGCCCAAACCGGTCGTCGGCCCCGGGGCCCGTCATCCGGGGGCCCCACCGGCACCGAAGACCCTCTCGCGATGGCTGACTTCCAGACAGCGAGCGACGCCGCCATCGTGGTGGGCATCGCCCAGTGCCAGGAACCGGCGCTGGCCGAGGCGTACCGCCGTCACGGGGGGTCGGTCCACACCCTGGCCCGGCGCGTCCTGCGCTCCACCACCCTGGCCGACGAGGTGACCCAGGAGGTCTTCGTCGAGTTGTGGCGGGCGCCGGAACGCTTCGATCCGGGCCGCGGGGCACTGCGCACCTTCCTCATGACCAAGGCCCACAGCCGCTCGGTCGACCTCCTTCGCTCGGAGTCGGCCCGACGGGTGCGCGAGGAGCGCACCGTCCGCGAGACGGCGGCGGCCGGGTATGACATCGAACACCATGCCTGGGACCTGGCCGTGGCCGAGCGGGTGAAGGAGGCGGTCGGCACCTTGCCGGCCGACGAGCGCACGGCGATCGAGATGGCGTACTTCGGCGGCCATACCTACCGGGAGGTGGCGTCGTTGCTCGGTGAACCCGAGGGGACGGTGAAGAGCCGTATACGAAGTGGCCTGAAGCGGCTGCGCACGCTGATGGTCCAGCACGGGGTGGAGACGGCATGGACAGAGCCGTGACCCACGACGAGATCGCCGAGCTCCTCGGCGCCTACGCCCTCGACGCCGTGGACGCCGACGAGGCGGCCGTGATCGAGGCCCACCTGAGCGACTGTCCCCGCTGCACGGCCGAGCTGGCCCAGCACCGGGAGGTGGCCGCTCTTCTGGCCAACGCCGGCAGCGACGCCTCGGTCGAGCTGTGGGACAAGATCGCCGTGCGCCTCGACCCGCCCGGTGATCCCCCGTCGACGGCCACGGTGCTCGACGCCGCCCTGGCCGTGGCGCTCCCCCGCCAGATGTCCCAACGTCGGCGTCGCCTCCGCTGGTCGGCGGCCGGGGCCGTCGGTGCCGTGGCCGCGGCGGTCATCGCCCTGCTGGCGCTGCAGGTGGGTCACCTCGACAATCAGATCGGCACGAACTCGGTGACCAGCGCCGCCCAGGCGGCGATGCGCAACCCCGAGGCCCGCACGGTGGTGCTGGCCAGCACGTCCGTCCCCGGGGTCACCGCCGCCCAGATCGTGGTGCTGCCCTCGGGGGCCGGCTACGTGACCCATAGCCGTCTCGATCGGCTCCCGGCCCGGGAGACGTATCAGCTGTGGGCCCTCGAATCGGGACGGATCGTCTCGCTCGGCCTCCTCGGCGATCACCCGGCCGACGTGGCCTTCACCGAGGGCAACGGCCGTGACATACGCGCCTATGCCGTGACCACCGAACCGGCCGGGGGCGTGGTGGCCCCCACCGGCACCCCGGTGGCCGAGAGCACGCCGCTGACCACCTGAGCCCGCCCCGACGGGGCCTTCCTACGGGGCGACGATGTAGCGCTCGAACCAGTCGATGGTGCGACTCCAGCCGTCGAACGCGGAGGGCTCGTGGTAGGAGTCGGGCCGGGCGTCGCAGTGAAAGCCGTGGCCGGCGCCGGCGTAGCGGACGATCTCGGTGGGCACCGGCGCCCGGGCCGCCGCCTCCCGCAGGGCCTCCACCTGGTCGACGGGGATGCCCTGGTCCTCGTCGCCGAACAGGCCCAGCCACGGCGTCTGCAGTCCGGGAGCCAGCTCCACCAGCGGCACCATCCCGAAGCGGCCTTCGGTCACTCCCCCGCCGTAAAAGGTCACCGCCGCCCCGAGGGCGCGCCGGGCGGCGGCCAGGAAGACGACCGATCCCCCCATGCAGAAGCCGACCACGCCGACCTGGGTGGCGCCGAAGCCGGCGCTGTCGAGATGGGTCAGGGTGGCGTCGAGGTCCTCGAGCAGCCCCGCCTCGGACAGGCCCTGCATGTGGGGCATGATCTTCTCGAAGTTGCCGTAGTCGAGGGCGGGATCCCCCGTGCGGTGGAAGAGATGGGGCGCCACGGCCCGGTAGCCGGCATGGGCGAAGCGACGGGTCACGTCCTCGATGTGGTCGTTCACCCCGAAGGCCTCCTGGAGCACGATCACCGCGCCACGCGCCACGCCCTCGGGCTCGACGTCGTACAGGGCCATCTCGCCGTCCCCCGTCGTCAGGTTGAGCGTCGCCATCAGATCCTCCTTGTCGTCGGGCCCACCGGTCGTGGCCCGACCTCATCCTGGCCCACCGGGAGCGCTCCGGTGGTGCACGGGGGCCGACCGCCCGACAGCGAGCCGCTACCCTGCGCGCTATGGCCACCGTCGTCTTCTTCCATGCCCACCCCGACGACGAGGCCATCGCCACGGCCGGCACCATGGCCCAGCTGGCCGCCGAGGGCCACCGGGTCGTGCTCGTCACCGCCACCAGAGGCGAGCTCGGCGAGGTCCCCGACGGGTTCCTCGAGCCGGGCGAGACCCTGGCCGAGCGGCGGGCCGTCGAGCTGGACGCCGCCTGCCGGGTCCTCGGCGTGGCCCGTCACGAGTTCCTGGGCTACGGCGACTCGGGCATGGAGGGTCTCGACACCAACAACGATCCCGGGTGCTTCTGGCAGGCCGACGTCGACGAGGCGGCCGGGCGCCTGGCCCAGATCCTCACGGAGGAGGGCGCCGACGCCCTGACCGCCTACGACGAACGAGGGAACTACGGCCACCCCGACCACATCCAGGTCCACCGGGTGGGGCTGCGCGCCGGCGAGATGGCGGCCACGCCCCGGGTCTTCATGGCCACCATCAACCGCGACTACCTGCTCCGGCTGACGGAGTCGGCCATGGGTGACGAACTCCTGGCCAACACCGGCGAGCGTCCCGACGTCGACAACCTGGGCGTGGCCGAGGCACGGCTCACCACGGCCGTGGACGTGAGCGCCTTTCTCGACCAGAAGAGGCGGGCCATGGAGTCCCACGCCAGCCAGATCTCCGAGACGTCGTTCTTCCTCTCCATGCCGGCCGACGCCTTCGCCGCCATCTGGGGCACCGAGTGGTACATACGGGTGGGCGCCGAGGTCACCCGGCCCTTCGAAACGTCGCTGCTGGCCGAGGCGGCGGGCCGGTGAGGCCCGAGGTCGACAACCACAACGCCCCCGTCGTCGTCGACGGGGAGATCGCCACCTCACTCGCCTTTCTCGGCTACCTGCGTGACGGGGTCTCCCGCAAGCTCGACGGTCTCACCGAAGCCCAGGCCCGGGCGGGGCTGGTCCCGTCGGGCACCAGTCTCCTCGGACTGGTGAAACACCTGACGACGGTGGAGGCCTACTGGATGCAGCGCCGCTTCGCCGGGCTCGAGATCGCCCGGGTCGTCGACGGCACCGGCTTCGGATTGGCCGACGACGACACCATCGCCTCGGTGCGGAGCGCCTACCGGGAGGCGGCCGAGCGCAGCGACGCCATCGCCAGCGCCGCCGGCGACCCCGAGCGTCCCCTGGCCCTCGGCACCCACGGGCTCACTCTGCGCTGGGTCCTGGCCCACGTGGCCGAGGAGACGGCCCGCCATGCCGGCCACGCCGACATCCTGCGCGAGCTCACCGACGGCGCCACCGGTCGGTGAGCCGTCGTCGGTGGCGGCCGGGCGCGGCCGTCAGCTGGCCGGCGCCTGGCCCAGGGTGACCGAGAAGGTCTTCTTGGTCGTCCCCCGCCACAGCGTGATGGACACCGTGCTCCCCACCGAGGAGGCCTGGACGTCGGTGGTGAGGTTCTCGGCCGAGGTGATCGCCTTGCCGTTGTAGGCCACGATCACGTCGCCTTCCTCGATGCCGGCACTGTCGGCCGGCGACCCCGACTCCACCGACAGCACCACGGCCCCGGTGGAGGTCTTGAAGCCGTAGGCCTGCTGGAGCTCGCTCGTGTTGTCCTCGACCTCGACGCCCATGTAGGCCTTGGACGCCTTGGTCGTCCCCCCTTGGCGGAGTTGGCCGAGCAGACCCTGGATGGTCGAGGCGGGAATGGCGAACCCGATGTTCTGGGCCGGGGCGTTGCCCTCGCTCGACGACGCCACCGCCGTGTTCATGCCGATCACCTGTCCGTCGGAGTCGACCAGGGCGCCACCGGAGTTCCCCGAGTTGATGGCGGCGTCGGTCTGGATGATGTCGGTCAGCGTTTCCGTCGTCGTCCCGTCGCTGTCTCCGGCCGCCACGGTCCGACCGGTGGCCGACACGATCCCCGAGGTGACCGTCGGCGTCCCGGCCGACAGCCCGAGGGCGTTGCCCACGGCGATGACGGCGTCGCCCACCTCGAGATCGCGCGAGTCGCCGAAAGTGATGGGTTGGAGGTTCGACGGGGGCGAGTCGATCTTGAGCAGGGCCACGTCACTGCTCGGATCGGCGCCCACCAAGGTGGCCGGGAGGGCTTTCGTCTGTCCGTAGAGGGTGACGGTGATGGCGGTGGCCCCCGAGATCACGTGGTTGTTGGTCACGACCTCGCCGTCGGTGGAGATGATCATCCCCGTCCCCTGGTCCTCGAAGGTGCCGCCGCCGACGGAGCCGAAGAGGCCCTCACCGCTCGTGTTGGGGCCCTTGGCGTCGATCGACACCACTTCGGGGAGGATCTGCTTCACGATGGTCGGGATCGAGGCGTTGCCGGCCAGAGCCGGCCCCGGGCTGGCCGCTCCCACCTTGATCTCGGCATTGCCGGTGGAACCGCCCGTTCCCACCGCCTCGGCGATCCCGGCCCCCACGGCGCCGCCGATGAGAGCGGCCACCACGGCGACGACGAGCCAGCGCGGCGCTGAGCGGACGGGCGCCGGCGACGGCGTCGGTGCCACTGGCGGCCACACCGACGGTGGTGGCCCCCCGTACACCGGTGTCCACGGCGGCGACACCGGCGCCGTGGGTGTCCAGGCCGGTCCCGCCGCCGGGGTCGGGGGCGGGTTCCCGCCCGGCGCCGGCGGGGCGGGGCTCGGCGGTGGCGTCAGGCCCGGGGGTGCCGTCTCTCCCGACGGCGGGGTCGGATCCCCTTCCGGCGGGTACGGGGCCCAGCCGGCAGGGCCGGTGGCCGGCGGTGGCGGTACCTCGGAGGGCCCCGGTGGCGGCGTCGGGACCTCGGGGGGCGCCCCGACGGGCACGGCCGGCGGTGGTCCGGGGTCCTCGGGGGCCGGGTCGGCGTGACCGTGGCCGCCCAGGCTGGGCGGCGGTGTGGGGGGGCTCCCGGGGACGGTGTCCGCAGGCTCCTGGGGCTCGTCATCCACCGTGGCTGCTCCTGTCGTTCGGACGGAAAAGGATCGCGAAAGCTCGATTCGGCCTGCCTGCGCCGGCAATTCCCACAATAGAGACGCCACCGCTGTCCGTGGCCCCCACGGGTCCATATTCTCAGGACCTCCACAGGCTCCGGCGCACCCCACAGGCCCCCGATGGCCAGCTTTCGCCGCCACATTGTTCTCAAACAGCCACACTCGGCGGTAGCGTGGTCGCTCGGATGTCTCGCCGCATCGATATCGAGCTGACCAGCCGTCGCGAGGACGGGACCTGGACCTGGCGCGCCCCGGGGGCCCGTCAGCCCCGAGGCTCGCTCGACGGGTCGCTGGTGCCGCCGGTGGCCAAGGTGGGCGACGTCCTGCGGGCCGAGGCCGATTTCGAGCTCGAGGGCATCACCGTGATCTCGGTCCAGGCCCCCCGCCCCGAGGAGACCAACGGCGCCGCCGCCCAGCGCATCGAGGTGGTGGGGTCGGGGCGCGACAAGGTCGACGGCGTCTCGGTCACCCTCGTGCCCGGCAGCCGGCGGCCACGCGACGACGGGGACCGCGAACGTCGGCCCCGGCGTGCCGGCGCCGAGCGCGGGCCCACCCGTGCGGGCCCCTCCCGACCGACGGGCCGCGGTGGTGCTGGTGGTGCCCGTGATGACAAACCGGGCGACGTCGACGACGCCGGCCGGCCGCGGCCGGCCGAGCGCACCCGCCCGAGCCGGAGCCCCGACCGGGCCGGACGACCCGAGCGCAGCGGCGACTCGTCGCGCCGACCCGAGCGCGCCGGTGATCCGTCGCGTCGACCCGAGCGCAGCAGTGATCCGTCGCGGCGTCCCGAGCGCAGCGGTGCCGAGGAGGGCGGCGGGGCCGAGAAGCGAGGGCGCGACGACCGTCCGGCGCGACGGGAGCGACCTCGCCGGGCCGAGCCGGTGACGGCCCACCGCAACGCGGCGCTGGCCGCGTTGCGCCCCGAAGAGATTCCCGTGGCCGAGCAGCTTCTGCGCGGCGGCATCCCCGCCGTCCGCCAGGCCATCGACGAGCAGAACGCCCGCGCCCGCTCCGAGGGGCGGGCCGAGGTGTCGCCCCAACCGCTTCTGACCATGGCCGAGGAGCTGCTGCCCAAGATGAACCTGGCGGCCTGGAAGGACCGGGCTGTGGCCCTGCGCACCGCCGGC
>Ga0302325_10016125_pt1 | contig 15855 bp, 14 predicted proteins | sample Palsa_T0_2_FD_201948 | JGI IMG/M metagenome (GOLD analysis project Ga0302325, IMG submission 201948) | Peat permafrost microbial communities from Stordalen Mire near Abisko, Sweden - Palsa_T0_2 | ecosystem: Environmental > Terrestrial > Soil > Palsa > Peat permafrost | place: Sweden: Abisko...
ATATCTTTGAGAAGGGCTAGGATTCGCTTCATATAAACATTGGTTCTGATAATGCTGGTGGCATCACGCAGCTCCTGCTGCAGTGATGTCTCAGGCTCTCATCTCATCGCGTGGCCACCTTTCATTTCTTTTCCCTTCCAGCAAGGCAAGACTGGGTGTCTTCGTTGTCGGTACGTTTGCTTCAAACTCCATCGTGAGATGCTATGATCGCAGTTTCTCCATGTGCGAACCTCACAAAATCAATTGTGTGCTGTAGAACTGGAAAGTGGAATATAAACATGTCGCGGTCTGTGTATCTGTTCGGGTGATGGAGGCTTGGGCTTCGAGTCTACAAAACGAGCGAAGAGAAGATGCTTTGAGCAAGAGAATCCCGACAGAAACCAGACATGCTCACACTTGTTCAATCCCAAACATGTCCAGCCCCATACTGCAGTCCTCCCATCCCTCCTTGCCTTTGGTATCTTGCACACTTGTTTTCCACATCTTGAGGAAGGACACACCCTTGGAGAACCATTTCATTACTATCAAATTATTTATTCGCTCAAATGCAAGATATCATCTCTATCCAATATATTATATCTGCTTTACGCAGTCTCCTCCAATGCAATACATAGTTTACACCCCGCCGGACGCACCCATCTACAACAACGCCATAACAGCTCCCACAACCCCCAACAGCCCCACCCCAACCTTCACCGTCCCCGCCGCACTCTTCCCACTCGCCGTGGCCCCGGCCGCGCTTCCACTGCTCGTTCCCGTCCCCGTCGAACTCGCTGATGTACTCGTTGTCTTGGCTCCACTTGCACTTCCCGTACTCGTTGTCTCAGCACTGGCACTAGTATGCGCACTAGTACTCGCACTGGTACTCGCACTCCCGGTCGTTGATCCAGAGACCGCGGTAGAGGGAACGGCGGAGGAGACGGTATTGGTAGAATCAATAGAGAATTGGTTCGAGTAGTTGTCTATGAATGTATTCCCATCGTCGATGATTTCGAAGGCGTAGCCTGTGCCTTTGACGAGAGAGGTGGGAGGGCTCCATAGGTAGGAACCGGTGTTTTGAATCGATGCTGTTCATCTCTCGTTAGCTAAAATTCTGCTGCTTTTAAAGGTGGTGGGTAGGGAAAGGGGGAGGGGGGACGTACGAGCGATTGTCTCGATAGTTATCAAGTGGTCAGGATCTCCTTGCCGTAGAACCAGCGTCACGGTATCGGTTGTTCCTGTTGACGGCGCCCAGGTTATGTTGAACGGTACCCCGGCCGTGATTGAGGTGAGGCTCGTGAATGTGAAGGAGTTCTGCGCGCTGGAGAGGGCTGCGAGAGCTGCGATGAGGAGGGTTGTTGGAAGGTGCATCGTGATTGCTGGTCGTTCTCTCCTTCTTTCCTTTCTCTTCCTTCCAACTGACCCTTTTTCACTTTCCCGATGATCTTGCCACGATCCTTTCAATCTTCAAGATATACAAAAATTATGTATGTATAATACAACAAATTATTTTCTCTGAAGTCGAAAATCGAAAATATACAGTTCAAAAGTCAAGACGAAAAATCAGAGGCAAAAGCTTACTTAATCTCAAGCTCGAGGGAAGCACGACCCTTTTAAAGGGTCCAGGGCGTCCAGGCAACGAAGCTAGCCGAGGCTAGCGATTCGGCGCACGTCCCTCAACCACAAGCTTCCTTTTGGTAGCGCTATCACCCCTATCCCCTGTTTTCCCCCTATTTCGATGCATCTTCAACAATTGTTATCCCCCCAGTCAAGTACATTTTGAAGGCAAAATGTTCTGAGAGGCTGGAAAGCATGACAGAATCAACGTACGAGCATCATATCATTTGTTTATTTACGTTTTGTACTGTAATGTGTTTATGCATGCATAAGCCAGCTATGCAGGTACGAAGCTCCGACCAGCTGCTTGATTCGTCACTCACCACTCACTGCAACTTTCCTCTCACCACTCACCAATGCAGCTGCCAACCCCTGCCGATCAATCTTCACTCCCACGTTCCTTCCCAGTTTCCAGACACGGTCCCCCTTCTTTCTTAAAATCAAAGCTTCGGCCCGAGGCCTCTCTTTGCGGACTTGCAGCTTCCGACCGCCCGAACCATCTTCTTCTCAAACCATCTTTCATTGCCTCCAGGGATGGGAGGCGGTGGTTCAGCGCGTCAGCAGCAAGCGTGGTTTTTCGCGATGTGGCGTGGCTCGCTTGCCATGCACGCAGATACGAGCGCCACGATCGGGGACTTGAGCTGATGGTGGGAAGGGGAGGCATGCTATTCTCGACGATTTGCAGGCATGGAAATACAGTACAGTAATTATTGGACGCGTCATGATCTCCGCCGATGGTTTGAAAAAGGAAAGGGAGGAAAAGATGCGCGGAAGGAGCGAGAAGATCGTGACGTTGGGTGCAGGGCCAGGAGCAAGGAATTGTGAAATGCGAGGTGAAGTACCTTTGTACCGAAGTCACAGCTGGAGATGTGGAATGGCGAGAGGGAGGTTCGATGCGATTCAATTCATTGATGTCTACATAAAACACTAACTAAGGTAATCCACAAGAAATAAACCTCAGACACAAGTACCAATCACCCCATCCATCCCATCCATCATCCTATCCACCGATTCCAGCGCAACTATGTGCACATTGAAATGATTATTTTGCGCCTCCCAAATGCAACATTATCACACACAACTGGTAACCTCCCCTTCTTTTTCTTTCTTTTTTGCAGCGAAGATTTTAGGTTGAGAAATTAGAGCAATCTGGTCTAGATTATCGCAGGCTATGCTTATTAAGTACTTCCTCCATGGTATTCTGCGGCGTATTTAGACCTTGTGTAGTGATTAGGTGGGGGGTGAGGTGCTTAGTTGAGCGTCAACATAGCTGCGATGGCTAGGAAGACGAAGGCAAGTGGGGAGGCGAAGCTCGAGGCCGAGTTGGTATTCGGGGTCGAGGTGGTTGAGGTGGTTGAGGATTTGCTCGTGCTTGAGCTTGTGGTAGAAGCTTTGGTCGTTGATGATCCTAGCTGAATTAGTCGATGCACATTGAATGTGGAAAGGAGAATTACTGACCACTCTTGGTAACGGACGTGATTGTCAAGTTACTAGTTGGGGAAGAGGTAGGTGCAGTTGTGGTATGAGTGCTTCCAGAAGTAGTTGATCCCAATGTGGTTGACCCAGACGCCGAGACGCTGGCAGCTCCTCCAGTCAACGCGATTTGCTCGCTGTAGTTGGGTCCCGTGGAGTCGTCAATCTCAAAAGCATATTCGCCGTTCGGAAGGGACGACGATGCAAAGAATGGATAGGAAGTTGTGGTCAATCCACCTGTTACCAGGTTAGTGATTATCTAAAGAAGAGAGCAGTCCTCCTTACTTGCGATTGTCGAGACGGTCTGGAGATTTGTTGGGTCGCCGTTCTTCAAGAAAAGGGTAACTGGCCCAGAAGCGCCACTCCATGTGATGTTGTATGTGCTACCAGCTGTAAGGCCCGTTGTGAAAAAGCTGGCTGTCATTGTGAATTGAGGGATGGCATTGGTGAGCGCAAAGGCCGCAGCGGCTAGGAGGACGTTTGAGAACTGCATTTTGATGATTTGAAGGTATTCGAGGTTCGCAGAAAAGATGAAGCCTGCGAAAACAAATTTGTATTAATTTCCGGACTCGAAGGCGAGAGAAAGCGACGCGACTCGACGCGAGAGGAATGCAATTGTGTAGATTACGTACTTGATGCTTGTCTTGATGAATTGACTTTGGGTTTATCTGAACGGGAGGTTTTTTGGGGAGGGATGTGTAGCGATCGTGAGGTCGAAGAAGATCGAAGAAGAAGAAGAGGTTACTGGGTGGGAGGAGACTTGTCTAAAATAGGGATTGGGGCACCAGCTCGGCTTTGTTTTCGACAGGGGCCGGCTCACGCAACGGCGTTGCTCCTTGGCTAGCCAATTTCGGATCCACCCACCATGATTGGGCCAACCAAAACCTCTGGCTTCGTATTTGTTTTATGCAACACACACCGCAGGAGGCCGCGTTCAAAACCTTGTTTGAGTGACGACGACCTGCTAAGGACGGAGGTACAGCCTCGATTCTCGAGTGTCGTTACTATTCTGGTACATCTCCGGATTCGCCACAACCGCCTGCCAAGAAGAAAGTTCTTCAAGTCGCTCTTCACTGTAGAACATGCACTGGTGCCTGCTAGATCGAGGGGTCCCGACAGTCCAGCTCAACCGGAAGCAATTGATGGCCCGTTTGAGTGGAAGACTCGAGGGGCTTTAGGGGTTTGTCACGTGACTATAGGATACAGAACCATCGTGTCGTTCCTGGGAGATCAAAATTCCATTTCTCATTAGATGCTTACGACAGTCAATGCTGTTCTTTTTTTCTCTCCTATCCCATCTGTAATAAATCGGGTACAGTAGTCCCGAAGAAAAAAGATGCATAATCACATGACTGGTCTCTCCAGAGTGAGACAAGAGAGAAGCAGTATAGACCAACGCTTTATTGGGAGTCGCACTAAACATCTGGGAAAGGCTTAGAAAATATTTGTGAAAGGATTAGGAAATGTTTACAGCAAGGGCGCCACAAGATCATGTGATCAAGCCCATAGACATCGAGCCTCCTCTCCTAACTGAAGAACCAATCATTTAAAGTTTCAAATTTTTGTTGCACATCGCAATTTTTTACATAGTGTCTGCTCATCGTCAATTAGAAAGTGTTTTGTAATCGATGGTGAACTGATATGGGAGCGTTTCGCTACCGACTCGGCAGCTATGTAGTAACTATTTACAAGCACCCAATAGCACCCAAAGCAGTAATTGGAAGTATGAATTAGTGCTCCATGGTCCTTTGACTACCAAAATTAGAATCTCGAACATTCATGATGTCCTTATTCTGCATATTAAAGCTCCTCGAAATCAAGTTCCCGCTCGAGAGCCAAATAGCCTCATGCTGTAACCCGTTGGCCAATCATCCACAATCCTCGAAAAATTTTGTTGCAGGTCGCACTTCTCAATAGTTGCGCCACTCGTATTCGATCACGAATCGATTAGAGAGCGTTTCAATACCAAATAGGCAGCCCTTCGTCGACTGCTCACGAATACCAAATTTCACGGAAAGCATTAATTTGGTCCCGGACTGGCTGTTTGGAGAAGCATATCACATGAGTTGGTGGAAATTGCGATATGAAGTTATTATTATTGATATCAAGTCTGCTCTCATTTATGCCACTTGCTCTAGCTCCTTAGGGTGCAAGGACTGAACAGTCTCATTTTTCACTATGCTAGTCAGTTTTTGAAAAACATGCCAAGTTTTGTTGCAAATCGCACTTCTCCAGTCGCCGAGTAGTCGCCAGCTAATAGAAGTTGCTTCCTGATCGATTTAGAATCGTTTTGAGAATGAATCATCGCCGAATAGGCCCTTATATCCCCTTGCTTAGGAGTACGCCACCTTCTCCTTCTGGACTGAACATCTAGTCTAGCTTTCTATTGACAACCGCCAATATCCGAGCCTTGGGGATTTAGTAATGTGTGCTGAAAGTTCTGTTCTGAATCCCTTGGTCTAAATGTCTTAGAGAAGCTCAGCGCTCAGCCGATCAAAGACTGCATTTGCAGCTTTGCTGCAATATCATTAGATTTTCCTAATCCATAGGATGCAATGCTCGCCTGGCCTATGATGGGTCGTAGGTAGTAGCAGACAGTCAACAACTTCTTCTGATCCTGCACTGAGATCACATTCTATCCTACATTAACATCTACATTTATTTTAAAGATTGAACACACATACCTCCTCAAAAGACGCTTTTGTAACGAATAGTCGTAACTCGTCGAACTTGTCCCATGCAATGAACCCTAGCAAGTGCCTGGTCTTCGACAGCCGGATTCCATTGAGGTTCCAGAAGGTGAACACCGATAATGCCTCTCCTCTTCTTCCGAGAATGGTATGCGAATGAGTCTGTCCTCCTTCTCCGGCAACTCGATGGTAGCTTTTGGTCGCTGAAGCATTATGCATATGCAAAGGGCTTTGATCTGCTCTTTCGCTCCGCCGATATTGCTCTCCCTCATCAAGTTAATGATATTGTCGTCAAATACTTTGGAGTCGCTATATGGATGGAATTGAAGAAAACCTAATAAGCTAGTAAAGCCCGAAAGACTATTTTGGATCGGGGTACCGGTGATTGCCTAGCGACATGAGGCGTTAAGTGATGATATTGCTTTGAATGTGCCTGTCTTGTTTCGGATAATATGAGTTAGAAACCATCACTTTAATAGAAGTCCAGAATTTGTAAAGCAAGAAGACTCACCTTTGTCAAGTATAATTTGACGCCAATGGCATGCAAATATAGATGATGTACTAGAGCAAGCTTTCTTTTGTTTGTTCTGAATGGTCTAACAAGCAGTTATGACTATGTCTAGTGCTTATCCCGTAAAGAATGGATCGAATCGCTGCTTCCCATAGTATCTGATACAGGTTATCTTAGCTAGAAACAGGTAGCTTTAAACATCAACACCCAAATAGCAATATATCATTTGAAACTTAAGTTATAAGCTGAGATTCCTAAACAATATGACTAGCTTAGAAGTTAGCATCACATTAGTATAGTAACTCAGATACCAAAAATAGAGACGGCTGAGATCTTACTCGAAGGTGGAACTAAAATCAGGGTCGAAGAAACATATAACAGTTGAGTTTGAAGTCGGCTCGATGTGTTGCAAGACAAAGCTCAGTCTTTATCTGAAGCAACCAAAGAAATCACAGAGATGGTTTTGCTAAGACCTATTTCATCGGCTAGCAATCCTCCCCTCTAGGGAGGCGGTACTTGTCGTTGTTGCCTTCACGAAATAAAGTTCATATACCTAGAAAATTTAAGTGAGTGTTGATCATTATTTGTTTAGGAACGTAATTTACAGCAAGGAGCCAGAGGTGTTAATTTCTTGGGTCCATAAACCTCTATTGATGCCAATGACGTTTCCCCCGCTCTCTCTTTAAAGAAGAAAGGAAAGCACCTGTTGTTGGTATCTAGAAATAATCGAGAAAAATGTTAACCAGAAGATTTGGTAACATACCGATGAAGAATCGCTCTCAGTGAGCTTGGTATTACTGACAATAGCAACTTAGTAGTCTCAAAGTCCGCCAATATCCCTAGAGGTGTAAGAAAGACCTCAGATGATGACTGGGCATGGGACCAGCGAAGACTGAATGTCATGGGCAGATCACAGTATAAGCCTGACGTTCAGCTCATTTTCTAGACGATCCTATAGATATTCAAGTGCGAAATCTATATAGAACAAATTTTCTGCCAAGGAAGTATATAAGTAGAAACCTCGTGTAGTGACTGTTTCAATCATTTGCGTTGGATCTTTCAGTCAAGATGAGAATGCTACGACCTCGTGCAAAGCACCAGCGAAGTGAAATACACAGATATTGAAATTTGAGAAACTCATTCGTTGTTGTAAGATCGAGTATCCCTTACACTTTTTCCCCTGAGAGAACAACAGGCAAGATAACACAAGGATCGGGTAGGCCTGACGGGCAGGTTCCATCACCTCTATTCAAGTCCTTATTCTCTGGCCCTGTCGGCCCACTACTATACCTATACTCGCCAAATACATCATATTGACCCGGATAAGAACTTTGGTATTGCTCATCGCCCCATTGTCCCACAAAATTCAGCCAGTTAACAGGTGTTGTGCTGTCGTAAGCTGCAAATACTGGTGTCGTGCCACTTGGGAAACTAACGCTGGCGTAGTAGGCGCTCAATGTAGGATCCCATAGGTAACCTTCGTCGGTATAGTCAACAAGAAAGAGGCCAAAGGGCAAGTCAACACCGGGGATGGTGTGATCATGTGTACCGCTCGTGGCGTAGTTGGCGTGGGACCCGTTGGCGCTGTAAACAATGGGGCGGACGCCACCATTATATTTGGGAACGTCAGAGTAGTCAAAAGCTTCCCCGGCTTGGTGTTGGGAGAACCACATAGTTTGAGGCACTCCGTTGGAGAAACGGGTCATGGTGTGCTCCCTGGATTTTGTAAGTCTAATGAGGTAAGAGAACAAGAATTGAGGGACTTACCAGTCTCCAACATGGTCATCAAAGTTAAGACCAAGGACTTTGCCTCCCCAATTGTAGCTGTCATTATCTGTTAGCCTTTTACAATGGCCTTCTGATATTAAAAGTAGGACTTACGCATAGAAATACATATAGTACGCATCAACGGTTCCATTTCCATAGTCGCATATAATAATAGAACAGCTCACTGCACCATCGGTCTTGCCAGTCGAATCAGGGATAACACCCTTCAGCCACTGGGGTTGAGGGTTGGAGGTGGTATCATCAATGGAGGTCAAGTAGATAGAGCTGCCGCCGAGGGAGTTTAGAGAATCAAGATTGTTGAGTGTGAGAGGGCTTGGGACCCCTGATACCACTTCATAATTAATTTCCGGCCTCGTATTCGCTACTTGTGCGCCTATATCTGATGGAAAATAGGTCTCGGTAGAATGAAGATATACAATGGGTGCTGAACTCGTAGTATTAGTGCAATTTAAGATTTTATGAACGCAACGCATAATGTTCCGCAGCTAAGATTTCCACAAAAGATTAGAGGATGACTCACCATACGTGTTTACGAATGAAGGTAGGGATGCTTGACGTCGATCGTTTCCCAAGGTAGGGGTGCAATAAACTCGGGCAGCCAGAATTGCAATAACAAAGTGGGATGAAAACGGTCCCATTGCTTCTAGTTCTAGAAGTTGTCGTGAGTACAGCTCCTTGGTATTCCTGTACTCTTTACGAAATTAGAAGGGAAGTCAGGCATGTTATAACATATTGACATTCTCGGGGTAGTCTAGCTGTTGGATCAGCTGCACAGGTTTCACTTCGGCAACCCCGAAATCAGCCCTACATGCTACATTTTCAGCCCTACAGGCTTCACTTCGGCAACCCCGAAATCAGCCTTATAGGCTTCACAATAGGGGATTTAATTATTATAAGTACTGGCTACTTTCCATAGAAAATAGAACTTCAGTCTTCTCCAAAATCATCTTTTTGATCCAACACTAGCGCCGGCGCATCGTTTCTTAATTGAATTGCGTGCATTTGTCGGAGACGTACCCTCAGTGGGCCGACCCCATGCATCTCTTCGGACCTATCAAAGGACTCCGATCTTATCACATGGCACCGTTTACTGTAAGCGTGTTCTGGAGAGAACATGGTTCATAACCTTGACCGAGTGGATCGATTGGCATGTAGCTTCTGCAGATTCCGAATACGGTCCCTGAATTCTGACCCTTTGGTTCAACAATCAATAGATCTGAGCTTTCTCTTACGGTCAAAAACTAGGGTGGTACGATCTGCAGGATCCGGGGTTCTCCTTATGAGTAACATGTAGCGTCGAAAGCTTCATACAAACAGGGCTGCTTGTTCTTGCTTTCTTCGGCCTAATTAAGTGAACAAATTCTGCTGGTATTCGCTAGTAAGTAGTGGTTAACTACTTTGTGTTACCAACAATTCTCCCTTGGATAAAGTTCAGCGGTGATATGCAGCGCAGTATACGCTCATTTCTTGAACGTCACTATTTATATATCGACCTCCTGTTCTCGTTGCGATGTTTTGCATTTCACAAGGGGAATTAGTGACGACAACAAAAGATGAGATCAGCCTTTCTCTTATCATGTTCTAAGCTACGGGTTCGAATACTACAGATCTTAAGTCGTTAGATAACTGCTATTTCTAAACTGGCCAAATGGCACTCCTCGATGTTTTCAATGCTGTGACGCACGGCATGAGCGTGCTATACTCGAGGATTCGTCATCGGAGACACCTAACATTGGACGTAAATCCGGGAAGGATAATTCATGAACCTTAAACTATAGCGTGAAGAAGTAAGGCGCGGGGTTAGTGACGAGTAGACTGCAATTAATAAAGCTTTCTACATATTTCGAAGAGCGATATACATATTTAGAAATTATAAACTGTTGAATACTGTACAGTAAGAAACTTGTACACCTAGGGACCGTCCATCCGAGACGGTGCTTGTTTATAAAAAAATTGTACTTGTTAAAGTATGACGCTACCTGAAAAGCTAAATGTGGCTTTTCATTACGGGTAAGGCCTGGCAAGTTTCTGCCTCGCAGGACAGTAACATTTAAGAATGATTCAGGCGCTTTACAGCCTATTTTCTGGTCAAGGTTGGTGATTAAGTGACATGGCTCGTTATCCGTTAGTTTCTAGCTGGCCGTCTCTGCAGACACCGCGTCCTCATCCCCAAGCTAAACTCTAGCATCCAACCAATATACCGGCTTTCCATCAACCCCCCTCCTCTAGAATCACTGAAAGCCCCACGGGTGTTCTGGAATGGGTGATCTTAAGATCTACTTCGCAACAGATATTGTTTATCACATAATCCGCAATCTTTGACCTATTACAGTGCTGCTCTCCAAGTAATTTCGTTTGGTGCTGCGATGTTACACTTATGGTTGAGTGCAAGAGTGCCAGGGCGGTCTCGTACGTATAAACGTGCTCCATTCTGTGTAAGATAAATGTCGACTTGGTGATCACGGTCTTTATAGCAGCAATTGAGGACTAAGACTTTCGTGTTACCTTCTGAGAGGCCCTGAAGGAGTCTCAGACTTCCCTCTAGCGGCAGCTCAATCATCAGCCGTATCGTCCCCACCAACCTCGCCGACCGCTTCGGCCGCTTCAATAGTCTCTCCCTTATCACCCTCCTGAACACCCTCCTCCTGCTCGCCTTCTGGCTCCCACTCGAGACCTCACCCCTCACCACACACGCGCAAGTCTTTGCTCTCAGTGAAATGGCTGGTTTTGCGGCTAGTGCTTGTATCAGTGTGTTCATGCCTTGTTTAGCAGAACTCCGGTTTGTGGAGACGTCGGGGACTAGGTTTAGGTTGTATCACACTGTTATTGGTGTTGGGTGAGGGGGGGGTTTTCCTTCGCTTTTCCTTGAGCCACTTTCTGGATAGTTACTGATGGATGGCAAATTAATAGCGGTCCTACGTCTCTTCCAATTCAAGGCGCCCTTATACCACAAGATCATGGCTCTTTCGCACACCTTATTATCTTCTCTGGTATTTGTGTGCTGGGAGGAAGTGTGATCATTTGTCCGGCGAGGATACTTGTTGGAAAATATGTCATTTCAGCCTATGATGTCTGGCACATTCCGGCCCATAGGTTTGCAATATCGGTACCTAACTTAGTATGTGATCCAGGCTTCATTTTAGGTACCAAATTTACTCTCCAATGCGTCATGATGCGAATTGCATCACCAATAGTCAATTATGACGGAAACACTATTTTAGCTCCTGCAAATTTTGCAGTCGCCATTGTGTATACAATTAGGCCTTACACCCCCTAGAGATCTTCATCTTTATCACTCAGATCAATCATCACTCAATATAAATATCACTTTTACTTATAGGCCTTTACAGGCCCTCCATTTATCCATTTCAAAATATACTCAGGTTGGTTGTCGATTGCGGGGTTGACTTCCATTTTTTCAACCTCATTCCTTTACCTCCTCTCTTCCTCCTAGTGCTCGACCAATTTTTTTGCGTTGAATGGTGATTCATATGGATCATGAATGATGTGGCATAACCCGTTCGGTAGGCAAAAGGTTCCCATAGATAAGGAACACAATTAGTCAGTTAAGTTAATACGCTCGCTCGTAGTATAGTTTTTAGATTTGAGAGACGTTTGGAAAAGAAGGTGCATCGCATTGGGTATTGGGAATTGGATCGGGAATTATTTACTGGCATTTAATTTTCAATTGCCGTCTCAGGAGTTGTATACGGTTTACCCCCTCTGCTGAATGCATTTATAATCTCTTGTTCTCTTGAACATGACCCATTCCCGTCGATGTGAGAGATGAGCTTTCGTGTAGTTACTCAGCATCACCGCTTGGTGCAGACGCATATTCCGCAAACGTGAACAAAGTTCCAGGGCTATTAGGAGGGCGCTGTTGAGTTGATAGGATATTCTTCGATTCACCTTCATATGACTCGACACTGTGCTGAGGATCCTCAATGTTATGTAATATCGGTGAGAAGAGTCTCGGATTAGACTCAGATAGCGCTGCTTGGGTGACTCTAGAATCATCTATAGGCTCTTGGGCTAGCGGCTCCGGGATTGAGTTGATACCGAGTGGTAATGAGGGAACAGATCTTGGATCATGCAGAGAAAAGAAGATGGCACGGAGCCCAGGCAAGGGATATACTCTCTTCATCCCAGACGTTGGAGGGTTCCGACCAGGGTTGAAGCCCCCGACTCAAATAATCAAGGCTTTACTCCACAACCGAAAGGTAGCCGACCTAGGCCCCATCATCTGTGTATACTACACGAATAATGCTCTCGATCAGTTGTTAGAACATTTAGTGTGAAGTAAGTCATCCGTCTAAGCTCACGATCCAAATTCGATTTGCTTCAAAACCTCACTCTCCGCTACGTAGCGGAAGGAGGCGTGCCCACCAAGACGGAAAAGCATAATACGTGAGAAAACAATCGGGATATTAGAAATACACTGCGAGAAATTGAAGATATATTGTCCGGGTTGAACAATCTAAAGTCTTGGACAAATATCCAAGCCATCTTATGAGGACCCATGATCAGCATTTTAAGGAATTATTCTGGGGGGGAGTAAGGTCAAATTCCTTTTAATTTTTTTTTACATCCAAAGCACCTCTCCCCGATTATCAAAGTCCCTATTCGCGCTTCTTTCCAGCTCATCTAATTGTGTTAAGGCAGTGCTTATAAAGACAACAGCCCGCTGGAATTGAAGCAGGGAGCCTTGGGCCCCGGAGACTCACTACGGCAAGGCTGAAACAATGAGTCTCTTTGAAGTACACCACAATACCATAGAGAATTAAGTCCACTTTAATGTTGCTTTTATGCAGGTCTCAGGTCACCGGTCTCAGGTCATGAGCCTAAGGTGATGTGACCGCACTTTTCGTTCCTTTGCCAACACTTTGACTGCCGTATTTTATCATGAACAATCTTGGGGGGTCGCAGGGACGGCTCTGGGGAGGCTGGCATAGGCCTTGTTGCCTTGCATAGTGTTCAATACAACTAGTATGATTTTTGACTGTCGAACTTTTGAATTCGAGGGAGATGCGAGGGAGTCAAAAAATCAGCTAACAGGCATAAGGGACACCTGCTCATACTCAATACCTTAGCCAATGGGCTAGCGCTCAAGTGGAAGCTAGTGAAGCCATACGACATGTAAGTATGCCCGGGTACACTGCAGACCCTTTGACGAGAAGCTAATTGACAAGTACAAGTGGCTCGACTTCGGGCATTATTTTGGCGAGCTCAGTGGAAGGAGACGAATCAGAAGAGATATGTGGTTCTGCTGTCAATGTGGATCAGGTCCGCATGGGAACATTTATGTCACTCATTGTACAGAATGTTACCATCCCCGTTGCGGGGACTGCTATGTACAATCCAACTTTGCATAATTCACACGAGACTACCTCGACTTCATTTAATGGTATCTTCATTCGTTGTATGTATGTAACAATCTGAGTCATCTTCTCTGCTCTGCTCGCGCAGGATCTTTAGCAAGCCCCCATGCACCAACCATGTCTGTAAACTCCTTTTTTTGACCTTGCATGCTGCATAGCTATCCACCCGCCGCTGAAATTGACAAAATTCAAACCGCTCTGCCCCGCTGCAATGCCTTATGGTATGTAATTCGACAAACAAAAGAAAAGGCTATTCGTACAATGTGTGGTGATTTGCAAAAGGTTCGTCGATCTCCAGAGACGGGTGGAACATCCAAGGAGGTTGTAATGTTCGTTCAGGTGGTATGAGAGCCGATAAATGAGTGGAAGTCAAAAGGCTGTCTGGAGGGATCTTGACAAGCGAGCCTCTCTTTCTCCTTCTCGAGCTTCATGATCTTGCGCTCTTCTGCCTCTCTACGGTGAATATCTGCCAATATTTCCTTTTCCTGTGCAAGACAAACATCTTCCAACTCGTTCAAGAAGTGGCCATCTTGAACAAGCCAAAAAACATCACGTTCCGCTCTCGGCTCCTTGGACTTGCCCCAATAGCACTCGAATCTCAACTTCGCATACTCGGATTTGCGGTCATGTCTAGAGACAGTAATTACGTCGCCATGTCGCAGCTGACCCCAGAACTTTGACTTGGAATTGGGATTTTGGTGATCGTGGCTTGGAAGAGGAATGTCATTTACCCAAATTCCCGAAGATGCCTTGGTCGAGATGAAGAAACCCATATCTTGATCCTGTTCACTCCATATTTGAGCGTCTCCACGAGAGAACCGAGGGTTTGAGTAGAAACCTGGCTTGAACAAAAGAATTTTAAAGGCATATTTGGGAATGCGAATCTCGTTAGGATTGGAATAACGAACAGTGGCTTCAGGTCCTCGGCCCCAGCTTGTGAGTGATTCCGTGATATTGAGAGTGATGGTCGGCAAGCAGCTGTCTGGCGGTGCGATGACCTTGGCGAGGATACGCTTAGGTGGATGGAAGTCGTTGCCAACCGCCGGTTGCGGAAGTGTACTACCAGCGGTGGGTTCAATACCGATGGTACCATTGGAATTATATTGGGTGGGTGGAAAGAATTGTTCCCGTGTTGTGTGGTCAGGGTTGTCTCGACTTTTCATATCATCTGCCAGTTGTCTCTCGTCGCGCTTCATCAGCATACGCCTGCCTTCCTCCTTTGTAGGCTCTGAATTGGCTCGTGTTGTAGTCTCTGGCTCAAGCGAAGAGCTTCGGCTTCGGCTGGTCCTGAAACTCTGCATAGTCATCTCGAAAGTCTTCTGACCCGGAACAAATTTCTCGCCCTTGCTCAGAGCGTAGTTTTGATAAGCTTCGAAGTCAGAGGTGGACATCCTAGGATAGTTGGTATGATGAGTAGATTTGTCCTTCGGATCCCAGAAGATGCTTGGGGGAACGGGCATATCGATTTCTCTGGCGGATCTACGAGGTCTCTTGGCGGGTAGATCAGCTGGTCGCCAGCTTCCATCATCGTCGGTGTCCTCTTCACGGGGTCTTCGCAGACTGGCGCCATTATCTCGTGTGTCTCGAACTTCGTCTGTCTGTGGTCCGGGGCTGTCGGCAGCCAGCGAAGCAGCAGAGGAAGGAGAGTGCATATTCAAGTGCCCAACCATTGACTCCGCACCCAGGAGACTTGAGGATCTAGCGGCACGGTCATCGTATTCAGGGTTCTTAGAAGTGTTTATCGCGATATGGGGAACGGGAGGGGGTGGCATATTATTCGGCATCGTGCTCCCAGCCATGATATTCGATTGCCGAGATGTGCTCGGAATTCGAGAGTTCTCTTGTCCGGGATCGCTTTGCGTGGTATATCTGGACTCCTCAGAAGTATCTGAACGGAAGTCGCGATGATTCATCACCGGAACAGGAAGGTTCAGTTGATCGAGAGGAATTGCACCGGAGCTTCCCACCGCAGAAACATTCACTTCGCCGAACAGACGGCCACCGGCTTGATTGTTGCCTCGCATGAATCCGTAACTTTCGGCACTCTCGTTTGAATTGCCATCGCTTGTCTCGAAGCTATTAGGAATCTCGAGTGGTTCCATTTCGGTGAGGTCGCTTTCGTTTCCCATCTCCTGGCTGTCATTGGTTTGGTGATCATCAGGATTGATGCTCAGTTGCGAAGCTCCTTCCTCCAGCTGCGGGTCTAAGAATCCATCGCCGATCATGTCGACTTCATCTTCTTCCATTGACATTTCAAGGCTGTCTGGACCGCCCGTAAGCCAAGAGCTTTGTTCCAACTCTTCAATTGTTGCGCGGTGCTCGGGACGAATATGCAGCATTTTTCGGACAAAGCGAATGCCATTTTCGGAAATATTAGCACGCTGGAGTGGACGAATATCAAGAGCCTGGGTCATGATTT
>Ga0302325_10016128_pt1 | contig 15855 bp, 20 predicted proteins | sample Palsa_T0_2_FD_201948 | JGI IMG/M metagenome (GOLD analysis project Ga0302325, IMG submission 201948) | Peat permafrost microbial communities from Stordalen Mire near Abisko, Sweden - Palsa_T0_2 | ecosystem: Environmental > Terrestrial > Soil > Palsa > Peat permafrost | place: Sweden: Abisko...
CCGCGCCGGGGCGCGGCTGCGCCTGGCGCGGCAGACCAGGGGCTTCTCGCAGCAGCAGCTGGCCGGCATGGCCGGGGTCTCCAGGCAGGCTGTCTCGGCGGTCGAGGCGGGCCTGTCCGACCCGTCGCTGCGGGTGGCACTGGCGCTCGGGCGTGCCCTGGGCCTGACTGTCGAGGAGCTATTCGGGCCGGCGATTCCCGAGCCGGCGGTGCCCGTCCGCGCGCTTGCGCCACTCGGCACGTCAGGTTCGCGTGTCTCGCTCGTTCCGGTCGGGGACTCGTTCGTTGCGCTGCCGCTCACCGGCGGCACTGTGACCAGGGCCGGGTTCGCGCCGGCTGGCGGCCGGGTCAGCGGTCCTGGCGAAGTCGTCCCGCTCGGGCCGTCCCGGCCGACGCTGGTCGTGGCCGGCTGCGATCCGGCCCTCCCGCTGGTCGAGCTGCCGCTCGGCCTGCTTGATCCGCCGGTCTCGTTCGCCTGGTGGCCGTGCCCGAGCCGGGAGGCGCTGAGCCTGGCCGCGGACGGGCTGGTGCACGTAGCCGGCGCGCATCTGCGCGGCCGGTCGGGCGACTACAACACCGGGCCGGCCAGGGAACTGCTGCGCGACGGCGGCGAGGTGATCGGATTCTGCTCCTGGCGCGAGGGCCTGGTGCTGCGGGCCGAGCTGGCCGAAGGGATAACCGGTGTGGCCGACGTCGCCGCTGCCGGACTGCGGCTAGTCAACCGCGAGCCCGGTGCGGAGGCCCGCTACGTCCTGGACCGGGAGCTAGCCACGCACGGCATCGACGCCACCCTGCTCGACGGCTACCCGACGAGGGCAACGGGTCACCTGGAGGTGGCCGCGGCCATCGCGGCCGGCCTGGCCGACGCGGGCATCGCGAGCGAGCCTGCCGCTCTCGCCTACGATCTTGCGTTCGTTCCCCTCACGGCCGAGCGCTTCGATCTGGTCGTTCCCGCCGCCCACGTCGGCTCACGGGAGATTCAGGCCCTGTACCGGGCGCTGTCCTCGCCCTGGCTGCTGGATCAGCTGGCGAGCCTGCCCGGCTACTCGGTGACGCAGTGCGGCGAGCGAATCGCGACGATCCCGCCAGCCTGACGAATGCAGCGCTTCCGCCCGGCCCTGGCCGCGGCTTAAGCTGCGCCGGTGTACTACAGCGACCCCGAGGACATCGAGGACCTCGGCTGGGACCGGTTCATGTCCGGAGCCTGGGAGGCGATCTTTCTCGGCTACCGCTCGACAGCCGGGATCAGGACGATCGCGCGCCGCTGGAGCGACCTGCTCCAGGCTGGAGTCGGCTGCTCGCCGGAGATCGCCGATCTGCTGGTCCGCGACCAGGTGATGGTCCGTCAGGACCGGGACCTGATCGCGATCAGGGATCCGGTCGAGCTGATCTCGGCGATGGACCAGGTCCTTGGCGACATCGGGACCGACCTGGCGGACCTCCCGGAGCTCCGGGCCGCTGACCGGCCCGCTCTGCTGGCGGCCTACGGCAGGCTGCGGGAGTACCTCCGCGACAATTTCCTGGCGGGCGAAGACTAATCAGGCGCGGAGCGCTACATGCGGCTAGCCCGCCTTGCGAGCGAGCAGCAGCAGCGTGTTGTACCGCACGGACATCTCGCCGTCCGGGAATTCGGTCTCGATGATCCTGGCGACCTCGCGGAGAAGCGACTCCCGGCGGTCCGGCTCCAGCTCGATGAAATATGACTTGCTGCGATCCTCAGTGATCCAGTCGGCCGCCGACACCTCCCTGGTCCACTGCACGATGACTGTCCCGGCCGGCTCCATCGGGGCCTCGGCCGCAATGGCCGGGTCGCTCCAGTCCGGAGCCTGTTCCGCATTCCGGCCGGTCTGCCGCAGGTAGTTCGGGCACGACGCCACGACAAGCTCCCGGTAGGCGTCGAACCAGGTCTCGCCCTCGGCGCGGGCCCGGCTCCACCAGGCGGCCCAGTAGCCGCCCGGCCTGAGCACCCTGGCCACCTCGGCCGCCGCCGCGCGATGGTCGAACCAGTGCCAGGACTGAGCGAACGTGGCGAGGTCGGCTGACCCGCTCCGTACTGGCATACGGCTGCCGTCGGCCAGCACGCAGGATGCCCGCGGGCTGCGGGCGAGCGCCCTGCGCAGCATCTGCTCGCCGATGTCCAGCGAGATGACTGTCGCGCCGCGCTCGGCGAGCTGGCGGCTGGCGATGCCGGTCCCGGCACCCCAGTCCAGGACAATCTTGCCCGCCAGCCGCCCGGCATTCTTCTCCAGCTCCTCGAAGAGGCCAGCCGGATATGACGGCCGGGCGGCGTCGTACTCGCTGGCAGCCGCGTCAAAAACGGACCTGGTGGCCGGATCGCCGGGGGACATGGCACCATCCTGCCCGGCCGGGCTCGCGGAGAATGGAGCGGGCCGGCCGGGCACCCGGCCAGCTAGCCCGCGTGGCCGTAGACGGGGACGATGACGGCCTTGGCGATGGTCGCGAACGTCAGGTTGAAGCTGGCAACCGCAGGCGAAACGTCGGAATCAACCCCCAGGTGATCGGTACTGAGCGCGTACACGGTGAACACGTAGCGGTGCGGCTCGCCTGGAGGCGGTGCGGCGCCGCCGAAGTCCTTGGTGCCGTAGTCGTTGCGCACGGAGAAGGCCCCGGCCGGCAGGCCCTTGCCGTCGCTGCTTCCGGCATCGCGGGGGAGCTCGGTGACCGACGCCGGGATGTCCAGGACGAGCCAGTGCCAGAAGCCAGACCCGGTCGGGGCGTCAGGGTCGTAGCAGGTGACGGCAAAGCTCTTGGTCTCCGCCGGGAACCCGTGCCAGCGCAGCGACGGCGAGATGTTCTCGCCGCTCATGCCGAAGCTGTCGTAGACGTGATCGTCGGTCATCTGCTGGCCATCGGCGACATCGTCACTCTCGACGGTGAACGAGGGCACCTGCGGCAGGACGTCATGCGGGAGCGGAGCACGGTCAGTCATGGATATACCTCCAGGAAATGAAGCCCGGCGTGGCGCTGCCCACGCTACTGAAACGGCCGCGGGCGGGCACTGCTATCGGGGCCTCACGCTACCCCGCCGATCGCGGGCCATCCGGGCGGCCTGACGCCGCCAGCGCAGTCCGGTCACAGCCGGCGGCAACACCAGTTAACGTGAGGTGAGATCCGATCGGCGGGAAGGACCGGGCAGGACGTGAAGGTCGCGCGCGGGCCGGCTGCATGGGCCAAGCGAGGCCTGATTGCCGTCGTGCTGGTTGGTGCCGCCATCATTCCTGGCCGGGCCAGCAGCTCGCAGCCCCAGCATTGCTCGGGCCTGCGCTGCACGACGCCGGGGTCCGTGCTGTGGACCCGGCCCCTGTCCGGATCCTGGCTGGCGCAGCCGGGAGTCTCCGGCACAGTCACCAGCCAGGGCGGTGCCTATGCCGCGAGCGGCGCCGGTCTGGCTATCGTCGGGACCGGCACGACCGTCACGGCGATCAGCGAGGCCACCGGCCGGCAGCTGTGGCGCGTATCGCTGGCAGGCTTCCCGGCCGGGTCGTCCATCTCGGGCGTTCGGGCGTTCACCAGCGCCGTCGCCGTGGGCATCGAGCCGCCCGCGGGCCAGCCCGATGGCCGGCGTGAGGTGATCCTCTCCGCCGCATCGGGCGCTCAGCTGCGCAGCTTCAAAGCGGCCCCGTACGGGGGAGCCGTCGAGGCGACCGGCACCAGTGCCGTCATCATCGGCACCCGGACCGTCACCGACTTCGCCACCAGGACCGGGCGGGTGATCTGGAGCCGGCCGACCGGGTCAGCGGGGCAGACCTGGCGCGTCTCCGGCGGCTACCTCTACGTCACCGACAGCGGTGGCGGGTCTCTCGCCGGCTCAGGCGTCGCCGCGGTCCGGCGGATCGATCTGCAGACCGGAGCGGAGCAGCTCATCAGGCCCGCCCGCGGTGTCTTTCCTGGTGAGCTGACTGAGGCGGCCGGCGGTGACCTTCTGTTCGCCGGGGCGGAGCAGGTCTGGGCCTACGACGCCACGGGCAGGCTGCTGTGGACCCGGTCGTCGACGGGCGTCGAGCTGGCCGACAGCGGGCAGACCACCGTGTACCTGACGAGCGGGAGCAGGCTGCTCGGCGTCAGCATCGCATCCGGGAGCGTTGTCAGCAGTTCGGCCGTCTCGGTGGCGGCGAGCCTGTACTGGGTCAAGGGCGGGATCGCGCTCGGGCTTGACCAGAACGGCCTCGGCGACGCCTGGGGCTACGACCTGAAGTCCCGCCGGGTGGCCTGGTCGTCGACCGGGCTCCCGTGGCCGCACTTCTTCGTGGACCTGTCCGGTCTGGGCGGCAGCGCGACCCCGTCCGGTGACATGGTCCTGCTGGCCACCTGTGCACAGGTCGGCAGCGCCGCGTCGGCGAACTCAGCGCCGCGCTGCGCGCGCCCTGAGCTGGCCGCGGTTCTCACCTCGAAGCCCTGATCTCATCTCGAAGCGCTGACGCCGGCACCCGCTCGCTAATGCTCGAAGGTCATCCGGTAGAGGGTGGGAGCCGGCGACTTGCAGTTCCGGGTCTTCGCGAGGTACTTGGTAGCCGCGACGGACCCGACCGGCGCACAGACGTTTCCCGACGCCGAGCGCCCGGAGAGCACGATCGGCAGGACGATGATCGCGATGGCGAGCGGGAAGAACAGCAGGGCCGGCTGACGGCGGATCTGGCTCAGGCGAAGCCGGGATAGAAACACAGCGAGCGTGAAGCGCAGCCTGGTCAGCAGCGCATGGGCCCGGTGCCGGACCTCCTCGACGCTGGGCATCTGCTCGTCCCGGTTGAGCCGGGCAAAGATGGCATACAGCCCGGCCAGCTTCGGGTCCGACGCTCGCAGCATGGTCTCGATGTGGTCGAGCGTCCTGAGTTGCCGTGCAGGCAGGCCCATCGAGCACCTCCGATCTGGCCCCGCAATCTCCCCCGAGACAACCTGACAGGCCGTTACCTTTCAGTGACCGAGCGTGCCGGCCGGATGACATACGTCATGACCAGATCCGGACGGCGCACACGGGCGCCTGCAGCGCCATCCGGCCTAGCCTGAGAACCAGAGCTGCTCCGACAGTCACCGCCGGGCCACCGGGCTCAGGCGGGGCAGCTAACAGGGGATATATGTCCAGCCAGACGGTTCTCTACCTTGTTATTGGCGTGGCTGTTCTCGGCCTTCTCATTTACCGCCAGCTGGTGGCCAGGCCCGTGCAGGGGAACCAGCGCCTGGTGCTCATCCTCGTGATCATCGGGCTGATTGAGGCGGCCCAGTACCTGCAGAAACTCCATGCAGGCTCCGCCGCCATCGTGGCCCTGGCCGGGAGCCTCGTGCTCGCCGCGATTTTCGGAGCGGCCAGGGCGGCAACGGTCCGGATCTGGATTCAGGACGGGCAGGCCTGGTCAAAGGGGAAAATCCTGACCGCCGCGCTGTGGGTTGTCGCACTCGGAGCGCACCTTGGCTACGACTACCTGATCGGCCAGCACAAGGACATCGGCAGCCTGGGCGACGCGACGGTCCTGCTCTACCTGGCGGTCAGCCTGGCTGTTCAGCGGGTGATTGTCGTGCTCCGCGCCCAGCGGCTCAGCCCCGCCGTGCCCGGCCCGGTGCGCCGCAGCTCGCTGTGACCGGCCTGGCCTGCGGCTCCGTCTGCGCCTGCGCCGCGGCCCTCAGTTCAGGTACAGCGCCCGGATCTCGCTGATCACCGCATCGCTGACGCCCAGGTAGCCGGTGACGTACTGCCGCACGGAGCCGCGGCGATGTCGTCCTCGGCCACTCCGAGCAGCGACAGGACCAGCGCCGCCACCAGGCCGGTCCGGTCCTTGCCCGAGGCGCAGTGGATCACCAGCGGCGCGCTGTCCGCTGCCGCGACGACCTGCAGCGCCTGGCTGATCTCGGCGGCTCCGTCGGCCGCGACCTCTGCGTAGCGGTCGGCGAGGAACCGGACCGGGTCGACCACCTCGGCAAGCTCGGCCTGGTCGTAGGGCCGGTGCTCGATGCTGCAGCTGTGGTACGCCAGCCCGAATGCGGCGGGCACCCGGCCGCCGGCGTCGGCCTCCCACGGATAGCGCAGATCGATGACGGTGCGCAGCCCGAGCGCCGAGAAGCGGGCCAGATCATCGCCGCGGAGCTTCCCGAGCGAGTCCGACCGGTACAGCCGCCCCCAGCGCACTCGCCGCCCGCCCGCCGCCGGATATCCGCCGAAGTCACGAAAGTTATGCAGGCGGTCGAACGTGACGTGCCGCAGCGCTTCGGTCATCAGTCGTCCAATCACGACGGGAACGAGGTAAATCGCCCGCCCGGACGCCACTAAGGCCGCGGCCCAGGGGGTGGCTGCCAGCGTTCCGGGCTCCTGCTGCCGGCTAGGCCGTCGCGCCTGTCACGTCGTAGTACCTGTCACGTCGTAGTAGTGGTGCAGCGGATCGTGGATGAAGTACCGCCCGAACGACTCGATGGTGAACTCGGCGCCGTCGCTGCGGAATCCGGATCGCAGCCACTGATCCCCGGACACTCGCTCGAACCGTGCCGCGATGACCTCCGCGGCCGCGGCGAGTTCGGCCGCCACCGCGGCCGGGTCCTGCTCGGCGTAGCCGTCCTCGATCGCGGTGACGTTCTGGTCCCAGTTGGGGTACCGCGGTCCGTCCTGCGTCAGCATCAGCGTCAGCCTGGTGTCGTAGAGGCGGAACACGTCGCGAACATGACAGCCGTACTCCAGGGCCGACCACGTTCCCGGCGCGGGCCGCCTCCGGTGGTTTCCGGGCGCGGCTAGCAGCAGGCGCCAGCGCTCGCCGGAGGCCCGGATCATCGCCGGGAGGTCGGCGCGCGGGAAGCCCTGCGTGTCGAGCCCGCATTCGGGGCACGGGCGCTGCAGGACCCAGGTCCAGTCCTTGGCATCCGGCACGATAGTCACGGTCAGGACGATACCGTCGCCAGCGGCCGGTGCCGGCGTGAGCAGCCGGCACCAGAGCGCTAGCGTCGGCAGCACTAACGGAGGTGCGTGCGTGGAAAGCCAGACGGCCTCGGCTTATCTCGAGCGGATCGGCGTGCCGCCGGGTGTGCGCGCTGACGCAGCCGGGATCCGCCTTCTGCACCGGGCTCACCAGCTCGCGGTGCCGTTCGAGAATCTCAGCATCCACCTGTCCGAGCCGATCTCGCTCGCCGAGGACGACCTGGTCGGGAAGATCGTCAGGCGCCGCCGGGGCGGGTTCTGCTACGAGCTCAACGGGCTGTTCGCGCTGCTGCTCGAGGCGCTCGGCGCGCGGGTGACCAGGGTCGGCGCGCGCGTGTTCGGCCAGGACGGCCTCGGGCCGCCATTTGATCACCTCGCGCTCATCGTGCACGGGTCGGACGGCAGCGGTGCCTGGCTCGCCGACGTGGGTTTCGGCAGGCACAGCGTGTACCCGCTGCTGCTTGACGGCAGAGCCCGGCAGGACGATCCGGCCGGTGTCTTCGAGCTCGCGGACGCCGACGGCGGTGACCTCGACGTGCTCAGGGACGGGCAGCCGCAGTACCGGATCGAGCTGCGGCCGCGCGCGCTGGACGACTTCGCCCCGACCTGCTGGTACCAGCAGACGTCGCCGGCGTCACATTTCAGGCAGGACACGATCTGCTCGCTCCTGACCGACGACGGCCGCGTCTCCGTCAGCGGCAGGGCGCTGATCCGGACAGCCGGCGGTGCCCGTACCGAAGAGCACCTCGACGACGACGCGGCGTTGCTCGCCGCGTACCGCGATCTTTTCGGCATCGTCCTCAGCCGGGTCCCGCTAGTGCGCGGTGACTGAGGCTCCGCGGACTCGACTGACCCGTCTTGATCCGCGGGACGCCCTTTGGGAGCCGGCAACGGCCGCCGGCGACTGCCCGGTTGCGCGGCGCAACTTGGCGGGCATCGCCTGATTCCTCGCCTTTGCGGCTAGTAATCTCCGCAGATGCTCGGGCCCGGCTGGACAGAGGTCGTCGCACTGGTCGCGGCCTTCGCGATTGCGGTGGTGGCGACTCCGGCGGGCATCTCAGGTGCCGTTCTCCTGCTCCCGTTCCAGGTCAGCGTGCTCGGCACGCCGAGCCCGTCGGTGACGCCGACCAATCTGCTGTACAACGTCATCGCGACGCCGGGCGCGATCTACCGGTACTGGCGGCAGGGTCAGACGGGCGGGCGCCTCACCCTCGTCCTCATCGCCGGAACCCTGCCGGGAGTCATCGCCGGATCGGTGATCCGCGTGGAGCTGCTTCCCGGTCCTCGCGTCTTCGACCTGGTGGCGGGCGCGGTGCTGATACCGATTGGCGTGTGGGCTGCCGTATCCGCGCCCGCGGCTGCGGGGGCGGACGCGACGGGTCGACTCGCCCGGCGAGTCCCGGCGCCCGCGTTCATCGTGCTCGCCGCAGCCGTCGGCTGCGTCGGCGGGATTTACGGAATCGGCGGCGGCTCGATCCTCGCACCGGTGCTCATCGGCACCGGCCGCAGGCCCGCCGAGGTTGCCCCGGCTACTCTCGCGGCTACCTTTGTGACGTCCGTCGCGGGCGTGATTACCTTTACGATCCTCTCGCTCCACCACCACGGGCAGGTCTCGCCAAGCTGGCCGACCGGGATCGCGCTCGGCGCTGGCGGGCTCGCGGGCGCGTACGCGGGCGCGCGGATCCAGTCGGGTCTGCCCGACCTGCTCATCCGGAGAGTCATGGGGGTGCTGGTCGTCGCCATCGGCGTGCGGTACCTGTGGTCGGGATGAGCTTGGTCACACCGGGCACTTAGCCGTGAAGCTGGCTGAACTGCCCTGGATCCGCTCAGTATAGTTAGGCTAGCCTAACCTAATGCGCTGACGTAGCCGAACCGACGGGAGACCTGCACGTGCTCGCGACGCTCGTGATTTTCCTCCGGGAGGGCGTCGAGGCGAGCATGATCGTCGCGATCCTGCTCGCGTACCTTAACCGGATCGGGCGCCGGGATCACTTCCGTGACGTGTTCCTCGGCGTAGGTGCGGCCCTTGTCCTGGCCGCGGCCGGCGGGGCGGTGGCTTACGAGACCATCCGCAGCTACGACGGCTCACGTGTGCAGACGATCTTCGAGACAGCTACCTTCCTGGTCGCGGCGACCGTGCTGACGTACATGACTTTCTGGATGCGCAAGCACGCCCGTTCGCTGTCGAAGGAGCTGCGTTCCCGCGCTGACGCGGCGCTGGACGGCCGGGCGCGGTGGGGCCTCGGCCTCCTGGCCTTTCAGGCCGTTGGCCGCGAGGGGCTCGAGACCGTGGTGTTCACGCTGGCGATCATCTTCTCGACCTCGACAGCGGGTGCCCTGAGCGGAGCGGCGATCGGGCTCGCCGGAGCGCTGGTAGTCGCGTTTGTCATCTACCGGCTCGGCCACAAGCTCAACCTGGCCCGGTTCTTCACCGTCATCGGCGTCCTGCTGATGATCTTCGCCGCAGGGCTGCTCGCCGACGCGGTCGAGAACCTCCAGCAGCTGGGCTGGCTGCCGGTGCTGGCTGCCCCCATGTGGCATTCAGCCCGCTTGCTATCAGAGAGCAGCTCGTTCGGCGACGTGCTCCACAGTTTCTTCGGGTACAGCGACGCACCGACTCCGCTGCAGCTAGTGGTATATGCCGGTTACCTGGTCGTCGTGGTTGTTGCCTTCCTCGGGGTCCGGGCCCGGATGGTGCGGCGGGCAGCCTCACCGCACCCGGTGCAGTAGCCGCCGGGCGGCGGGCAGCGCTACAGCCAGACGGTCGCGAGCCAGATCTCGACGCCGGCGAGGGCGAGCAGGACGAGGTTCAGCCCGATCACCCTTACCTCGCCGCGGCTGAGGTGCAGGGAGATCCCGCCGACCTGGATCAGCAGGAGGCCGATAGCTGACGCCAGCGCAAGGGCCGGCGCGATGCCCGTCAGCGGGGGCAGGATCAGCCCGAGCGCTCCGAGTACCTCCAGCACGCCGATGACTCGCACCAGCCGCAACGGCATCGTGTCGATCCAGCCCATCATCGGCCGCAGCTGATCTGGTGTCCGCAGCACCTTGAGTCCGCCCGAGTACAGGTAGAGCAACGCCAGCAGCGCAGCGATGGTCCAGTAGGCCACGGTCATGGCGCTCGCTCCTCAGTTACTAGTTGTAAGTAGCGTCATTGTTGTTCAGTATCGGAGTGCCTACAAAAGGCACACCGGTGTGCGTAGCTATCAGGGAGGTCCCCTTGCCTGACTACGAGGACGTCTGCCTGATCAGGAGCGACCAGGGTCGGGCCATCCGTGCGCTGCTGGACCGCATCGCCGACAAGTGGGCGCTGCTGATCATCGCGACGCTCCACACGCAGCGGCTGAGGTTCACCGGGCTGCAGCGGCGCATTCCCGGCATATCTCAGCGGATGCTCTCGCTCACGCTGCGCAAGCTGGAACGTGACGGGCTGGTGATCCGGACGGCGCACGCCGAGGTGCCGCCCCGCGTGGAGTACGAACTGAGCGATCTCGCGACGACCCTGATTCCGCATGCGGTCGCGCTGGCTAACTGGGCCATCGAGCACAACCCTGACATCGACGCCCACCGTGCGGCCTACGACGCAAGCGCCGCGGTGCCTGATCGCGAAGGCGCGCCGGAGAATTAGCTCCCCTGCTGGGCGGCGCCTGGGAAGAAAATGTCCCGAACCTCGCGGGCGGCGTAGAAGACCAGCACGTACGCGGCGGCCGGATCGGCCCACCACCAGCCTGCGGTCTCGTTCAGGATGAGGCCCAGCAGGACCGCCAGAGCAAGGATGCCGTCGATCGTGGTGACCCGGCCCTCGGTACGCAGGACCGGGTTGCCAAGTGCCCGGCCGGTGCGGGCCTTGCCTGCCGCGAGCATGAACATGATCACGGCGGTCACCGCTGTCCAGCTAATCCCCAGCACCGAGGGGCGCGGGTGGTAGGCGGTGACGAGCACAAAGGTTGACTGGATGAGCAGGTAGAGCGCCAGTGCCGCAAAGGCGTAACCGATCAGCCGCAGGCTGCGGCGCTGCCGGTCCTCGCCGGTCCCGGACAGTTCCCAGATGACGACGGCGGACGCGCCGATCTCAATCAGCGAGTCCAGGCCGAATCCGGCCAGAGCCACCGACCGGGCCGAGATAGCCGCGAAAGCCAGGACGACGATTCCCGCGACGTTCCAGCCGAGAGTGGCGTACTCCAGCGCGAATCCGCGCCGGAGCAGGGACGTGCGCGCGGCTTCATCCGTGCTCGTCACGGCAGCATTCTCTGCCTGGCTCCTTGCGACGCCGGCCACCGCCGGGTGCTCGCTGCATAACGCGGCAGCGACCGGCCCGGCTGATGGACGCCGTTAAGGAAGAGGGCCGCTGGCATCGGCATGTCTCGCCTGGCCTGACCATGGGCCGGACGGCGCGCGGACGCGGCCGATACTCAGGTAGATGATGCCGCCGAGAGGCACCGAGACAGCGCAAAAGACCGCCCACCCCCACTTGGGCAGAAAGCGGACCTGGGCCGTCCGGGCCAGGGAGGTCAGGCAGAGGGTGACGAAGCCGGCACCGGCAACGAAGAGCAGAGCGAGCGGCCACGCGTTGTGCGGGTGGAAGAGCGTGATGAGCGCGATGGTGAGCGCAACCACGCTCAGATAAATACTCACGCCTGCGATCAGGCGCAGGATCAGAGCCGCTCGCGTCAGGATGACTGGCCCACGAGCTGCCCGGCGCAGGCTACGGGCGCTCCGGCCGGCGTCCGCGGCAAAGAAAAGAGCACGCGCAAAGCGCAAGGGCACGAAGCGGGCGGCTGGATCGTGCAGGATGGCGGGAAGTTCGCTCGTCCACTCGCGGCAGCGCTCGTCGCGGATGTCATCGGGCAGGTGGCGGCAAGCGCGGCGGATGAGGTACACGGCGATGCGCTGCACGATGCCCCCCGCGGTCATGGCGTGCGCCCGGATGCTGGCTGGGCCGTGCCGTGGATGCTGCTCGTGGTGGCACGGGCCGCCTGGGCGAGTTCGAGGCGAGCCACGCGGATGCCCTCGCCGGTCAGCTGGTAGTACTTACGCGGCGGGCGCCCATTCGCATCGTCGCGCACTGGCTCCCATTCGGAGCTCACCAGGCCCTGATCCTGCAGGCGGGCGAGCATCGGGTAGAGCGTTCCGCTCGGGAGCCTGGCCGCTTTCATCAGGTCGTAGCCGTAGCGGCGGGCTGACGGGTCGGCGAGCAGCGCCTGCATCAGGCGTTCCAGCGCCCCGGTTAGCTTCACGAGTGCAGCCTACATATGTAGCCTACATATGTCGAGGCCAGCAGCGCCGACGGTGAGAACCAGCGGCGCGGGGCATCTGCGGGTGTCCTGAGCTGACAGCGCCACGCACGAACAACCGTGACATCCGACGGCACAAGGCTTCGGCTTATCCGGCACCATGACCATGCGCGATGATGACCTGCACAAGTTCACCCAGGGAGGATGCGCCATGGACGAGACACAGATTGATTGGGTTCTCAACCATAATCAGGCCGGTTGGGTGATCAGGACTCGGAGCATGACAAGGTGCGTGAACAGGTGCTGGCCCTCCTGGCCGAGCCGCCGATGCGAGTCGGGGTTCACCCGTACGCCGCCGGCTGACCAGGGCCGGGTTATCGCGGCGCAGAGCTGGCGAGGCCGGCGCCAGCAACAAGCTTGGGAGGCGCGCGCCCGTGGCGTAACGCTCGCCTTGACCATGCACGATGTTCGCGTCGGCAATGAGGCTGGCCACAAGATCTAACAACTCGCTGAGCATGGTTATCTGTCGCTAGACGCCCTACGGGCCATGTCTGCCTCGCGTGTCCTGTCCCGCGCAGCGTTCGCTGCACGCCGTGCGGCGATGGCAGCGCCAACTGTGCACGCCTGTAATTGTCAGGCGCCGTGGCTGCCGATCAGGCGGCCGACAGCGAACGTCACCGCGATTGCCACACCGCCGAGCAGTAGCTGGCGCAGTCCGGATCGCACCACCGGCCGTCCAGTGAGCTTGCCGACCGTCATCCCGCCAGTTACCAGTGCAAAGGCCGTGACCACGAGCGTCGCCGCCGCGGGCGGCGGGCAGCGCCCCGCGGCATGCGCCGCGGGGCTGGCTAACTGGGCGGCCGGTTTGCTGTGTCCGCGTGCTCAGTATCCGGATCCGCCGCCACCGGTGCTGCTTGAGCCTGATGACGGGCTGGCGGCCGGCGCGGAGCCGGACACGGTTACCTCGTGCCAGACGCCGCCGGAGGCGTTGATTCCGTTGCCGTGGTTTTGATCGGGTCCGGTGTCGCCGGTGTAGGTGTAGAGCGGATGACCGTCGTAGGTGGCCTGCGCCGAGCCGTCGGACCGGGTGATGGTGCTGAGCTTGCCGGTCACGCCCGAGCCTGCCGTTGCGGGCCCCTTGACCGGCGGCCAGATCGCGGCGCATGAGCCGTTGCAGTTCGACTTCGTGCTCGTGTCCGGCACGAACCAGTACAAGGTGAAGCCTTTGGCGTTCGTGAGTACGGTCATACCGCCCACGCTCGCCGTCTTCAGAGTGCTGGCCGTCGACGCCGGGGCTCCGGAATGCGTCGAGCTCCCTGAACTGGCCGGGGCGGACGACCGGCTGGCGCGAGCCATCTCTTCATCATCACGGTCCCCCCGTCTCGTTGCCTGGATTCCCCTGATACCCAGATCACGCACGGTCTGACCTCCGCGTTCACCGTGCTGGCCAGCCACCGAAGCCGGGGCCGGAGGCCGCCCGCGCCCGGATCGGGGCGGTCACCAGGAGTTTCGCCCCGGACGTCACCTCGAAGCCGCGTACCTCGGACAAGGGCACCGGAGAGGACGCCGGGTACCAATTCGCCCGGCCGCTGCTGATGATCCAGCCCCCCGCCGGTGTCGCCGGGGCGGCCGTGCCGATGACCCTTACCTGACATGTCGTGCCGGCCGGAATGCCCGTTACCTGCACACTCAGCTGAAGGCCCCAGGGCCGGGAGGCATACCGGACGGTTGCGCCGGCCCCCGAATGCGGGTCGGCGGCGCGGGTCGTGCCCGCCCACCCGGCCGCCGCGCTGGTGGTCTGCTGAGCGGGCGGATGTGCCGCCTGCCAGCCGGCGAGTGCGCTCGCGCCCCCGATCAGCCCGGCAGCTGCCGCCGCAGCGACGCGGATGCGCACTCGACGTCGGCGGTTCCGGTGAGCCCGGGCCAGCATCTGCCGCAGCACCGGGCCTGAGGGAAGGTCATCACGGTTGCTGCTGCCCGCCTCGCCTCCGAGAAGCGCGACAGCCTCCCCGGCAGGGACTCTGCGCAGCAAGGCCGGCAGGCCGGCCAGGGCCGCCAGCTCCCCCCGGCAGTCAGCGCAGCCCGCGACATGCCGGTCCACGACGTCGCGGCCACCGGGCTCAATCGCGCCGAGCACGTAGATCGCCAGCTCCTGGCGGACTTCACGGCAGGGCCCGTAGCTGCTCACGGCCCGGGTCCGGCCTCCATCAGAGTGCTATCCATAACTGCCAGCACGTTCAGCCAGGCCATCGCGGTTCAGCCATCCGCTTTCCGGCCGCCGGACCCCGGACCATCCGGCAGCAGCTCGGGCTGCCACTAGCGCAGAAGAGCAGCCCGGCCCGGCGCAGGGCAGCCCCCTCATGGTTGCTGCCCCGGCGAACGAGAAAGCCTCGCCGGCACAGCCGCTATCCCGCACGCAATCGCAGGGCCCGCTGGGCAGCCGCCCGGGGGTGTGTCTTAGACTGAGACCTGAAGGGGAGTAGTTCCTCGCTGACTGATCGACATGCTGGTGCGTGGTCGCACCCGGTCGTCAGGCCCTGATAAGGGGTGAATGAGACCTTCGCCGATGAGTGCAGCTCATCCTGGCGGGGGTCTTTTTTGTACCCCGGCCGGGCGGGCTGGACCGGAAAGGCTCACCCTGGTGTCTGGTCCGCTGCTGCTGGTGACCGTGTTTGCCGTGACCTTCGTCGCGGAGCTGCCAGATAAATCGATGTTCGCCTCGCTGGTGCTGGGCACCCGTTACCGGCGGGCCTATGCCTGGCTGGGCGTCGCCGCCGCCTTCGCCGTACACGTTGTCCTTGCTGTCGGAGCGGGCGGGCTGCTCACACTGGCGCCGAAGTCCGTGATCGATTTTGTCACCGCGGGATTGTTCCTGGGCGGCGCGATCTGGATGCTGCGGTCCGCTAAGGAGGACGAGAACGAGCCCGGGCCAGACGCAGCCCGCCTGGGAGCGCCGCCGCCGAGTTTCCTGCGGGTGTTTGCCACGAGCTTCGCGGTCGTGTTCATCGGCGAGTGGGGCGACGTTACTCAGATCACGACAGCCAACTTCGTTGCCCGCTACGACGACCCCCTGGTCATCGGCGTAGCCGCCCTGTGCGCCTTGTGGGCCGTGTCGGCGCTCGCCGTGTTCGGGGGCGCCAAGCTCCTGGAGCGTGTTCCGGTGCGCTGGGTTCGCCTCGTCGGGGCAGTTGTTCTTGCTGGTCTGGGCGTCTTCAGCCTGGTTCGGGCAATCGGAAGCCTGGGCTGAGCCCGATCGCCCGGCTGACCGATCCGACGCGCCGGCATACCAAGGAGCCGGACCCTCACAAGTTGCTGTTGTCGGTGGTCGGACCCATCATCCTCATCCAGCCAGTGAACCGCCGCTGTCCCGGCTACGTGTTGCAGGCAGGGGCCATCCCGCTGGCCGACGGCCATTCTCACCGCACCGCGCCAGCCCGGTTTTGCGCACAGACTGAGCTGCAGGGCTGACCGAAGGGGGATCACGGTGAGAGGGATGACGAGAGCGGTGCTCGCGCTCGCGGCCACGGTAACGATGGTGGCGGCGTTAGCGGAGGTGGCCGCGGGTCCGGCCCTGGCCGCATACAGGCCGCCGAGCATCCGGCAGGTGTGCACGGCAGCCGCCAACGGCGGCACCATGGAAGGCACGGTGTGCGTGCTGCCGCCCGGAGTCACCACCGCGCCCAACAGCTACTCCGCGACCATCGGG
>Ga0302325_10016129_pt1 | contig 15855 bp, 11 predicted proteins | sample Palsa_T0_2_FD_201948 | JGI IMG/M metagenome (GOLD analysis project Ga0302325, IMG submission 201948) | Peat permafrost microbial communities from Stordalen Mire near Abisko, Sweden - Palsa_T0_2 | ecosystem: Environmental > Terrestrial > Soil > Palsa > Peat permafrost | place: Sweden: Abisko...
GGTCGATTGGGCGGCGTCGCTTAGACGCCTATCGAGAAACTCGCTGGACGTGAACTGGCCGCTTGCCCAGTTGACCAAGGGCTTGCTTGCGCTCGACGAGCTAAGTCGAAACTACGCAGTGCAAATCTGTTACTACGAAGATTTCCGGGACCTTGGCGCAGTTCAGATCGCGGATGTACTCGCCTGGGCTGGCTGGTCAGGTACGGTTTCGCAACAAGCCCTGTCGGTATTAGCGGCCAGGGATGCGCAAGAAGGAACCATCGTATCGCGGGCTTCCGTCCGCGACGTTCCGCACGACCTTCGGTTCCGGGAGACCTTCAGGCAGGAGTGGTCTCGGCTGCGCCCTGCCGCGTTAATTGGCCGCCTGAAGTTGAAGCTGCTTTAACGGAGCTCCGACTAACGGGGAGCGTGTAAGTATTCGCGAAGGCGGTGATTTAGTGGCAGGGTGCGGTCCTCCCGCCAAGTCCCGCTCGACGCCCTGTCGCTACGGATCACTTCCCTCCCGGTTGGAACGACATCAGTTCGAGTAGCCTCGATTCCGTGCGCACTGGGGGGTTGCGCGCGTCTTTTTCCGTGTACTGGGCCTCGCGCTTTTCGCGCACCGCGGCCTTCGCCGCCGGCGCGTACCAGATGGCGTCACGACGCATGGTTCGTGTACGCCAAAACTCCGCGTCGTCGAGTTGCAGCGTCCGAAAGACGTAGACCGCATCGAATCTGCCCGCCGGCACGGTCGTTGCGGAAGGGCCGTCGACCCTACCGTAAATTAGAATCTGGTCCTTGAGCCCCGTGTCCGCCCGCACCGTATTGATAGTCTGGCGCCAGGTCTTGCCCTTGTCGAGCGGAAAGGCCAGCATCTGCGCGGGCGGATTAAACGGACGCGAAGGCTCGTGGTTGAGCGAGCCGGTAACCAGGCTGCCGGCCGCATTGACTTCGTCGATCCACTCCGCGCGGCCGCTGGCGTCGGCATGGCTAAACCGGATTCGCGCGGTGCCGCCCGTAACGGCAATCACTTCCGCGTCAAGCTGCGACACGGCGCCGCGGCGCAGGTTGTCGGTGACCCGATATTGCCAATGATCGCCAACTGCAAGTTGCGGCGCGGCGACGTCCCCCGCGACCGGAGCCGCAGCACTGTCGACAAACCAGAGGATGGCAAACAAGCCCAATACCTGCGCGGCGCTGCGCGCTCGGAGCGGAATACGAAACATGCAAGCCTCCTTTCTCAGACAAAGCATCGCCAAGGCCACTGCACGCCGGAGTTTAGCCCGAGACGCCGCGACCTTGGTGGGCCTATCATCTGCAACTAACATCACTGCATGAACAAACTTCCGCGTGGCTAAGAAAATAACAACCGTTTGCTTAGATTGCAAATCAACCAGTTAGTCGGATGAAGTTGTAACATGACGCAGCTTGGTTACGGCGCAGAGCCTCAGAAAACGATCGTTCGATAGAAGGGCCAAGGCCCCTGGCTCGCTTCCCGCGCCGCGAACACGCACCATTCCGTCTTTAGAGCGCGTTCGGGAGACTTGGGTACAACTGGAGACGCAAAATGACGAAAACGGTCGCAGATGTCCTCGTCGGGACGCTCGAACAGATCGGCGTCAAGCAGATCTTTGCGCTGATCGGCGACTCGCTGAATCCGCTCGCCGATGCCATCCGTCGAAGTTCGATCGAATGGATCGGCGTCCGTCACGAGGAAGGGGCCGCGCTCGCCGCCGCCGGCCAGGCCAAATTGACCGGCCGGCTTGGAGTTTGCGCCGGGACTACCGGTCCAGGCAGCACACACTTGGTCGCCGGCCTCTACGAAGCCAGCCGGGACCACGCGCCGGTGCTCGCGCTCTCTGGCGACATGGCTCGTAATTTCCAGGGCACCGACTACATCCAGACCACCGATCCCAATCTGCTGTTTCGCGACGTCTCGCTATATACCGAGACCATCTCCTCCGCTGGCCAGGCGCCAGCCGTCATTCATCAAGCCATCGCGGCAGCCTACGCCGGCCGCGGTGTGGCCCACCTGACGCTTCCACAGGACGTAATCGCCGCGAACGCGGAGGGTCGTGTCTCCAGCATCGAAACATTGAAACCGCGGCCGGAACTCGCCGCCAACGACGCCGACGTGGCCGAAATCGCTCGGCGCATCGATCGCGCCGGCAACGTAGTGATTCTGTGCGGAGCCGGGTGCCATGGCGCAGGCGATGAGTTGCGTGCCCTGTCGGATCATCTAAAGGCGCCGTTGATTCATTCGGTGAAGGGCAAGGACATCATGCCCTACGACGATCCGCGATGGATGGGCGGCATCGGCATGATAGGCACCAAGGCGGTGTACAACGCGGTCATGCGCTGCGACTTGCTACTGATGGTGGGCAGCGACTACCCCTACTCGAACTTCCTGCCCACCGAGGGCGTCGTGATCCAGATCGACGAACGCCCGCAAGTACTCGGGCGAAGGGCGCCGACCGCCTTCGGTGCCGTCGGTTCGGCACGGCCGACCCTAAGACTGCTCATGGACCGGGTGGAATCCAAGAGTGACACCAGCTTTCGCGACGAGGTGGCCAAAGAACGGCGCAAATGGGATGAGATGTTGGACAAGCAGGCCGATCCGGCCCGAAGCGATGATCGGATTCATCCCCAGGCGGTAGCGCGCACGGTCAGCGACCTTGCCAAGCGTGACGCAGTATTTGCCTTCGATACTGGCTTGAACACCCTCTGGTCAGCCAACTGGATCCGCCAAAGTGGATCGCAGCGGATCATCGGTTCGTTCAACAATGCCGCGGTCGGGACCGCTCTTGGGCAGGCGAACGGCATTCAAGCACTCGATCGATCGCGGCAGGTCATCGCACTTTGCGGTGATGGCGGGTTCAACATGCTCATGTGCGAGTTCTTGACGGCCGTGCATCACAAACTTCCGGTGAAGGCGGTGATTTATAACAATTCTGCTTTCGGGCTGATCCCATTGGAGGCGGAATCGCAGGGCCTACCGCCGTTCCGCGAAGGCATCGAATTTCCCAATCCGGATTTCGCAGCTTTTGCGCAGGCTTGCGGAGGTCGTGGATTCAAGATCACGAAACCCGCTAACCTGCTGGCAACGATCCGAGAGGCCTTGGCCTGCGATGGACCGGCGATCGTCGACGCCGTCATCGCCTCCGACGAAATTCCCAACCTTCCGCATCTCGACCTGGCGCTGATCGGACGCGTCGCGCAGGCAAAGGTCAGGGAGGCTCTTCTGGCTGTAACCGGTGCATGACGGTCGCCGTCGTGCTCATGATGATGGAACTCACTAGCATCAACCGGCCATCCCAACGCCACATCGGGTGGTCATCAACGCGATACGACGACGGCTGGTGTGCCGCCGGCGTTGCCCGGGAAAAGAGCCATGGATGAGACAGAGGGCGTTCCAGTCGCCGCGGTACCGCGGCAACCAAAACCCTGGTACACGGTGCTGTATATCCAGGTACTGATTGCCATAACCATTGGGGTCTTGGTGGGACACTTCTATCCCAAGACCGGGACTGCGCTGAAGCCGTTGGGCGATGCGTTCATCGCCCTGATCAGGATGATGATCGCGCCCGTAATCTTCTGCACGGTTGTCCATGGCATCGCCTCGATGAGCGACCTGGCCAAGGTCAGTCGTGTTGGCCTCAAGGCGCTGGTTTATTTCGAGGTTGTCTCCACGGCGGCGCTGGCCATCGGATTGCTCGTCGGCGACATTGTCAAGCCCGGCGCGGGCTTCAACATCGACCCGAGCACGCTCGATCCGAATGCGGTGGCGGGGTACGTTACACGCGCCAAGGGAGAGGGAGTCGTAGCCCATCTGCTGGCGATCATTCCGAACACATTCGTCGACGCGTTCGCCAATGGTGATCTGCTGCAGGTACTTCTCGTCGCAATACTCAGCGGGATTGCCGTCGCTCGTCTGGGCAAGGTCGGCCAGCGCGTCAACAGCGCCATAGATGCCGCGGGCAAGGTGTTCTTTCGCATCATCGGCATCATCGTCAAGCTCGCGCCTCTGGGAGCGTTCGGTGCCATGGCGTTTACGATCGGCGCCTACGGCCTTGGGTCATTGCGCAATCTCGCCGAGCTCATTGTCACGTTCTACCTCGCGAGCTTCCTCTTCGTCCTGGTCGTTCTGGGAGCCATCGCGAGGGCGATGGGTTTTTCGATCCTGCGCTTCATCGGATACATCAAGGACGAGCTGTTGATCGTTTTGGGAACCAGTTCATCGGAGACGGTCCTGCCGCGAATGATTCAGAAGATGCAGCGGCTTGGGGCGTCCTCGTCGGTTGTCGGGCTGGTAATTCCGCTCGGATACAGCTTCAATCTGGACGGCACGAACATCTACATGACACTGGCCACCCTGTTCCTGGCACAGGCGACGAACACACCGCTGACTTTCGGCCAGGAGATGACCGTCCTGCTGGTTGCGATGCTGACTTCGAAGGGCGCGTCCGGTGTTACCGGCGCAGGCTTCGTGACATTGGCCGCGACGCTGACGATTATTCCCGACATCCCAATCCAGGCACTGGCAATTCTGGTCGGCATCGACAAGTTCATGAGCGAGTGCCGCGCCCTGACGAATCTGATCGGCAACGGTGTCGCGACCGTGGTTATCAGTCGCTGGGAAGGGGAACTAAATCGCGACCAGCTCGTCGCCGCACTGGCGCATCCGATCGACCTAGGCGAAGCTTTCGAGCACGAAGCGCTCTGATGCCTGTCCTGGGTCTGCATTCCGTGAGGCCGAAGAATGACGCCTGCTGTTTCGCCGTCACTTGCGCAGCCGAGAAAGCTCCTCGCCAACCTGTTCGAAGATGAGCGCGCGTTTCTATGGCGCGAGGACCCGCTGACGGCTAGCGCGGACGGTGTCCAGACGTTTGACGATCGCCTGCCGTCGGTTACTCCCGACGCCCAACAGCGGCGTCTGCGCGCCGACAGGCAATTCCTTCGACGCCTGCATGCGATCGAGCGCAGCAAGCTGAACGCGCAGGACCAAGTCAGCTACGACCTGTTTGAATTCATGCTGTCTCATCGTGTGACGCTGGCGCGCTACAAGGAGTGGCGCGCGCCACTGAATAGCGATAGCGGCTTTTATGTTGACGTGCTCCTGATGGCGGAACTAGCCAAGCCGCGGACCGTGGCCGATTACGAACGCTTCGTCGCACGGCTCAACGACGTCCCGCGCTTTTTCACCGAAAACATCGCCAATATGCGGGAGGGGATGCGCGAGGGCTTTACGTTGCCTGCGGCAATTCTGGAAGGGGTGTCGAAGGTCGTTGCGAGCATGCAATTTGGCGAAGCGCAGAGCATGCCGCTGTGGCAGCCGTTCACGAAATTCCCCACCGCGGTGCCGAAGTCGCAGCAGGCGCGGTTGGCGGCTGAGGGCGAGGAAGCGCTTGCCGACCGGGTAATGCCGGCTTATGCAGCGTTTCAACGTTTCTTCGAAGAAGAGTATCGCCCGGCCGCGCGCGCAACGATCGGTGCCGGCGCCCTGCCCGAGGGCAATGCCTACTATGCCGACGTTGTGCGTTTCTTCACGACGCTTCCGGACGCTACGCCGGATCGGATCCACGAGATCGGGGTTAGCGAGGTCGCGCGCATTCGCGGCGAAATGGAGGCGATCATTCGAGAGTTGAAATATGACGGCGACTTTGCCGACTTTCTTGCGTTCCTACGAACGGATCCGCAGTTCTATGCGAAGACGGCGACGGAACTGCTGCACGAGGCGGCGTGGATTGCGAAAGAGGTCGACGGCAAGCTTCCCGACTATTTTGGCAAGCTGCCACGCATGCCCTACGGTGTGACGGCGGTGCCCGATGCGTTGGCGCCCAACTACACCGCCGGGCGTTACAACCCGGGCCCAATCGGCGCTGCGGGCGAATACTGGGTAAACACCTACGCGCTGGACAAGCGGCCGCTTTATGCGCTGCCCTCCTTGACCCTGCATGAGGCGGTGCCGGGGCATCATCTACAGATCGCGCTCGCGCGCGAGCTTCTCAACCTGCCACAGTTCCGCTTGAGTTTCTTTCCACATGCCTTCGGCGAAGGTTGGGCGCTTTATTGCGAGAAACTTGGCGAAGAAATGGGTGTGTATCGCACGTCATATCAGCGCTTTGGCCGCTTGACCTACGAAATGTGGCGCGCCTGCCGCCTCGTCATCGATACAGGCGTACATGCAATGGACTGGACGCGAGAACAGGCGCAGCGATTCCTGGCGTCGAATACGTCGTTGTCGGCGCATGAGGTTCGTACCGAAGTCGACCGTTATATTGCATGGCCGGGGCAGGCGCTTGCCTACAAGATCGGCGAGCTGAAGATTGTCGACTTGCGCAAAAAAGCAAACGCCGCGCTAGGTGAGCGCTTCGATTTGCGCGGCTTCCACGATGCGGTGCTCGAATACGGCGGGCTGACGCTGCCTGTGTTAGAGCAGCAGATCGGCGCGTACATCAAGCGCGCAAACAGGCGCAAGTGAGATCCGCCGGAAGGATGCGGCAGAGATCGCGGCCCGCACCAGCTCGCTGCGCCTACCGTCGGCGATATAGCAATCGCTACGCCGCAGACGGCTCGCGCTACAGCGAAAAAGGGCAGGTCCATCCGCCTGCCCCTCGTTACAGTCGAGCCCGTGGGGCGCTTAGGAACCAGGCCCGGCGTTCTTTTCTGTTTCCTTCAACGCCTTCTGCTTGTCCGCCGGGGTCGGCAGCGCCTTTGGCTGCGACTTCAGTGCGTTGATCGCCTTTTGTTGTTCGGGCGTGGTTGGAGGATTGGGCGTAGCCAAGGATTCCTGCGACTGAAGATCCAATGCCCGCTGCGCAGTCATGCCCTTCTTGTACAGGGCTTTTTCTTCCGGCGTCATGCTGAGATAGGCGGTCCGCGCCTTCTTGGCGGCTTCGTTGAGCGCCTTGGTTTCTTCCGACGTAGTGGCAGGCTGGTTGGTAGCCCTGCCTTCGATCAGCTGCAGATCGTGCTGCCTCTGCGAGGTCATGCCCATCTTGTAAGCCGGGCTGTCCGCGTCGGCAGCGAGCGCAGCGACCGAGCCGAGCGCGAGCGCGCCGGCGATCAATGTAGCAATAGACTTGTTCATCAGTTTCTCCTCAAACAGAAAGATCGTTCTTGACCGGCAACTTCGCGCGTGCAACCAAACCGTAGTCAAGAATAAGCAAATTGTACGGCGATGCGAGTACCGGAACAAGTCCACAAATCCCTGGCTAAAGGGCAATCCAACATCGCATGCTAGAACCATTGAATCGCCGCGCAGCGGGTCCGCTCATTCCTCGTGCTGATGATTCGCAAGAGTCGCCTCGCGCAGGTCAAGCTCTCTTTCGATTCGACGTCGTACCTCGTCCTTCAGCATGCCTCGGCGGTGGAGGTCATTGATCCTGTCGCGTTCGGTTGCGATCAGCAGCAGCTCAATCTCGTCGGGAAGTTCTGGGAGGAGCTCATGATCGCCACTTCGATCGGGTCGGCGGTCAAAGTGCTTGAGGCGCTCCTGATAATGGGCCCGAAGCGGACGCGTTACGCGCTCTGGCAGTCGGCGCTCCGTGGCGAGTTGGTTGAGACGCTCAACGGCAGCCACAATTGCCTGCGCGCGTGCTGCCAACTCCTCGGTTCTGTCGACGCCGCGCTCGCGCCCACCTGCGTTGTCGAGACCGAGCGCACGAATCACGGTCGGTAGCAACAAGCCCTGGCCCACGAGTGTCACCAGGATGACGGAGAAGGTGAGGAAGAGAATCAAATCCCGGTCGGGGAATGGGTTACCGTTGTCTGTTGCGAGCGGGATGGCCAGCGCCGCGGCAAGCGAGACGATCCCACGGACGCCGGTGTACGCAAGCATGAACGGCCACTGCCACGGCGGCGAGGGATCCGTGCGTGCTATCTCGGGGACTAGCAGACGCGGAAGATAGGTGGCTGGAAACATCCACACGAAGCGCGCAAAGATGACCACAACGCTCACAACGGCGGCAGAGATGACCAGCGTGGATAACGAATAGTTGGCGATGCCAGTGGTCAAGGTACGTGCCTGTAAGCCCGTCAGGAGGAACACGCTGCCCTCGACCAGGTACACAAGAACATCCCAGAAGAAGATGCCTTGCAGACGGGTTGCGGCACTGATCACGCTCATGCCATGCCAACTGACATAGAGTCCGCTGACTACCGTGGCTAGCACCCCGGAGCCACCCAAAAACTGCGGCGGCCAATAGGCAATAAATGGCGTCAGGATCGAGAGCACGATCTCAATTTGCGGATCGTTAACCCAGCGTCGCAGCCGTAGAATCGCCCACCCCACGCCGATTCCCCACAGGAGTTCTCCGGCAACGATTGCGGCAAACGTTCCCGCAGCTTTCTCGAATGAAAAGACGCCGGCGCTCACCGCCACTACCGCAAAGCGATAGAGGATAAGTGCAGTGGCGTCGTTAGCGAGACCTTCCCCTTCGAGAATGACAAGGATCCGCCTGGGCAGCTGCATTCTGCGTGCGATCGAAAGTGGCGCCACGGCGTCGGGGGGTGAAACGATCGCCCCCAAGACGAAACCTACTGACCATGGCATGCCCAACAGCCAATGCGTAGCCGCAGCAGCGGTGACGGTCGTGAACACGACGCAACCGATGGCCAGCAGCGAAATGGGACGCAAATTGAAATGAAATTCCCGCCAGCTCATCGCGACCGCGGACGAATAGACGATGGGCGGCAACACGAGAAGCAGGACGATCTCGGGCGCGAGTGTTACCGCTGGCAGGCCGGGCACGAGCGCGAGCGCGACGCCGGTAAGCACTAAAAGTATGGCTGGAGGAACTTTTAGTCGCTTCGCGGCGAAACCGACGACGGCAACGACTACGAGCAGCAGAACCAAAGTCTGGATCGCACGAGTCATCGTCACGGGCGCATGAAGAAGTTAGTCCGTCGTGGCGTGTTATCCAGCTGCTAGCACTAGTCCTGTTCACTGAGAGTTTGAACGAACGTTTTGCCGTATGGATAGAAGAGTTCCTTGCGACCTTGCTGCCAGGCAGCTTTGAGGTCCGGCGTCGTGATGTCCCAGTCCGGGCGGCATTTCTTGGTAATGGCGCGCAGGTCCTGACGCAGATCTTCCACAGTGGGGCGTCCGAAGAACCAGTAGCCGTTGTAGATCTTATAAATGACAAGGCCCGGCTCGAGGACGATCACGTGGGGAATCATGGGATCGTTGACCGGATCCGTATATTCGGCGATGTCGAGGTCCTTTTGTACAATGCGCCTCGTGTCGGAGAGGAAAGGCCAGGGGGCACCAACCCCGGTGCGATATTCACTGGTCTGAGTAATATTGTCAGTGCTGATGGTGACAAGCCGGCAATAGGCAACCTCAAGCTCGCGATGAAGCGCAACGAGCCCTTCGGCCTGGCGTCGATCCTTGGGGCAGAAACCTCCGCGGCTAAGGACGAGAACCAATGGATGCGGTCCTTGCAGTTCCGAGAGCTTTCGGTGTTTTGCGGTATGGTCTGAAAGTTCATAGTCGGGGAAGATGGCCCCTGGAACAATGTCGGATCGCATAGGAAAGCCTCGAAAGTTGGTTGCGCGTAAAGATGCGTCTCACTGGCTCGGGCTCATGCCACCAATCCGGCTCCAGTCAGCACGGCGCCCGAGCCCCCTAAAGGGCCTCGCACAGTTCACGAAGACAGTCTCGGGTGGTTGAAATCTGAATCTCACTGCTCAAATCTGACGCAGCGATGTTGGTGCTTTCAACGGCCGCTCAATCTTATGTTGCTACCGGGCGCTATTATTGACCGTGTGCGACCCCGCGCGGATCGTCGCGAGGATCCAAATACTCGAGGCCCAAAGGACCAATGGCCGTTACCTGGGTGACATACTCACCGGACTTTGCCCAGTGGAAGTGATACGTATCGCCCGGCAGAACGATGACGCTACCGGGCGGAAATGCCATTACCTTTTCGCCATCGAATTCAGAGCCCAAGCCGATGTAGAAAACGCCGGACATTACCGTGTAGATCCTGTCCTCCGGGTGTCGGTGAGGCATGAGCTTTACGCCCAAAGGCACTTTGACCCTGATCACGTAGGGGCCCGGCTCCGACGGCTGACCGACAAGAACGGCGAGACGGACCGAAGGTGGGAACGCGGCAAAGGGCTTCCAGTTGATATCTTCGGGCAGGATCGATGTAAAAGCAGATTCGCCTGGCTGGTGGGTTCGAACCATTGTGGCCTCCTTATCTCAACGCGCCCCGTCCGTCGGTAATCGGATGAATCGCGTCGCGCTGTGGATCAACCGAACGTGAATGCAAAAGCTTCCACACCCGAATCGAAAAACTCGACATCGAACTGCCGATCGGTAATCGGCTTTGGCTGTCGGATCAGTTGATACAGCCGTTGTCCGGTAACCGTACCATTGCCTTGGCCGTCAACGTCGATTCCGTGCGCGGCACCCGGGGGTCGACCGTCGATGAGCACGCGAAATTTAATGGACGTTCCTTGCGTTGCCGGCCCCATAACAAGATTCAGATCGCGGGCGTGAAAACGGTAGGCGATCCGTCCGTTGGGCTTGTCAAGCACGGTGCGATCTTTCTGGACAGTCCAATCACCCGACAGTGCCCAATGATTGAGTTGCAAATGCGCGGGAATAGTAAAGGCGTGAGGCTTATTCGACACTGCTTCGCAGGAAGACGCAAAGTTCTTGGTACGCTCATAGCCGACATAGTTTTCCGGTGACTTCAAATTGTCCCAATCGGCGGCAGCGTCCGTACCGCGAGCGTCGACCGAAACCAGACCCTGACCAATGCCGTCGACACCGGCCTCGGTCAGCAGCTGTTGAATCACCCTTTCCGATTGTTCGTAGTCGCCCTCGCCGAACTGATGATGACGTATACGCCCTTGCGTATCGACGAAATAGAGCGCCGGCCAATAGTCATTGTTGAACGCGTTCCATACGTTGTAATCGCTATCGATCGCGATAGGATAGGCGACTTGCATGTCCTTCGCGGCCCAGCGAACGTTATCGACATTTTTCTCAAAGGCGAATTCAGGCGTGTGCACGCCGATCACCACTAAGCCCTGATTCTTGTACTTCTCGGCCCATGCGCGGACATAGGGTAAAGTGCGCAGCCAATTGATACAGGTATAGGTCCAGAAATCGATCAGCACAACTTTTCCGCGCAGGCCGCTCGCCGTCAATGGCGGCGAGTTGAGCCAGTCGGTCGTACCCGCAAGAGAGGGAAAAGTACCTTCAACGGGCAACTGAATCGCTGCCGGCGTTGTGCTCTTCACCATGCTCTTGTCCTCGGCTAACGTTTCGCTCGGGGCCCCGACTATGCTGGCGAGCATCGCGGCGAGCAGGAGCTGGTTTACTTTCATGTTGTCTTCCATAGGACTCGGCCGAATTTCTTTCTTCCTGCATCACGCCCGCACGTACGTCTGCGCAAGCACATCAAGCGCATCGAGCTTCGTCGTCGGTTCCTTGATCGTGATGCGCCACAGTGTGCGTGGATCGTCAGGGTTGGTCAGCGTGGCCGAGTGCAGCAGCGATGCGTTGTCCCAAATGACTACATCGCCGACACTGTACGCATAACTCAACTGATACCGCGGTTGCGTCGCGTGCGCGGCGAGTTCATCGAGGAGCGCCACAGCCTCGACCTCCGGCATGCCGACAATGCCGTACGAGCTGCCGGATACCGCATAGAGAGCCTTGCGTCCGGTCACCGGATGCGCCCGCACGATTGGGTGTGTGATCAGCGGCATTTTCGCCTTCTGCTCGTCCGTCAGTGGCGACGCCACGACCCGGCTCATTTCATCCGTAACCTTGCGATTGCCGTAGTGATGGACAGCAATCATCGGCCCGATGCGCCGCTTTGTCGCTTCAGGCAGGTCATCGTACGCCGCGTACTGGTTGGCAAACAGCGTTCTGCCGCCGACCTTCGGGACCTCGACGGAGTAGAGCATCGTCGCGCGGGCGGGAACCTGCAGATACGAATAATCAGTGTGAAAATAGGTCCCTGCGTCGGCGAGCCCGACTGGTTGTCCTTCTCTTTTGCGATTCGAAAGTATGAGGATATTCGGGTCGGCGGGATGGTGGAACTGATCGATCACGTGGGGCTCGGGTGGCCCAAAGCGGCTGCCGAATGCCACGAACTGCGCGGGCGTCAAACGCTGGTCGCGCAGAACCAGCACTTGGACTGCGAAAAATGTGTGCTCGAGCTCGTCGAACTGCGTGTCCCGCAGCGGTTGCGCAACGTCAATGTCGGAAATTTCCAGCCCGAATCCGGGCGAAAGCGGTTTCGTTTTGAGCATGGATCCAAGCGGACCTGGAATGGAAGCGCGACAAAGCGACGTGCAACCGTAAATATTCTACAGATAGGGCTTTTTTCCACAAGGTGTGTCGTGTCGCCTACGAAACCGCGGCGTAAGCGGTCCGCTTCGGAGCCCGCCTTTGCATTGCCCACAGCCTGCTTATCGGAACCGACCGCGACAGAAAGACCACAGTTGCGGCCAGACCTGCAGCGCGCATCCATAGCCGCTGGCCATGGAACGCACTTCTTGCGGCGAAGGAATGCGCGCACGAAGTGAGGCCTGGTCGAGCTTGAACGACGGCGAGACAAACCATTGCGACAGCACGTGTTTCCAACCTGCGGGAAGCGACGGGTCGTCCAGCTGCTGCCGTATGTCAAATAGGATGCCGGCTGCATATTCTGCTGCCCCTTCCATGAGCCCGCGCGTCAGCGTCGCATCGTCAGCCGCAGCCAGGTCAAGCAGGGTTGTGCCCAGCGCTTCCATGCGCTGGTCGGCTCTTTCCGCAACGAGGGAGCGTCCCCGGAGGATCACCTGCGACCGGATGAATCGGGCTGCAGGCTTTACCAGGGTGTCTGTCGGCGTAAGCCACTGCCGGCGCTCCTCTCGCAGGTGCGGCAGCGCGAACGGAAGCACTACCGCCCATCCTTCGGGATGGATGCAGTGCGCCGCGGCGCCCAGCAACGGGTCCCCTCCACGACCTGCGCGAATGGTGGGCGGAATCAACAAAGTATTGTCGAACCCGGTGACCGTTGTCGTGAGAAGGCTTTGCTGCGGAGCGAGACGCAGCGCCACCGGTCCGCGGCAGTGAATCTGGCTCTCGAAGGCATATCGCGCCGCATCCGGATGGGCCGCGAGCCAGCGTCGCGTCTCCGGTTCGAGGTTAAGCTGCTGGCTCTCGAACGTGTCCCAGCCGGGATCGCCAAGCACGTGATTCCACGTGAAGATGACGCGTGCGTTGGGTGCAAAACTGGTACCCAGCTCCGCAGGAAGGTTCCCGATGGCAAGCCCGCCGGACCCGCGTTCCGCGCGCGGCCACGCATCCGCCAACGGTCGCCCAAGCCAACGATCATGCTCCGCGAACGGATCGAGCTCGAGTGCGGGGCAGGCGCTGAACGCGGCATCGAGGTTCTCGTACCAGGTCGCAGCCGAGGCTCCAACCGAGACCTCGACTCCCGGGCGCAACAGGGCGGATCGACGTGGCTGGATCGTGATGTCATCGTCGGCCATCAGCAACCGCCTGCCCGCAAACCGAAGAAGCAGATAATTCTGCGTTCGGCCGTATGTCACCTCGTCGCCTTGAGCCGCACCCAGCAGCCAACGCACTTCGGCGGAAAATTGGGGAAAGGCCGCGGTGAGTTCGGCTTCGAGCGACTCCGCGACTGACAAATCGAGGTGCGTTGCATCCAGAAGTGCGTTGGCCGCAATGGCTTCACGGTTGGCGCGGCGACTCTGCTCCTGCCGCGAATCGTCGACGATGTACCAGCGATACGTGGCCCCGGTTCGGTTCTGCATTTCTGCCGCCCCGGTCAATAGCCGCCGCAGCAATCTGGGTCGATCGGCGGTGCGAACGACGATGCCTGCGAGCGGCGACGCCACCTCGTCACGCGGAAGGCCAAACCGGGAAACGAGGTCAGATACCGCGCTCAACAGTCCGCTGCGCGCACAACTCTCAAGCAATGCGCGAATCGCGGGACGATGCTCGGGCGGCGCACCCAGCCGTAGCGCAGCGCGCGCCTCGTGCTCGTCCAACGATCGAGCGCCTTCGCACGCCGATAACACCGCATATTCGCCCGATGAGAGCTCCATCCCCATGTTGTCGAGCAGGTTGCGCACCAGACAGCGTCGCTCGGCAAGTGGCAACATTTGCAGTGCTGGCACGAACCACCGGGGCGCCCGTGGCGAGCGCGGAGTCGCCGTCGCCGAGAAGTCGTCCCGTCCGTTCACGCGAGGTGCTCGCAACAGAAGTCACGGCGCGTTGCTATCCAGGCCTGCAACTTACGTGGTTTGGTAAGCCCGAAATGAGGCGGTCCCACCAACGGGTAGCGAAAAATCCCGCCCACCAGACCGGGCGCCTGAATCTGCGGCGAAACACTATTGGGCAGGCCGACTTTCTGTTGCAGGCTCAATGCCGCCTCGTCGACACCATACTGGAAGGCAACGCGGACAAAATCATGATCTACCTACGTTGACACTTCGAGCTGCCATTGAAAATGGCACGGCCGTAGGAGAGTCACTTGGCGAATGGGAATGTGGCTCACCGGGTGCGGATTGCGTGCTCGCGCCCGCATGGTCCGGCTCGGCTCTCCTGCCAGCACTATTCGGGACGCGTAATCAGTTCAGTATTGCGGCAGTCCTGCATTTTAGCGTTGCGCGTTTGTTCGTAACGTGACAAGACATTACCATTTGGTTAGGTAATGCTTTCGACGCTCGGAAACACCATGCGCACGATCAGACCCGGTGTGGCATCTTCGAGCTGGAGTGTGCCCTCATGAAGATGAATGATGGCGGCGACAATGGACAAACCGATACCGTAGCCCGGCTGGCTATGGTCGAGGCGATAGAAGCGTTGCAGCACGTTGGAGCGTTCCGGCGCTGGAATACCGGGCCCGTCATCATGCACTAGCAGAGTGACGCGATCTGCCTGTTGAGTCGCGAATACACCAATCAGTGCTGGGCGACCGGTGTACTTTAGCGCATTGTCGAGCAGATTGGCCAAGGCACTTGCCAGTAATTCCTTGTCACCGCGTATGGTCGGATTACCGTCGATTTGCTTATTGAGCGTCACACCTGTCGCTTCGGCAGCGGCATCGTAGAGTTCGAAAATGTTCGTCACCAAATCACCTAGGCGAATGGGTTCAAATATCTGGCGCCGTGTTCCCAACTCTGCTTCGGCAATCTGAAGTAGCTTGTCGAGTAGCGTGATCAGGTCATCGATCTCGATGATCGCAAACCTTCCCGCGGCAACCAGCTTTTCGTCGCCAGTCTGCCCTCGCAATGCCTCCTCCAGATGACTGCGGATCCGGCCGAGTGGGGTACGCAGGTTATGTGCAATGGTGTTGGAGACATGGCGAACACCGGTCATCAGATGTTCGATTCTGTCGAGCATTCGGTTGAGGTCCTTACTCAACCGGGCGAATTCGTCGCTCTCACCGGAGACCGGAATGCGCCGCTTCAAATTTCCCGCTTCTTCAATATCGAGCGCGGCGTACCGAATTGCCCAGATTTTGCGTTCGATGCGTGAGCGGAAGAAGACTGTTCCGACCACGGACAGCACCAGCGCAAGCAACGCGCCGATTCCGATAGCGCGCCAAATCAGGGCATTGATCTCGTTCAAGTCACTCATGTCGCGGCCGACGACCAGCAGCGATCCGTCCGGCAAGCGGTGCAGCAGCATCCGGCCAATCGATGGCCGACCGTTTCGCACGACATTTCGGTCGATCACGCGATCGAGCGACCCCGCGTCATCCAACATGGCGATATTGCCCGCGACCGGCTTACCTTCTACATCGGCGAGCAGGTAGATTTCAGTATCCGAATCGACGCCATCGTTAAGCAGTTGCTCAATTCTTGTCGCAACCTGGGCCGCCCCGCCAGACTTGG
>Ga0302325_10016130_pt1 | contig 15855 bp, 17 predicted proteins | sample Palsa_T0_2_FD_201948 | JGI IMG/M metagenome (GOLD analysis project Ga0302325, IMG submission 201948) | Peat permafrost microbial communities from Stordalen Mire near Abisko, Sweden - Palsa_T0_2 | ecosystem: Environmental > Terrestrial > Soil > Palsa > Peat permafrost | place: Sweden: Abisko...
GATCGATCTGGTGGGCGGCGGTCACTGTGTGCTCTCGAGTTTTCTCTGACTAAGCGCTGGTTACACTCTGCAACTAGCGGATTAGTGCATAATAGGCTACAGCTAGTCTGTCCTGCCACTTTTATACAACGCGGGCAGTGGCTTGCGCTTTGCAGCGATTGCGTGGGTGGTTTCCATGGCGACCAACTGGCGAGAGATTTAGCACCACATCGCAATTTCTAGGGTTCCCAGATAACAGTCACACACAGTTAAACCTGACCTTGATCACCACCACGAAATCATCTTCAACCTCAACGCAGCAACATGTCTAAACGCGGTATGCCTCTCCCTCCATCTGCATGTATTTGGACTGTACAGTTTCTGACGGACAGGTCGCGGTGGTGCCTCTGGCAACAAATTCCGAATGACGCTCGGTCTGCCTGTTGGCGCCGTGATGAATTGTGCCGACAACTCTGGCGCAAAGAATCTTTATGTCATTTCCGTCAAGGGAATCGGTGCAAGATTGAATCGTCTTCCTGCTGCTGGTACGAACCCCGTGCATGGTCCCTAAATCCCCCCCTATCCATTCTTGATATTCGGGGCTATGTCATCTACACACTGCCTTTCGTACAAGCTTAGAATCCCCTATCTTCAAGCTTGAAGCTTTGGATGTTTGGAACACTGCTGATCGAAGGTGTCGGAGACATGGTAATGGCAACAGTCAAGAAAGGAAAGCCCGAGCTCCGAAAGAAAGTCATGCCCGCCGTCGTCGTCCGCCAAAGAAAAACCTGGCGTCGCAGAGGTGCGGCCCCCATTACACGGGGACACAACTGACCGTAGACGGAGTATATCTCTACTTTGAAGATAATGCGGGAGTGATTGTCAACCCCAAGGGCGAAATGAAGGGCAGTGCAATTAATGGACCTGTGGGGAAGGAGTGTGCTGAGTTGTGGCCTCGTATTGCCAGCAATGCGGGAACGGTGGTTTAGATGTTGATGCATACATGGAGAGGAAGTAAATGGCACTGTCATTGTAAGATTCTTTGTTCAAGTGATGGTGATATTGTGTTGTCGTGTGTGTTTTGTGGTTGAGATGTCGGTGAAGGATTTTGTTTCATATGGTTCCCCTGAAGAGCGTGATGGAAATGTTGCCTTGTCAGGGAACTAGCTTGCCTGTGAATTTTTTAACGGAAGCACGATTTTGCTTGCCCACTTCTACTTGACGGATGGACTTTGCTTTGCCAGTGAGAGATCACCGACCTCTTTATGTTATCGCTAGAACCAGCTCACTTGTCGACCTTCCACGGGCTGAACATTCAATGAAACAGTCCCTTCTGTTTCGATCTCGTGAAACAGTAAGGGACCCATGACGTAGAAACCTTTTATCTAGTCTAAATATAATCATCCTCCAACTTTAGTTTGTATATATCCAATTCAAAGATCAATATTTATGATTTTCTGGCGGATGCGGAGTGGAGAGGAAGTGCACCGTCAAGGAGCGGAGCGACAATGATCCCCTGCGACGTTATATTTCAAACAATATGGAGCACTACATGCGATCTATAGCTACTATTGTACAATATTATGGTACATCCAATTTTCTCGACCATCCGCGTAATAACTTCATGCGTCATCTTATCTATGATCATAGCCATATCAATATAGGAAGGATGTCTATTTGATGAGACGCCTTTGTTTGGAGGCGAGCTTTCTGGCAAAGGCGATGAGGAGGATCGTATATTGCGTGAAGACTTCTTTGAAGTAAAAGAGGATCGCTTGAGTCAAGACTGCTTTCGAAATTTGCGTGCTTAGTCCCTGAAAATTAGACAAAGTCGAGGACGGATAATTTGGGAAGAGTGAATGTTAAAGCAGGAGAGATCGGAAACAGCGGACGGGGGGTTTCAAGGGGCGGATACCTGATACCATCCAATAAATCCATACTTGGCGTAAACTTTCTTCAAAATCTGCACAGCTCCGTCGTTTCGATCAAACTCACTTCCCTCATGAGCCTCCGTGATTACTCCACCCTCGACCTTCTCGTCCTTCCTGGTAGGGGGTTTGAATTGCATGCGTACTTTTGCCATGATATAAGGATACGTAACGATCGTTGCAACGGTCTTTGATGCCGCTCCGACCATGAAGGATTGTCCCGGACTGAGCCTGTTGACACTGGGATACATGACCTCCTTGAACCGTTCGAATAATCCGTAGGTGATAGCGGGATTCACAACCAACACAAGCGAAGGTTTCAACCCCCGCCATAGTCCAGAAATCCCGTCCTCGCTGACGACTTCCTTTGCCGTTGCAATGAGTCCCTTTCTTTCATCGCCAAGTTGCGTCTGCTGACGAGTCGTGCACACCGATACCGGGATGGTGAATATCTGCGCCAACGCCCCCGCCAGCGCGCCCAGCAACAACTCCATCGCCGTACTCAACGGACCAGTCTTCCCGCTCCGCCGTTTATATGCATCCCTGACAAAACTGTACCAATAGAAATATGCAAAGTTCGTCGACGCAACACCGACCAATCCCCCGAGAATGCCCGTGTATAATCCCATCACGCCATCCTGCTTGACAATCTTCTTGACGGCATCAATTGGATCCGCATAATTCATATCATCGCCAAGAGTCTTCGACTGGACCTGCATACGAGTCTTGATACTATACCCTGTCAGCACGAAACCACACGGACAAATGGAGGGAGATACATATCCAGTGGATAGACACAGGTATTGGCAAACACTGCTCCGAGCGCTCCCGCAAGCGCACTTCCCCACGGCGAGAGCGATTCCTTTGACTGTACCGCCATTCGTTAAGGCTTCTCTGAACGAGCTTTTTGCGGGAAACTTGGCTAAATAAATATGGGACGGAGAAACGGGATTTTTTCGGGGGGTCTTATTTCAAGGACACGGAATGACAAAGTGGATGGATTAACTCGGTTGATTTAATGGCGTGTGCTGATTGACTGCTCGGGTCGGCTAAGGCCCGGAGCTGGGGAGCCTGACCTTGAGGAAGCCGGACCGGCTCCGCTCTAGAGCCATCCCAGTTATTGGGATTTGGACATGTGATTGGCGGCATTGCCGGGGGCTCGGGGGTAGGTAAATTAAGGGGGAATCTCAGTGTTGGGATGGAAAGCGTCAAGTTGCTTCGCTTATAATCAACTGGTTTTTATCTTTGGATAAAATTGTGTGTTAACTCTTTCGTTTGTTAGCAGTCAAGCACTATATGCAAGCTCACGTATGTACGAAACATATACAATCGATGCACTCTGGTTGGCCTTAATGTACTGCTCAGAATAATAAGTCTTCCATACCTTTCGATTGATCTCGATCAGAAACAGCCCGCTAGGATGAAACCCGTCACACGTCTCTATTCCTCTGCTGGGGCACAATTCATCCTCATGGCCCCTCATTACTCGAGACTAGTTGGAATGAGAAAGGGCTAAGGTAGAGAAAGAAGAAACTTGATAGGACACCGCGACGAGGCTAAAGAAGAGAGACAGGTTGATAGGATTGGGGGTCGGAATTGTTCAGACTGTTTTGTTGGTTTACGTGTAAACGAACTGGCAGCAACTTCAGGCTCCTTTGGGCCAGACTAGCAAACCAAGGATATCTTAAACCATAAATATATACCTAATGTCGCTATGATTGCCTAATTGGGGGGCAACGTCATGGCCGGCCTCCGGAGATAAAGCGTATAGTTCCCCGTCCACCATTGCGTATAAATCAGCGGCACTTGCGTCGCCAAGTCTGTAACTCCTCCAGATAAGGAATGTCAAAACGAGTTATTGCTGTCGCGGGTGCTACTGGTATGGCCACTGCTGCCGTGACGTACGTTATTGACTGTTAGGCAATCAGGGTGGCTCAGTCTTGCGGGCTCTTGCCAATTCGCCGAATTATGAGGTTCCAAGCCGCGCGGGAAGGAGAATTGGCATTGACTGTAGGTTCGTGCATTGACGCGTAATCCCAGTAAACCTGCTTCGAAAGAACTTTTGCAGTACGGAAACAATATCACCCTCACGGAATGCGATCTGACATCCAAATCGTCGCTTGCAACTGCATTGAAGGGTGCCTACGGGTTCTTTGCCTTCACCAACTACTTTGCGCATAAAATTGAGAAAGTAGAGGACATCAAGGAAGAGGAGGAGGGCAGGTTCTTGGCTGATGTGGCCAAGGAGGTCGGGATAACGCATTACATATGGAGTACGTTGCCGGAAGTGAAGGAGCGTTCAGGAGGGAAATATGCCAATGTCCATCATTTTGACGGCAAGTATAAGATTGAGCAGTATGTGAGGAGTCTGGGTTTTGAGATTTCTTCGCATGTTGCTCCTTCTTGTTATTTGCAGAATCTTACGGGACCTGTTGCTCGTGTTGTACCGCCCCCGGTCTTCCCTCACCGCCGGGTTTCAGTTCGGGATTGATGATGGTAGGATGACAGTGGCACAGTAGTGTTTTCGATGCCCTTCCCTAGCTTGGAGTCGACTTTTCCAATCTGCGATATCGAGCATGATATGGGCGTTGTCGTCAAGGCCATCTTGGACCAAGGCCCCAAAGCAAACGGCAAGCTCTTCCCCATCGTCAGTGAATTCATTCAAGTAATCTCCCCTGGCAGGACGTTTCTAATCATAGGCCCAAGCAGTTGCGTCCGATTTCGAGAAAGGCAACTCTATTGGATATGGGTCGCTGATTTGTAGTCACTGGAAGGAAAGCGCGCTTCAATCTTGTTCCTAGGGAGGCGTATTTGAAGCAGGCGAGTCAGTATATGAGTGATTTGGTTGCGCTTGATTTGTGGGAGATGTTCTATGCTTTTGCAGATATTGGATTTGGTGCCGCTGGTGACCCGGAGAATATGAAGAACACTGAGGAGGTAATCCTTCCGCCGTTCGATGTTGATAAACTTAGCTTGGCGTTCATCTCAACACCTGGGTTGAGTACTTGAAGAGTTCCGGTTGGAAGGGGCCTCAGTAGGCTATATCTATTTATGAGAAATTGAGGCATGTATTGGCGTTTTTATGCGGGAAACTTTGTAGTTCATGTCATGTAAGTAGTCGGAGTTGCTAAACGGAAAATCTGTACCTGACATTCTTTCTACGCCTGGGTATCTATTGTCATTTGATGCCCTCATTCTGTAATCTTGATGAACTGTCCCTTAGTGTTCACCTCTTGTACCTTTGTTCCATCAGATGACGTGAATCCTGCCATATGTTTTGGATCAAGAGGAGGATAGTTCCTTTTCGGACCTCTGGCACCTCCGTCCACCTTCCATGTCCCGTTCTCTTCAGAAATCATAGGAATATATTCCTCCAATATATTCTTGTACCTTCTCCTCAGAAACCGTGGTGAGAGTCCTGTAGGTTTTCCCTGATATTTCCCTGTCTTTGCCCGTTCTAAAAAAAGCTCTTCCGCTAGTTTCCGACGTAGTTCAGCGTTGGGTGAGTGAATCCCCACGCCGTTTGCTAGAATCTTCAATTCCTCGATTTCTGCTTCCGAAAGGGGTGCTCGAAGGTCTTTCCTTTGCTGTGCATAATGTCGCCACATGGCATTGACTTCTCGGCGTTTGGATAAAGGTTTGTATACCGGAGGATTGTCCATCACGAATCGGCTTTTGACATTTGGATCTCGATTGATCAAGGCTTGAATCGGAGGAGGTACAGAGGGAGGCGCAGTACGCGGAATACCAGAAATGATGGGAGTTCTCGGCGCAGCGTGCTCATGATAATAAGGCTGTTTGTTAGATCAATTTTGAGGGATCTATACAGCTAGCAGATCATGTTTCCGTTTCCCTCTTCTTCCATATGTGAGTTCTAGGACTTTCTCAACAGCCATAAGATCCCCTAGATTCGCTTTTTTCAGGAATCTTAGCTGATGTCTTCCTTCTTTTAGGAGTTTATGGATTCGACTCGCGCCCAGTTCCTGTATGTTGTCTCGGAAGCGAAAACGGATTCGGTTCGCGGCAAATTGGCTAGCGTCAGAAGCGTTCGATGGGGCTTACCGAGCATTCTCATCGAATAAATGTTTCGATTGGTAGAGCAGTTCTCTATACAAACCTAGCGTCGCAATGCGCAGAGGCGATCCTGACATGGCTCGATCCCGTCCTAACTCACTCGGGAAATCTTTTGAACTGGTCCACCTCAACAACCAGCGAGGCATGTTCCCTCGCCGCCTCGTTCTTTGTAGCCCGTTGCTCTTCCCTCGTCCAGCATGCACCCGTTCTATCTCTCGACACACACCCCCGGTAATACATCCCTCGAAGCCACTCTCCTCTCGCCCGTCCACGTCTCTGGCCTCGAGAATTCTTCCGCCGGTCGTCCGATCCCAACGCGACGCCAAAAAGGTCCGCAAAACAAAACCACTTCCACTAAGTCCGTCTCCCGCCCCTCGCTACCGTCGCCGGCTCCGGTTTCTATGGTATACGCTTGGCTTCATTGTCTCGGGCGGGATAACATATTCGGCCCTGCAGCCTGATAACATCGCCAATCATGTGTTTCAGGGGGTTGTGCGGTGTTCGCGGGTGACGGTGGTTCTGGTCCACTGTGTGTATGATTACAGGATGGTGATGAGAAAGAAGCATGATACTGAGGAGGATGGCGCACGGGAGATGAGTGATTGTCATTTACGGTGTGCAAAGAGAGCATTGAAGGTGTTTGAGAAGAATGGAGGGATATACATCAAATTGGGTCAACATTTAGCTGCGCTGAGTTATCTCATTCCAATTGTACCCCTTTATCCTGGTAGGAGCTAAATGGCAGGAATGGGTTTCGACGATGTCAGTTTTACAAGACTCATGTCCACCAACGTCAATGGAGGATCTCTCGACATTATACCTCCACGATACCGGCCGCTCTCTCTCAGACGATTTCTCCTCCTTCAATGCCACGCCTCTTGGCGTGGCGTCACTGGCTCAAGTCCACCGTGCCACCCTTCGTGACTCAGGTCGTGAAGTTGCAGTCAAAATCCAGCATCCTGAAGTAGCTCGATATAGCGCTATCGACATCGTGACCACCCGCTTCATATTCGACACCATTCAACGCTGGTTTCCCGAGATATCGATTGGATGGCTTGGGGAGGAGATGGAAATTAGTCTGCCCCAGGAACTGGATTTTCAAAGAGAGTATGATAATGCCAATACCACGAGAGCACATTTTGCAGCTATTCCAGATTCGTTGTTGAAGATCCCGGATATGATATGGGCAAAGAAACGGGTGCTTGTCATGGAATGTACATTCCCTTCTCGGCCAAAAGTAATAGTAGACATCGAAGGATCAAGAGTGGATAATCTGGAATATCTATCGAAACATCATATCTCCCCGGTAGCAGTATCAACAGCCCTATCCGCAATCTTCAACGAAATGACATTCATCTCAGGCCACTTACACTGCGACCCGCACCTCGGCAACGTCTTCATCCGCCCAGCCAATCCGAAAACCAACCACGGACATAACTTCCAAATCGTGCTTCTGGACCATGGTCTATACCGCCAATTACCCCACAAACTACGGACCGATTACGCTCACCTGTGGCTCAGTATAATTAACAATGATATCCCCTCTATGCGGTACTATTCCGAATTAGTCGCCAATGTGCCGCCGGAGAAGTTCCCGTTGTTTGCGTCGGCGATCACAGGACGGGATTATGGACGTGTTATTCGCGGAGGGGAGACGAAGGGGGTTCAGGTCCCGCGTAGTATAGAGGAGGTGCGGAAGATTCAGAGAGGGAATGTGGGTGGGGAGATTATGTTGGAGTTGGTGGATTTGTTGTCTAATATGCCGAGGATCATGTTACTTCTTTTCAAAACAAATGATCTCACGAGGTATACCCCTGGTCCCCTTTCTTACCAATGTTTGCGATGGAAGTTGACTGTTAGGGCATTGGATGAGTCGTTGCATATTCGGTCGACGGAACGTAATTTTCTGTTGATGACACGGTATTGTGCGAAAGCAGTGCTTTTAGATCGATTGTCCACACAGGGCGGATGGGGTAAAGTCTCTGCATGGTTCAGTTACATTCGTACTCTTTCCGGTCTCACTCTCTATGAATTCTGGCTGGATTTCAAGAGTCGTCGTTTTTGGATATCATTCCCGAGGATACTACACCATTCAGAACAATGATGCACTTTGTAGCATATTATAGATTAATAGATGTACAGTATACCCCCACCACTGACGTCTATGCTATTCTTGTAACAATATGCCAACGTCGTATAATCCGTCTTGGGGTGAAGGTTTCCGTCATGACTGCCATAACTCTTGTTGCTCGATCCACCAGGTCGGCAGTGTTGTGGGAATAACAAGCTGTTTCTCATCGAACAATTCAATGAATTGTTCTTCATTGAAACGGGCATTTGGACCTGCGAAGGAGCGGTACTCGAAGATTATACTTGAGAAATTCCAGTGCTGCAGTTTGCGCAGTATGCCCACCAGAATTCCCACCTCATGGATTCCACTCCTACTCGGTGAACAATATCCACAGTAGGATATACGTAGAGGTCACTAGAATTGGATGTGTTTTAGGACTCAACAAGATGCGAAGTGAATCCTGGATCAACCCTTCTGCCATAGCAGACCACGCATGGTCGGGCTTCCATCCTTGCAGACCCAAGTGGATCTACTCTCAGCTCAGTTCCCAGATGCCTCAAACCAATTTGATATCATTCTCCTCGGCAAACGATTTTAGTGCACGACTGGGCTTTTCAGGAGATAAAACGAGGATCGTGGTGAGTTCGAGAGCTTGGATATATGGATAATGGATTGGTTGAAGAGTTTCTGATCTACGAGGGTTAGAATGCACTGGGCGGGAAAGAACCGGTAGATCTGGTTTTCTACGATGCCAAAGAATTGTGGAAGGTCGTAGGTCCGTGGAGCGGTGTGTTTGTGTGTGTCTGCGTGTGAGGGAGTCTCGTCGGTCGACATTCATAACCGGTGTTGATGGTGCTGGTGTGCTGGTGCGGCAGCTGGGGGATGATGATTGATCTGCGGATGCCACTCCAACGGGTACCAGGTCAGTGCACAGCGCACGTCAGATTGATCCAAGTAAGAAAGTCATCCGCGCAGCAAGGGTAATTACGACTTCAAGACTGACTTGAGGCGGAACAGCCTTTTTAATCAGAGGAACGTTCAATTGAAGTTTCAACATATTTGCGAATTATACTGAACCAGGAATATATACTAACCACAAGTTCCGGCCTGAGAAGAACGAAGCATTACATATGAGATAATCGGCCAAAACGAGAGGCACCAATATATCCCTTACAAAACCACCAATGACATAAAATAACATATCTACACCTTCTCATCAGCGATCTTGGCGTCCGAGCCCTTCTCCCTCTTCTCGAAACTATCCGTGTCACTAGTAGCCTCAATGACACCCAAATTCGCGGCCACAAGCGCCTGCTCCTCTTCTTCGGTACGAGGTGGAAACACGGCGACGTCGACCAAGGACTCAGTGGGTGGAGAAATATACTTGCAGAGGACGTAGTAAACGAGTACACATGACACGAATCCCCACATCCAGGAGAAGGTGTAAAGCTGCATGGCGCCCTGCGAGATCTGAAGGTTGGGATTGATGCTCTGTGCAAATCCAGGGAGAATGGGGCCAACTGCAATGAAAAATGTGAGCCAAGCACGCCAATTCCAGCCGTGGTAATAGCGGTAACGACCATTTGGATCGTACATGGCACGGATATCGAGTTTCTTATCGCGGACGAGGTAGAAATCTGAGACCAGGATACCGGCAATTGGACCCATGAGGCAAGCATATCCGGAAAGAAAAGCGAGCAATTGTGTACCATAGACAATGATAGACCATGCTATTTATTAGACCACGTCAGATATGGAACATACGATTGGAAGCAATGCAGAAAATTGCCATGAAAACAGCGGCACGACGAATATTAACGAAACGAGGGGCAAGAGCCGAGATATCGTTGCCGAATGGGTATGATCCAGCTGCTATTTGATTTCCCATAGTTGCAATTGCCATTGCGAAACCAGTAAAAAACTGCAATCAACTTCAGGTTAGGCCAGTAGGTATCATACCATAGCAGCGCGGTTGTCGAACTTCGCAATAACAGCGGGCATAAACCAGATGTACTCGCCCCAAAGATATTGGACCGCGGAGGTAACAAAGATGGGTGACAGAGCGCCTAAGGTACCGAGAAGGGGCAAGAAGATGAACTGACTATAGCCGGCATTTTCGTACTTGGAGAATCGACCGAAATCAGGCATGTTGACAGCGAGAGACGAGAAGAGACCGATGATAACGTTGAGTGCCCGGAGGGCCGACCATGCTTGATTCATACCCGTCGTGAGATTGACAGATCCAGTGACTAAGGGTCCTCCGCCGTGAGTAACAATGGCGCTACAGTCAATACGGAAGTAAGGTACCGTACCCCCAGAGGAACAAGGCGAAATATGCAGGCGGCACAATGATTGCTTTGAAGGCGAAGAAATATCTGAGACGATACATCGGAAGCATGGAAACTCCGGTTTGTACCATCCAATAAAGGAACACCATCAAGAGCGCGCCACTGGTGATATTTGCACTTGCAGGAAGGGCGTTGGGGAAATTCGCGTAAGATGGCCAGATTGCTGTGACCATATTCTGAAGATATCCACCCCCTTGAACAGTTGTGATTGCTGTCCACTAACCATTAGTGAGGCTTCAAAATGCACTGACCATCAAGGCGACGAAAGTTCGGACCAGAATTGCAGGAATACACCCCCACATACCGAAAGACACACGGGCAGCAACAGGGAAAGGGACGTGGTACATAGCACCAATTCGACTATCGGTCAGATACTGGGTGAGAAAGGGGTACCTGGTAAGACCAATAACGCCACCGCAAATAAGGAAACCAAAGAAGCAGATGGGAATTGCTTGACGAGCTGTGAAGCCTATTCCCATAACTGTGGAGATAGTCGACCAAAGAGGAGGAGCGAGCATGTCACTGCACCCTACAATTATTCAAATCTCGCAGAAGATCATACAATAGTTGAAGTAGTCCCATACTCCCCATGTACGAAACTTCACAGGTACAGGATCGAGATCCTTGTTACTCCAGCGCGGATTAGTAGCATAACTGCCGGGCAAGGGAGTCAACTTCCAGTGGAAGGGTTCGGGCTTTGGAAAGCGGAAGCCGGGGCGATTCTTGAACTTTGCGACGATACCCATTGTGTGTGGGAAGGAGGGAGAGTAGACGAGACCGACCCCCGGTGTGTTGTTGAAAAGACGGAATTGCGAAGGGTGTTATATACATACTGATGGGGATGCACATGCCCTTGAGATCATGTTGAGATTGGCGATGCGATAAAATTGGGAAAATGAAAGGGATCCCGCCGCTGCACACGAGCAAACAACCTAAAGTCAAACTTTGTTGATGTGGAGACGGCGGACTTCCTCGATAGGCGCGCCGTGGGGGTTGGTCTTGCGCAGATAAGCTTAGCAGCAGCGGAAATGCTCGAGCGGAAATCTGCGGAACCACGCCTGACGTTGCCTGATAAGCTTGCCAGGGCAACCACCGCACGCCTATTGGCTGTACCTTATCCCGGGCCGCAATTATTTCGATACGGCGAGTTTGCGCCTCACAACGCTGCGGACCAACCTGCGCACCACAAAAATGTCGGCTAATTGACTTGATTACAGTCAATTTCGACCCGAGGACAAGTTGTGCGTTTTTTGACGTGGATAACAACTTGTGATGGTTCGCGAGCCGCAGTTGCTGCGCGATTGTTTAATTTCTGCCGCCAATGACAGCAGCAGCTTGCCGATTCCATAGAGCCACCGAGCTGGAAGGCGCAGGATCGTGGATATTGGGCCGAAATGACCTTCATCTCACGGACGATGTCAAAATGCCGGAGCGTAACCACGTGCCAGTCGGCTCAGGTTGGACAATAACGTCATTTGGGACCCTGGGTTTAATGTAACTTTGTTATTTATACGAGAGCTTTGCTGTCTGTCAGTGTAGAGAGCCTTATTATACAAATGCATCTCTTAATTACATACTCCCCGGCCACACATCCAGTTCCTTCAATGCCAAAAGTTCATACGCACACTTCACACGAAGCCAAAATACTTGAGAAGAATTAACCACACACCGACATGCCCTTGACTCTGACTGTCAGCTTGGAAAACGATGAATCGACTTTTCTTTACAGGATCCGTACACCATGACCATCAATTTATCACAAAGCCTCATTACTTACTTCAACAGGACTTCCAACTACAGCATCGTCATATGTTAATCGGCGCCGTGCTGGAGTCCCCACCATCATCGGTGTGCCTCCGTTCCAAACAGCAGGAGCAGGACTGGGAGTGATATTTATGTAATCTCGAACATCAAAACTTTGGCTTGGAGTGGCGGGTTCAGCGAGGGGTGTCTTGCGCAACATCGATGGTGGCGTTCCCGGCGGTGCAGCGTTGGAGGTAAATCGTCTTGAAGAGGGTTGTGCAGGTGATGGTGATGTTGCAAGAAATAAAAGTAGATCAGCCCCTTCTTCACCGGTCCCTGAGATCGGACGACGACGAAACGCAGACGGCGGTGTTGAGGGTGGTGACGAATTCATGGAACGTGATGCATTGTAATTTGCCGGAAAAGGCGAATCCAGCATCTGCGGATTTAGATGAGACAGAGAAGCTGAATCATAAGTCGGTGGAGGCCGAATCGGCGACGATTGATGCGCCCGCCATGATTCTTGAGGAACAGCGGGAAACATAACATCATTATACTCGGTTTGATGTGCAGATGTAGTTCGAGAACGTTTCCGTTTAGGTTGTTGATCTGTCATTGGCGGCTTGAGATTTGTGCCGTTCACGCCTCCTATACTCCCCCGCGAATGACTTTTACGATGCTGTGATTTAGGTGGTAGTCCCTGCGCCGGGACTAGGAAAGGATTTTCCAGGGGTGGCGCAGCAATGAATGGCTGAGGGAAAGATGTCGGAGTTGGTAAACGCGAATCAGAACTTGCCGCGGATACCGAACTTCGGCTGTCCAAAGACTCAATTCCAGGAGACATGAGGTCATGAGTTTTGTCGCGTGCAATCGATAAGCGAGATTTCAATCGTCGCGTGATCTTGAATTAGCATTTGCCCATGAATCAACGCGAAGTGCAGAAGACGCGCATTCCGAATGTGGAAGCCCGAGAACGGGCTTCACGTTCGCGACGGAAAGATACCTTTGATATTTCTGCTCTTTTTATTATCTTTTCAGCAGCAGCCCGACTGTCCTCGTCGGTCCAGCCTGACGCCATCATCCGTGCTGTGCGTCAAATCTCGAGAAACCCGCTCGAGACTATTCCGTGCTGTAGGCCCAAACTCCGCAAAATACCAGAAACAAGCCTTTCTCTCGGCGTTTCGAAGAGCAATCGCTCTAACGATCCCGAAACACGTTACGATCGGTTATAAAACAACGTGCAAGACTGACTTGTCGACCATAAAAGCGCGAGACCTTTCTCGCACAGCCGGAAGCGTCCTGTTGCTATATCTGCGTCGAAGCTCAGCTTCCGACGTTGTTTGACGTGGATAAAGGCTTTAATAGTAAGGATGCGAGCAGGTCTATTGATTCCGGGCCAAATCGGATGTTTTGGAGCGGTTCTGTGATGAAGACGGTGAAAAGGGTGTTGATGAGTCCCGGTTGGTCGTCGCGCTGCAGGCTACGCGCCCTTCATTTTATTAACGTGCGATTTTATAATCTTTCAATCACGCCCGGGCTCGGAATCCCGGGAAGTCTCAGTTTTGAGCCGCAGAAGCAGTGCCGATCAACGCCAAATGCGGAAATGACGCAAACGGAATCACCCGACAGATGCGTGAGATCCAAATGAAAACACAACGAAGGCCTCAACTTGACTTGAAATTTAAAGCAGCGAAAGATCTCGGAGCACGGTCGAGATGTGGTAGTATCGATTGGACCTTCATCTCCGGCCCGTGACTGCCAGGATATCATCTTTAGGTAAATCTTAAAAGTCAACGAGAACCTGAAAAGCGGGTTTGCTGCAGCATCTGAGGGCATCGGAAGCGAACCAATGACTCTCGGATGTCAAAATGAAGACTTTTCCAGCAGTGTCCTCAGAACAGAGCTTGTGACTCTTGGATCGGCAGATCCTAGTAACAATCTGCGGGCATGTGCGCCGTTCCTGGATGCCCAGTCGAAATCCAAATCCCCTCCATTTCACGCGGTAAACAAAGTCGGTGTCCGTCGACGCGACTTGCACTTCACCAACGCAGTCTCGCAATGATGGCCTCCGCAGCTCACGCCCAGGAACCCGCCCGTCCCACATCCTCCACAGACCGCCAATCCCATCCATCGAACCGCCGTCACGGCCCAACCACACCGCTTCGACGCGTCTCCCGCGGCTCATTCAGCAAAGACCGTCCGTCAAACGACCCCTTCCCGCTCGATTCGCTTGAACCTGCCTTTGCAGAACTTTCAGATGCAATGACTGATTTGAATGCAAATTTCGAGCAGTTGCAGGATATGCATAGTAGTCTTGCGCGCTTCAGCGAGAGTTTTGCGAGTTTCTTGTATGGGCTAAATATGAATGCCTTTTGCAATGAGTTTCCGCAGGTTTATATCCCCTGATCGTTCTGTGATATGGGTGTTGATGGATAGGCACCTACTTTGCAGTCGTTCAAGCGGGATGAAGGTGTATCGCTCGAAGGAGGAGACTAATGATAGAATTGCGGCAGAAGGTTTTGGTTGAGGAGTATCACCAGACTAGGAGTGCGGTGCCTGATATGACTATGACAACTGATACGTCATTTGTCGAGAGACCTGCTGCTACCAAACCTTCGAGAACGCCATCTCAGCGAGGCACAGCGAGAGGACGAGGAAGGGGATCAACCAGAGGTCGTGGATTTGGGCGATGATTACTATGCGCAGCAGGAAATTGTATATATGTATGTCTGCAAACGGATTCCCCTTAAGTATGTACCGTCAAGCTAATCTGTTCCACATACATTACTATTTCTGCACTTTCTCTCTGCTCATTACTTCGTCACTTGTACGGCCCCACCCCAGAGGATCATCACATCTCTGTAACACCTGCAGGCCGCCATTGCCTTGCATGTAATCGTCGCGCACCTAGATTTCCATTCTTGACATCTTGTCTGGCTCGCGCCTTGTTCTTCCTCCACCTCAACCATGGAACCACGACCAACGCAAGTCCCGCTAACGCTCCGGCGACACCGGCGACACCTGCACCCAGAACAGTGACGGCAGGGGGAATTGAATGCCCCTTCTTTGGCGTGGCATCTGGAGTTACTTTGACCTCAGCGTTTGTCTTGGGTATGACTTCTGGACTCGGCTTGGTGGGAGTGTCGAGTGGGATTCTCTGCACATCTGGTGCAGGGATAGAAGGGATCTGGATGGACGGAAGGATGAGTTTGGTCGTTGGTTGATCGCCTAAAATGCTCTTAGTCGTCACCTCTGTCTCAGACGAGACAGGGATGCCGTCAAGCATTGGCGGAGTCGGATCGTGCAAGGAGGGTTCTTGGTCCAGTTGAGGGACGGGAATTTCAAAGATTTCAGGCTCAGAAGGAGATTCGTTGATAGACGGACCGGGGACGTCGAGGGTCGGTGGCTCTTGACTCGGAGGAGAAAGAATTGGCTTCGCCGAAGGGGCTCCAGTGTCTACGTTGGCGAGCGCAGTTAATTGAGCTAGAGTCGCAAAAAGGACGAGAAGCTGAGAATTCGAAGAGTCAGTTCCAGAAGCTTGTAGTAAATATTTTGGAGGCTCAAGTTTAGGACTAACGTCAGGCGCTTCCGGAGGAGGCGCTGCAGGAGGGAGATCCTTTGCCAGAACAGGAGGTTGTATCTCAGAGTTTGGGGCCGGCAAATCCGAGTGTGAAACCTCCGGATGGTCAATAGGAGGACTTATCTCAACAGG
>Ga0302325_10016131_pt1 | contig 15855 bp, 12 predicted proteins | sample Palsa_T0_2_FD_201948 | JGI IMG/M metagenome (GOLD analysis project Ga0302325, IMG submission 201948) | Peat permafrost microbial communities from Stordalen Mire near Abisko, Sweden - Palsa_T0_2 | ecosystem: Environmental > Terrestrial > Soil > Palsa > Peat permafrost | place: Sweden: Abisko...
GCGCCGTGCATCGACATATACGCCTGCTCATCCGGTTATCTGCCAGTGGCTCTCGCGGGCCCGACCGTTGTCGTCGGCACCGGAACCGGGCTCGAAGCGCGCTCGGCGGCCAGTGGAGCGGTCCTGGCCGAAATCCCGACCGGTGTGAATCTTTCCGACATGCCAACCCAGATTCCGTGGTGGGCGCTCGCGACCGATGGCAGCTACGTCTGTGCCGGGAACACTACGAGCCTCACCTGCTGGACGCCAACCGGAGTGAAGCTCTTCGCGGAAGCGGGTAGCTATGCCAATGCCCGCGCGTTCGCGACGCCCACCGCACTCTTTGTCGCTTTGGGAGCGAAGGGTCAGAATGTCATCGAGACCGTCGCCAGCTCGAACTGGGCGTCATCGGTGGGACCCACTTTTACGGGGTCGTTCTATTCGTGGTTTATCGATGGCAGCCGTTTTTTTACGTCCATAGCCAGTAGCAACACCTTATGGGTCTACTCGAACAATTCCCTCCAGCAGGACACACGGTCCCTCCCGTCGCTTGAGAACCTGACCGGTCAGGGCACCTGGTTTTGGACCAACCAACCGGAGCAACCGACGCGGCCACTGCGCATCTATGCGGTCGGCAACAGCTCATTGCCGACCGCCACCTACAATCTAGATATTGACAGCAGCGTTGTACCTTCCGGTACGACGATCGGCGTCCTTGAGTATGGGACGGGACTTGTCAACGTCATTGATCTGTCAGGCGCGACGCCCGTGGAGACCCCCTACAATGTTCCTGTTGGGTATCTCTACGCCTATGGCTCTGTTTCCGGGTCCGAGTGGATGGCCGGCAACTCATTAGGCGTGCTTCTTGATGGCTCGGGGCTTCCTGGCGCGGTACGCTATTTCGGCTATGGCGCGGTATCGAGCATTGCGGGAAGCAGCGCACGCGCCACCTTAGCGACCGCTTCAGGCGGAATCCTTTCCTTCAACGCCGCCACGAACGCACTGGAGCAGACAATCAATTTCTCAAGCTCCGAGACCGCGCTTTCGTCCGATGGAACCGTACTGGCGGCGGAAGCAACTGCCAACTATGCCCAGTATGAGACGGATCGCACCATCAATATTTATGCGATGCCGACAGCTACGCTGATCAATAGTTTTCCCTTCACGTTCGGCCTCTATCCGTTTCCAACGGACATGACGCTGTCCGCCTCGGGGACAACCCTCGGTGAGGTTCTTTACGCCAGCAGCCTGCCCTCGTTTTCCCGTCAATCCATTGCGATCACCGGGGGAGCGCCGACGTGGAGCGACACCTCACATATCACTCAGACTGAGCCGGTCCACTTGTCTCCAGATGGCACGCTCGTAGCTGTATCCAGCGGATCTCCCGACAGCAACAGCGGGGGTGCCATTACGACGAATATCTACCAGAATGGCACGATTGTGACCTCGCTGTCTGGCTGGGCAGTTGGCTGGCTGGATAATAGCCGGCTACTCGTCAACAACTATTCGACAAATCAGCCGGTGTATTTGGGCGCGAACATCTATGCACCGACGGGCACGCAGCTGGCCTCACCGCCGATTCCAGAACTGCGATCCATTCAGCTAGTGACCAGCGATCTAGTGTATGCGCCGAGCATCAACCAGATACTCTCTTTAACTACAGGCGCGCCGACCTGGGTCAGCGGGGATGCGACAGTTGGTCTAGGCGCCGTGGCGGGTTCTGAGGTCGTGTTCTTATCCGGAAATCTTGTGCTTGCTCAACCCTACTGACGCACCTCGTCGCGCGGTCTCATGAATCGAATGGACGACGACCACTGAGAACGACGTCAGGCACAGCCCGCTCTCAATGAGCAGCACAGATTTTCCAATATTTGACGCTTATTCATTTTTCATGTGGGATGCGTATGCCCCATTGGGCCTCAGTCATACGCTCGTGGCCGGCAAGATCGTGCTGCGAACGTACGTGACGGAAGCCGCGCACAACAAGTTCACGGGCAACCTCAGCCGCCTGCGCTGCGCCATGCTCGAGGAGGAGCCAGCCGCCGCGCTCCAAGTGTGCTGGAGCGGCATGAATGATGCGGCGCAGATCGGCAAGCGCGTCGCTGCCCGGCGTCAGCGCGCTTTTGGGCTCGTAGCGCAGCGTCGCCTGCAGAAGCGCTGGGTCATCCGCGCCGATGTAGGGCGGATTGCTCACGATCAGATCGAAGCGTTGTCCGGCGAGCGGCTCGAACCAGGAGCCGCAGACAAATTCGACGGCCCGAAGTGCGAGCGCAGCCGCGTTGGCGCGCGCAACTTGTAGGGCGGCTTCGCTTACGTCGGTCGCCGTAATCTGCCAGTTCGCCCGTTCGTGCGCGAGCGCAAGGGCGACGGCGCCCGCGCCGGTGCCAAGGTCCAGCACGCGCACCGCGCTCGTACCGGCGAGGGCGAGCGCGCGCTCGACCAGGAGCTCGGTTTCCGGGCGCGGCACGAGCACCGCTTGATTGACCGCGAAGCGCAGTGACCAGAACTCCTTGTACCCTGTGATGTAGGCCACAGGCTTGCCCCGCGCCCGCCGTTCGATGAGGCTTTCATAGGCCGCACGCTCGCCGTCGCTACGCTCCTCCTCGGGGTGCGATTGCAGTCGCGAGCGGTTCGTCGCGAGCGCATGCGCGAGGAGGAGCTGCGCGTCAAGCTCGGGCGTGTCCGATGAGACCGCGAGCGTGCGGGTCGCCGCAGCCAGAAGATGAAGAGTTGTGAGAGGAGCGGCCATAAACCGTAATATTCGCTCATGTTGAAGCGCTTGTATCCGCCCCTGCGCCCGCAATCCGTCGGCGAGGTGCTCGACACGGGGTTTCAGATCTTCGCTGCCTCCCTCATCAAGACACTTCCCTATGGTGTCGTCATGATCCTCGCCGGGCAGCTGGGGAATATCTACAACCTCGCAAGCGGCCGGCCCTTGGGGCGCTTCACACCCCGTGATTTACCCTCGTCCGTCGTCTACGTCGTGAGCCTGGTCGCATTGAGCGCGCTCTTTATGGCGATGATGTTGCGTCAACGTGCAATTGCCCAGGGAGAGCCGACTTCAATGCGTGCCGAGCTGCTTCGGGCGCTCGGCCAGGTGCCGGCGCAGCTGGCGATGTTCCTGTTCAGCTCGCTGGCCGTGCTTCTGGGCTTCGTCCTCCTCATCCTGCCGGGTCTTTATGTTGCGGTAGCGCTGTCCATGGCGTTTCCGGCGCTCGTATTCGAGAGACAGGGACCGATCGATGCCCTGGCATACAGCCGGCGCCTGGTGCGCGGCAACTGGTGGCGCACGAACGCGATTCTCGTCGTCACGATCGTGATGCTCGCGGTCTTTTATTTTCTCGTCTTGGTCCTCGCAGCGATCGCGGTCCAGTTTGCGCGCGGCGCCGATCTCGTGCTGGTCTCGGCGGCGTCCACGGTCCTCGTCATCGCTCTGGGCGCCTTCAGCACGCCGTTTTTCACGGCGATGACGCTCGCGCAGTTCGGTAACCTCAAGGTGCGTCATGCGGCTGTGGCCGCCGGGACCTAGAATGCACCCCGTGCGAGCGCACCTGGCAGCAGCAATTCTTCTTTTCCTCATAGCCAGTGCGGCGCCGGCGGCTGTGCCTGACGGGGAGGCGATACGCGCCATCGACCGCTGCGTGGCGGTGCTGGATGCCGATGTTGACCTGGGATTCGAACGCATCAACGCGCGCTGCCCGGAGCTTGCGCGGCGCATGCAGGGCAGTGACTGGGCCGCCTGGCTGCCCGCCGGCTGGAATGACCCTTACAACGATGTTTCGGCTAAGAGTCTTGCGCAGCTTGAGATGCTCGTCTTTCGCGAGCTTGACTTGGAGCGCGGCCCGCGCAGGCCCGACGTCGCAGCTTTGCGCCCGATCGTTGCGGATGTGGCTCTGCGTAATCAGAAGGGCGGCGGCGCGTGGGCGCGCTTTGAGGCCTGGCTGAAAAGGCTCCTTAAAGCGCCGGCTTCCCACGCCCAGGACAGCTCGCTTGAGCACCTCACACGGGGTGTCAGCGTCCCTCAGGTGATTCTTGAAATCGTGACCTACGGGACACTCGCAATCATCTTGGCGCTCGCGGTGTTAATCCTCATCAACGAGTGGCGCGTGGCCGGCATCCACAGGCGTGGACCCACGAGCAGCGATGCGCCCGTGGATGTTCGCGGCAAAGCAGCGGGGCCTCTTTCCTGGCAGGACGTTGAACGCGCAGCGCCGCTCGAGCGCGCGCGCGTCCTGCTCGAGGCGCTGGCCGCGCGCTTGACGGCGGCGCGACGCCTGCCTGCCTCGGCCGCCCTCACGGTGCGCGAGCTCACGCGCGCCGCCCGCCTGCAGGACGCGGCGGATCGCGCGCGGCTTCTCGACGTCGCGGTCGCCGCGGAGCAACTGCGTTTCTCGGCCGAAGCGCTTCCGGCGGCAAATCTTGCAGCGGTGCTCGAACGCGGCCGGGAGTTACTCGAACGCTTGACGGCCGCGGCACCTTCCGCGCGCGCGCACGGGGATGCCGCGTGACGGAGCGCCTGATCACATTTGCCTGCGCGCTCGGGGCTTTGGCGCTCTTTCTCGTCTTATTCGTCAATCCGGGCGGCGGCGTCGATGCACGCGCGCAGGTCCCCCGGCCGACAACCGCGGAGCACGGCGGCGACGGCTACCATGCGGCCTACACCTGGTTGATTGCATCGAGGCTGCGCACGGTGTCGCTGCGCGAGCGCTTCGATGCGCTCGCCGCGGCGCGCGATTTTGCGGCGACCGGCAACGTGCTCGTCGTGACCCTGCCGGCCAAAGAAGTGTTCAGAATCCAGGAGACGCGCGCGCTGCAGAAATGGATTCAGGCCGGCAACACGCTCATGGTGCTCGCTGCGCTCTCCGACAGTCCGTACTGGGCGCAGGCCCAGGGCGGGGTCAATGTCGGGGATTTGAAAGTCCTGACCGGGCTTGATTTCACGCTCGCTGGCGCGAGCGCGCCGAGCGGCGCGGAAAATATCACGCTCCAGCCAAACCGCGCCCACGCCTACTTCGAATCCGTGGGTCCCGTGATCGGGGCAGCAGCGCGTTCGCAAGAAGCCGGCGTCGCGCGCCTGCCCTACGACAGTTTCGTGCTGGTCCTGGCGCACGAGGAAGGTAGCGGCAACGCGCTCCTCTGGAGCCGCATCCTCGGAAAAGGGCGCATTATCGTGAGCGGCGTAGGCTCGCTCTTCACTGACAACGCGCTTGGCAACCCGGGCAATGGTGAACTCCTCGCCAATATCATTGGCGCAAATCTGGGTCGCCACGGCGCGGTGATCTTCGATGATTTTCACCAGGGCCTTGCCGCCGCCTACGATCCCGAGAAATTTTACGCCGACCCGCGGCTGTATCTGACAGGCGCGATCCTGCTCGCCCTGTGGTTCGTGTGGGTGCTGGGTGCGACGCGTCTGCGCGTCCCCGTCGTGCGCACGGCGGCGCCGCGCGAGGCGGACCTCGTGCGCGCGAACGGCGGGTTTCTCGCGCGCGTCCTGCCGCGCGATGCGGCGGCACGGGCGCTTGTTGCGCATTTCCTGCGGCGCGTGCGCGCGCGTATGCCACAGGCGCGCGGGACGCTTGAGCCCTGGGAGTATCTTGAAGCCTCGAGCCGCATCGCGGCGCCGGACTTGGCGCAGCTTCGGGGCTGGGATGCGCAGGCACGCGCCGGCAGACGCGTGCCGCTCCTCGCGCTTTACAATCTCATCCTGCGCATCGAGGGACAGGTGGCATGAGCGTACACATCCGCGAACTTCAATCCGAGTTGAGCCGCGAGCTCGGACGCGTCGTGGTCGGCGCCGAGGCACCGATCCGCGCGCTCATCATTGCACTCCTTGCGCGCGGGCATGTGCTCGTGCAGGGCGTGCCGGGCCTGGGTAAGACGCTGCTCGCAAAGTCGCTCGCCCAGGCTCTGGGCGGTGAGTTCAAACGCATCCAGGGGACCCCGGACCTCATGCCGAGCGACATCATCGGCGTGCACGTGTTCGATGAGCGTGAGCGCAGTTTCGTGTTTCGCGCCGGGCCGTTGTTTGCCGATGTCGTGCTCGTTGATGAGATCAATCGTGCGGGACCCAAGACGCAGTCGGCACTCCTGGAGGCGATGGAGGAGCGCCAGGTGAGCGTCGAGCGCTCGGTGTTTGCGCTGCCCGCCGACTTCATGGTGCTTGCGACACAAAATCCGCGCGAATTCGAGGGGACCTATCCACTGCCCGAATCGCAGCTCGACCGCTTCATGCTGCGCATCGATATGGATTACCCCGAGCGCGAGGCGGAGATGGAAGTGCTCGAGCGCTACGGCGCGGGTGAGTCATCGCAGCCGCTCGTGCGCGCGCTTTCGCGGCTAGATCGGGCGATGCTCGAGGCTGCGCGCAGCGAGCTTGTGCAGATTCACGTATCCGCCGCGCTGCAGGGCTATGTTCTCGATCTGGCGTGCGCCTCGCGCGAGCACGGCCGCTTGCTCCTGGGCCTGTCGACGCGCGGCGCGCTTGCGCTGTTGCGCGCCGCGCGCATCGCCTGCGGCCTGCGCGGCGCGGACTTTGTGACACCGGATGACGTCAAGGACATCGCGCTACCGGTGATGGCGCACCGGCTGGTGCTCTCTCCTGAAGCGGCGCTCGAGGGTGAGAGTGATATTGACATCGTGCGGCAGCTCCTCGCCGACACGCCGGTGCCGCGCTGAAGTCTCCATGCATTTCTCGGAACGCGCCTATTTTCTGATCGTGGCTACCGCGCTATTGGCGATCGCCGGGATCTGGTCTTCCGATCCTGCCCTCGCGGGGTTGTGGCGCTGGCCGGCAGCTCTTCTCTTGCTGGGTCTCGCCTGCGAGGGCTTTTTCATGCGACGCGCGGTAATCCGCGCCGACGTTGACACGGCCGCGCGCGCTTGCCTTGGGCGCGAGCAGCCTGCCGCATTCACATTTGCCAATGACTCCGCGCGCGCCGTGAAAATCGAATTCGCGCCGGTAATCCCTCCGGGCTTTGAGCCCTTGCCTGCCACGCGCTTCGTCGCGGTCGCAGGCGGCGCGAGCACTCGTGATGCCTTCACGCTCATGCCCGTGCGCTTAGGGCCACAGCGCTGGCCGTCTTTGCCGGCGCGGCTTCTGGGTCCGGTGGGGCTTGCCTGGTGGCCGCGGATGCTCGCTGTGTCCCGCGAAATCGCCGTCGCGCCGGCACCGTCGCGCCAGACGCGCGCACGCCCGCGTGGCCATCGCATGGGTTTGCGGCCGCGGCGGGTATCAGGCGCAGGCTCGGAGCTTTATCAGCTGCGCGCCTATGCGCGCGGCGATCCTCTGTCGCGTGTGGACTGGAAGGCGACGGCGAGGAGCGCTGAGCTCGTGACGCGCGAGTTCAGTGAGGATCAGCACTTGGATATCCTCATCGCGCTCGATGCGGGACGCTTCAGTAGGGTGCGCGCCGGGCGCCTGGATCGGCTCGGCCTGTACGCCAATATTGCGGCGCGCTTTGCGCAGGTCGCGACCCCCAATGATGATCGCGTCGGACTCGTCGTGTTTGCAGACCGGCCGCTTGCGGTATGCGCGCCGGAACGCGGGCTGCGCGCGATCACGCGACTGCACGAAACCCTCGCGCACCTGGAGGTGCGCGCGGCCGAGTCGGACCCCGTCAGCGCCGCGCTGCGCATCCGCGCGCTCCTCAAGCATCGCAGTCTCGTCATCGTGCTCACGGATCTGGATGATGCGACGGCGGCTGAGGCGCTCGCACGTGCGGTGCGGCTCCTGTGCCCGCCGCACCTCGTCGTGGTCGCCGGCGTGCAAAGTCCCGAGGTGCATGAGCTCGCCCGCCGCGCGGGACGCGGATGGCGCGATCCCTGGGTCGCGCTCGCCGCACTTGAGGAGGAGCGACGCGGCGAAATGCAGCGCAGAAAGCTTGCAAGACTTGGCGCGCCGGTGATCGCAAGGCCCGAAGCTGAGCTGCAGGAGGCGATATTCGCCGAGTACGAGCGGCTCAGGCGCAGGCGGCGTATTTGACGTCAGGCGGACACGGCGAGTGCAGGGCGCGGCCGGCCGAAGAACCAGCCGCGCAACAGCGCCACCATCAAGAACCAGTAGCCGACGCCGATGACGATGCGCGTCCAGAGCGCAAAGCGCGGGTCGGGCGAGACATAGCCTTCGATGAGTCCCGTGCCGATGAGAAGTACCGCGCAGGCGAGCAGCAGTTTCCCCGAGCGCAGGGCCGCAATACGAAAAGCATCCGCGCGCCGCGCAGTGTCGGGTCTGATGAGCGCTTCGCCCACGGCGGCGCCCGCCGCGCCCGACAGGCACATGACAGAGATCTCAACACAGCCGTGCGCGACGATGAATGCAAACAGCTCGCCGTCGAGCCCGTGCTGAGCGGTGAAGGCGAACACCGCGCCCAACATGAGCCCGTTGAGCGCGACGATGTAAAAGGTGCCGAGCCCAAAGAGAAAGCCCGCGCAGTAGGCGAAGATGCTGACCACAATATTGTTGGTGAGAATCTGCAGCGACAGAACCGAGGACGGCACAACATTCAGAAGGCTGTGCGTCCACAACTCGCCGCGCTCAACCGTCGCAATCAACTCCGGAGAGGCAAAGAGGCTGATGAGCGGAGGGTAGGTGCGCACCATCCAGGAGCCGGTGAACACCGACAGCACGAACAGCAACGTGACCCACAGAATGTAGGGCTTCAGCCACTCAACCACCTGCGGTATCTGATCGCGAAACAGGCTGACGAGCGCATCTCCCGCACGCCAGGCGCCGCGGTACAAAGTCGCGTGCGCGCGCGCATAGGCGCTCTCGAGATACTCCTGCACTGCGGCTTCGGGAAGAGCGCGCCGCTCGCGCGCAAGATCGTGGGCGAGTAGGCGGTAGTCCTCAATCATCTGCTGTGCATCCGCCGCATCGCGGGCACGGCCGCGCGCGAGCCGCCCGGCGCGCTCACCCGCCGCCCGCCACAGTCGCATGCGCGCACTCTGCTCCGCGGGCACGCGCGCCTCGCCGTGATCGTAGACCAGCAAAGTACCCGCAGCCAGATCCCCGATGCGCACGTGATCCGCTCTGATCATCACCGTCAACAGCCCAACGCCATACACGACCGGAAGAGCATCGATCACGCGGAACACGTTACGCACCAGGAGCGCGCCAACGCTTGCGGTTGCGCCGTCACGCCCGATGACCCGCACGGCGGCCAGGCGCTTGCCCGGGGTGCGCCCGCTCATGAGGACTTCCAGAACGATGTGGTAGAGGAGAAAGATTGCAAACGCCGGGCCGACCACGAACACGTACCAGGCGCTCGTCAGCTCCGCCGGGCGGTGCAGGCTTAAGGCATGGTTGTAGAGCGGCGCCGCTACGACGTACCAGGCGATCGCGAGGATCGCGCGGATGCTCCAGTCGAGCACGAACGCAAACGCCCGCGCCCCGGGTCCGGCAACCGCGAGCGCGACGTCGACTCCGGTTACGCTGTCGACGTAGAGGCTCATTCCTCCGCCGCAAGTTCTTCGGCCTGGTGCTCCCGCTGCAGTGCATCCAGGAGCTCATCGAGCTGACCATTCATGATATCGGCGAGCTTATACAGCGTAAGGTTGATGCGGTGGTCGGTCACGCGGCCCTGCGGAAAGTTGTAGGTGCGGATGCGCTCGGAGCGATCGCCGCTGCCGACCTGTAGCTTGCGCGATTGCGCACGCGCGTTGTCTTGCTTGGCCTGTTCGGCGGCGAGCAGGCGTGCCTTCAGAAGCGCCATGGCCCGCGAGCGGTTCTTATGCTGCGAGCGCTCATCCTGACATTCCACGACGATGCCGCTCGGTACATGGGTGATGCGCACTGCGGAGTCGGTCTTATTGACGTGCTGGCCACCCGCGCCGGAGGCGCGGTAGGTGTCGATGCGCAGGTCGGCCGGATTGATGTCGATGGCCTCGACTTCCTCAAGCTCGGGGAGGATTGCGACCGTGCAGGCCGACGTATGAATCCGGCCCTGCGCTTCGGTCGCGGGCACGCGCTGCACTCGATGAGTGCCGGATTCGAACTTGAAGCGGGCAAATGCCCCGCGCCCTGCGATGCGGCTGATGATCTCCTTGTAGCCGCCGTGCTCACCGGGACTTTCGCTCACGATCTCCACCGTGAACCCCCTGGATTCCGCGTAGCGGGCATACATGCGCAGGAGGTCCCCTGCAAATAAGGCCGCCTCGTCTCCGCCCGTGCCGGCACGCACTTCGAGGAAGATGTTGTGCTCATCGCGCGGATCCGGAGTGATGAGCATGTTAAGAAGCGGCGGCTCCGCCGCTTCCAGCCCCTGCTGCGCGTAGCTGACCTCCTCGGCCGCAAGCGAGCGGATGGATTCGTCGCTGTCGCTCAGCATCCCTTGGGCGGAGGCCAGTTCACGCTCGAGTTCCCGGTAGCGCCCATAGCCTTCGGCGAGCGGCTGCAGTCGCGCGTATTCCATCGAGAGCTCGCGAAATTGCTGCGAACGGCCGGCGGTCTCAGGCGCTGCCAGGAGGCGCCCAACCTCCTCGAAACGGTCGGCCATTCTTTCGATGCGCTGGCGGATGGAGTCCTTCATGGAATGGGGGCTTCGGTTCGTGCGGTGCGCGAGTCGGTGAGACACTTTATAGTGAGTCGCATGAATCGGCATGGGATGAGTGCAGCGGGTGTCCTGGCGGCGGTAGCCCTCCTCGCGGCGGCCGGCTGCTCGGCGCCGCCCACGACGCCCGCCGCGGACGGGAAAAGCCGCGATCCTTCGACGCTCACGCTGTTCGCGGAACTCGCGCTCGAGCACGGCGACTGCAAGCTCTCCTCCGAGGATTACGCGGCGGCGGCGATGCACAGCGGGGTCGCAATCGCCCGGCGGGCCAGCGAAGTGAGCCTCGCCTGCGAGAACCTGCCGGCGGCCTGGCAGTCGGTGCAGCGCTGGCGGGCACTTGCGCCCCAGGATGCCGACGCGGCGGCGAGTTACGCTGCAATCGCATTGAAGCTCGACAAGATCCCGCAGGCGCGCGCGGCGGTGGCAACCGTGGTGCAGGCCGCCGGCGCCAATACCGACGCTCGCGTCGCGGCCCTTACGACGACGCTCCTCGAGGAGGCCGAAGCACCGGTGGTGCTTGCCGCCTTGAGCCCTGCGGTCGAGCCCAAGGCATCCGCGGTGACCCTTGCGCTCCTGGCGGAGCTCGCGCTCGAAGCCTACGACACCGAGCGCGCGGCGGGTTATGCGCACGCGGCGCTCGCCCACGATGCGAACCTCGTGGCCGCGAAGCGGGTGCTCGCGCGTGTGTACGTTATCCAGGCCAACGCGCCCGAGGCGATCGCGACCGCGCACGAAGTCATGGCGGCGGATCCTGCCGGTAACGCCTTCGAGCTTGCGGAGATTCTGATCGAGCTTGACCGGCTGGAGGAGGCTCGTCAGGAGCTCGAACGTTTGCGCGCTTCGGGCACGCCGTCTAATCAGATTGATCAGCGCCTGGCGCTCCTGGCGTTCCAGGACGGCGATCTTGCCGAGGCGCAGCGGCGTTTTGCCGATCTTGCGGCGCACGGCGCGGCGACCGAAGGGGTGATCCTGTCCATGGCTGACATCGCGGCGCGCGACTCGGATGACGCGGCAGCGCTCGCCGGCTACAAGCAGCTTGAGAATTCCTCGATCGCGATCACGGCCCGGACGCGCGCGGCGGCCATTTTGCTGAAGACCGACCGCGCCGCGGCGTTTGCGCTCCTCGATGAGTATGCGGTCGCGCATCCGGAGGAGAGCTTTGAGCTGACGCTGACCAAGATCCATCTGCTGCGCGATCACGAGGAAGGCGATGCGGCGCTCGCTTTGATTCAGGCCGCACTCGAGCGGCATCCTGGACATCCGGCGCTCGAATATGAAAATGCGGTCGTGCTCGAAAGTGCCGGCAAGGTGCCCGAGTCGATCGCGGCCCTCGAACGGCTGATCGCCGAGCGGCCCGATGATGCGACACTATTGAATGCGCTCGGCTACACCCTCGCCGATCACAATCTGCAGCTGCCGCGCGCAGAGAAGCTCATCCGCCGCTCGCTTGCCTCGACCCCCGACAATCCGGCGGTACTTGATAGCCTGGGTTGGGTGCGCTTCCGGCGCGGCGATGCTCGCGGCGCGATCCCGATACTCGAGCGCGCTTATTCACTCGGACGGGATTCGGACGTCGCGGCGCATTTAGGTGAAGTGCTCTGGCAGAGCGGCGATCAGGCCGGGGCGCGCAAGGTCTTTGCGGCGGCGCTTGCGAAGGATCCGGACTCCGAACTGCTCAAGGGGACGCTCGCGCGCATATTGCCTTCGGGCTCGTCATGACCCGCCGCGTCATCGCCCTGACTTTGGCCGTGACGCTGCTCATCGCCGGGTGTCAAACGCTGCCGCGCCCTGCGCCTAACCCTGAATCCTGGGAGGCGCATCGCGCGGTGCTGCAGGGGCGCGAACATTTCGAGATCAAAGGCCGCGTCGCAGTCGCCGCCGGGCAGGAAGGCTTCAATGCGAGCCTGCGCTGGATACAAAGCGGTGCGCAGACTCAGCTCGCCCTCGACGGTCCGCTCGGTGTCGGCGGTGCGCGCGTGACGATGGACGGGACGGCGTTGAGCGTCGTGAACGCACACGGTGAGCGGCTCGACAGCGACGCTGCGCGCGCGGAATTAAAGACTCGCTTGGGTTTCGATGTACCGCTTGCGAGCCTGCGCTACTGGATCCTGGGCGTCCCGGATCCCGCATCTCCGGCGGCGGAAGTGGTCGACGTGGAAAAGCGGCTGGCGAGTCTGCAGCAGGGCGGCTGGCAGATTGAGTACGCCGATTACGCGGTCGTGCAAGGCGAATGGCTGCCCGGGCGGATGACGCTCAAGCGCGAGGATGTGCGGGTGCGACTGATCGTCGATCACTGGGAATCGTGAGCGCTTCAGAGTCCGACAGCACCGGCTCTTCGCTCGAGTCGCTCTGGCCCGCCCCTGCGAAGCTCAATCTCTTTCTGCACGTGACGGGACGCCGCCCTGACGGCTATCACGACCTGCAGACGCTCTTTCAGCTCATCGATCTCACCGACACCATCGGCGTCACGGTGAGGTCGGACGGACAGATCGAACGCGTGGCAGGTCCTGCCGGAGTCTCGCCCGAGTCGGATCTGGTGGTGCGTGCGGCGCGCGCTTTGCAGGTCGCAAGCGGTACGGCGCTCGGGGCCTCATTGCGGGTCGTGAAGCGCATCCCCATCGGCGGCGGCCTGGGTGGAGGCAGCTCCGACGCCGCGACGACGCTTCTGGTGTTAAACCGACTCTGGGGTTGCGGGCTGCCGGTTCACGAGCTTGCGAAGCTCGGACGGGTCCTGGGGGCAGATGTGCCGGTTTTCCTTCACGGTTCATCGGCTTGGGCCGAGGGGCGGGGCGACATTCTGACCCCGGTGGAGCTACCGCCCCGGTGGTATGTCATCATCCGCCCGCAAGTGGCGATCTCGACCGCCGAAGTATTCCAGGCCCCTGAATTGACACGAAATTCCCCGCTCATCACAATACGCGGCTTTTTGGAATCCGGCGGCCGCAACGATTGCGAGCCGGTAGTGCGCGCGCGCTACCGGGAAGTTGGCGAGGCACTTGGCTGGCTTGCCCAATCGGCGCCTGCGCGATTGACGGGGACGGGGTCGTGCATATTTGCGCAGTTCATGAGTGAGGCGGCGGCAGGCGCGGTCGCGGCGCGTGTGCCGGATCGCTGGACGAGTTTTGTTGTGCGGGGGTTGAATGGCTCCCCGCTGCATGAGCGACTTTGATGGGGTGTCGCCAAGTGGTAAGGCAGCGGGTTTTGATCCCGCCATACGGAGGTTCGAATCCTTCCACCCCAGCTATTTGAGGGCCACGACCCGTTGATTGAGCAGGTTGCGGCGGCATCTTGGATCCGAATGCGAGCGTTAAGAGGCTAGACGGTGGCAACGAGCGACACACTCGCAATTTTTGCGGGCAACGCCAATCCGGTGTTGGCGCATGACATTGCGCGTTATTTGACGACGCCGCTCGGGCGCGCCTATGTCGGCCGCTTCAGCGACGGCGAGGTGAATATCGAGCTCATGGAGAACGTGCGCGAGCGCGACGTTTTCATCGTGCAGCCGACCTGCCCGCCGGCCAATGACAGCCTGATGGAGCTGCTGGTGATGGTGGATGCCTGCCGGCGCGCCTCGGCCGCGCGCATCACCGCGGTCGTGCCGTACTTTGGCTACGGGCGGCAGGACCGGCGGCCGCGGGCGACGCGCTCGGCGATCACGGCGAAGTTGGTTGCGAACATGATTTCAAGCGCCGGGGTGAATCGTCTCCTGACGATCGATCTGCACGCGGATCAGATCCAGGGTTTTTTTGATATCCCGGTCGACAACGTGTACGCATCGCCGGTGCTCCTGGGGGATGCGTGGAAGCAAGGCTATCGCGACGTCGTCATCGTCTCCCCTGACGTCGGCGGTGTGATCCGCGCGCGCGCTTTTGCCAAACGCCTGGATGATGCGGAACTTGCCATCATCGACAAGCGGCGCACGCGGCCGAATGAGTCGAAGGTCATGAACATCATCGGCGAGGTGGCCGGTAAAACCTGCGTCCTGATCGACGACATGGTCGATACTGCAGGCACGTTGTGCCGCGCGGCGCAGGCACTGAAGGATGAGGGCGCAACGCGCGTCATGGCCTATATCACCCACCCGGTGCTGTCAGGCGATGCGGTCGCGAAGATTGTCGAATCGGCGCTCGATGAGCTCGTGGTGACGGACACGATTCCGCTTTCCGAAGCGGCCAAGCGCTGCGGGCGCATTCGTCAGCTGTCGGTTGCCGCGCTCCTGGCCGAAACCATCCGTCGCATCCGCGATGAGGAATCGGTGAGCTCGCTGTACGTGGATTGATTTTAGGGTGACGCTGCCTTGGTCGCGTGGCGGCGTCTTGTTGTAAACGTCTGTTGGAGAAAATCATGCGTGTTTCATTCACATTCGGCGCGGACCCCCGCGAGATGCAAGGCAAAGGTGCGAGCCGCCGCCTGCGTCACACGGGCAAGGTTCCGGCCATTCTGTACGGCGGCTCAGTACCGCCCCAAGCGATCGTCCTTGATCAGCAGAATCTGCTGACGATGATCGAGAGTGAAAAATTCTATTCCTCGATCGTGCGCGTCAATGTCGGCGGGCAGGCTCAGGAAGCCATCGTCAAGGATGTGCAGATGCATCCTGCGCGGCATTCAGTCGTGCACGTCGATCTGCAGCGCGTCGTCGAGAACGAGAAGATTCGCATCCGTCTACCGATTCATTTCAGGGGCGAGGCGGCGTCTCCGGGCGTCAAATCGCAGGGCGGTATTGTTTCGCACATGCGCGCAGACGTTGAAGTGACCTGTCTGCCGAAGGATCTGCCGGAGTTCCTCGAGCTTGATCTGTCGAGTATGAATCTCAATGACACGCTGTTTCTCGCCGACATTCCGCTGCCCGAGGGCGTGCTCGTCGCCGAGCTCGGACATGGCAGGAACGCTCCGGTCGTCTCGATCCACAGCCCGCGTGCTGCGGAGCCCGAGCCGGTTGCCGCCGAGGCGGCCGCCGCCGCTGCCGTGCCGGTCGAGGGTGCTCCCGCGGCCGCAACCGGTGCCCCAGGGGCGGTGCCTGCCGCTGGCGCCGAGGGGAAGAAGGAGGACAAGAAGGAAGCCGCTCCGGCCAAGAAGGAGGGTGGCAAGAAATAGCGTGCAGGCTCTTTCATGCCGGGCCTTTTTCTCAAGCTCATTGCGGGCCTCGGCAATCCCGGGGATGAGTACGCGCGCACGCGTCACAACGCGGGCTTCGGGTTTGTCGAGGAGCTGGCGCGCCGCCACGGCGGCGCGTTCCGGCTTGAGTCCCGGCATCGCGGCGAGCTCGCGCGGATCAAGATCGGTGGCGCCGATCTGTGGTTGCTGAAGCCCATGAGCTTCATGAATCACA